>Ga0335085_10009285_pt1 | contig 14861 bp, 15 predicted proteins | sample Lox_Sample_45_FD_206712 | JGI IMG/M metagenome (GOLD analysis project Ga0335085, IMG submission 206712) | Soil microbial communities from Loxahatchee National Wildlife Refuge, Florida, United States - Lox_Sample_4.5 | ecosystem: Environmental > Terrestrial > Soil > Wetlands | place: USA... | reverse complement strand
CTCGACACCACCCATCAGCATCTTCGGCTTGGCATTTGCGTTGGCTATTACGGAAAAGGAGCACCGCGTGCAATTGTTCACCGCATGCTCATACCCGGCGAGCGCAACGTTCTTGTTTGCGAGGACGACTTCGTCACCTTTTTTCCTGAAGGTCTCTCCGATGACATCAAGGAAGTGGGAGAGCTCCATCCCAAGCATGCCGAGCACCGCGCCCGTTGCGGCCGTGTTTGCCATGATTCTATCACCGCCGCTTTGCACAGCGAGGTCAGCGAACGGGATGTCGAGGAAAGAGGGTTTGTCGTATTTCAGCCTGAGCGCCGATGAATCGTAGATTATCCGGCCGTGTTCCTTGAGCTCGCGTTCATGATGCGTGATGCTATCCCGGTCGAGCGCAACGATGATATCGACACGGTCTTTCGACGCAGAGAGCGGTTTATCCGATAGCCGTATCTGGTAAAAGTTGTGCCCGCCGCGGATGCGAGATTCATAGTCCTGGTGGCTAAACACGTGGCAGCCCGTGCGCGAGAAGACCCGGGCAAGCGTATCGCCGATGGTCTGGATCCCCTGCCCCGCCTCACCGCCGATCTTGATTGTATAGTCCATGACCCCCTCTTCTTGGTTGACTGGACCGCCTTCAGAATGTTCGAGCCTTCGTTCCCCTGCATATCGTGTTCATCATGTCAACGTGACGAAGAATCCCGGTCTTGCTGCTACGCTCTCTTCAGGACATTACGATATGTCTTGTTTTATCTCAGCAATTGTTATTTTCCCCGACCCAAGAAGCTGAGACAACAGCACGAACCCGCCGCAGGGATGCGATACCCGGTCCTGGAAATAATCGCAGTCATACTCATGGAAGGTGCAGACGCTGCACAGAGATTGTACGAGCTGATCCATGACCTGCTTATCAACCGACACTCCGGGGTTTTCCATAACAATCGTTCTGCCTGATTGCATGAATCGTTCCACAACACGAAACCCACGGCAGGCAAGCTCTTCGTTCTTGCTCGGTTTGTAGTATGAGCAATATTTCAAACAAAGCGTTTTAACGAGTGGGGAGGTCTCATCCATGGGTTGATTATAACAAAAAACCAGAGCGCGGTGCTATAATAAATAGCATGAATTATTATCTTGCACGGTGGGCCGTCCTGAAATGGCTCGAAACTCCAGCGATTTATCATCTGGCAAAGGACGAGCTCTATGAACTCGATAAAGACTCCTTCAGCTTTATGAAAAGCTGCGCCTCGAATAAAGGGTGCGGTTCCAAGGACAGTGCATTCATCGATTACTGCGTTGGAGAGGGACTGCTCACTACGGAGCCGGTGTCCGTAAAGCGGCCTCTCCTGACCAAGGCCGACATACCCTCCCTGCGGTATCTTGAGCTACAGATCACAAACGCATGCAACCTCCGGTGCGGACACTGTTATATCGGGGATGATACACGCCATGAGCTTTCCCTCGCGCAGATCCGGAATGTCCTCAGCGAATTTGAAAACATGCAGGGTCTGCGGGTGATGATCACAGGAGGAGAGCCGCTTCTCCACACGAAATTCGAAGCAATCAATGAGATACTCCCCGATTATTCTATCAGGAAGGCTTTGTTCACAAATGGCTTGCTCCTGCGGGAGGAAACCCTCAGGTCCTTGAAGATTGATGAGATTCAGGTCAGTATCGACGGCCTTGAAACTGCCCATGACGCGCTGAGGGGGCAAGGAACATTCCGCCGCGCCATGAAATCCGTAAACAACGCACTCGAAGCAGGATTTGATGTCTCGATATCGACCATGGTGCACCAGGGAAACCTCCTGGATTTTGATAAGATGGAGCTTTTGTTCAAAAGCATGGGGATCAAGGAATGGACCGTTGACGTGCCCTGCATCACGGGGAGACTGAAGGAAAACGCTAAATTCTGCGTGAGTCCGGAAGAAGGCGGGAAATATTTGGGATACGGGTACGGCGGCGGACTCCATGCAACGGGTCCGGGATACGCATGCGGTCTGCATCTCATGTCCGTGATGGCGAACGGGAATATTGCAAAATGCACGTTTTACGGTGACCGCTCCGTAGGATCCGTCGATGAGGGACTCCTGTCATCCTGGCACAAGATCCAGCCTGTCCGACTCAAGGAACTTGCATGCGCGTGCGAATTTATCGAAACTTGCCGAGGGGGGTGCCGTTACCGTGCGGAGATGATTGACGGCCCCGGCGGGCGAGACCTCTACCGCTGCGTACTTTATGGTATAATAGATGACAAGATTTCACTTTTCCCGTAATTGACAATAGAATGATTGACTCAATCTGAAGACATGCTTATTGGAAAGGAGGTGTCTTATGACGATCAAGAAGGTCTCGAAAAAGATGGCAACGACCTGCAAGTGCAAAAGCTCCTGCTGATTTATGCCCTGCCGCGGGCATGGCTTCAAAAACATGAGAGCTCGGGACAGCATGCCCGAGCTCTTTTATTTTTCATGGTATAAGAGTCGGTTTAAACGTCTATCACGTTCATTGCAGTCTCCGCAACAGGAGTGTGGCCAAGCGCTATAGAAGCTTGTAATAGTCATCTCTTGGCCTCAGATCTGCCCCGCAGTTTATGCCACCTTCCTTCCGAACTCCACTCTTTCTTCGAAATTCTTTATGAACTGCTCGACCTGCACGCCAAGGTACACGCACTTGATCCCATTCATACAGTCGTCAGCATCTTTTTTCTCAAGATGCGTGGTGAGCGCCTCTGTAGCGCGCTTGAAGGTGATGAGGTATGCGTTCTTCCGCTCGTCGAAATCCAGTCCCACCGACAGATTATGTGTTCTAATCTCTGGATACATCTCCATGATCTTATCCTTTAATGCAACATTCGTGTATCTCATAGGCACCTCCTTGCTTAGTGCGAATGACGATTTTAAATGAGATAATTGTCTAATTACGATTTCTGGTTCTCATTCCGTCCCTTCACATTCGCAATCCATGTCCTGCAATTTTCGATTCACATTATCCCTCAACGATCCCACGCTCTTCCCAGAGGAACCAGTCCCCGGTTTCTGCAAGGAACTGGTAGGTGTTCGCAAAGATGGCATAATGCTGCTGCTCTTCCTGGATAAGTCTTTCGAGCAAGGCCTTTTCCTTCTCTTTCTTGGCGCCTGCGAGCGTTTTTTTATAAAACTCCATCCCCTCCCGCTCCATCTTCATGGCGACCTTGAACGCCTCAAGTTCGTCGGCGGAAGCCTCAACCTTCTTCATCATCTCGTTCTTCATGGATTCGAAGACTGTTTTCACGTTTTTCATGGGACTGACATCCTTGTGCGTCACATTAAGCCCCTTGATTAGCTGGGATATCATCTCAAGATGCCTCTTCTCATCCTCCGTAATCGTATCAAACATTTTTTTACCCGCAGGATACTTCGTCTTTCGTGCCGCTTCGCTATAGAACTTTATCGCGTCCTTTTCCATGTTCATTGCCAGCTCAAGAGCATCCATCTTCCCCTCCTTTTTTATTTCATCGTGTCGTAATCTGTGACAACAGTTGATTTTCCCCCGATTAAATCACGGAATCTTCTATGCTTCTCTTCCTCCAGCATACCGGACGACTCATATCCTGAATCTGGACTTGCTTTGTAATTAAGTATAGCACATTTATGGTAACGCGGTGTAAATGCTAGTTATTCCTTATATATCACATGTCATAACCATGGTAACATTTAAGAGACTCAATGATAAGAAGAGGGATCGCCTGCTCGCTGCTCGAAAGTGGGCGAGGAGTCCAGCCGGGGCGCTGTTACCATTCAAGACTTAATAGCGCGAGAATCCCCGAACCGGCGATGATCAGGCCTGCCATCCTGTTTACCCATTGCAATTCGTGATGCTCGAACCTCTTTTTGAAAAGGCTGAAGATACCAACCAGAAGGAGCCACCAGATCGCCGAGCCGAGGAATACGCCGAGAATCAGTATCCCCGCAGAAGTTGCGCTCCCCTTCGTGCCCGCCAAGCCAAACGCGGCGAAGACCGCTGCAAAAGAAAAGATCGTCATGGGATTCGTGAGCGTAAGGAGGAACGTGGACGTGTACATCCCGGCATACTTTCGCGCTGATGGGGGAAGCTCACTATCTTCTTTGGGTACCGAAATAAGCGTCTTCGTCCCCAAGAAGCACAAAAGCGTACCACCAACTAGCCTGAGCCAGAACTGGTGGCCGATAAGAAAGTTCGATACGAAGGTGAGACCGAAGGCAGCGATGAAACCATAGATGGCATCGGCTGTGGCCGCTCCCATACCGGAGAAGAATCCCGCTCGCCTCCCATGCGTCAGTGTGCGACGTGCACAGAGCACGCCGATTGGACCCACGGGCGCGGCGATCACAAAGCCAAGAATAAGCCCTTTTAGAAAAATTATCGTATCCATAAAGAGACGACCACTATATTACCCTATCTCAAGGCCCCATAACAACGAATTTTTTATTATTCAGAAATGAATGGTTTTACCGCATATGCAAAGCCTGCGTGTGGACCAAGATCGCCGGAGACAGGATCAGCGGTTTCTCTTCAGGAACAGGAGTGCCGCTCCCGCAAATACCATGAGCGAACTCAAGAGCTGTCCCATAGTGAAGGGACCCGCGATGAAGCCGAGCTGCGGGTCGGGTTCCCTGAAAAATTCAGCAACAACCCTGAATATTCCATACAGGATAACAAACAGTGCCGTAAGCTTACCCGGTCTGTGTACCCTGTCTTTCACGTTCCACAAAATGGTAAAGAGCAGAACGCCTTCAAGGAGGAATTCGTAGAGCTGCGAAGGGTGGCGCGGGAGCGGTCCACCGGCAGGAAACACCATTCCCCATGGCACATTGGTAATCCTGCCAAAGAGCTCGCCATTGATAAAATTGCCGAGCCTGCCGCAACCGAGCCCGATTGGTGCCGTCACGATAATCAGGTCCGCCACCTGCCAGGGATCCACCTTGAATCGCTTGCTGCACCATACGCCGGCGATCACACTCCCGATGAACCCCCCGTGAAACGACATCCCTCCATGCCAAACTGCAATAATTTCGAGAGGATGGCTGAGATAGGAAGACAGGTCGTAAAATATCACATACCCAAGACGCGCACCAATCATCAGACCAAGAAAAAGCCAGGTATAGAGTGAATCTATGAAGTCCCCAGTGAGAGCAAGACCTCGTTTTTTTACCTGATACCTGACAAGTGCATAGGATGCGGTAAATCCGACAAGGTACATGATACCGTACCATCTCACGGCAATAGGGCCAATACGCACCATAACCGGCTCAATATGGGGATAAGGAATCATGGTCTCTCCAAAATTAATTTGCCTGTTACATTATTGTAACAATATTCCAGCCCTTTTGCGGAGAAGCGGCATTCTCCCCCTTGATAAAATTATATCCCCTTTTTGACAGAAAGCCAGGCCTGTGCTATATTTAAATCATGCATAAAAGACCAATATAGTCCTCTATTGGCTGTAAGAACGGTAAAGGGGACTAAGGAAGGAGGTTCATTATGACACGGTATATGATTGAGTCACCACATACGGAGGCAGAGTGCCTGAGGGCACTTGATGAGGAATTGGCGAAAGGGAGGGACATTCTGGGGAAATTTGATTTTGGCTGCAAGGTAGGCGATCACACCGCTTATGCTATTGTCGATGTGAGCAGTAAGAACGATGCGCTCAACCTGGTTCCCATCTTCCTGCAAAACAAGGCGCGCATTGTGGAAGTAGGTAAAATCACCCCGGAGATGATCAAGACTTTTCACACGAAGGCTGCATAGGTTAAAGTTTAAGCGAAAGGCGAAAGACATTTCATGCCCGCCCCGTTGGCAAACACCTGCTGTTTTCCAGAGGGACGGGCATTATTTTTGTCCTCATTTATTGATATTGGTCAGTAACGCAAAGTGCCACCTCATATGAGGTTCTGATGAAGATCAATAGGGCATTAGAAGGGCGGTGACACGCGGTAGGTTTCAACTTTAAGGAAGAAGGTCACATTCTGGATCGAGTAGTACTTAACATAAACTTTCATCAAATCACGACTCAATTATCGGTTATTGCTCACACTTACTTCTTGGTCTTCTCGTCGAATATCTCCTTGACCTTCTCGAAAAAACCTTTAGTAATAGGCGTGGCATTATCACTATTCAGACCTTCGAACTCCTGAAGCAGTTCTTTCTGGCGGCTGGTGAGCTTAGACGGGACCTCGACGGCAACCCTGCAGAGCTGGTCGCCGGAGCCAGAGCCGCGCAAGTGCGGGAACCCCTTTCCCCGCAGCCGAATGACATGGCCCGGCTGGGTGCCTGCCGTTATCTTCAGCTTAGTGCTTCCGGTGAGCGTAGGGACCTCGATCTCCGCGCCAAGCGCCGCCTGTGCGAAGCTGATCGGCACATCGCAGAGGATATCCTGCCCGTCCCGTTTGAACAGCGGATGCTCATCCACCGCTAGGTACACATAGAGGTCTCCAGGTGGTCCGCCATAAGAGCCGAGTTCGCCCTCGCCCGTCAAGCGGATGGTGTTGCCTGTTTCCACGCCCGCAGGGATCTTGACCGAGAGCGTTCGCTCACGCTCCACCCGCTTACGGCCACGGCATGTCGGACAGGGGTCGGTGATGACCTTGCCTTCTCCGTTGCAGCGGGAGCAGGTCCTGCTGATACTGAAGAAGCCTTGCTGCGTACGGATCTGGCCCGCACCATGACAGGCCGTGCACGTTACCGGCGATGTGCCGGGTTTGGCGCCGCTCCCCTCGCAGTCGGGGCACCGTTCCCAGCGGGGAACACGGATCTTGGTCGTAGTGCCGAAGGCTGCATCCTCGAAACTGATCCGAAGGTTGTATCGGAGATCCTCACCCGCCGTCGCCCGCGCCCTGCCGCGGCCGCCTCCGAAGAACTCTTCAAAGATGTCGCCAAAAATATCCCCCATGCCCATCCCGGCACCGAACCCGCCGAAACCTGGGCCGCCTTGCGCTCCGGGAGCCGTTCCATACTGGTCGTAGTAGGCGCGTTTCTGGGCGTCTGACAGGACCTCATACGCCTGGTTGATTTCCTTGAACTTCTCTTCGGATGCTTTGTTCCCCGGATTTTTGTCCGGATGGTGCTCGTGCGCGAGCCTTCGGTAGGCGCGTTTTATCTCGGAATCAGTCGCGTTCCGGTGCACGCCGAGCAGTTCATAATAATCCGTTGCCATAGTGTCCTTTGTCTATTAAATGTAAAACTTCGGTGAGGAGAAAACCTAGGAATTCTCCAAAACCCACGTACCAAATCCAGTCAAAAACACCATCCTCAAAACTCTTGGCCCTTCGGCACTTTGGTATTTTGAGTTTTGGATTTATTCAGGTTTTGCGCTGTGAAATTGATTTTAGCCTGCTCCGGGTTTCTGTGTCTGACTAGTTATTTTCGACTTATTAAAAAAAGAGGATAACAGGTTCACGGATACCCTTCCCCTGCTATCCTCTTGCGTTGAGTTCCGTTACTTTTTGTCCTTGTCAACTTCTTCGAACTCGGCATCAACGACCTTCTCTTCCGGCTTGCGACCGTCGCCAGCCGTGCTACCCGCAGCACCGCCAGCCCCGGCCTGGCCTTGCTCCCTGCCCATCTTAGAGTAGACTTCCTCGGCGAGCTTGTGCGACGCCTTGGAAAGATCGGCCACCGCCTTCTTGATGGCGTCGATGTCCGAACCATCTTTGACGCTCTTTGCCTGCTCGAGCGCCTTCTGAATGTCCGAGCGCTCCGCCTCTGTAAGCTTTGCGCCGTAGTCCGTTACCGACTTCTCAACAGAGTAGATAAGGGTGTCCACCTCGTTCCGCGCCTCGGCAAGCTCGCGTTTCTTCTTGTCTTCCGCTGCATGCGCTTCGCTCTCTTTGAGCGCCTTGTCGATCTCTTCCTTGCTCAGGCCGCTCGAAGCCGTGATCTTGATAGACTGCTCCCTGCCCGTTCCGAGATCCTTGGCCATCACATGCACGATGCCGTTTGCATCGATGTCGAAGGTTACTTCGATCTGCGGGATACCGCGAGGTGCCGGCGGAATACCGACCAGCTCGAACCTTCCGAGGGTCTTGTTGTCCGAAGCCATCTCGCGTTCTCCCTGAAGCACATGGATGGACACTGCGGTCTGGTTGTCCGACGCCGTGGAGAACACTTGGCTCTTCTTGGTCGGGATCGTGGTGTTCCTCTCGATGAGCCTCGTGGTTACGCTGCCGAGGGTCTCGATGCCGAGAGACAGGGGGGTCACATCGAGGAGCAGTACGTCCTTTACCTGGCCGGTAAGTACTGCGCCCTGTATGGCAGCGCCGATGGCCACGACCTCATCGGGATTCACGCCGCGGTGTGGATCCTTCTTGAAGAATTCCTTCACCGTCTGAATCACCTTGGGCATGCGCGTCATGCCGCCGACGAGTACTGCTTCGTTTATCTGCTCCACAGTTTTGCCTGCATCGGCGAGCGCCTTTCTGACGGGATCAACGCTTTTCTTAACGAGGTCGTCGACGAGTTGCTCCATCTTGGCCCGTGACAGCTTATAGAGCAAGTGCTTAGGCCCGCTCGCGTCAGCGGTGATGAATGGCAGGTTGATCTCAGTGTCCATGACCGTGGACAATTCGCACTTTGCCTTCTCGGCGGCCTCTTTCAGACGCTGGAGTGCCATCTTGTCCCTGCGCAAGTCGATGCCCTGGTCCTTCAGAAACTCGTCCGCCAGCCACTTGATGATCCGCTCATCGAAGTCATCGCCGCCCAGGAATGTATCGCCGTTCGTGGACTTCACTTCGAACACACCCTCGCCTAACTCAAGGATAGAGATGTCGAACGTACCGCCACCCAGGTCGTAGACCGCAATGGTTTCGTCCTTTTTTTTGTCCATGCCATATGCTAGCGATGCCGCCGTAGGCTCGTTGATGATCCTGAGCACGTTCAGACCCGAGATCTGGCCCGCGTCCTTTGTGGCCTGCCGCTGACTGTCGTTGAAATACGCCGGCACGGTGATGACCGCATCCGTAACTTTTTCACCCAAATAATCTTCAGCTGTCTGCCTCATCTTCTGAAGTATCATCGCCGAAATCTCCGCCGGGCTGTAAACCTTGCCGCGGATCTCCACATGGGCGTCGCCATTCGCCGCCTTCACGATCTTGTACGGCAGGTGTTTCCTCGCCTCGGTGACCTCCGTTGTATCGAATTTTCTGCCGATGAGACGCTTGATCGAGAATATCGTATTATCGGGGTTGGTGATCGCCTGCCGCTTCGCGATCTGTCCTACGAGCCGTTCACCGCTCTCGGTGATAGCCACCACTGACGGTGTAGTGCGGCTTCCTTCCGAATTCGGGATAACGACGGGCTCCCCTCCTTCCATGACCGAAACGCAGGAGTTGGTCGTCCCCAGGTCAATTCCTATCACTTTTGCCATACTGTCCTCCTTAAGACCAATTGATAATTTTTAAAATCCTGACGTCTAAATAATGCTTTGGTATATGCCTGAAATGACAAAAACATCATCTAATTTAATCATCTGGACTTCTTGAGAATTTAAAACTAATATAACCTTTTTTATTCTACCTCTTTTGCAGCTGCCTCCTCCTCCGTCTGAGGTTTTTTTGAAACACTCACCTTTGCATGGCGTAAGACCTTGTCGTGATACAAGTAACCGTCCTGCATCACCTGAACCACTGTGTTCTCGGGCACTTCGTCCGTAACCGCCTGCATCATGGCGTCATGCAGGGACGGGTCAAAGGGCTGTCCCTCGGCTGGAAAAGTCTTGATGCCGAATTTTTCTAGAACATCGCGGAGCTGCTTATACACAAGCTCAACTCCCTCGCGTAGTCCCTGAATGGCATTGCCGCCCTCGGTCGCGTGCTTGAGGGCAAGCCCCAAGTGGTCCACCACGGTCAGGAGTTCCAACGCAAACTGTTCGTTTGCGTATTTACGGAAATCCACGAGGTCACGCTGGATGCGCTTGCGGTAGTTGTCGAATTCCGCATAGAGCCTGAGGTATTTATCGTGCTCCTCTTCGGCCTCCCTCGTTTTCTGCTCGAGCGCCCTTTTAAGCACCTCTCTCTCTTTATCTGTAATCGCAGGCGAAGCGCCCTCGGTATGAACACCCTCGGATGTTGCAGCGCTCCACTCCGCATCTTCGTCCCCTACATCCTCGAACTCATCCTTCATCGCTCGATACCTTTCTGAAATCGTTCACCCAGCAGCCTGCTCACCAGCTTAGCCGTATAGTCGACGACGTGGATCACCTGTTTATACTGCATCCTCGTCGGCCCAATCACTCCCAGGGTGCCGATAATGTTCTCTCCCGCCTTATAGCTGCTCACGACCAGACTGCACCCCTGCATTTCGAAATAGTGGTTTTCGGATCCGATAAACACCTTGATGCCTTCAGCCGCCGCGCTCCTATCGAGGAGCCTGAGCAGTTTGTATTTGTCCTCGAACGCCTTGAAGAGCGTCCGCATCTTCTCGACGTTCGCAAACTCCGGATTTTCGAGTATCTGGGATGCGCCGCCGATATAGACCTTCTCGACATCCCGCTCCTGCACCTCTTGGCTGGCACGATAAGTCTGCTCCATTAAGCGCATGAATAGGCGCTTCTCCTCTTTCATTTTTTCGATGAGCCGCTGCCGGATCTCCGTTAGTGTGTGGCGCTCGAGCTCCTCATCAAGATAAACACTGAACGTGTTCAGATCTTGCTGCTGGATGGACTCGTCCAGTTCGATGAGCTTGTTCTGAACGCTCCCGGTGTTTGTGACAAAGATGATGAGCACTTGCCTGCCGCGCAGACGAACAAATTCTATATGTTTATACTTCCCTTCGGGCTCGCTCGGCGCGACCACGACGCCGGCGCAGTGCGAAAGGGCTGCTAGGAACTGGCTTGCCTCCATCATGAGTTCGTGGAGGTCCCCGCCATGAAGCGGAGGCGCCTGGCGCAGATGATCCTCGATATCTTCGGCTTCGTTCTGTACGCTGATCAGGCTGTCAATATAATATCGGTAGCCCCAATCTGTGGGGATCCTGCCGGCAGACGTGTGGGGATGGGTCAGGTAACCCATCTCCTCGAGCTCGGCCATAATATTCCGCAGTGTTGCGGAACTCACACCGAAATCATAGCGCTTTGCAAGAACATTCGAACCGATCGGAATCCCAGTCGCAATATAGCTGTCTATGACAGCTTGCAGTACTTTCCTATTTCTTTCATCTAACTCCATTGATATTACTCTAAGAAGGAATAAGCGCTTTTATTAGCACTCGCCATAATAGAGTGCTAATAATTTAACACACGGGCTCTTTTGTGTCAAGCGCTTATTAAAGACTGAATTTTCACTGTCACCAGCATGAAAAGGCCATCCCTCGTTCCTGCTCATACGGGATGGCCTTCGCTTCGTGCTTGTTACAAACGGAGCATCGGAAACAGTATGCTTCACGTCACTATGTTCTACGCTGCTTTCTTGGCAGTAATCTCGCCCTCAATCTGTTTTGCTTCCTTAGGAGTTTCAATCTCGATCTTGCGGGCCTTGGCTAAGGCTGGTGCCGGCACCGTAATCTCGAGAATCCCGTTGGTAAATTTCGCCTTCAGATCTTCGGTCTTCACACCTTCGGGAAGCAGGAAACGCCGCTCGAACGAACCGTAGCTAATCTCCCGATAGAGATAATCCTCATCCTTCGTGCCCTTCTCTGTTTTACGCTCTCCCTTGATCACCAGTTCCCTGTCGACAACGCTTACATCCAGATCTTTCGGATCCACACCCGGGAGCTCAGCTTTGAATACCAGATGTCCTTCTTTCATGTAGCTTTCGATCGACGGCGTCCATGCTGTAATACGCTCCAACGGCTTGATGTCCCTTCCCATTCTCCCGAAGACGCTGTCAAACAGCCTGTCCATGCCCCTCTGCATTACACGAAGTTCATCAAAAGGATCCCAGCTCTTCATGACATTGAACGGATCCCAGCGTGTTAAGCTTTTCATAGTTACCCCTCCTTTCTTTATCCCTTAATGGGTTTGATGAGATCTCCACGCCCAATATGCTCGGCAACCCGCATTTGTACTTTTGAACGTTGCGGATGCAAAGCCTAACAACAATAACCGCCTCTCCGCCTTATGGAGATCCTAAAATTGGAATCAACCGTAACCTTAAAGAATATTTTTTACACCAACTTCCACTGCCTTCATAGCCCATACCTCTTTAATTTATAAATAGCACAACATTAGCACTCTGTCAAGTAGAGTGCTAATAATACACAACTAATTGTTTTTATTAGTTATAATTTTTATTGCCCTTGGATATTCGCCATACGATGAGCAAAGGTGGCTGGAAACATTACAAATTTTGTAATAAGATACTTCGTCAGTAAGAATTAGGCCCTTAGCTTCTGTCAGATAGCCCGCCACGGATCACAAAACGTTCGGCAATGATCCTTCGGAATCTCGGCGCATAAATAAGTTCATAGACATCTTCTTTGTCAGGAAACAACAGCAATGCCGCCGTCTTCGCATCCCTTATGATAGCGAAGGCCTCCTTCAGGGTAAGGTCCGCCTGCTGCATGAGCATCGCCTGTGCAAGATCGACGATAAAACGCAGACGCCTCATTTTTTTCTCCTCTTCCATAAGTTTTTCTTTCATAACAATCTCCCGGGATCAAGGTTTTCCGGCATTCCAGCAGAGGCATAGTACTGCTCTTCCGCACTTTTTTCAATACCGCAGATTACCTCAGCATCTCTATGAGTTCCCTGGCGTTCTGCGGGGCATAGCCGCAGGCATCGTTGTTGAAGTAGATAAAAACATCCTTCCGGTCTTTCAGATACTTCCTAATCCGTGCCACATCTTTTTTCAGGTCGGCCTTTGAATAGCGTGTAGCATACGACCCGCCCTCGCCGTGCCGCCGTATGTAAACGAAGTCGGCAGTCACGGGGATGTCATCGATGAACGCGGGCCAATCTGCAGTGCATACGCCCACGTTATGGTCTCTGCAGAGGTCCATGATATCCGGAACGATCCAGCTTTCATGCCTGAACTCAAAAGCATTTCGTATCGGGATCTTTTCGAGAAGCCTGACAAATGCGGCAAGTCTTTCCCTATTCGCTTTATACGACGGAGGAAACTGCCAGAGGACGGCTTTGAGCTTATCTCGTAATCGCATTGCGCCGTCGAAGAACAACTTGAGGGGGTCTTCCGGGTCGAGAAGTTTTTTGACGTGAGTGATAAACCTGCTGCCTTTTACCGAATATCCAAAATCAGGAGGGGTCCCCTTGTACCAGGTATCAAATGTGGCCGGACGGGGAAGGTGGTAAAAAGTGACATTAAGCTCTACTGTCGAAAAAATGCTGCTGTAATATGCAAGCCATCTGCGTTCGCCCACATCCTCCGGGTAGAACATCCCTCGCCAATGCTGGTAGCTAAACCCGCTGCAACCGATCCTGAGTTCGGGCATATATTAAGTCTCGATCAAAAAATACACGACGCGGAATGTGATTGCGATCATCTCTTCTCATCGTGCATCATATATCAGTGATCCTCTTTTCGTTCAAATGTCCCGCTCTTGCCACCTGTCTTTTTGATCAGTCGGATGTCTGTGACAGTCATGGACCGATCAACGGCCTTGCACATGTCATAGATCGTGAGGCCTGCAGCGGCGACAGCGGTGAGCGCTTCCATCTCGACACCGGTCCTGCCGGTCGTCCTGACCGCGGCCCGGATATGAACACACGATGACCTTTCGTCCGGCTCAAAGACTATCTCCACAGACGTAAGGTTCAGAGCATGACAGAGGGGGATAAGCTCTGATGTCTTCTTGGCAGCCATGATGCCCGCGACCCGTGCGACGCTGAAAACATCTCCCTTGGCGACCTTGCGGTCGAGAATGAGATTCAGCGTCTCCGGCTGCATGATGGCACGGCCCGCAGCCACTGCCTCACGTGCTGTTTCTTCTTTGCAGGAAACATCGACCATGCGCGCTGAGCCTTGTTCATCGAAGTGAGTGAGTTTGGACATGATTGATCAACGGAAAATTCCACATCTCAAATAAATTCCTGCCGGTCAAATTTCAATCTGTTTGATTATAAAATACGAGTTTCCGTTCATTCGGTATTTATTGCTTGAAATTTGGAATGAGTACTTCTCATCCTCCGATACCAGACATGGTCCGCTGGTAGCCTCCGGCCTGCTGATCGTTAATATAGTGACGCTCTGGCTTGATCTCGAGTGAAAGCCTGAGCAGCCGTTCCAGTTCCTGGTCGTCGCATCCGCCGCGCATGGGGGATTTTACATCGATCTCCGTATCGGAAAACAGGCAGGGCCGTATCTTCCCGTCCGCAGTCAGCCTGAGCCGCCGGCACGTTCCGCAAAAGTGCTTGGTAATGGGGCTGATAAAACCAATCACTCCGTGCGCACCCGGGATCTGGTAGTTGTCCGAGGGACCTGCGGTCTTGCCCGCGGTGAACGGAATGAGCGGACCGACCTCCTGCTCGATTGCGAATCGCACCTGGTCCGCGGTAACGCAGACATCCCGGTTCCAGCGGTCGTTCGCTCCGATCGGCATGAACTCGATAAAGCGGACGTGGATCCGGCGTTCGAGCGTGAGCCGCGCGAAATCCACCACTTCATCATCGTTGATGCCCCTGACGGGGACCATGTTGATCTTCAGCGGGTAAAAGCCCAGTTCCTCGGCCCGAGCGATACCGCGCCAGACCGCAGCCCAAGAATCGCTGCCTGTGATTTCACGGAATTTCTGCGCATTCAGCGAGTCAAGACTAATATTGAGCCGAGGTTTGCCTGCCTCAGCTAGCGCTTCGATCATATCTTCGAGCAGAACGCCGTTCGTGGTAAGGCTGATGTCTTCGATGCCGGTGCACTCTCTGAGTGACGCGATAAAATCAACGATCCCCCGCCGGA
>Ga0335085_10009284_pt1 | contig 14862 bp, 13 predicted proteins | sample Lox_Sample_45_FD_206712 | JGI IMG/M metagenome (GOLD analysis project Ga0335085, IMG submission 206712) | Soil microbial communities from Loxahatchee National Wildlife Refuge, Florida, United States - Lox_Sample_4.5 | ecosystem: Environmental > Terrestrial > Soil > Wetlands | place: USA... | reverse complement strand
GCTCCTCCTGAACGGCGACTTCGTCCGCGGTGCCGCGTTTGAACTGGCCGCCGATGTTGACGTACATGCCCTCGGTGTTTTCCCGCACCACCACAAACTGCACATCGGCTTCGGCGCGGTCGCGCAGGGGGGTGAGCCGCTTATCGAGCAGCACGCAGGGGCGCAGATTGACGTAGAGGTCCAGGCCGAAGCGCAGGCCGAACAAAATGTCCAGGGCGTGCTGGTTGGAGGGCACGCGGGGATCGCCCACGGCCCCGAACAGGATGGCGTCAAAATCCCTGCGCATCATTTCCACGGAGCCAGCGGGCAGGGTGGTCCCATCGCGCAGAAAGCGCTCCGCGCCCCAGTCGAAGGAGGTAAAGACGGCCTGTTTGCCGCCGGCAGCGAGCGCGGCCTGCAGACACTTCACCGCCTGTTCCGTGACCTCCGGTCCGATCCCGTCTCCGGGAATCACCGCGATGCGCCGGGTTGGGTGGGTTGGGGTTGGCTGGGACATGGAAGGAAATCGGGTATGGCGCCGCGGCGAGAGCGGCTATTGCAGCATCTGCGCCCGTGCCGCGGTGGCCGCGCCGATGGCGGGCAGAGAGAGATTCAGCACATGGTCAATGCGTTCCAGGGCATCGTCCGCGCAGCGCAGGCGCTCTTCGCGGTTATCGAGCAGGATGGAGCGGCTCATCGCCGCCAGCGGCCCGCGAATTTGCCGGTTCAGTTCCCCCACCAATTCCAGGCGGGCCTTGATCAACTTCAGCTCGTCGCGCTCTTCCCGAGCGCGGAGCAGGGCGGAAACCAGAAATGCGCCCAGGATTCCCAGGGTGATGTTATCCACCAGAGTCGAAGCCGGGGAAATCCCCGCGGCCTCGAAAGCGAATTCCAGGATATAGCTGAGCATGGTCAGCAGCGCCCCCACCGCGGCGAGGGGCACCAGACGATCCAGGGCCGCCAGGTCCTTCCGGTTGCGCATCCGAGAGCTGCTCACGTGCTTTCTCCTTTCGCCTGACTATAACGCGTTCTCCCCGGCCACTTCCACCTATCCGGACGGGCCGGCGGAGGCTCAGCCGCTGGATTCATCCTCCGCTTCGGTGCCACGCGGATGCATTTCGGTGAGCGCAACTCCGGTGAGCACCAGGACGCCGGAAAGCAGAAGCTGCCCGGTGTAGTTCTCATGCAGCAGGTAAACGCCGATGAGCGTGCCCAGCACCGGCTGGACGTAGGTGAAGACGCCCATGCGGGAGGCGGCCAGGTGGTGGATGGCCCACATCCAGATGAGGTAGCCGAACAGGGAGGCGCCCAGCCCGATGTAGAGCAGCGCGCCCCAGCCGATCCAGCCCACGCGGCTCCAGTCTGTGCGCGCGATCTGGCGGAAGGCCAGCGGAGAAAAAATCAGCGCGCCGAAATAGAAAGGCCAGCAGGTCATGGTCATGGTGTCGAGCCGGGAGGTGACCCGCTTGCCGACAATGGCGTATCCGGCAAAGGCCAGGGAGCCGCCCAGGGTGAGCAGGTCGCCCCGCAGCGTGGGATTGTGCGAACCCAATCCATGACCCGAGGCCAGCAGCACCACGCCGGAAAACGCCAGGAGCACGCCCGCCACTTTGTTCAGGGTCAGCCGCTCGAGTCCCACCAGTACGGCGAGCACCAGAATATTCACCGGCCCGATGGCGATGATCAGCGCGGAGTGTCCCACCGTGGTGTACGACAGCCCATAGATGAACAGCCCCTGGTTGAAGGCCATGAAGAATCCGAGACACGCCAGGACCCAATAATCGCGCGCGAGCAGAGGCCGGCGCAGGGGGCGATTCCTCCGGAAGGCCAGGTGGATGGGAACCAGGCAGAGCGCGGCCACCAGCACGCGCAGCGTCCCCAGGGTCAGCCCGTCGAGCTCCCGGTAGCCGAATTTGGCCACTGGATAGTTGAAGGCCCACAACACCATGACAAAGCCAATGAGCCCGTAGAGCAGGACCGGATTGGTGTGATGAGGACGGCTGGAAAGCGCGCCAGGGCCGGAAACCGGCCCGGGCGGATTCTCCGGAGGACCCTCTGCGAGGCCGGGGGGCGAGCTCAGCGCAGCACCTCTGTGCGCACCGCCAGGCGCTCGATCAATTCACGCCTGGGCTGGTAGCCGATTCCCGGAGCCTCCGGCGCGAGGATGGTTCCCCGCAGGGAAACTTCCACTGGCGGGTCAATGATGTCCTCATGCCAGTAACGCTTGCTGGCGGAGACATCCCCAGGCAGCGAGAAATTCTCGAGAGTGGACATGGCGATGTTGTGGGCGCGGCCGATGCCGGTCTCGAGCATGCCGCCGCACCACACGGGAACGCCATGGTCGCGGCAGAGATCATGGATGCGCCGCGCCGGGGCGTGCCCGCCCACGCGGCCCAGCTTGATGTTGATGATCTTGCCCGCCTCAATCTCAATCGCCGCGCGCGCCTGGGCGAAGCCCGGGATGCATTCATCCAGGCAAATCGGCGTGGAGGTGATTTTCTGCAGCTCGCGGTGGGCGTAGAGATCGTCGTAGGCCAGGGGCTGCTCCAGCATCATCAGGAAGAAGCGCTCGAAGCTCTTCAGGTGCGGAATATCTTTCTGGATGTAGGCGCAATTGGCATCGGCCATCAGTCGGATGCGCTGGTAGCGCGCGCGCAACGCCTCCATGGGCTCCGCATCCCATCCCGGCTTGATCTTGATCTTGATGCGCTGGTAGCCGGCGGCCAGTTCTTCGCCCACCGTCTCCACCAGCTCCGCGATGCTGGGTTTGATTCCGATGGAGACACCGCAGGGAATTTCCTGCCGGGTTCCGCCGAGCAGGCGCCACAACGGTGTTTTCTTCTGCCGCGCTTCCGCGTCCCAGACCGAGGTTTCCAGGCCGCCCTTGGCCATATTGTGGCCGCGCACGCGGGCCAGCGCGCCCCAGATTTCGTCCGCGCCGGCAAAATCCCGGCCGCGCACCATCGGCCACAGGAAATCCCGCAGGATGTGCCAGGCGGTGTCGATGGTCTCGTAGCTGTAGAAGGGGTCCGCGTCCACGGTGGCTTCGCCCCACCCGGCCACGCCGTCCACGATGGATTCCAGCAGCAACACGCGACGCTCTTCGGTGCGGTCAAAGCTGGTTTCAAACGGCTTGACCAGCCGCATGCGAATCTCGCGCAAGGTAATCTGTTCGATTTTCATGAGTCACAGGGGCGCTGCCCGCTGCGCCCTCCCTCTCTCATTCGCGTCCGGAGTTTTCCCGGCCCGGCGGCAGCCGGAATTTCTCCAGCACGTAGTCCGTGGTTGGCCCCCGGCTTTCCACGCGGGTTACGGCGAACCCCCGAGCGAAGCCGTCTAGAAACGCCTGCCGCATCCGCGTTTGAAACCGGGTGGCCTCGGCGCGGTCGCGTTCCTTGATTTTTCCGATATCCGACGGCACGGCAATGCGCAGGGCGTCCGGTCCCGCCGCGGGAGGGGACTCTCCGGCCGCGGCGGCGGCCACGCGCGGCGAATCGAGATACCACTCCGCCACCAGCCGGTCCGTCGGTATCCCGGAATGCAGCGGACTGGTGGTGATGCCGTAGAGATTGGGGAGATAGCGGCGCATGACCGCGCCCAAGCGCATCACGTTGAAATAGGCATTGCGCAGCTCGAAGGGGTCAAAGGTCCATTCCACCAGGCGGATGCCGCGGCCCAAAGCTTCCTCGCGCTGAAACAGCTTCAGGCGCCTGCCAATGCCCAGGTTCTGATACTCGGGCAAGACCGCGGTCATGTGGGAATGCAGGAAGGTGAGCAATCCCCCGCCCTGGACACGGCAGGCGGCGAGCGCAAACGTAAATCCGATCATGCGGCCGCCCTCGAACGCCCCCAGCACCTGCCCGCCGGTTTCGGCCACCACGCGGATGAGGGCGGCCGGGACGACCTCAACGTCGTCCGTCTGCCAGACGCGTTTTTCCAGGGTGACGCAGGCCTCGCAGTCCTGGAGCGAGTGGCAGACGCGGATTTCAATGCCCGGTGCCGCAGCGGCGCTCATGGGCGGTCGCCGCCATTTTCGGCCTGGTGGGGCGCTGCTTGCCGGGCCCCTTTGACCCGCTCCCACAGTTCATCCAACTCCGCGGCAGAGGCCCCGGCCAGCTTGCGTCCTTGCCGCCCCGCCTCCTCTTCCATGGCGCGAAACCGGTGTTCGAACTTGGCGTTGGCGCGGCGCAGGGCCAGTTCCGGGTCCAGGCGCAGGAAGCGCGCGGCATTCATGGCCGCGAACAACAGGTCTCCGGCCTCGTCTTCCAGCCGGTCGCGGGCCGCCGGATCCACAGCGCGCAGTTCCGCGGCCTCTTCCTCCACTTTCTGGAGGACGCCGGCCAGGCTCGCCCAGTCGAAGCCCACATTCGCCGCGCGGCGGGTCAGTTGATAGGCGCGCATCAGGGCGGGCAGGGAGTGCGGGACGCCATCGAGGACGGATGCGGCTGCCTCTGGCGCACTTCCCTCTTTCGCTGCGCCGGCGGCGCGGCGCTCTTGCGCTTTAATCTGCTCCCAGTTTTTCAGGACCTCGGCGGCGTCCCGCGCCTTGGTTTCTCCGAACACGTGGGGGTGGCGGCGAACCATCTTCAGATAAATGCTCTCGATGACGTCGCCCAGATCGAAGGTTCCCGCCAGGCGTCCCAATTCCGCATGGAACAGGATTTGAAGCAGCAGGTCGCCCAGTTCTTCGGCAATCTTCTCCGGCTGCTTGGAGTCCAGCGCGTCGAGCACCTCGTAAGTTTCTTCCAGGAGGTAGGTGCGCAGGGTCTCGTGGGTCTGCTCCCGGTCCCACGGACACCCCTCCGGGGCTAGGAGCTTCTGTTGCAGGGCCACCAGATCATCAAATCGGCGTGACACAGGTCTCCCCTGGCTTGCGAATTGCACGGGCTCGAAGCCGAATCAGCCAATCTAGGGCACAGAGGCGGCAAGCACAAGAGTCAAACCGGACTGGAGGGCGGGTGAGCCGCGGAGCTGGAGCCAGCGGGGTACCAGAAAATTAACCGGTCCACGTGGAGGCAAACGGGCACGGTTTTTCTGCCTTACCCCGCTGAATATGCAGGATTTGCGCCCGGCGGGAACCCCGGCGGGCAGGCGGCTTTGCGTCACCGCCACGGGTGATTACCATCACGGGTGGATGCCCCGCCTGCGCCTATAGACTGGAAACGGAACCACCCATCCCGCAGGTCGAGGTGCATGGATGCACAAGAACCCGAAAGTCCTGTTCTTGTCGAAGGGGAGCGCGTCCCGGAGCCAGATGGCGGAGGGCCTACTGCGCGCGCTGGGCGGCGATCAATTCATCGTATCCAGCGCGGGATGTGAACATGCCGGGGTGAGCCCGCAGGCGATCGAGGTGATGCGTGAAGTGGGGATTGACATTTCCGCGCAGGTGCCGCGCGAGGTGATTTCCGTTTTTGGGGAAACATTTCAATGCGTGGTCTCGCTGTGCGATCCCCCGCGCGAACGGTATCCGGTCTATCCATTCACGCGGAAATTGCTGCGGTGGAGCGTGCCAGACCCCGAAGCGGGGAGCGGCGAGCCGGAGGAGAGGATTGAAGCCTTCCGCCAGGTCCGGGAGGAGTTGCAGGATCGCGTGGAGAAATTCATCGCCTCGATGGAGCCAGAGGGCAGCGCCATGGAAAGAGCCCGCGCAGCGACGGCCTGACCGCCAGCCGGCACGGCCTGTGCCCGGCTGAGCATGGTTTCCGATTTCTCAAGCATTCGACGCCGGGGCCGAAGACCATAAGAGGCGCCCACATCAGGAGGGTAAACACCATGAAACCCATCCGCACGTTCAGCGTCGTTCCGTCCCTGCCTCCGGAGCTGGAAGCACTGCGCAAGATCGCCTACAACCTGCGCTGGTGCTGGAGCCATGCCACGGTGGAACTGTTCCGCCGATTGGACCGGGACCTGTGGGAAACCTGCGGACACAATCCGGTGCACATGCTGGGCATCATCGAGCAATCCAAGCTGGAGGCGGCGGCCAAGGATGATGCGTTTCTGGCGCATCTGCGCGGGATCGAGTCCAGTCTGGACGCGTATCTGGCCGCGGAGTCCACGTGGTTCCGGCGCTCGATTGCAAGTTCCGGGGAAACCCCGCTGATCGCCTACTTCTCGGCGGAGTTCGGGCTGACCGAGTGCCTCTCGATTTTTGCCGGGGGGCTGGGCATCCTGGCCGGGGATCACCTGAAATCGGCCAGTGATCTGGGAGTGCCGCTGGTGGGAGTGGGTTTGCTGTACCAGCAGGGCTATTTTCTGCAGCGACTGAATCAGGCCGGGTGGCAGCAGGAAGCGTATCTGGAAAACGACTTCCACACCTTGCCGGTCAGCCAGGTCTCGCGCGCGGAGGGCAAACCCCTGACGGTCGAGGTGAGTCTTGCCGGGCATGCGGTGTACGCGCAAGTGTGGAAGGCGCAGGTGGGACGCGTGGCGCTGTATCTTCTTGACACCAATATCCCCGGGAATGCGCGCCCGGAAGACCGCGACCTGACCGACCAGCTCTATGGCGGGGACCGCGAGACGCGCATCCGGCAGGAAATTCTGCTGGGGATCGGGGGATACCGCGCCCTGCGGCTGCTGGGGCTGGCCCCGACGGTCTTTCACATGAACGAAGGGCACTCCGCGTTTCTGGCGCTGGAACACATCCGCCATCTGATGAAGGGGCAGGGGCTGAATTTCGCGCAGGCCCGCCAACTGGCCTCGGCGAGCCTGGTGTTCACCACGCATACTCCGGTGGAAGCCGGACACGATTATTTCTCCGCGCAGCTCATGAGCAAGTACTTCGGGGAAATAGCCGGGGGCCTGGGCCTCTCGCAGCACGAACTTCTGGAGCTTGGCCGCGCCAAGAACAACCCGGATTTCTGCATGACGGTGCTGGCGCTGCGGCTGGCGGCGCGCGCCAACGGCGTGAGCAAGCTGCACGGAGAGGTAAGCCGGAAGACGTGGCAGTCGTTGTGGCCGGACGTGCCGGTGGAGGAAATTCCCATCGGTCATGTGACCAACGGGGTGCATTTCCGCAGCTGGATTTCGGCCGAATTCAACCTGCTTTACGACCGTTATCTGGGTCCGCAGTGGCGGGAAGAACCGGCGCACAGTGAAGTGTGGAACCGCGTGCAATCGGTGCCCGCGGAAGAGCTATGGCGCAGCCACGAACGCCGCCGGGAGCGGCTGGTGGCCTGGGCGCGGCGCCGGGTGGGCGAGCAGCGCAGGCGCCGGGAAGCTCCCCAGGCGGAGATTGACGCGGCGGCGGAGGTGCTGGATCCGGAGGTGCTGACCATCGGATTCGCGCGTCGCTTCGCCACCTACAAGCGCTCCACGCTGATCTTCCGGGACATGGACCGGCTGCGGCGGCTGCTGGCCGACCCGGCCCGCCCGGTGCAACTGATCTTTGCCGGCAAGGCGCACCCGCAGGACAACGCCGGGAAGGAGCTGATCCGCAAGATCGTGGAGGTCAGCCGCGACCCGGTGCTCGGCCGGCGCGTGGTCTTCCTGGAAAACTACGACATGGCGGTGGCCCGGTCGCTGGTGCAGGGTGTGGACGTGTGGCTGAATACCCCGCTGCGGCCCAACGAAGCTTCCGGAACCAGCGGAATGAAAGCCGCGGCGAATGCGGTGCTCAACCTGAGCGTCCCGGATGGCTGGTGGGACGAGGTGTGGAACGACCCGGAGCGCTCGCGAAAAATGGGGTGGGTGATCGGAAAGGGCGAAGAATACACGGATCCGAATTATCAGGATCAGGTGGAGGCCGAAGCGCTCTACGACGTGCTGGAACGCGACGTCATCCCCACCTTTTATGAACGGGGAGCCGACCGGACCCCCCGCAAGTGGATCGAGCGCATGAAAGCGTGCGTGGGTTCGCTGTGCTCCTATGTCAACACGCATCGCATGGTGCGCGATTACGTGGCCGGATACTATGTGCCGGCGCATCAGCAGTTCCGCGCCCTGGAAGCGGACGATTTCCGGCGGGCCAAAGAGCTGGAAGCGGCGGTGGCGCGCATCCGTAAGGCCTGGCAGGAAGTGCGGGTGGAAGAGGTGGAGGACGGCCGGGCGGTGGTGACGGTCAATACTCCGCAACAGGTGCGGGCGCGCGTGCACCTGGGGCCGCTCGATCCCCGGGATGTGCTGGTGGAGCTTTACGTGGGCCGCGTGGACATGCATGGCGAACTTGCGGCGGGCCATGCCATCCCGATGCAGCCGCAGGCGCAACATTCCGACGGCGCGTATCAATATGCGGTGGAGACCTCCATCCCCTGCAGCGGGCTGCACGGGATCACGGTGAGGGTGCGGCCGAGCCATCCGGACTTGTCGGTGGAATTTATTCCCGGGCTGATTTCCTGGGCGGGGCGGCCGGTGATGGCGCTGACACCGGCGTGAGCTGGAGGGGCGAGAAGAAAAGACAGGTCCCTTACCCCGCGAAAAGCGCGGGGGTTCGGGATGACGAGCGGGGGCGAGGGCGCTAGAGAGCGGGATGTCAGCAGGACACGTTAGCTCGGGAGTGATTTTGAGCCGCTGGCGGGGTTAAAACCCGGCCCTTCCTTTTTTCCAGCCTCGAGTAGCCGCTGGGTTGAAACCCCGCCCTCTGTATTATCCAACCTCGACTGGTGGCGTCGTTGAAACCCGGCCTTGCCGCGTTTTCCAGCTTTGCCTGATGGCGGGGTTGAAATCGCGCGCTGCCGCGAAATCGGCTTGAAAGAATCGGGTGGTTGCAGTCGAATCTCCGGTGTGCGCGCCCCGTTGTTGCCCGCCAGCCAACCTAACCGTGGAGGGCGAACCTCAGTCTAATGACTCGGATGGCCGATACCGATGCGGCTCAGGTGGCGCTGGTCCTGGGTGGGGACCCGGACGCGTATCGCGTCCTGGTGGACCGCCATAGCCGCCGTCTGTTTCGCCTGGCCTATCGTATGACGGGAAACGAACACGACGCCGAAGAAGTGGTGCAGGACGCGCTGCTGCGCGCCTATCGCCGCCTGGAGCAATTCGAGTCCCGCGCCAATTTTGGCACCTGGCTCTACCGCATCTGCGCCAACTGCGCGCTGGACCGGTTGCGCAAGCAGCGCGGGGAAAACCTGCGCGTGGAGCCCGCGGCCGGCGAGGATCCCGACGCCGCCGATCCCCTGGACACGGCGCCCAGCCCGGAACCCGGCCCGGAACGGCTGGCGCTGAGCGGGGAGATGGGGGCGCAGGTCCAAACGGCCATGGAATCGCTCAGCGCCACAGAGCGCATGGCGTTCGTGCTGCGCCACGTGGAAGGGCTGGGGCTGGAGGAAATCTCCGCGTCGCTGGGCCTGAATATCGGCGCGACCAAGAACAGCATTTTCCGGGCGGTTCAGAAGCTGCGCAGGCAACTGGAACCGCTGGTGAGCGAGGCACGATAGATGACCACGCCGCACATCGCCGAAGAGCAACTGATGGGCTACTGCGGAGGCGAAACCGCGGGCCGCGAGGCCGTGGAGTCGCACCTCCGCGCGTGCCCGGAGTGCGCCGCGCGCTGCCAATCGCTCCGGCAGGTGCTGACGCTCGCTGCTTCCCTGCCGCTTCCGGAGCCGGACGTTGCGTTCGAGTCGCGGATGTGGAGGGGAATCCGGCCGCAACTCGAGCCGCGCGTGGCGCGGGCCGGCTGGCGGGAATGGTTTGCGGTGCGGCGCCTGGTGGCGGTGGGCGCGGTGGCCGGCCTGGTGCTGGCCGCGTTTGTGGCGGGACGCTACTTCCCCACCAACACGGGGGTGGCGCCCGCTCCGATGGCGCAAGTGACCCCGCAGGTGCGTGAGCGGATTCTGCTGGTGGCGGTGGGGGACCATCTGGACCGGGCGCAGTCCATCCTGCTGGAAATTTCGAACGCCGAGCCGGCTGCCGCCGGTTCCGCGACCGTGGACTTCTCCCGCGAGCAGCAGCGCGCGCAGCAATTGCTGGCCGCCAATCGCATCTACCGCCAGACCGCCGGGCAGACCGGTGACGCCGCGGTGGCCGGATTCCTGGACGAACTCGAGCCGCTGCTGGTGGAGATTGCCAACAGTCCGGGCCAGGTGGCTCCCGGTGAGCTGGCGGAGTTGCGCCGGCGGATCGCGGCGCGCGGTTTGCTGTTGAAGGTGCGGGTTGTGGGTTCTGCGGTGCGCGAGCGGCAACAGCCGGCCGCGCCGGCACCGGCCCAGGGAAAATCCTGATGAGAGAGGCACAGTCCATGTCCATTGCAGCCAGCCTTAAAATTGTTACCGCGGCCGCCGCGATGCTGCTATTTGCCGCGCCCGCCTTGGCCTTCGGAAGCACAGGCTTTCAGCCTGTGCTTCTCGCCTCCCACGTGTGGCTCGGCGATTTCAGCGACGCCCAGCGCGCCGAATTCACAGCGCCCGCGCCCCTGGCCACAACCGCCGCCGACGACCAGGACAAGTCACGCGAAGAAGATCTCTACGAGGAAGGCACGGACCTGATTGACGACTCCAAATGGCAGGAAGCGGCGGAGAAGTTTGACCGGGTGATCCAGATGCACGGGAAGCGCGCGGACGCCGCGCTCTACTGGAAGGCATGGGCGCTGAACAAGCTGGGCCGCCGCCCGGAGGCGCTGACCACACTGGCGGAATTGCAGCGCACCGCCCCGCAAAGCCGCTGGGCCAACGACGGCAAGGCCCTGGACATCGAAATCCGGCAGGCCTCCCAGCAGAACGTTTCGCCCGAAGCGCAGAGCGACTGCGAGCTGAAGCTGCTGGCCATCAACGGGCTGCAGCAGATGGATTCGGCCCGGGCCGTGCCCATGCTGGAAAAAATGCTGCACGGGCACGATTGCCCGAAGCTGCGCACGCAGGCGCTGTTTGTGCTGGCGCAGTCCAACGCACCCGCGGCCCGGGAGGCCATCGCCCGCACCGCCCGGGACGATTCCGATCCGGAACTGCAGCGCAAGGCCATCCAGGATCTCGGCCTGTTCTCCGGAGACTGGGGCCGGGAAACACTGGGCCAAATCTACGCTTCCACGAAAAGCCTGGAAGTGAAGAAGCGCATTCTGGGCGCGTTCATGGTGGCGGGAGACCGCGCGCGGCTGCTGGCCGCGGCCCGGGAGGAGAAAGATCCGGAGCTGCGCGCCGAAGCCATCCGCCAGCTCGGAGTGATGGGCGCACGCGAAGAGATCTGGCAGCTCTACCAGAAGGAAACCTCCGTGGAGGTGAAAAAGAAAATCCTCCAGGCCATGTGGATTTCGGGAGACCTGGACCGGGTCTCGCAACTTGCAACCCGCGAGCAGGACCGGGAGCTGCGCATCACGGCGATCAAGGACCTGGGGCTGATGGGGAACAAAGCGGGCGACAGCCTGGTCTCGCTCTACGCATCCGATAAGGATCCGGAAGTGCGCCGCGCGGTGATCCAGGCGCTGTTCGTTTCCAACGACGCGAAAGCGATGGTGGCGATCGCGCGCAAGGAGACCGATCCGGAGATGAAGCGCGTGATCGTCCGCCAGCTTTCGCTGATGCAATCGAAAGAGGCCGCGGATTATTTGATGGAACTGCTGAACAAATAATGGAGAGGGTGAACCCAATGGCGACTCCCAACGATTGTCCTTCCGGCCTGGCATCGCGTCCAACGGGGCGGAGCGGAAAATCTGCTTGCCAAAAGTCGCGGCGGAGCGCGCGGCTGCGGCCGGCCTGCCTGCCGGCGGTTGTGGTGCTGCTGTGGTCCGTACCGGCCCGCGCCGACCAGCCCAAAATCTCGAACGCGCGCCTCGAAACGCGCTCCGCGGCGCAAGGACTGGAGCCGGAGTTTCGCAGCTTCCTGGCGGCGCAAGCCGACCCGGGCTGGCTGGCATACTCGGTGCCTGCCCTGCCCGGGCATCATCCGCTGTGCTGCGGCGAGGGCTGGACCGACGATGACCGGGATCGCTGCACGCGGTGCGCGCTGGAATCCGGCGACGGTTCAAACCACACGGTGCAAGGTTCGGGCCAGGACAGCACACGCCTGGAAGGTCCGCAGGACATGGCCATTTTTCTGCGCGTGGCGGACCATGGCGTCACCAAAATCCGCGTGCTCTCGCCCGACTGCCAGGTGGACGCCGGAGGCCTGCGGGTTCTGTGGCTGATGGAGGTAAAACCGGCGGAAAGCGTTGCGGTGCTTACCACGCTGGTGCCAGCCGGCTTCAGCGCGGAGGGTGAAGGCCGCAAGGTGGCCCACGGCGCCCTGGCAGCGATCGCCATGCAGGCGGATCCCGCGGCGGATCGCGCGCTCGATGCTTTCACCGCGCCGAGCCAGCCCGAGAAGCTTCGCGAGCAGGCCGCCTTCTGGCTGGGCAGCGCGAGGGGAGCCGCGGGCCTGGCGGCACTGGAGCGCATGGCCAAATCCGACCCGAGCAGCCACGTGCGGCAGCAGGTGGCCTTTGCCTATTCGGTTTGCCGGCAGCCGGCGGCCGTGGACGATTTGATTCGCATGGCCCACGACGACGAAAACGAGCACGTGCGCGGCCAGGCACTGTTCTGGCTGGCGCAAAAAGCCGGCAAACGCGCCGCGCAGGCCATCACCGACGCCATCGAGAACGATCCGGACACGGCCCTGAAGAAGTCCGCGGTATTCGCGCTCACCCAGATGCCCCACGACGAAGGCATCCCGCTGCTCATCCAGGTGGCGCGCGACAACAAGAACCCGGCGGTGCGCAAGCAGGCGTTTTTCTGGCTGGGGCAATCCAAGGACCCGCGCGCGCTGGCGTTTTTCGAGCAAGTGCTGGGTTCCCGGTAGCGCCAGGCGGTGCAGCGCGAAGGGCGGGAGGTCTCCGCTGCGGGCTGCGCGGCATCGTCCGGGCACCTGCGCCCAGGGACAGACGCAGAGATACGGCGCAGCCGCGCCCTTTCTCTTCCGTCTCCACCGGCTGGGTACCTGCCTTGCTGCGCCCCATTCGCGGTGATAAACTGCCCCTTCAGCGAGCCCCTTCGGAACAATCGAGGACGCGACGTGACACCGGAAAAACCCGATACCAGCTTTCGTGTGATTGATCGCCGCCTCTTCACCGAGGAAGGCGAACTGCGCCCGGAAGCCAAAGAACAGGCGCGGCATGAAAAAGAGGCGCCGGCAGCCACACCACCACCGGCCGGGGGGATTCCGGCGGGCAAGCCGGCGGAGCCGACGACGGCCGCGGCGGCTCCCGGCCCGGCCCCGGCGCGTTCACCGCATTTCGAGCTGCTGGTGCGCAGCCTGGCGAATCAGGCGGCCATGCTGATGACCGGCATGACCGATCCGGCCACGGGCGAAACGGTGCTGGACGTGGAGGGGGCGCGCGAGGTGATTGACATGCTGGACGCGCTGCGCGAAAAAACCCGCGGCAATTTGGCGCCGGAAGAGGACCGCTCGCTCTCCGACCTGCTCGGTTCGCTGAAGTACAGCTACCTGGAAGTGACCAAGGCGGTCACGGCGGGGCCCGGGCGGCAGCGCAGCGGGGCGGCTTCGCGCCGCTGAAGCCCGCAGGGAGCGAGGCATCGCGGCCCGCGCCGGAGATTGCAGGACACCCGCCCGTTCCCAGGCACCGTGACATGGCCTCCGGTCCCACCACTGCTCATCCCGTGCGTCCCACTTCCCTGACGCTGACCATGCTGGGTTCGGGCACCTCGATGGGGGTGCCCTCGCTGGGCTGCGGTTGCGCGGTGTGCCGCTCCGCGGACCCGCGCGATAATCGCACCCGTGCTTCCATCCTGCTCACCGCCGGCGAACAGAACATCCTGATCGACACGTCGCCGGACTTCCGCCAGCAGGCGCTGCGCGCCGGTTTGGCGCGGCTGGACGGCGTGCTCTATACCCACGGGCACGCGGACCACATCCTGGGCCTGGACGACATCCGCCCGTTCAATCTGAAGCAAAAGCAGCGCCTGCCGGTGTTTGGCAACCGCCAGACGTTAAACATTCTGGCGCGGACGTTTGCCTACATCTTCGACGATAAACCGACGCTGAGCACGGTTCCCTCCGTGGATTTGCGCGAGATTACCGGGCCCTTCGAATTCGCGGGGATAGAGTTCCAGCCGGTGCCGGCGCGGCATGGCGACATGGACGTGCTGGGATTCCGCTTCGGCCGCGCCGCGTACCTGACCGATTTCTCGGAGCTTCCGGCGGCCTCGATGGAGCTCCTCGAAGGATTGGACGATCTGATCCTGGATGCGTTGCGCGACCGGCCGCACCCCATGCACTCGACGGTAGCCCATTCGCTGGAGATCGTGCGCCAGCTCACCCCGCGCCGCGCCTGGTTTACGCACATCTGCCACGACCTGGCGCACCAGGAAACCAATGCGCGCTTGCCGGAGAATGTCCGGTTGGGCTACGACGGGCTGCGCTTTGAGGTGACGCTGCGATGACGCTGCGCGTCCTGCGCGGACCGCAAGCCTGGCGCGCCGATGCCATGGTGGCGTCGCGGCGCACGGCCATGGCCATCGGAAATTTCGATGGGGTGCACCTGGGCCATCAGGCGGTGCTCAAGCGCGTGGTGGAATACGCGCGCAGCTCCGGGGCGCTGCCCATGGCCATCACCTTCGATCCCCATCCGCTGAAGTTCCTGCGCCCGCAACACGCGCCGCTGCTCATCTCGACCCAGGAGCAGCGCCTGGCGTGGATGGAAGCCCTGGGCGTGGAGGCGGTGCTGCTGCTTCCCTTCACGCGGGAGCTCTCCCAGCTTACCGCGGAGGAGTTCACCGCGGAGGTGCTGGCGGGCACGCTGCACGCCGAGCGCATCTTCGTGGGAGAAAATTTCTGCTTTGGCCATCGCCACGCGGGGAATGTGGCCCTGCTGGAGCGGCTGAGCGCGCGCTTCGGTTACACGGTGGAAATCACGCCCCCGGTGACCCGCCGCGGCGAAATCATCTCCAGCACCGGGGTGCGCCGGGCCATTCAGGAAGGCCGCATGGGCGCGGCGGCGCGGCTGATGGGCCGCCCGTTGAC
>Ga0335085_10009283_pt1 | contig 14863 bp, 15 predicted proteins | sample Lox_Sample_45_FD_206712 | JGI IMG/M metagenome (GOLD analysis project Ga0335085, IMG submission 206712) | Soil microbial communities from Loxahatchee National Wildlife Refuge, Florida, United States - Lox_Sample_4.5 | ecosystem: Environmental > Terrestrial > Soil > Wetlands | place: USA... | reverse complement strand
GGATGAGGCCGAAGTCTGGTTGATCGAAAATAAGATTGATCTCTTTCGAGCAAAAGCGACCGAAGGTGCCACCACTAATAATGAATTTAGATTCATATATTCGATCTCGGCGATAAATGGGGAGGGTTTAGGCGAGTTAATAAGTTCCCTTACGGTTTTTGTGCGCAATTATTTCGCTGGGACTGAGGCTGGAATTGTAACGCGCAGCCGTCATCGACAGGCGCTAAACGCAACGGTTGGGGCTCTTGATCATGCCCTGGCTGTGGGCTCAAACGGGAGTGAGGAACTCGTTGCTGAGGATTTGCGTGCTGCGGCAACCGCGCTTGGAAGGTTGACAGGCCGAATCGATGTCGAAGACGTTTTGGACGTGATCTTTCGAGATTTCTGCATCGGCAAATGACCCAATAGCTCGCTCTTATGCGCGTGCTTCGGCGGTGTTTCACGTGAAACTTTGTGCTTTGACCGCGAATTTTGCAATCGCTACAAGTTCGACCTTTGGAGATTTTCGATGAGTATGCTCTTCGATGTCGTTGTCGTCGGTGGTGGCCACGCCGGGTGTGAGGCGGCAGCTGCGGCGGCGCGGATGGGCGCTCAGACCGTTCTCGTCACGCACAAATTTGGGACCATCGGGGCCATGTCCTGCAATCCTTCCATCGGCGGGCTCGGCAAAGGCCATTTGGTCCGTGAGATCGATGCACTCGACGGCCTTATGGGTCGGGTGGCCGACGCGGGCGGGATCCAGTTCCGTGTGCTCAATCGGCGGAAGGGCCCTGCGGTTCGCGGGCCGCGGGCGCAAGCCGACCGCGGGCTGTATGCGGCGGCCATGCAGCGAGCCGTCCGAGACACCCCCAATTTGACGGTGATCGAGGCCGAAGTTGAGGATCTACTTGGTGAAGGATGCGTCACTGGCGTTCGACTGGCGGATGGTCGCGAGATCGGCACTGGCGCCGTTGTGCTGACGACCGGGACATTCCTGCGCGGCCTCATCCATATCGGCGAACGGCAAATCCCAGCCGGGCGCGTCGGCGAGGCACCGGCGCTTGGGCTTTCGGAAACGCTATTGCGCGCCGGCTTTGCGCTAGGCCGGTTGAAGACCGGCACGCCACCGCGCCTCGACGGAGGGACGATCGACTGGGGCGCTCTCGAAATGCAGCCTGGAGACGAGCCTCCGGAGCCGTTTTCGGTCCTGACCGAGCGCATCATCAATCCGCAAATCCGTTGCGCGATCACGCGCACCAATGCGGCAACTCACGCCATTATCCGCGCCAACGTCCACCGGTCGCCCATGTATTCGGGCCAGATCCAAAGCCGCGGCCCTCGTTATTGCCCGTCAATCGAGGACAAGATTGTGCGCTTCGGTGAGCGCGACGGGCACCAGATATTCCTTGAGCCAGAAGGCCTTGAAGATACCACGGTCTATCCGAACGGGATTTCGACGTCGCTGCCCGAAGAGGTGCAACACGCTATCGTGGCTTCCATCCCGGGCCTTGAACGGGCCCGAGTCGTTCGGCCAGGTTACGCCATCGAATACGACTACGTTGACCCGCGTGAACTCCACCCCTCGCTCGAAACGAAGCGGCTACCGGGTCTGTTTCTCGCAGGTCAGATCAATGGCACCACCGGCTATGAGGAAGCCGCCGCGCAGGGCTTGGCTGCCGGTCTGAATGCTGCGGCACGGGCCGGCAGTGGGCCGCCGATCGCTTTCGACCGCGCCGAGGCTTATCTCGGTGTCATGATCGATGATCTGGTGACCCGCGGGGTGACCGAGCCGTATCGCATGTTTACGTCGCGCGCCGAATACCGGCTGACACTGCGGGCCGACAATGCCGACCAACGGCTGACCGAGAAGGCGATTCAGATCGGCTGCGTCAATGCCGAGCGTGCGGCGGCACATCGCGCCAAGACGGCCGCACTCGAGAGCGCCCGCACGATGGCTCGGACTCTCTCGCTGACGCCTAGCGAAGCGGCCGGGTATAACTTGGAACTCCGCAAGGATGGCCAGCGACGGACAGCGTTCGAGCTTCTGGCGCACCCGAACATCGGAATTTCCGAACTATCGCGGATCTGGCCCAGGTTCGGTGAATTGGCCCCTAAAATCGCCGAACAGCTCGAAATCGAGGCCAAATACAGCGTTTATCTCAGCCGTCAGGAGGCTGACGTTGAGTCGTATCGCCGTGACGAAAGTCTCGTTTTGCCGGACGATATTGACTACACGGCGCTTCCGGGGCTTTCGAACGAGGTTCGGAACAAGCTGGAAGCTCATCGGCCACGCACCGTAGGTCATGCCGGCCGCATTGACGGGATTACGCCGGCGGCTCTCACATTGCTGGTTGCACACCTGCATCGCCACCGCCGTAAGCCGGCGCGCGGCGTCGCATGATTGCGCGCGATGGAAAAAACGATCGCACACGCGAATTAAGCTCGCGAATTCCTGCGGATTGGCAGGAGCAGATTCTCGCTGATCGTGCCCGCGCGCTGGCGCTCACTCCTGTTTCACGTGAAACAGCCGAGCGATTGGACCGCTTCGTAGCTCTCCTCATCGACTGGCAGCAGCGGGTGAACTTGGTTTCGCGCTCAACGTTACCGACGATATGGACCCGTCACGTCGCGGATTCTCTCCAACTCTTGACCCTCGCGCCGGGAGCACGGACCTGGGTTGACCTTGGATCGGGAGGAGGGTTTCCGGGAATAGTCATCGCCTGTGGGCTCGTAGGTATCTCGGGCGCCAAAGTCCATCTGGTGGAGAGCAGCACCAAGAAGGCGGTCTTTCTGCGCGAGGCGGTTCGCGCCACGGAAGTCCCGGCAGAAATCCACGCCCTCAGGATTGTGGATTTCGTCCAAAACCTTCGCGACCCTGTTGAAGTCGTAACCGCAAGAGCGTTGGCTCCGCTCTCTGAACTGCTGACGGAAGCCTATCCGCTGTTGAAAACAGGAGCGATGGGCATCTTTCCAAAGGGACAAGATGTTGAAGCTGAATTGACGCTAGCCACTAAATGTTGGAACATTCAAGCTTCCTTGGCACCAAGCCGAACCGAGCCAAAAGCTCGAATTGTTGTTATCAAGAGTATAGAGCCAAAGTTACAACCCATGCGCGCAAGCGCGCGACGTGCAAATAAACCGCACCGAAGTCGAAAGCGGCTGTCATGAACGATGCTCCATCCTCAGCGGAATCATCCCGCATCATCCCATTCGCGGCGTCCAGACCGACAACTCAATCCATATCGATCAGCCCGCCGCGCGTCCTCGCGGTCGCCAATCAAAAAGGCGGCGTCGGTAAAACGACGACCGCGATCAATCTCGGCACCGCGCTCGCCGCCATCGGCGAGGAAGTGTTGATCATCGACCTCGACCCGCAGGGCAACGCCTCGACCGGCCTCGGCATCGACCGACGCAGCCGGCGTTACTCGACCTATGACGTTCTCATTGGCGAGGCGACGCTGCATGACGCTATTGTCGCGACGGCGGTGCCTCGCCTCCATCTCGCGCCATCGACCCTCGATCTTTCCGGCCTGGAACTTGAAATCGGACAGGCGCGGGATCGCGCTTTTCGATTGCGTAACGCTCTCGCGGCGTTGAACGCGGCCGTACAACAATCGCAAACGAAGTTCACCTACGTGCTGGTCGATTGTCCACCGTCGTTGAATCTCCTGACCGTAAACGCGATGGCGGCAGCGAATGCAATCTTGGTTCCGCTGCAATGCGAGTTCTTCGCGCTCGAAGGCCTGTCGCAACTTCTCAAAACCGTCGAGTCGGTGCGCGAGCAACTCAACCCGGGCCTGACCATCCACGGCGTGGTGTTGACCATGTATGACGCGCGCAACAATCTGTCGGGCCAGGTCGTCGCCGATGTTCGCGAGTTCATGGGCCCCAAGGTTTACGACACCATCATCCCGCGCAATGTGCGCGTGTCTGAAGCGCCGTCCTACGGCAAGCCGGTGCTGGTCTATGATCTCAAGTGCAGCGGCAGCGAGGCTTATCTGCGGCTCGCCACTGAAATCATTCAGCGCGAAAAAGAATTGCGCGCCGGGTGACGGCAGTTGCCGAGCACCATGAGCTAGAGCAGCGGCGTGAGCGATAGTTTGGGGAAGGCGCCGATGGCCGATGATCCGACGCGATCGCGATTGGGGCGCGGGCTTGCCTCACTGATTGGCGATGTCGGCGCCGAGAGTTCGGTCGAACGACCGCGCGGACAGCGGCGCCTCGCCATCAGCTCGCTGCGGCCGAACGCACGCAATCCGCGGCGCAATTTCTCCAATGCCGAACTCGATGAGCTTGCCGCTTCGTTGCGGGAGCGCGGCATCATTCAGCCGATCATCGTGCGCTCGGTGCGCGGTGTCGCCGACGCCTACGAGATTATCGCCGGCGAACGGCGCTGGCGCGCGGCTCAGCGCGCGGGCCTGCACGAGGTTCCTGTCGTCGTCATCGAGGCGAGCGACGCGGAGGCGCTCCAAATCGCCATTATCGAAAACGTGCAGCGCGCCGATCTCAATCCGCTCGAGGAAGCCGAAGGCTACCGCGCGCTGCTGGAAGAGTTCGGCAACAGCCAGGACGATATTGCTAAGATCGTCGGCAAGAGCCGCAGCCACGTCGCCAATACGGTCCGGCTTCTGAAACTCTCCGACGCTGTGAAGGCGCATATCCATAGCGGAAAATTGTCGGCCGGCCATGCGCGCATGCTGATCGGCCAGCCCAACGCCGACGAGCTCGCGGAAGATATCGTTGCGCGCGGCCTCAACGTCCGTCAGGTCGAGGCGTTGGCTCGTGAAATGTCGCAACAGAGCGGCAAGAAATCAGCGGGCGGCCGCAAAGCGCGCGGCGCCGATAAAAGCGCCGATACGCTGGCGTTGGAAAAGCGTCTCTCAGACGGGCTCGGCCTTGCCGTCAGCATCGACGATCGCGCCGGCAAGGGCACGCTCAGCATCCGCTATCGCAACGTCGATCAGCTCGACGATGTGGTGCGCAAGCTCGAAGGCAAGCACTGAGGTCTGAAACTTCACCGCTCAGGCATGAGCCGAAAGATCACGCTGCACCGGTGTGAAACGCGGCCTTGAACGCTTTGCGTTTGGCGGGATCATAAAGGCTCGGATAGTCATATTTGAGCGGCTTTGACGGCTCGACGTGGAGCGTCGCGAACACCGGCCCTTCCTGCTCAAGCACGTGTGCGACTTGTTGCTCGAACGTTTTCAGATCCGAAAAATCGAAGCAGGCCGCATAGCCCGCCGAGCGGGCGATACCGGCGAAATCGACGTCGCGTTGCGGAATCGGATGGCCGCCATTGGCTTCGTAGGTTGCATTGTGGGCAACGAAATGGACGAGATTTTTCGGCGCGACGGCGGCGATCGTTACCAGGCTGCCGAGGTTCATCAAAAGACTGCCGTCTCCTTGCAGCACGATTACGCGCTTATCCGGCCGGCCGAGCGCCAAGCCTAATCCATGCGAAGAATCGAGCCCCATGGCTCCAATCGACAGGTAGTTGAGCGGGCGCGGGCTGACCTCTACCCAGTCGACGGCGGAACTGTAAGTCGCGACCACGGCCTCGTCCTTGATGTGACGCGCCAAAATCTTGAAGCACTCGTCTCGTTTCATCATGACGCTTTGGGGCTCCGCCCAACCAGAAATGTTACCGGATGCGACTCGCTGTAGGCCTTGTCGATCGCGGGTTTGATTTTGGCGACATCGGCATCTTCGTTGAGGAGGTGATGCTCAATCCCCATGTCGTCGAGGATCGGCTCAAGGATGCGCACGCCATAGCGTGGCGACGTGCGCGGCGTCTTTTCGGGATCGTGACCGAGCAATCCGACCATCATGCAGATCGGCTGCTTGTACTCGACGGCGACGCCCCGAATGGCATTCAGTGAATCGAGGAAGCCGGTGTACTGGATCAGGATCAGCGCGCGTTTGTCGCAATAGGATAGTCCAGAGGCGATGCCGATGCATTCGTCCTCCTTGCAGACGCGAACGAGCTTGAGATCCTTGTCCTTGGCGATCGGAAACAGCAGCCCGGCGCTGGTGACGATGTCGGGCACCGCCAGGATGTATTCGACCCCGCTCGACTTGACGGCGGCGATGATACTGTTGCCGTCGAGCTTGCGCGACGCTGTCACCGCGCCCGTTGTTGCAGCGTCCATTCGCTCCCTCCCATCGATCGAGCCGCAACCGTAGCCTGGATCAGGCGCAGGACGCAAAGGCACACGCCGTCGGCGGGCGCGCATGGCAGCCCTACGTTTTCTTATGACGTGCGGTGTCAATCGCGCGTACTTGCGGCAGACAAGGGGCGAGTGAATGACGTTCCTGATGTCCGCCGAACGCGAAAAGCACGGCCTCTCGTCAAAGTCGGCCGACTTACTCCGCCGCTGTCCGTCCGGCATTCGTGCCGAACCGTCGTTCGATGTAATCGACTACGATTTTTTGGAAATCGGAGGCGACGGTCGGACCGCGCAGCGTCATGGCCTTCTTGCCATCGATAAACACCGGCGCCGTCGGTTGCTCGCCAGTGCCGGGAAGCGAGATGCCGATGTCGGCGTGCTTGGATTCACCGGGCCCATTGACGATGCAGCCCATCACCGCGACGTTGAGGCCTTCGACGCCCGGATAGCGGGTCTTCCATTCCGGCATCGATTCGCGAATGAAGCTCTGGATGCTGGCGGCGAGCTCCTGGAACGTCGTCGAGGTGGTGCGGCCGCAGCCGGGGCAGGCCGCCACCAGCGGTACGAAGGTGCGCAGGCCGATGGTTTGCAGCAATTCCTGGCCGACTTTGACTTCCAGTGTGCGATCGCCGTTCGGCTCCGGCGTCAGCGAGATGCGGATCGTGTCCCCGATCCCCTGCTGGAGCAGCACGCCCATCGCGGCGGACGAAGCAACGATGCCTTTCGAGCCCATGCCGGCCTCGGTCAGACCCAAGTGAAGTGCATAGTTGGAGCGCCGCGCCAGCTCGCCGTAGACGCCGATCAGATCCTGAACGGCCGATACTTTGGCTGAGAGGATAATCTTCTCGCGCGGCAGCCCGATCTCCTCGGCGCGCTCGGCGGACAGCATCGCCGATTGGATCATCGCCTCGCGGGTCACGTCGCGTGCGTCAACCGGATGATTGGAGCGTGCATTCTGGTCCATCAGATGGGTCAGCAATTCCTGGTCGAGCGAGCCCCAATTGGCGCCGATGCGCACCGGCTTGTCATGCTTGATCGCGGTTTCGACGATGGCGCCGAACTGGCGGTCCTTCTTTTCCTTGAAGCCGACATTGCCGGGATTGATGCGGTATTTGTCGAGCGCCTCCGCGCAAGCCGGATGGTCGGCGAGGAGCTTGTGGCCGATGTAGTGGAAGTCGCCGACGATCGGCACGTCGACATTCATCTTGAGAAGCCGCTCCTTGATGTGCGGCACGGCCGCAGCCGCTTCGTCTCGATCGACGGTGATGCGCACGATTTCCGAGCCGGCGCGCGCGAGCGCGGCCACTTGGCGGGCCGTTGCCTCGATGTCGGCGGTGTCGGTGTTGGTCATCGACTGCACCACCACCGGCGCGCCGCCGCCGACCGTCACGTTGCCGACTTTCACGGCAACGGTTTGATGTCTTTCGGCCGGGCCGGAAAATTCCATCATCGGGACGGGTCCTTCGGGATGTGCTCGTGTTCGACACGTGCGAAACGCACCCAGCATATAGCTCTGGAGGGCGCAGTTGACGAGGAGCATAGGCCGGTCATCGGCCCGGTCGGTGAAAATGCTGCGTTAATAGGAGTTAATGCCTCTGTATACAACCTGAGCTAGATTATTGTAAGGTCGTTCGGCGGACGAAACGGCAATTTCACGGCAAGTTTTGGGGAACTTGGCCATGGGACGCGCCGATGAAATGACTTTGACATTTCGGTGCGCGCCGGAGCTGGCGCAGCTCCTGCCGCGGCCGATTCCGGCGGTCCTTGGCCTTCCCGACTGGTTCAAGTCGATGCCGCAGAAGGCCTTCAACCCAACAATGGGTGTGGAGACGCAAACCCTCAAGAAATGTCCGCCTTTCATCGACGCCATGACCTACGGATTTCTGATTCCGCTGGCGATGGATCTGAGTGTCGAGGACGGCGAATTCGCCTGGGACTTCGACGTGCCCAAAGGTTTCGTCAGCGAGTTCTCGCACTCGCCCATCGGCTTTCACGATCCGAGCCAGATTGCCGGCGCGCCGTTTTCGGACGATGACCGCTTCATTATCAAGTTCAACAATTTTTGGGTCATTGAAGCGCCGCCGGGCTATTCGCTGCTGTTCACCCATCCGCTCAATCGCAGCGACCTACCGTTCACGACGCTGACCGGGCTCGTCGATTGCGACACCTTTTGCGACAGCCCGATCAACTTTCCGGCGCGTTGGCATGATCCGGAATTCAACGGCGTGCTGCCGAAGGGAACTCCCGTGGCCCAGTGCCTGCCGGTCAAGCGTGAAAGCTGGGTCGGCAGCTTCCAATTGTTGTCCAGTGACACCTCGACACGCTTGGTCGAGACGAGCGATGCACTCGCGCGCGAGCCTGCCGTATACCGTCGCCAATTTCGCGCGCCGAAGCGTTAGCTCTGCATGTCGCGAAGATATCGTGAGGCGGCGCTCGGCTTGAGCCAGAAGCGGCCGCGGGCTGCTGCGGCGAGCGAGTTGAGCGCGTTCCCGTAGCGCTGCGGGTTGCCGCGCGCGGCCATGCGGAAGCAATCATAGCCGGCATCGCGTTGTCCGAGTTCCAGCAGACAATGGCCGAGAGCAAGAAGCGTCTCGGCGTCGTTCGGCCGTTTCATCAAGCATTGGCGAAAATAATCCGCCGCTGTTTCGTTTTCGCCGATCTCCTGATGGGCCTTGGCCATGCCGAACAGCGCGTCTGGAAGGCCGGGCGCGATGTTGAGCGCCCTCGCGAAGGCGCCTCGGGCCTCGACGAATTTTCTGCGATGCAGGAGGATCAGCCCAAGCTTGACGGCGAGGTCCGTCATCATCGGCGCCAGCTCAAGGCTGCGCGCCAGCGCGTCGATTGCTTCGTCGTGGTGTTCCATTGCGGACAAGAGATAGCCGAGTTCACGGAACGCCAACGCGTAGGTCGGGTAACGCTTGGTGATGCGCCGCAGTTGCGTCAGCGCTTCGTCGTTTTCGCCGACGCCACGCAGCGCCATTGCCAGTTCGGTCTCTATTTCCGCATCATGACGACCACGGACCGCGGCTTCGAGCGGCGCGATCGCCTCTTTGGCGCGACCCTGCATGAGCAAGGCGCAGCCGAAAATATGGAGGGCGCGCGCGTGGCGTGGATCCGCTTTGAGCACATCGCCGGCGAGGCGCTCTGCATCGACTGGGCGGCCGTTATTCAACGCGAAGACAGCCCGCTGAAGCACGTCATCGCTGCCGCCTGATGTCTTTGAAGTTTCCCATCCGCTCGCCATCGTTGCTCCGGACGGTTCAAAATGCGTGGCCTTACCGATCTCGGCAGTGTGAACAAACGCCGGCGATTTCGATCAGCGGATTTTTGGGCGTGAACCCAGCTTTGCGCGACGCTGCTTTAAGGGCGTCGGCCACGGCGCCACCCGGCGCCTCGCCGACCATGCCGCAACGTTCGCAGATCAGGAACACGACGGGGTCGTCTCCGCTGTGATCGTGGACGCAGGCTACAAAGGCGTTGTGGCTCTCGATGCGATGAACGAGGCGGTTCTGACGCAGGAAATCGAGCGCACGGTAGACTGTGATCGGCGCCGGACGTGTCTCATGTGCTAATCGTTCAATGATCTCATAGGCGCCAAGCGGCTGGTGGCTCGCCAGCAAGGCCTCGAGCACTTGCCGGCGAATCGGCGTCAGCCGTTGGCCATGTGCCGCGCAAAGCGCTTCGGCGTGCGCGATGGCAGTGCTGGCGCAACGATCGTGATCGTGGTCGGGCGTCGGAAAAACTGCGCGCGGCATGGCTGTCATTCCCCGGTCACTGTCACTACTGAAGTTTGGTCCGGTCCGCTTTACGCGTCACGTGACGTCATTGTAGCGGCTCAGTGCAAGATCGCGAAAACGTGAGAAGCGCTCCAACATTTATATTGCGCCGCAGCAAAAAGCATCCCACATTCCGGGCTCCGTGAGAGCACAGCCTTCCAACATTGCCGTCCTGAAAAGGCGCTTGAATTGGGGATTTTCATGCTGAAAGGGAAGTCCGCACTGGTCACCGGCTCAACGTCGGGCATTGGCCTTGCCATTGCGCGTGCGCTTGCCGAGCAAGGTGCCAACATCACCATCAACGGATTTGGCGACAAGGACGCCATCGAAAAGGAACGCGCCGGCATCGAGAAGGATTTCGGCGTCAAAGCGATTTACTCAGCGGCGGACATGTCGAAAGGCGGCGAGATCGCCGACATGGTTCATCTGAGCGAAAAGACATTCGGTTCGCTTGATGTGCTCGTCAACAATGCCGGCATCCAGTACGTCTCGCCGGTTGAAGATTTTCCAGTCGAGAAGTGGGACCAGATCATCGCCATCAATTTGTCTGCGGCGTTCCATGCTGTTCGCGCGGCGGTGCCTGGGATGAAGGCGCGCAAATGGGGGCGCATCATCAGCACGGCGTCGGCCCATTCGCTGGTCGCCTCGCCATTCAAGGTCGCCTATGTTTCTGCCAAGCACGGCATAGCCGGTTTGACCAAAACGATTGCGCTGGAGGTCGCGACTTTCGGCATCACGGTAAACTGCATCAGTCCCGGTTACGTGTGGACCCCGCTTGTCGAAAAGCAGATTCCCGACACCATGAAGGCGCGCGGCATGACGGCCGAGCAGGTCAAGCGTGACGTGCTCTTGGCTGCGCAACCCACCAAGGAATTCGTCACCGTCGACGAGGTTGCTTCGCTCGCCGTCTATCTCTGCTCGGACGCGGCAAAAGCCATAACAGGCGCCAATCTTTCAATCGACGGCGGTTGGACCGCGGAGTGAGCGCGATTCTCGGCTAACGGCGAATGAAGAATATTTTCACGTCGCTGTTGCCAGGTCGCGCCCCGGAGCGAAGCGCGCCATCAACAACCAAGCGGATCAATCTCGCGCTTCAGGGCGGCGGCGCGCACGGCGCATTCACCTGGGGCGTGCTGGAACAGCTCTTGAGCGATGAGAGGCTGGCGATCGAGGGTATTTCAGGGACCTCCGCCGGCGCCGTCAACGCGGTCATGCTCGCCGATGGGTTGACCCGCGGCGGACGTGAAGAGGCGCAGAAGCGCCTTGCCGAGTTCTGGCGCGCGGCGAGCAGTAGCGGCAATCTTCCGGCGTTGCAGCAGGCGGTGATGGAGCGGCTTCTGTCCTTCACGCCGCTCGAAGGCACGCCGGTACAAGCTTGGCTCAACGCGATGTCGCGTTATTTCTCGCCCTACGACGTCAATCCCTTGAATATCAATCCACTGAAGGACTTGTTCGAGCGTTTCGTCGATTTCAAGGCCCTGCAGGCGAATGCCGACCTGCAGATTTTTATTTCTGCGACCAACGTGCAGACCGGCCGCGTGCGCATTTTCTCACGCGAAAAGATCACGGCGGATGCGGTGATGGCGTCCGCGTGCCTGCCGCTTCTGTTCCGCGCCGTCGAGATCGACGGCGTGCCCTATTGGGACGGCGGCTACCTGGGCAATCCGGTGATCTTTCCGTTCTTCGGCACCACGACAACCGAGGATGTACTGGTGGTGCAGATCAATCCGCTGGTGCGGCAAGCGACGCCGATGTCCTCGAGCGCGATCATGAACCGTATCAACGAGATCACGTTCAACTCTTCGCTGATCAGCGAGTTTCGCGCCATCGAATTCGTCGCCCGCCTGATCGATCAAGGCCGATTGCCGCACGGCACCGGGTCCGGTCAATATCGGCGCATCAACGTCCATCGCATCGTGCTTGATCGCTTCGGCACTCATTTCGATGCCTTCAGCAAGCTCTCGACCGATTACGATTTCTTCGAAATGCTCCGCACCAGCGGCAAGCGCGCGGCGCGGCGGTTTCTGGACGAGCACTTCAACGATATCGGCGTGAAGAGCACCGTTGATTTGCGGGCCGAAGCGCAAGCCGAATGGGCGTGATATCTTCCCGACGATGGCCGACACAAAACCATTGCTGGTTGCCGAAGTCGGTGCTTCTCGGCTCGAAATCTGCATCGCCGACATCACGACGCTAGAAGTCGATGCGATCGTCAACGCGGCGAATCGGAGCCTGCTTGGCGGCGGCGGAGTCGATGGCGCCATCCATCGCGCAGCAGGCCCGGCGCTTCTCGAAGAATGCCGGACGCTGGGCGGATGCGACACCGGCGCGGCCAAAATTACCCGCGGTTACCGATTGCCCGCGAAGCATGTCATTCACGCCGTCGGGCCGGTGTGGAGCGGCGGCGAGGAAGGTGAGGAAGAACTCCTTGCGTCTTGCTACCGCACGTCGCTCGATCTCGCCGCCGCGCACCGCTTGGTGTCGATCGGATTTCCCGCCATTTCGACCGGCATCTATCGGTTCCCGAGTGACCGTGCGGCGCGGATCGCCGTTGGTACCGTTGCGGCGGAACTCTCAGCCGCGCCGCGAAGCATCGTTCGGGTCGTGTTCTGCTGCTTCGCTGCAGAAGCCGCGGAACACCATGCTGCGGCCTTAGCCGATCTTGGATTGGTCTAGCGGCGCCCAATTTCTTTCCTTCCTATCGAATTGCTGCATTGCAGATCATCGAAATGGATCTGGACAATTAAATAAGGAGCCTTACATTGTGTCTGCGTGATTTGAGCAGCCATAGCATAGGCTGCACCTGGAGGCGGTATGCTGCCCCGTTCGCTCAACCGAGAATTTGCCTTTTCCCTCAACGACGTGGCTCGGATGCTCCGGACCTATGCGGATCAGGCGGCGAGCCAATTCGGTATTACCCGGGCACAATGGGTGGTTCTCGCCCGTCTCGATCGGTTCGAGGGACTCAAACAATCCGAACTCGCCGATATGCTCGATCTGCAGCCCATCACGCTGACGCGGCTGCTCGATCGGCTCTGTGACAACGGCCTGATCGAGCGCCGGTCGGATCCCAATGACCGCCGCGCTAAGCGGCTCTATTTGACGCCGACGGCCAGGCCACTGCTCGAACAACTTGCCGACCTCGGCGAGACATTGATGGCCACCGCTTTGGCCGGCGTCGATCGCGAAAACGTTGAGCGAATGGTCGGCCAGTTTGCAACAGTGAAGGAAAACCTGCGCCAAGCTATTGCGAACAAGGGCGCGGCCAAAGCCGCGGCCGCGGAGCAGCGTTATGGCTGAACGGACCCTCAAATCCGTGCCGCCGGTGCGCGACGAAGCGCCGGAAAAACGCGAGACACCGGCGTCGCGACCGTCGGACCGGCCAAGCAGCGACAAAGCGGCAGCCAAGTCGTGGCGGTTCGACCGTCGCCGCTCGACACGCTGGGGATTGTTCGTACTGCTGCCGGTCGTGCTTCTGATCGGCGGCGTCTGGTACGTCACCGGCGGCCAGATCATGTCCACCGATAATGCCTATGTGAACGCCGAAACCGTCGGCATCTCCACGGACGTCGCCGGGATCGTCAAAGACGTTGACGTTAAAGACAATCAGCAAGTCACCGCCGGCCAGGTCCTCTACCGCCTCGAGCCGCTGCGGTTTCAGATCGCGCTCGACAATGCGAAAGCAAATCTCGCGGAGACGGCGTTGAACATCGAGTCGATGAAGGAGGACTACAAGCGCATGCTAAGCGACGTCGCCGCGCAGCAGGCGCAGCTCGCGTTGGATCAGACGAATTTCGAACGCGCCGAAATGCTGTTGCGCAGCAATACGGTTTCGCAGTCCAACTACGATCAGACCAAAGCTGCGCTCGACGTCGATAAGAACAAGCTCGATTCGCTCCACCGCCAGGCCGCGGTTCAGTTGGCGAAACTCGGCGGCAATGCCGATACTCCAACTGATCAACTCCCGAAATATCTGCAGGCCAAGGCGCTGGTCGATGAAGCACAACGCCAACTCGATCATACGATTGTCAAGGCGCCGTTCTCCGGCGTTGTGACGAGCGTGCCGTCGATCGCGCCTGGCAAATATCTCGAGGCGTCGACCACGGCTTTCTACCTGGTTGATACGGATCACGTCTGGGTCGACTCCAATCCGAAGGAGACGGAGTTGACCTACGTGCGGCCCGGCCAGCCGGCGACGGTGACCGTCGATACCTATCCGGACCTGGAATGGCACGGCACCGTCGAGAGCGTTAGCCCGGCGGCAGCTCAGCAATTCTCGCTGCTGCCGGCACAGAACACCAGCGGCAATTGGGTGAAGGTCGTGCAGCGTGTGCCGATGCGCGTGCGGATTGATACCAGCGACAAGTCGAAGCCGCCGCTGCGTGCGGGCATGAGCGCCGAAGTCAGCGTTAACACCGGGCATGCGCGCGGCTTCCCGCATTTTTGGTGAATGCGATGGCTGACGCCGCCACGCCGCGCAGTGGTAATCGCGGCGCCATTACGGTCTGCGTCATCCTCGCCACGCTGATGCAGGCGCTCGATACGACGATCGCCAATGTCGCACTGCCGTACATGCAGGGCAGCGTTTCGGCCAGTCAGGACGAGATTGACTGGGTGCTGACCTCCTACATCGTGGCCGCGGCGATCATGACACCGACGACCGGTTACTTGGCCAACCGGTTCGGACTCAAGCAACTTTTCATCGTTTCCGTCGGCGGATTCACCGTCGCGTCGATGCTGTGCGGCATGGCGCAGTCCCTGGTCCAGATCGTGTTGTTCCGGGTGATGCAAGGCTTGTTCGGGGCGGCCCTCGTTCCGCTCTCCCAGACCGTCCTGATGAACATCAATTCCAGGGAACGGCAGGGCTCCGCGATGGCCTTGTGGGGCGTCGCGGTGATGGCTGGTCCGGTGTTGGGTCCGGTTCTGGGCGGCTGGCTGACC
>Ga0335085_10009281_pt1 | contig 14864 bp, 13 predicted proteins | sample Lox_Sample_45_FD_206712 | JGI IMG/M metagenome (GOLD analysis project Ga0335085, IMG submission 206712) | Soil microbial communities from Loxahatchee National Wildlife Refuge, Florida, United States - Lox_Sample_4.5 | ecosystem: Environmental > Terrestrial > Soil > Wetlands | place: USA... | reverse complement strand
GAACAGGGGCGGATGATGATGGTAGAAGTCTGTAACGGCACGACGGCGGGGGGGAGCTACCGCTTCGCGCCGCAGGCCGACCCCTCGGACGGCCTCCTCGACGTCTGCGTCATCCGGGAGGTGTCGGTGCCGCGGTTTCTCATCGCCTTGCCGCGCGTGATGCGCGGGACGCACGTCGGGATGCGCGAAATGGCGCTGGTGCGAACTTCGACCTTCACCATTCGGTCGCCGGAGGCACCGCTCTTGGTTCACCTCGACGGAGAATTGCGGGAGCCAGGCGTGCACGAGTGCACCGTGACCGTAGAACCCCGGCGCTTGAACGTGCTGGTCGCTCGATGATGGCGGTCAGGCGGTCAGGCGCTCAGGCGGTCGTGGCGGCCGCTGGCCTGCTCGCCGTGGTATTGACCGTCTGCCCGCCTGACCGCCTGTCCGCGCAGGTCGTCAGGACGGACAGCGCGGCACCCAAAGTGATCGCGGCGCCCGCGGATTCCCTGCAACACATCGGCCCCATGGGAGCCTTCTGGCGCTCGTTTCTGCTCCCGGGGTGGGGGCAGGCGGCGACGGGGCGGAACGTCACCGGGGCCCTGTTCACCGCCTGGGAAGGGCTCTGCGTCTACATGACTCTCAAGGCCGTTCAGGAGCGTAACTATCTCGCGACCGCGGGCGGCATCAACGTGGACGCGAAGAAGCAGGAGATCCAGGACTGGGCGGTGCTGTGGGGCTTCAACCATCTCTTCGCCGGCGCGGAGGCGTACGTGTCGGCGCACCTGCATGACTTTCCCAAGGACCTGAAGATCCAGGCGGTCCCGGGCGGCGTCGGGCTCTCACTCCCGCTGCCGCACCCGTGAACGCGGCCCCCCTCGGCGTTTTCGATTCTGGCATCGGCGGCCTCACCGTCGCACACGCGCTGTTCGAGCGGCTCCCCCATGAGTCCGTGATCTACTACGGCGATACGGCACGGGTCCCTTACGGCCCCAAGTCCCCCGACACCGTGCGCCGCTACTCGGCGGAGATCCTCGCCTATCTGCTGCACCGCGGCGTGAAGGCGGTGGTCGTCGCGTGCAACACCAGTACCGCCCACGCCCTCGAGTTCCTGCGGCAGCAGTCGCCGGTGCCGGTGATCGGAGTGATCGAGCCCGGGGCCCGTGCCGCGGTGGCGGCGACTCGAAGCGGACGGATCGGCGTGATCGGCACGGCCGGCACGATCGCGAGCGGCGCCTACGAACGGGCGATCCACGCGGCGCGGCCCGACGCCGTGGTCGCCTCCGGCGCCTGTCCGCTGTTCGTACCGCTCGTCGAAGAAGGCTGGCTCGACCACCCCGCGACGGAGCTCGTGGTGCGGGAGTATCTGGAACCGCTGCGCCGGGCCAGGGTGGATGTGCTGGTGCTGGGCTGCACGCACTATCCGCTGCTCAGGCCGCTGCTGCAGCGCGTCATGGGCCCCGACGTCCGGCTGATCGACAGCGCGGAGGAAACCGCCCGTGAAACGGCAGGTGAACTCGAACGCCGCGGCCTGGCCGCGGGTCCGGGTGCCCGGTCCGCCCATACCTTTGTCGTGTCGGACGATGAGCCCAGGTTTCGTCAGGTGGGCGCGCGATTTCTCGGCGAGAAACTCACGAACGTCGAGGTCGTGCCGCTGGGCTAAGCGAAGGTTTTCAGCTCCACCCGTTCGCGTGTAATCACCGCATACCGCCCGCCGTCCAGAAACGCCCCGGGGTTCAGGTAGGCTCGACCCTCCACCAACGCTTCGTAGCGCGGGCGGTGCGTGTGAGCCATGATGACGAGCTGCACGTCGGGGCGCCGGGTGAGGAGCGCCCGGGCCCATTCCCGCTGAGCGACGGCGGCGCGATCGAGCACCGCGGCGTCGCGCGTGGTGTCGGCCAACCGGCCGGAGAGCCGCTGCACCAGCCAGTGCCCCACGTCGGGGTGAATCCAGCGGAACGCGGAGATCGTGGCCGGGCTGCGGAGAAACCGGTTCAGAAACGCCGCGCTCCAATGCTGCTCGTTCAACCCATCGCCGTGCGTGACGAAGGCGTGTCGCCCGGCCAGGTCGAGTTCCGCGTCGCCGCGGAAGTACTGGATCCCGAGGTCGCGCGTCAGAAAGTCACCGCCCCAGCGATCGTGGTTCCCGCCGACGAGCGTGATGGGAATGCCGCGCTCCCGGACCGCCGCCAGCTTGGCCACGTTGGTGAAATGGCGGCGGGGGATCACCGCGCGGTACTCGTACCAGAAATCGAAGAGATCGCCGTTGATGAGGAGGCCGTCCCCCGGCTGCGGCACGGTGGCCAGAAAACGATGGAACGCCTGCTCGACCGTCACCGGAACCTGGCCCAGGTGGACGTCGGCCACGACGAGGACTCGGGTGGCTACCGGGGTGTTGGGGAGGGAAGCGGCCGGGAGGTCCGACACGCGACCAAGCTACCGAACGGCGGCGGAACCTCGCAAGCGCCTGTCGTATTTGACTTTTCATCCGGTGCTGGGCATTCTCCCCGATCATGACCGCCACGCGCGAACGCCGCTCCGCGCGCGCCCCGTCCGCGCCGCCGCGCCCGCTCGGTTCGGAGCGCAATCCGGGGATGTCGCTCGACTTCGAGTTCCTGCGCCGGGTGCGGGTGAACCGCAGTGCCGTGGAGCGCCGCGCCGCCACGCTCCCCGCGCGGCGCACGGTCAAGAAGGACTGGCAGGCGGCCTGGTTGCTCCGCGCGATCACCTGCCTCGATCTCACCACCTTGCAGGGCGACGACACGGCCGGGAACGTCGGCCGGCTCTGCGCCAAGGCCCGGCACCCCGTGCGCGAGGACCTGCTCCAGGCGCTCGGCGCCGAGTCGCTCGGCATCCGGGTCGCCGCGGTCTGCGTGTATCACGCCCTGGTCCCGACGGCGGTGGCCGAGCTCGAAGGATCGGGGATTGCGGTGGCCGCCGTGTCGGCCGGATTTCCCGCGGGGTTGAATCCGATGCCGCAGCGGCTGGAGGAGATCCGCGCCTCCGTCGCGGCGGGAGCGGACGAAATCGACGTCGTGATCACGCGTGCGCACGCGCTGACCGGGGCGTGGGAGGCGCTGTACGACGAGGTGCGCGCCTTTCGCGACGCCTGTGGCCCGGCCCACTTGAAGGTGATCCTCGGGACCGGTGAGCTGGCGACCCTCACCACGGTCGCGCGGGCGAGCCTCGTCGCGATGATGGCGGGAGCGGATTTCATCAAGACGTCCACCGGGAAGGAGAGCGTGAATGCCACGCTCCCCGTCGGCCTCGTCATGGCGCGGATGATCCGCGAATACCAGGACGCGACGGGGGTGGCGGTCGGGTTCAAGCCTGCCGGCGGGATCCGCACCGCCCGCGCGGCTCTCGACTGGCTGATGCTCATGAAGGAAGAGCTGGGGAACGGCTGGCTCTCGCACACTCGGTTCCGCATCGGCGCGAGCAGTGTCCTGACCGACATCGAGCGCCAGCTCGAGCATTTCGTCACCGGCCGCTACTCGGCGGCCTACCGGCACCCCATGGTCTGAAAATGTCCACTAAGGTCGCCGCAATCTTCGAAACGATGGAATGGGGGCCGGCCCCCGAAGCGGCTGGACCGGCGCTCGCCTGGCTTGACGCGCACGGCCGGCGGTTCGGGTTGTTCATCGGGGGCGGCTGGGTCGATTCGCGGGACGGAGACACCTTCGAGACGGCGAACCCGGCGACGCGCGAGCCGCTGGCGCGGGTGGTGCAGGCGGGAGCCCGGGACGTCGACGCCGCGGTTCAGTCCGCGCGCAGTGCGCTCCCCGGGTGGCGGGGCCTCTCGCCGCACGCGCGGGCACGCCACCTCTACGCCCTCGCCCGCGCGGTGCAGAAGCATGCCCGCCTGCTCGCGGTGCTCGAGAGCCTGGATAACGGGAAGCCGATCCGGGAGACGCGGGACCTGGACGTACCCCTGGTGGCCCGGCACTTCTATCACCACGCCGGCTGGGCCCAGCTCCTGGACGCCGAGTTCCCCGGGTACGATCCGATCGGTGTCGTCGGGCAGGTGATTCCCTGGAACTTTCCGCTGCTGATGCTCGCCTGGAAGGTGGCTCCTGCGCTCGCCGCCGGGAATACGGTCGTGCTGAAGCCGGCCGAGTACACGCCGCTCACCGCGCTCTGTTTCGCCGAGTTGGCCCAGCGCGCCGGACTGCCCCCGGGGGTCCTGAACGTCGTCACGGGCGACGGCCGCACGGGGGCGTTCCTGGTCGATCACCCCGACGTCGACAAGATCGCGTTCACGGGGTCGACCGAGGTCGGGCGGTCGATCCGGCAGCGCACCGCCGGGTCGGGAAAGCGCCTGACCTTGGAGCTCGGAGGGAAGAGCCCGTTCCTCGTGTTCGACGACGCCGATCTCGATAGCGTGGTCGAGGGCGTTGTGGATGCGATCTGGTTCAATCAGGGGCAGGTGTGCTGCGCCGGGTCGCGGCTGCTCATCCAGGAGGGGACGGCCGAGCGGCTGCTGCGCAAGGTGCGGGCGCGCATGGAAAAGCTGCGCGTCGGATCGCCGCTCGATAAGGCCGTGGACATGGGCGCCATCGTGGCGCCGGTCCAGCTCGAGCGGATCCGCGCGCTGGTGCAACGCGGGGTGGACGAGGGCGCCCGGATCTGGCAGCCCACCTGGGCCTGTCCCACCGAGGGGTACTTCTATCCGCCGACGTTGTTCACCGACGTCGCCCCGTCCTCCACGATCGCGCAGGTCGAGATTTTCGGTCCGGTCCTGGTCGCCATGACGTTCCGCACGCCGGCCGAGGCCGTGGCGCTCGCCAACAACACGCCCTACGGCCTCGCCGCCAGCGTCTGGACCGAGAACCTCAATCTCGCGCTCGACGTGGCGCCACAGATCCGCGCCGGCGTGGTGTGGGTCAACTGCACCAACCTGTTCGACGCCGCCGCGGGGTTCGGCGGCTACAAGGAATCGGGGTTCGGGCGCGAGGGGGGACGGGAAGGGATGTGGGAGTACTTGAAGCCGGTGGGGAGTGGGGAGTGGGGAGTGCGGAACCCAGGGACCGGTGCCATGCCGGCGGTGCCGGTTCCGCACCCCGCGCTCCACACTCCGCACTCTTCGCTGCCTCCCCTCGACCGCACCCCCAAGCTCTTCATCGGCGGCAAGCAGGTCCGCCCCGATCAAGGGTACAGCCGGCCGGTGCACGCTCCGCCGCCCCCGCAGGGCGACGGGCGCCGGCTCGGAGAAGTCGGAGAGGGCAACCGCAAAGACATCCGCAACGCCGTCGAGGCCGCTCACGGCGCCGGGGGGTGGGCCCGCGGCAGCGGTCACCTGCGGGCGCAGATCCTCTACTACTTGGCCGAGAACCTCTCCGCCCGCAGCGAGGAGTTCGCCGTTCGCGTGGCCGCCCAAACCGGAGTGGGGCTCGAGGCGGGCGGCGCCGAAGTGGAAGCGGCGATCGCGCGCCTGTTTTCCTACGCCGCCTGGGCGGACAAGTACGACGGCGCGGTGCACCACGTACCGATCCGCGGCGTGACGCTGGCGATGCACGAGCCGGTGGGCGTGATCGGCATCGCCGCGCCCGAAACGTCGCCGCTCCTCGGGCTGATTTCGGTGGTGGCGCCGGCGCTCGCGGTCGGGAACGCGATCGTGGTCGTGCCGTCCGAGACGCGCCCGCTCTCCGCGATCGATCTCTACAGTCTCGCAGAGACCTCGGATCTCCCCGCCGGAGTCCTGAACGTGGTGACCGGGTCGAAGGATACCCTCACCCTGGTCCTGGCCGAGCACCTGGACGTGGACGCGGTGTGGTATTTCGGGGGTCGCGACGGCGCGCGGGCCGTGGAGGCCGCGTCGGCCGGGAACCTGAAGCGTACCTGGGTCGAATGGGCGGAGCGGGACTGGTGGGACGGCCGCCACGGCGAGGGCCGGGAGTTTCTGCGACGCGCGACGCAGGTCAAGAACATCTGGATCCCCTACGGAGCATAGCCCGCTGCCCGCACCCGACGCCCCGGTGAGCGCGATCGAGCATCGCGTCAACTACTCCGAAACCGACCAGATGGGATTCGTCTACCACGCGAACTATCTCGTCTGGCTCGACATGGCGCGCACGGAACACCTTCGCCAGTGCGGGTACACCTACAAGCAGCTCGAGGAAGCGGGGGTCTTCCTGGCGGTGACCGACGTACGACTGCGGTACCGCCAGGCCGCGCGCTACGACGATCTGGTCCGGATCCGCTGCTGGGTCCGCGACCTGGCGTCCCGACGGGTCGTGTTCGGCTACGCGGTGGAACGCGCCGCGACGGACGAGCTGCTGGCCACCGCGGAGACCGCGCTCATCGCCCTGAACCGCTCGCACGCGCTGGCCCGCATTCCGGAGCACGTCATTGATCGTCTGCACGCGATTCCCGATCCGGTTCGTCTGTAACGCCGCGATCCTCGCGGCGCTGCTCGCGGGCGGCGCCCCGCGGCTCGCGGCGCAGCAGGACGAGGCCCTCGTCGGGCAGCTGGCGCGGCTCCTCGCCATCTCCGACGCGCGCCGCTACGACGAAGCCGTGCTGCGCGGCGCGCTCGCCTCGGACAACCCCGGGGTGCGGCGCCAGGCGGCGCTCGCGGCGGGCCGGATCGGAGATAACCGGGCGATCGACGTGCTCCGCCCGGTGCTCAACGACAGCAACCCGGCCGTCGCGGCGAGCGCCGCGTTCGCCCTGGGTCTCCTGCGCGATTCGCTGGCGATCGAGCCGCTGCTCACGGCCCTTCGGTCCGTGGTGCCCGACAGCCAGGGACTCCGCGAGCAGGAGGCCGTTTCCGCCATCGCCCGGATCGGCGGGCCCGCCGCGGCGCGGGGGCTGCGGCAGCTGCTGAGCGGCGTCTCCCCCGGACGCCCTCCCAGCCTGGTCGTCACCCAGGCCCTGCTCGAAGCCTGGCGGCTGGGGCGTGAGGCCCCGATCGCCCAGGTCCTGGCGTTCGCGGACGCCTCCGACCTGGGGGCGCGCAGCAACGCGGCGTACACGCTGGCGCGGCTCCGTCCCCCGGCGGCGCTGCCCGCGCTGCTGCGTCTGATCAACGACCAGGACACGGAGATCCGCGCCACCGCGGCACGCGGGCTCGTCGCCTCCCTCGCCGACTCCGGCCGCATGACGCGGGCGGCGGTCACGGCGCGGCTCCGGCCGCTGCTCGGGGACGCCTCGAACCACGTCCGGATCAACGCGCTGCGAGCGCTCGGCAGCTACCGCGGCGATTCGAGCCTCGTCCCCGCCGTGGCCGCGCTCGTCGGCGATCCTACGATCCCGGTGGCGGTGCAGGCGGAGACCACGCTCGGGGTCCTGGGGGGACGGGCGGCGGTGGAGGCGCTGCGAGGCCTGCTCGGCAGCGCGGTGTTCGCCGTGCGCCGCCAGGCGGTACTGGCGCTCGCCGAAGCCGACTCCGCGGCGGGCACCGCCGCGGCCGCCCCGCTCGCTCAGGATCCCGACTGGCGCTGGCGCAGCGTCGCGGCCGAAACGTTCGCCACGGCGCAGAACCGGCCGGCTTTGGGAGGGCTCTGCGCCGATCAGGACGGCCGCGTCGTCGCGACGGCGTTGCAGGGACTGATCCGGGTCGTCAAGGACAGCGCCGACACGGCGCTCGTGGAGCGGGCCCGCTCGCTGATCGCCCACGCCGACCCGGCGGTGCGGAGTCTCGCCGCCGGCGTGCTGGGCCGGGCCGGGAAACCCGAGGACGTCGACCTCCTGGTCGAAGCGTACCGCCGTGCGGCCAACGACCCGATCGACGATGCCCGGCTCTCGGCCGTGACCGCGCTCGCGGCGATCGCGCAGGCGAGCGCCGGAGGACGGCTGCGCGTGGACAACCAGTTCGTGGCCTCGACGCCCCGGCCCGACGATTATCTCGTCCGCCGGCTCGCCGCCGAGCCCGGGCGGTTCCCGGACGCGGCCGACGCGTGGGGCCCCCCCGGGCCCATCGCCACGGGGCGCACCGAAGCCGATTATCGCGATATCGTCCGGACCTACCTCCTGCCGGCGATGCTCGGTCAGGACCCGCCGGTCGTCACGCTCGAGACCGATCGCGGCAACGTGCTGATCGAGCTGGCGCCCGTGGAGGCGCCGCTCACGGTGGCGGCGTTTCTGGCGCTGGTCGATCGGCGCTATTTCGACGGGCAGCGCTGGCACCGCGTGGTCCCGAACTTCGTGGTCCAGACCGGTGATCCCCGCGGCGACGGGTGGGGCGGCCCGGGGTACACGCTGCGTGACGAGATCAACCCCGTGCGCTACAGCGCCGGGATCGTGGGGATGGCGCTGTCGGGGCCGGACACGGGGGGGAGCCAGTACTTCATCGCGTTGACCACGGCGCCGCACCTGGACGGGGTGTACACGGTGTTCGGGCGGGTCCGGGCCAACATTCAGACTCTCGAAGCGTTCGGGATGGGCGACCGGATCCGGAGCGCGCATCGCTGATGCGGCGTCTCGTCCCGGCCTTCGCCATCCTGCTTGGGCTCGGCACCCGGCCGGTTCCCGCCCAGTTCGGGTACTTCGGGCAGAACCGGGTGCAATACCGGGGGTTCGCCTGGTCCGTGCTCCCGGGCCCTCATGTCGACGTCTATCACTATCCCGAAGAGACCGAGCTGGCGCGGGTCGCCCTCGCCTACGCGGAGTCGAGCTACCTGGTGCTGGAGCGGCGGTTCAATCACGCCGTCACGCGCCGTATCCCTCTCATCATTTACGCGTCGCACACCGACTTCGAGCAGACGAACATCCTCGAGTTCATTCCCCCCGAGGAGCTGCTCGGCGTCACCGATTTTCTGAAGCGCCGCGTGACGTTGCCGTTCACCGGCAATTATGCCGATTTCCGTCACACGATCCGCCACGAACTGGTGCACGTGTTCCAGCTGAGCCTCGCGACGCAGGCCTACCAGCGCTATCCCCAAGTCAACCACCCGGGCCTGCCGCTCTGGTACACCGAGGGCCTCGCCGAGTACTTCTCGGCCGGTGAGGACTCCCGCGATGAAATGGTGTTGCGGGATTTCTGTGTCTCCGGGCAGCTGCCGACCATCGAGGAGCTTACCTATGCCTCGGGCGGTGCGATCTACGCGCTGGGGGGCTCGATACACCGCTACCTGGCCCTGACCTATGGCGAATGGCGCATTCAGAAGTTCTACACGGAGTCGTGGAAGTACCCGTCGTTCGAAGCGGCCATGGCGGGAATCTACGGGCGGCCGCTGCACCGGCTGTCGGAGGAGTGGCAGTTCTGGCTGCGCCAGAAGTACCTCCACCTCGCCGACCGCATTCCCCCGGTGGGCCTCGAGGCCCAGGTCGTGACGCACTACGCGATCAAGCCGGTCGCCTACCGCGCCCCGGACAGCACCCTGCACGTGCTCTACTTCTCGGCCCGGAGCGGCTACGCCACGATCGCCGAGAGCCGGATCGAGGGGGGAGGCGGTCACGCGCGTGAGGTCGTGAAAGGCGAGCGCGGGCCGCAGTTCGAGTCGTTCCATTTCTGGGCGTCGCGCCTGGACGTGAACGACGAGGGGGTCGCCGTGTTCGGCAGCCGCTTCGAAGCGCGCGACGCCCTGTTTTTCTACGACGTGAAGAGCGGCCGGCTGGTCGGGCGCTACGAGTTTCCGGAGCTGATCTCCATCCTCGGCCCGGTGTGGGCCCCGGACAAGCGGTCCGTGATCTTCTCCGGGCTCACCCTGTCGGGGTATTCGGACCTGTATCGCATGAGCCTCCCCGACGGCCGGCTCGAGCGGCTCACCGCGGACCGGTTCCAGGACGTGGATCCGTCGATCAGCCCCGACGGCCACTCGGTCGTGTTCTCCTCCGACCGTACCCCCTTCGGCCCCGATGGATCGCGCAATCTCTTCATCATGAATCTGGACACGCGCGAGATCCGCTATCTCACCTACGGCGACTGGACCGACCAGGGAGCGCGCTGGGCCGCCGACGGCCGCATCTGGTTCACGAGCGACCGGGACGGCTCGTTCCAGGTGTACTCGGTGGACACGACGGGCACGGGGCGGCGCGAGACCTGGGTCCAGAGCGGGGCGTTCGATCCGGTGTATGTGGCCGCGGACAGCACGCTCATCTTCGGCGGGTTCTCGGATCTGAGCTTCAACATCTACCACATGCGGGTCCGCCCCGACACGGGAGCGGGAACCGGGGGAGGGGCGACGGTGTCGCTCGCGGCCGACCGCGCCGCGCCGGGGTGGGCGTGGGGGGAGCTCGAGGGGCCGCAGACCGCGAAGGCCGCCCCCGTCCCGTACCGCAAGCACTACACCCTCGACTTCGCCACGGCGGGCGGCGCGTACGCGCCGGGGGTCGGCGGGACGCAAGGGGTGCTGGTGGTCTTTTCGGACCTGCTGAACGACCACCAGGTCTGGGCCCAGGTTTCAAGCTTCGCGTATGCGGGGTCGGGCTTCACCAACATCTTCGACAACATCAACGCCTCGGTCTTCTACCTGAACCAGACCCACCGCATCAACTGGGGCGCGGGCGCGTTTCGGCTGCGGGGCCTGTTCGAGGAAGGGGATTTCTTCAGTCAGTACTCGGAGACGTCGATCGGGGCGGCGGGGCAGCTGCGCTACCCGTTCGACCGCTTTCGCCGCGTGGAGTTCGAAACGCGGCTGGAACACTCCGACCGTTTCGACTACGGAGTGGTGGACCTGTCGACCGAGCCGCACCGCGTCGCCTGGCTCGCCTCGAATTACTTGAGTTACGTGAAGGACAACGCGCTCTGGCTCGACACCGGACCGATCGACGGCAGTCGCTTCAACTTCACCGGCGGGCTGGTCAACGATCTCACGCACGGGCGGTTCGACTCCTACTTGCTCTCCGGGGATGTGCGACGCTATTTCCGGACGTCGCTGCACAGCGCGCTCGCCCTGCGCGGGTTCGTCTACTACGGCGGCGGGGAGCGCCCGCGACAGATCAGCATCGGGGGCTCCTGGGGGATCCGCGGATATCCCTACTACGGCTACGTCGCGGGGTCGCGGGTGTGGCTGGCGTCGGCCGAATGGCGGTTTCCGCTGCTCAACTTCCTCACGCTGGGACTTCCGGTGGGCGTGGCGCGGTTTCCCGGCATTCAGGGGGCGTTCTTTTTCGATGCGGCGCGAGCCTGGACCGAGCAGAGCGCGGAGATCCGCGGCGTCCTGGAGAGCGGTGGGTTCGGACTGCGCGCGTCGTTCTTCGCGCCTTTGGTGATCCGGCTCGACATGGGATGGCGGTTCCCGAGCAACAATTTCGCCGGCTACGGTCTGCCCCTGGACCAGCGCAACCCTACCTTCGTGATCTTCTTTTTCGGGTTTAATTATTGATTCGCCGTCACTTAGCGCTTGACCGCCTGTGGCGCGGTTCCTACATTGGCGTTTGTATCCTGCTCGCTGCCTGCCCGGGCCATCCGCCGCCGCTCGCGCCGGCCGGGTTGCAGCCGGCGGATCGCGACAGCGCGGTCGCGTTTGCCGCCGCGACGGTGCCCCGGCACGCCGCCGCGCTCACGTTCAAGTGGAAGTATCGGGACGAGCGTCAGAGCGGCAGCGGGCGGGGGATGGCCCGGCTCGCCGCGCCCGACTCGCTGCGGATCGACTGGCGCGCCGTCCTGGGCATGGCCTCCGGGGCCGCCATGCTCGTCGGCGATACCGTGAAGTGGGTGGATCCGCCGCGGGACAGTATTCCGCCGGTGCCGCAGGGGGTCGCGGTGGCGTGGGCGGCGCTCGGGGTGGTGCGACCGCCGGTCGAAGGGGCCCGGGTGCTGACGCTCGTGATCAACGGTGGGCGGGCGGTGGTCTGGCGGTTCGCGTCGGACGCGGACACGCTGGACTACAAGATGACCGAGGGGCCGCCCCGGACGCTCGAGGCGGAATGGCGGCAGCGGGGAAAGCAGCTCGTCCGCATCCGGACGGTGCTCGACCCTCAGGCGAGGCCGGCGAGTGCGCGGATCGACAGTCCTCAAAAATCGGCGCGGTTTGAGTTTACGGTGGTGGCCGTGGACACGGCTCCGGTGTTTCCCGCGCCGATCTGGCGCAGTCGCCGCTAGCGCGCTGCTCGTCGCCGGCTGTCTCTACAGCTTCGCGGGCGGAGGGCTGCCGAACATCAAGACGGTGGCGATCCTGCCGTTCGACAATCTCACGGCGGAGCCGTCGCTGACGCAGTCGGTGTCCACCGCGGTGCGCGAGGCGATCGAAGGACGGCTGGGGCTGCGGGCGGCCGGTGAGGGGTCGGCGGACGCGATCGTGCGCGGGCGGATCGTGCGCTACGACCCGGACCTCGCCCTGGCGGTCCAGACGGGCACCGGCCAGGCGAACGTCACCAAGCGCCAGGTCCAGCTGACCGTGGACGTCGAAATCGTCGACCAGCGGGACGGGAAGACGCTGTGGCAGCGGGCGGGGATCACGACGCTGGGGGAGTACCAGCCGCCGCAGCAGGCCGACGGCCTCGCGACGGCGCTGCAGAAACTGACCACTGAAATCGTGGAAGGGGCGCAGTCCCAATGGTGAGCCGCACGAACCGCCGTGGCGCGAGCCGGCTGGGTTGCCTCTTCTCCCTGCTGATCTTTTTCGGGGCGTTGTACTACGGCGTGAACATCGGCGAGCTCTATTTCCGCTACTACCGGCTGATCGACGACATGCAGACGCAGGCCCGTCTCGCCTCGGCGCTCGACGACGGCACCATCCGGCGCCGCATTCAGGCCGCGATTCAGGATATCGGGCTGCCCGACGACGCCTCGACCTCCCTGGAGGTGGTGCGGACCGCCTCGCCGCGGGAGATCAGGATCGAGACCGAGTACACCGAGTCGGTGCACCTCCCGCTGTTCGATCACACCTTCCACTTCCATCCCAAGGCGAGCGAGCCGCTCTGATCTCCGGGCGGCGCTGCTGCTGCCGCCCGTGCTTCTCGCCGCGTCGGGCGATCTGCCCGTGGCGCGGTTCTTTCTGGTTCTCGCGGCGATCCTCATAGCGGGCAAGCTCGCGGGCGAGGCCTTCGAGCGCCTGGGCCAGCCCCCCGTGCTGGGCGAGCTCCTGGCCGGGATCCTGCTCGGCCGGGGTCTCCTCGGGCTCATCCCCGTCGCCCACGACGATCCCCTCACGCCCGTCTTCACGCTGCTCGCCGATGCGGGCGTCGCGGTCCTGCTGTTCGAGATCGGCCTCGAGATGGACCTGAAGGAGATGCGGCGCGTGGGCGGGGGCGCGACGGCGGTGGCGCTCGTCGGCGTGGCGCTCCCGTTCATCCTGGGCGTGCTCTACGACCGCTTCGCCCTCCCCGAATCGCTGCTCGAGCCCGGGAGCGACCGGATGGCGGTGTCGGTCTACATCGGGGCCGCGCTGACGGCGACCTCCGTCGGGATCACCGCCCGCGTGCTCGCCGACCTGCACCGGATGCGCAGCACCGAAGCCCGGCTGATCCTCGGCGCCGCGGTGATCGACGACGTGCTGGGACTGGTCATTCTCGGCGTCGTGTCGGGATTCGTCGCCGGCAGTGTCGTCACGATTGTCGGAGTAGGGGAGTCGCTCGCCGTCGCGTTCGGGTTTCTGATCGTGGCGGTCCTGGTCGGCGTGCGGTTGGCGCCGCAGGTCCTGGAGGTCGTTGAACACATGCGGGGACGTGGCGTGTTCGTCACCGTGGCGGTCGGTTCGCTCCTCGCCATGGGCGCGGTCGCGGGCCTGGCCGGCTCGGCGTCGATCATCGGGGCATTCGCCACGGGACTCGTCTTCGCCGGAACGAAGCAGCGGCATCGCATCGCGGAGCAGATGCGCCCGGTGTCCGACGTGTTCACCCCGATCTTCTTCCTGTATATCGGTGCCACCGTGGACCTCAGCGCCTGGAACCCCTTCGACCCGCGCGGCCGGGTCACGCTGCTCGTGGGAGGGGCGCTCACCGCCATCGCGATCATCGGGAAGCTCGCGAGCGGGTGGGCGGTTCCCTGGCGGCGGTTCAATCGCTGGGCGGTGGGGCTGGGGATGATGCCGCGGGGAGAGGTGGGCCTGATCTTCGCGCAGATCGGTCTCGGCACGGGCCTCCTGTCACCCGCGCTGTTCAGCGCCATTCTGCTGATGGTCATCGTGACCACGCTGCTCGCGCCGCCGCTGCTCACGGTGGCGTTCCGGCACGTACCGGCGGCGGCGGCGTGACGACCGCCGAGAAGGTCCGCTCCTGGGAAGCGGCCCGGCGCTGGCGGGAGTCCCTGGCCGGCGGCAGCCGGCTCGTCTTCACGAACGGCGTGTTCGACCTGCTGCACGTCGGGCACGTCACCCTGCTCGAAGCCGCGCGGGCGCTCGGGACGGCGCTCGTGGTGGGAGTGAACACCGATGCGTCGGTCCGGCGCCTCGGGAAGGGGACCGAGCGCCCGATCGTCCCTGAAGCCGAGCGCGCGCGGGTCTTGGCCGCGCTTGCGGCGGTCGACGCAGTCGTGCTGTTCGAAGAGGACACGCCGCTCGAGCTGATCCGGGCGCTGCGGCCCGACGTGCTCGTGAAGGGGGCCGACTACGCCAAGGAGGCGATCGTCGGCGCGACGGAGGTGGAGTCGTGGGGCGGCCAAGTGGTCCGGGTTCCGCTGGTGGAAGGAAAGTCCACCACCGACCTCACCCGACGCCTTGGGCAGCGGTGATTGACCTGCCGGCTCCGCACTCCGCACTTCGCACTCCGCAATGAAGTTGCTCATCGCCACCCGCAGCGCCGGGAAAGCCCGGGAGATCCGGGAGCTGCTCCGCGGCCAGCCGTACGAAGTCGTGTTTCCGGACGACCTCGGATTGGCGCGGTTGCCCGAGGAGGGGGACCTGGAGAGGGGCACGACCTACGCCGAGAACGCGGCCGCCAAGGCACGGTATTTCGCGGGGCGGTCGGGTCTCCCGACGGTAGCCGATGATTCGGGAATCGAAGTCGAGGCTCTGCAGGGAGCGCCGGGGGTGTATTCGGCGCGGTGGGCGGGGGCGGAC
>Ga0335085_10009280_pt1 | contig 14864 bp, 6 predicted proteins | sample Lox_Sample_45_FD_206712 | JGI IMG/M metagenome (GOLD analysis project Ga0335085, IMG submission 206712) | Soil microbial communities from Loxahatchee National Wildlife Refuge, Florida, United States - Lox_Sample_4.5 | ecosystem: Environmental > Terrestrial > Soil > Wetlands | place: USA: Florida... | reverse complement strand
TTGGGCGTTGACCTATTGGCCTGAAAGGCATTCTCTCACTTCCGCGCCAAATTTTCACAGATGAATTTTCCTTTTTGACAACAAGGACCGGTGAAAAGTCATGGGTGGTCAATCCAATATTCCCCCACGCACGCACCGGCTTCCAAGAGCCCGCCGTCTTTCCCACAACAAGATGACTGCTTTTTCCGAACAGGTTTCGCTCCTCGAGGAATGTATTAAAATTCATATTTTTTCATACTAGATTCCATAATGTTGTGCCTCCGGGGCTGACCTCCCGCCGACACCCTTCAACATTTTCAATGACTTAACCCTCTTACGTATTTGGTCGATAGATTGCTTCTCATCGTAGTGCTGGAATCTCCATCTGTAGATAGCACAGCTTGCGACTCAATAGCGACTTGGGCGTTTTTATTATTGCCACTTGCCAATGTCGCGGGCTTGCACAAAACCAAGCAGGAATTCACCGAACGGCTTTTTGCAGGGCACAGCCGTCAAGGCGCAGTTCAAAGGAGACTTATGGAAAACTCCGTTGTTGGTAGCACCCACGCTTCCCAGCCCTTTAGGGTGTGGGATTGGAAGCTCATCATATTGGCTGCGACACTCCTTTTGAGTCTGCCGATGGCAGGTTGGGCGCAAGATTCGGCAACAATTGTCGGAGCGGTTACCGATCCCTCAGGCTCGGCCGTGCCCAATTGCAAGGTGCAGGTTTCCAATCCGACCAAAGGCTATGTCCGCGATCTGGTGACGAATTCGGCGGGCGAGTACACCGCCGCGGCCGTTCCCATCGGCGACTACGTCATCACTGCCGAAAACACCGGATTTCGAAAGCTGGTGCGCACCGGAATTACCGTGACCGTGGGCCAGACGCTCCGCGTGGACTTGCAACTGACTTTGGGTGCGACCACTCAGGAAATTTCCGTCAGCGGCAGCGCTACGAAGGTTGAAACCGAAAATGCGACAGTGTCCGACGTGGTCAGTAGCAACCAGATCCAGGATCTGACCCTCGTAGGTCGCAATTATCAGATGTTAACCATCCTCACGCCCGGCGGCGCCCCCGGCGACTCCTGGGACCCCACGAAGTTAGGGCATAACTCGCAAGCCAGCATTTCCTTTAACGGCTCCCGTAGTTATTACAATAACTTCGAAGTTGAGGGCGGACAGAATAACGACACGACCAGCGGCGGGCCGTCCCCGGACACCTTCCCGGCGCTTGACTCCATCGCCGAGTTTCGCATTAACACTTCCAATTACGGCGCAGATATCGGCATGCGCGCCGGCGCGAATATTCAGGTCATTACCAAATCGGGGACGAAAGAATACCACGGCTCAGCCAGCGAATTTGTTCGCAACGACGTTCTTGACGCAAATGACTGGTTCGTGAACCGGCAAATTGCCCCGGTGGGCGGGAACGCTCCCAAGCGGCCCCTGAAATATAACCTCTTTGGCTACACCTTCGGCGGACCGTTTTATATCCCCGGACATTACAACCAGGACAAGTCCAAAACCTTCTTTTTCTGGTCGGAGAACTGGGCAAGGTACCGTGAGGGAACGATCATTTCCAACAAGGTGCCCACCATCAAGATGCGGGCAGGGGATTTCAGCGAATGCGCCACGGGCGGTATCCTGGCGGCCTCCTGCACGGAGCCGGTGGTCAACGATGTGGCCACGCCGAACGTCGCCATCGACCCCAACGCCAGCGCCTTGTTGGCCTCGGTCGTCCCCTTGCCCAATAATGGCATTGACGGTTACTTGAAATCTCCCAGCACGCCTACCAACTGGCGCCAGGAACAGATCCGCGTGGACCAGAACATCAACGATAAGACCACGGCATTTTTCCGGCTTACGCAGGATTCCTGGGGCCAAAACCTGGTGCCCGCCCTCTGGACCGGCAACAGTTACGACACCATCGCCAGCCCCTGGCAGGTGCCCGCCAAGAATGCGGTATTTCATCTCACCCGTACGTTCAAGCCGACCCTGATGAACGAGTTCATTTTCGCGTATGGGAACGATCCGCACGTAATCCACGTAACGGCCGGACCGGGCTCGCCCTCGGGTTCGATCGCCAAGCCCTCCAACTGGGGCGTGACGCCGCTCTTTGCGGCGAACAAGAGCATTAACATTTTTCCCGACTCGAACGTGAGTGGTGGATTACCGTTTAGCTGGAATATGTCTTTCGGGCAGGACAACGGCTACTACAGCACGCTCGAAACATTCAGCTTGAAAGACAACGTGGTCTACTCCCTCGGCAAGCACACCCTGAAGTTCGGATTCTTCGGCTTGTCCTATTACGGCCATAGCATCCTGAATTACACTGACCCGCAGGGCATTTTCACGTTTTCGGGTGGAGGGTTCCCGGGCTCGACAGGTAACGGACTTGCCGATTTGTATACGGCACGCATCACCCAATACCAGGAAGGGACGCCCTACGACTATACAACCGGGACGGCGCTCGGCGGCTTAGGGCGCGATCGCGAACGCATGAAGCAATTTGAGTTCTACGTCCAGGACGATTGGAAGGTTAATCGCAAGTTAACGCTGAACATCGGCATGCGATATAGCCTGAACCAGATGTTCCACAACATTAAGACGCCCACCATCGACGCCGATTTTGTTCCCAGTCTGTACAGTGCCAGCAAAGCGGCGCAGATTGATGCCAGCGGCAACCTGATCCCCGGGACCGGCCAGTTCTACACGGCCCCTGGTAACGGAACGGTCATCTGCGGGACAAACGGTTTTCCCACCGGATGCGTTAGCCCGGATCGTTTCACGTGGCAGCCGCGCTTTGGGTTTGCCTATGACCCGACGGGTTCAGGGAAAACGGCCATCCGCGGCGGGTTCGGAATCTACCACGACTTGAACGCGCTCCAGGAGGTTAGTTCCGAGCAAAACACGGGCGCTCCGCCCGTGGTTCTGTCTCCGACGGCCAATAACATCATCGGATTCCAGAATATCGTCCCTGGTCCTACGCCGGTCACTAGCGCCACGGCCTACGCCACCAGAGCCGCTATTCCGATGGTCATGCAATACAACGTCACCTTGCAGCATGAATTTAAGGGCAACAATTTTGCCACCCTGGCCTGGGTGGGTAGCTTGGGGCGGCATCTGGGCGCCAGTCGCGACATCAATCAGATTCCCGATGGCGTAGGGACGGTAAAAGCCCCGGCGTTGGCAGGAAGCGGTAATTATTGCGACGCTGCCGGCAACTGCGATGTGCAAAACACCCTGATTCACAAGATCGATCCCAGTTACTTCTTCCGGACCTATCAAGACTTCACCACGATCAACTACCTCCAGTATTCGGCGATCTCCAATTACAACTCCCTGCAGTTCAATTTCCGTCATACCACCGGTTACGGCATGACCTACCAGGCGGCTTACACCTATTCCCATGCCTTCGACACCACCACCGGTTACGACGGAAATCACGGGGTCGATGACACGAACCTGACGCGTTGGTATGCCCAATCGGACACCAACCGCACCCACGTGCTGATTCTGAACTATGTTTATGACATTCCGTTCTTCCGCCACTCCAGCAACGCTTTCCTGCGGAGTGGTGTGGGAGGTTGGAAGTTCAGCGGCATCTCCAGCTTCTACACGGGCGTTCCCGAAGATTTCGGCTGCGGAATTTCCGGGTACAGCAGCGGCATCGGCAAGGGTGTCCAGTGCAATACCACCGGGCCATTGAAACCCCAGAAGGGCATGATCAACGACCAGCAGTTTGGCCCCACGCCGACTTGGTTTAATGCCTCGGTGGTCCAACAGCCCTTCCAGTCGCAACTTCGTGCCGATGGCGAAGCCGGGATGTTCGGCTACATGGGGCGCAACGTGCTGACCGGCCCGGGCGTGAACAACTGGGACCTTGCCTTGCTTAAGGATTTCGTGACGCCCTGGTTCAATGGTGAACACTCCAGTCTGCAATTCCGCCTGGAGACGTTTAACAGCTTTAACCACCCGCAGTGGCTGGGCATTAATGACGGTTGCAGCAGTACGACAACCTTTGGCGGTTCTTGCGGAACTAACGTTGGCTCCGTAAGCTCAGCGAATTACCAGAACGGCGAAGTCGCCTCGGCGCGCTCCCCACGCCTCGTTCAGCTTGGGCTGAAATTCAGCTTCTAGCCTTGCAATTAACGTAGAGCCGCCCTTTAGGGCGGCACATGCCGGGCTAAAGCCCGGCGCTACCTTGAAACCCCGGACGCGCTGACCGCGCGCCCGGGGTTTGTTTTTGCGGCCTCCCCGTTCCTTTACCCAAGGCTGACCACAACCCCGCCAATTCCTCCGAGCGCAGCTTTGGAGTGCGTGCAGGGCAGATCGTTGCTTCCCGAAGGGGGACAATATCATTAGCCGTATGTGAGATCTACGGACACCGACCGCCCGAACCCCAGTTCCCGACCCCGTAGGGGTCGAATATTCGACTCGTGCGTGGTCGGAAGATTCTTCTTTTGACACTACGATCCGCAGGTTTCACCTCCGGCTAATAACCTTCATCCCCTTTGGGGATGTGGGGGAGGTTACCACGGGCAATACCTTCTTGTGGACTTTTGAAATGTCCATTTCGGCGGCAATCGCTCCTCGCACTGCCTGAACTACCCCAACGATGCGTGACATCGAGGGAAGAACCCACGGCCAGAACTGCACTGGCCGGGGCTACTACTCGCCCCCATTGCAGTCACGACCGGCTGCGCCGTATTATGGGGCACGAGGAATTGGCGGGAATGAAGGTGCAGCGCAGGCTTATCGTGCTCACATTGACCGGGACCCTGAGTGCGGCGATCTCCGGGTCTCCCCAGACGCCTCCCTCCAATCCGCAAGCGGCTTTCGCCGCGGCCCAGGAAGCCTTAATGGCTCATGATTACTCCCGCGCCGAACAAGGATTTCGCGAAGTTCTCAAAATGGATCCCCAGTCGGTAGGCGCATACTCCAACCTGGGCGTCGTGTACATTCGTGAAGGGAAATATGATGCCGCCATCGAGGCGTTTACCCATGCCAGGAAACTTGCCCCCCAGATCCTCGGACTCGACCTCAATCTGGGCCTTGCCTATTACCATAAACACGACTTTGACCACGCTATTCCGCCGTTTGAGCGAGTCCTACAGGCCGATCCCCAGCACGCCCAAGCGCGTTATTTGCTCGGCCTCAGTTACTTTATGGAGGATAAATTCCAGCCCACCGTCACCACCCTTGAGCCCCTGCTGACCCAGGAAAAGGACAATCTGGATTTTCTCTTTGTGCTCGGCATCGCCTACGGCAAGGTGCATCGCGATGAGGATTCACGCCGGACCTTCGCCCAACTGATCGAGGTGGGCGGTGAGACGGCGCACATGCGGTTGCTGCTGGGTAAGGCCTACCTTGACCTCTTTCGAAACTCGAATGCCGAAACGGAGCTGCAGCGCGCCGTTGCCCTCGACCCCAAACTCCCGTTCGCGCACTACGACTTGGGCGTGGCTTACGAACGCGAAGGCAAACTGGACCAAGCCGTTGCGGAATTCAAGCAGGAAATGCACATCACTCCCAATGAGCCCTGGAGCTATCAGGACCTGGGAACCGTGTACCTCGAGCAAGGCAAACCCGACGACGCCTTGACAACGTTTCATCGGGCGCTGGCCATCAACTCGCAGCTTCCCGCCTCCCTCGATGGGATTGGCAAGGCCTATCTACGCAAGGGCCAGCCCGCCGAAGCCATCCCCTATTTCCAAAAAGCCCTCAAGTTTGACCCAAACGATTCCAACATCCACTTCCAGCTTGGCCAAGCCTACCTAAAGAGCGGACAGCAAGATAAGGGGAAACTGGAGCTTGCCGAGGCCGGAAGGCTCAAAGCTCAGGCCGTTAAGAAACAAGCAGACCAGCTTTCCGGAAAACTGCCCTCTTCTATCACCCTTGGCGAAAATCCCTAGCACTCGTGGGGGCGAATACAGTGGTCCCTCCAAAAAATGAAATGATATATACGCAATTCCATAGATTGCGTCGAAGTACTTGTTATTTGCCGGAAATTAATTCATATTATCAGGCACTTAGCCGTGTTAGGATTTGGTAAATAAACTGCTCGTTACCCGTCAATTGCAATATCAGCTTGTGCACGAGTAGCAGGGTACTGTCAGGAAACATTGTGCAGTAGCGGATTCTGAACCAGCGGACTTTGAGGGGCTTTTTCGACAGCATAGGGGAGTCCATTAAGCGGCTTGTGGGGGCGCTGCCGCCGAGGTGTACTTTGACAAGGAGGCTTATGCAGAGCACCATAATTCCCGGAAAGTTGGTTCCCCACTCGAAGAGGCGTCTGAGCGCAAAGGCCTTCGCGCTATTCGCCGCCGTTATCATGAGCCTGGCAACCACGGGTTGGGCGCAGGACCAGGCAACGCTGGTGGGAACGGTTACCGACCCCGCAAGCGCTGCCATCCCCAATGCCAAGCTGCTGGTTTCCAATCCCAGTAAGGGTTTTACCCGCGAACTGACCACCAATGCCGCAGGCGAGTACGTTGCCGCCAAGATCCCCATCGGCGATTATGTGATTACGGCCGAAGCGACAGGTTTTCAGAAGCTTTTGCGCTCGGGCATCACCTTGCAAGTTGGCCAAACCCTGCGTGTGGATTTGCAAATGAGCCTGGGCGCGACGACGCAGGAGATTTCCGTCACCGGCAACGTCACCAAGGTCGAAACCGAGAATGCCACGGTATCCGACATGGTCACCGGCAACCAGATTCAAGACCTGAACCTGGTGGGGCGCAACTTCATGGCGCTGACGGTGCTCACCCCGGGTGGCGCCGTAAACAACGACTTTGACGTGTCGCACATGGGACACATGGCCAACCCCGATATTTCCTTCAACGGAACCCGCAGCTACTTCAACAACGGCGAAATCGATGGAGCCCAGAACAATGACGCCAGCAGCGGAGGCGTGGGAGGCGGCACCGTGCCCGCTCTCGATTCCATCGCCGAATTCCGCGTTTCCACTTCCAACTACGGCGCGGACACGGGCGTATACGCCGGGGCCAACATTCAGGTGGTCACCAAATCGGGAACCAAGGAATTCCATGGAGACGCCTTCGAGTTCATCCGCAACGATGCTTTGGATGCCAACGACTGGTTCGCGAACCGGCAAATAGCTCCGGCGGGCGGCAACGCGCCCAAAACACCCCTCAAGTGGAACCTTCCGGGGTTCACGATTGGGGGGCCCTTCTACATCCCGGGGCACTACAACACTGACAAGTCCAAGACATTTTTCTTCTGGTCGCAAAGCTGGGCCCGCTACCGCGAAGGATCGGTCATCTCGGCGAACGCCCCCACCATGCGCATGCGGCAAGGCGACTTCAGCGAGTGCGACCCTGCTTCGGCGAACTACAATGTAGTTGCCGCCTCGGGATGCGTGGTGCCGACCAATCCGGTCACCGGCAATCCCTTCCCGGGCGACATGGTCCCCATCGATCCCAATGCGCAAGCCATCATCAGCTCGCTGGTTCCGCTGCCCAATAACGGGGTGAAAGGCTTCCTGGCCGCCCCCAGCATTCCGCAGGACTGGCAGCAGGAAGTCGGCCGCGTGGATCAGAACATCAGTGAGAAAACCACGGTTTTCCTCCGATTCACTCTGGATTCCTGGAGTGAGACGCTTACCCCCGGGCTTTGGACGGGTTCCAGTTACGACACCATTGCCACGCCTTTTCGAGTTCCCGCCAAGAATGCCGTCTTGCACCTGACACACACCTTTAAGCCCAACCTGATGAACGAGGTCATCCTTGCGTACAACAACGATGCGCACTGGATCAGCGCCATGGCCGGCCCAGGGTCTCCCTCGGGATCGATTCTGAAGCCCGCCAGTTGGTCCGTGACGCCCATCTTCCCCGTGAATGCGAAATACAACGACCTTCCCGGTGTCTCCGTCAGCGGCGGAACGGGTTTCAGCTTCAGCGAGGATGCGGCTTCGAACCCCGAGTATCACAACTCGCTCCCCATCATCACCTTGAAGGACAATGTGGTGTACACGCTGGGTAAGCAGACTCTGAAGGTGGGTTTCTTGTACCAGGATTACTTTGATTCCACTCCGCAACAGTACACCGATCCCCAGGGGAATTTCTCCTTTACCGGAGGTGGCCCGATCACCACCGGGAATGGCCTGGCGGATATGTACCTGGGTCGCATCCAGCAGTACACGGAGGGCTCGCCTTACAACTACACCAATGGAACCGCTTTGGGCGGCTGGGGCGTGAATCACGACCGCTGGTCCCAGGCGGAGTGGTATTTCCAGGACGACTGGAAAGTCAGCCGCAAGCTGACCTTGAACCTGGGAATTCGCTATACGTGGAACGTGATGTACCATAACGTCGATACGCCTCAACACGGTGTGGACTTTGTCCCCAGCCTGTTTAATCCCGCCAACGCGCCGAAGATTGACATCAACGGCCACCTGATCCCCGGGAGCGGGCAGTTCTACACTTCTCCGGGGAACGGGCTGGTGATCTGCGGAACGGGAGGACAGCCCGAAGGCTGCAGTTACCCGGACCGTTATACCTGGGCCCCGCGCTTCGGTTTTGCCTATGATCCAAGCGGCAGTGGGAAGACCTCCATCCGCGGCGGTTTCGGGGTTTACCACGATTGGAACGCCGGTCTGGAAGTCAGTTCGGGTGAAACCCTGGGTGGTCCGCCCGCCGTCCTGGCGCCCGTGGCCAACAACATTCTCGGCTATCAGAATATTGTCCCCGGCCCCCTGTCGCCAAGCAGCGTCGGAGCATTCCCCAACCGGGCTGCCATTCCGATGATCATGCAATACAATGTGACCGCACAGCATGAGTTCTCCGGCAACAATTTCCTGAGCGTCGGTTGGGTCGGCACACTGGGCCGTCACCTGGGACAGAGCCGCAACCTGAATCAAATCCCCGTTGGCGCTGGGACGCAGAACGTTCCCGTTCTGGCGGGAACTACCGGGTGCGACGCCACTGGCAACTGCAACGTGCAAAGCATCCTGATCAACCAGCAGCAGCCCACCTACTATTTCGCCCCGTATCAGGGCTTCGCGAATGTCAACTATCTCCAGTACTCCGCCGTTTCCAACTATGAGTCTCTCCAGGTCAATTACCGCCACGTCGTTGGACACGGGCTGAGCTTCCAATTGGCGTACACCTGGTCGCACGCCATCGACACGGCCACCGGCTACGACTGGGGCGGGCTGGGTGTGGATGACTCCAATCTGTCCCGGTGGAAATCCGACGGCGACGTTAACCGCACCAACGTCCTGGTGATGAATTACACCTACGAACTGCCGTTCTTCCGGCACGCCTCGAGCGCTTTCCTGCGGTCGGGCTTGGGGGGATGGAAGCTCAGCGGCATCACCAGTTTCTTCTCCGGAACACCCGTAAACATTAACTGCGGCGAAACCGGTTTCAGCAACGGCGTGGGCCGCGGCATGATGTGCAACACCGTGGGACCGCTTAAGATCCAAAAGGGAGTCACCAATGACACGGAGTTTGGGCCTACTCCCACCTGGTTTAACCCGGCAGTGCTCCAGCAACCGCTTCTGTCGCAGTATGCCTCCAACGGTGAGCCGGGCATGTTCGGCTATATGGGACGCAACGTCCTGACCGGCCCCGGCCGCAACAACTGGGATATCGCCGTGCTCAAGGATTTTCAAGCGCCCTGGTTCAATGGTGAGCATTCCACCATCCAGTTCCGGTTGGAGACTTTCAATACCTTCAACCATCCGCAATGGAATGCTGTCAACGCTTCCTGCGGAGGGGAGACTCCCTTCGGAGCCACCTGCAGCGGGAATGCCAATAACTACCAGAACAGTGAAGTCGCGGGGGCTTGGCAGCCTCGCATCCTGCAGTTGGGCATGAAGTTCATTTTCTAGACCTTGACTCAATCCACCCCTCGTGCTCGTTTCCGTCATTCAGGATTTAAGACGAAACGGCACGGGGGGTTCGTTGATCTGATCGCTCAGGGCGCGGTTTTCCCTGAGGCTGTTCCCATTACGTCTCCGCACGCGCCTACTCGATTCAAAACACCAGCTTGATGAGATGGAGGTTCGATCATGACCAGGAAAGTCTTGCTCTCCACTTTGACGGCCCTTGGCTTGGCGGCTGTCATCGCCCTCGCTGTTTCCCGCCCGGGGCTGACTGCCCAATCCAAGAAGGTATTCATCATTACCGACATGGAAGGCGTGGATGGCATCTTCGACGAAGACCTGCAGTGCGTCCCCTGGAAGAGCCCGCGCTGGGAGGAATCCCGCAAGCTGCTGACTGGGGAAACCAATGCGGCCGTGGATGGGCTCTACGAAGGCGGCGCCACGGAGGTGGTGGTGCTCGACGGGCATTGGAGCGGCAGCAATCTCTCCGTCGCCGACATCAATCCCAAGGCGCGCTTGCTGACGGGCAGCGTTCCGCGCACCTTCACGCTCGACAACTCCTACAGCGCCATGATCTTCATCGGGCAGCACGCCATGGCCGGAGCGGAGAAGGGCATCCTGGGCCACACGGAAAGCCCGGAGGGCATTCATAACGTCTGGGTAAACTCGACTCCGGTGGGTGAGATCGGCTTGAATCTGATGGTGGCGGCGAGTTTTGGCATTCCCACCATCATGCTGTCTGGGGACACTGCGGCGTGCAAGGAACTCCAAGGTTTGGTGCCCCAGGCCGAGTGCGCCGAGGTGAAGTCGGGTGTCAGCCGAACCGGCGGATTGATGCTGGCTCATTCTGTGGCTTGCGCACTGATTCGGGACAAGTGCCGCCGCGCCATGCAGAAGCTAGGAGAGTTCAAGCCTTATCAAGTTAGTGAACCCGTCGAGATTAAAGTGGAGTACACCGCCATCGGCACGCGCGAGATGCCGCCGCGGGAGGGCGTCCAGCGGTTGGATGACCGGACCTGGTCTATCCGCGGAAAGAATTTCATGGACGCCTGGTATAAATTCTAGCCCCAGCCGCCTGAAGGGGAGAGACTAGGCACGCAAGGCCGCTTTCAGCGCCTGCCGGATTGTAGCCTCGCACTCCGGGAAGGCGATCCAACTGTAGTGGTCGTGATAGCCCTCGGCAAAGGACTGCGCGGTGGGAATGTAGCCGGGCGCGCACTCGCCATAGCCCAGCGTCATGACAAAGGAGTCCGGCCGCGTGGCTTGCGCCCAGAGCTGATACTGCACGAACGACTCGGCGGGCATCAGCACAAGTTGGGCCGCGCCGAAATCGATGGCCGGCACATCAATGTGGTGGCCGGAATCGACGCGCTGACGCCAGCTCAGACCCAATGCCGAATCAAAGCGGTTGAGCACCGTCTCTTTGGGGTCGGCGAGCATGCGGCGAAAATCCTCGAGCGTGTATCCCGGCCCCTGCCGCGGCTTGAGATTCATCGGAACACAGCGGAAACCGATTTTGTTCAGCGGGTGGCGCTGGGTGGAAGTCCAGGCCGCCAACATTCCCTGGTGCAATCGTTCCGCCAGGATCGGCCGGTTCTCATGACTCCCGTCGTTGAACTTGCCCGCCATGGTATCTCCGCTGCACCCGGAGAAGTAGATCTGCGTGACGCCCGGCAGGTCTCGCTCGCGCTGCGCCCGCGCCACGCCCGGAAAATCCCAGGAGACTTCCCCCTTTCCGTAATAGGTCATCGGGTGTGTCGAATAGCAATTCAAGCAGGCAACCGGCTTCTCACCGTTCCAGAAGCTGATGACCTTCAACCAGGGGTCGATCAAGCCGGTGGGCATGTCACGGACCGCCGGAGGATTCTTCGCACTGACCCGTTCGAAGGAGACTTTCCCGTCCGCCGTGACGTACCGCCGGTTCGACGCGACCTTCTCCACCTTGCCTTGCCCCGTTCCAATGTGAGTAATAGGCTGGGCCTTGGGCAGCGATTCACCGAGCGCTGCGGCCACGCGTTGAATCATGCGCTCGTCGAACTCCGGGTCGCACAGATCCTGCGCAACGTGATTCTCTTTCAAGAGCCGTTGCGCGACCAGGTCCGAGTAGGGCGCATCGTGCTGATGAATGCAGCTTACGATCACCCTTTCCTTATCGGTGTGGGCGGCCTGCGCCAGGACGGTTCGCCAACGCTCGTAGGATTCATTGCGAATCTCGCACCAGTCCACAGCTACCAGCACGAGCGGCTTTCCCGGCCCCAGCAGCGCAATCCCCCGCGCCTGGAGCGGGTCAACAATAACGGTGGCGCGCTCCGGCATGCCATTAAAGAGCGGATTCCCGACGGGCGGAGTCACATCCGCCATAAACGAGGTAAGGCGCCATTCCTCAGCCGCCAGCGCGCTGCCGCGTTGCACGGCGAGCCCGCCTCCCACCACTGCGCCGATCAGCTCCAGAGCTTTACGTCGAGAGAGTTCATTCCTGGGTTTGAACATTCGCCTGGCCTCCGCGTTGTTGTCGGTAGAGTTTACTATCGTAGCGGTGCAGGCTGGGTTCGTCAATGCGACATTCGCAGGTGGGTGTGCGACACAGAAGTTGCCGGCGTCCTTTGAGGCTCTCGGAGCCCACGTGGGGAGAGCCGGCAGCCTGCCCGGGGAAGGCTGCTTTGCGGAATATTATGGATCTTTCAGGAGGCTACATTATCGCAGGAGCGAAAGCGCAAGGCGTTCGGGAGGCAGCCAAAAAGCACAGATTTTCGACTGATTTATGGTTTTTAGTAAGCGACTTATTTTCAATATGTTCTCAGCTTCGTTTTACAATTACCCCCATTCGCCGCTCTTTGTTTTCAGTATGCTCTCAGGTTCGTTGATTTTTTCATCGCAATAAGGTACAAGGGGTCCCTTACGAAAAATCGATCGAAGCTTTAGAGGAGTTGCAGGTTGCGCCCGCTCTTGCCCACGCCAGCTTGCTGGCGACATGTATTTCTCCCGCCCGTGAAGGGTGTAGCCAAGGGCGGCGGCTAATGGGGTAGCCACGGTCAGAGCATTCGTGACCGTGGGCTTTTCTCGGGCGCGATAGTCCAGGAGGCATAAGCAGCCGATATGGATGGGGCAAGCCGCGAGGATCGTATCTTCCAAGGCGAGATTGTTGTAACCCAACCATGGCCGGAAGAACCCACGGTCAGGACGACACTGACCGTGGCTACCACCTGGATGGCCCTGCCTTTGGCCCAACTTTAGGTTGCGAGGCCGGCAACGCGCGTATTAAGCTTCTGTGGGCCGGAGGATTGCATTCATGCCTTCACAACCCCTCTACGATGTTATTGTCGTGGGCTCCGGCGCCGCCGGCGGCATCAGCGCCTATGTTCTGGCCACTCGGGGGCTGAAGATCCTGTGCCTGGAAGCCGGCCGCATGCTGGATCCCGCCGTGGACTTTCACCCGCACAAATTGAGCTACGAGTGGCCATTCCGCGGCGAGGGCAAGCCCGGGCAATACGGGTGGCTCCCCCGCGGCATGGAGTGGAAAATCAAGGAGTGGACCGATCAGATCTACACCATTCCTTCCGAGGACCCTTACGCCCTTGCCCCCGATTCGGAATTCACCTGGACGCGCCTGCGCGCGGTGGGTGGCCGGACCAACTTCTGGGGCCGCGAAGTGATCCGCTATGGCCCGCTGGATTTCAAAGCCAAGAGCCAGCAGGACGGTTGGGGTGAAGACTGGCCAATTACCTATGAAGATGTCGAGCCCTACTACGACCGGGTGGAGACGCTGATTGGGGTTTCAAATGGCACGGAAAGCCTGTTCAACGCCCCTGTCGGCAAGCACCTTCTGCCTCCCTTCCATCCCAATTGCAGCGAGCAGTTGATCAAAAAGGGCGCCACCAAACTGGGGATGAGGGTCGTCCCCAAGCCGCTGGCGGTCTTGAGCCGGCCCTACGACGGGCGCCCGGCGTGCCATTATTGCGGCGCCTGTGGCTTTGGGTGCGATACGCGCTCGCGCTACTGTGCGGCGGAGGTGCTGATCCCCAAGCTCACCGCTTTACCCAATTTCACCTTGCGCGTGAATGCTGCGGCGCACACCGTCCTGATGGACGCGTCGACTGGCAAAGCGCGCGGCATAAGCTACATCGACACGCAGAACAAACAGGAGTACGAAGCCTACGCCAAGGCCGTCGTTCTGGCGCCCTCCATGGTGGAATCCATCCGCATTCTGTTTAATTCGCGCACGCGCGACTATCCCCAGGGCCTCGCGAATTCCAGCGGCGTGTTGGGCCACTACATTATGGACAACGTTTCGTTCGACGGCGTCAGCGGGTTTCTTCCCCAGCTTGCCGGGCGCGCCACCACCAATGACGATGGCCCCGGTGAAGCGGTTCTCTACATCCCCCGTTCTAACTATGGACACCGTGACAAGAAAAAGTACCTGCGGGGATGGCTTTTGTATTTCGGTGGAGGCTGTGGCACGGGTCCGGGAATCGGAGCGGAGATGGCCGGATTTGGCTCCGGCTTTAAGAAGCGGGTCAAGGAACTCTATCCCGCCGGTGTTTCGGTGGGAGCGTACGGCGAGGGACTGGCCCTCCATTCGAACTACGTCGAGATCGACCCCGCGGGGTTGCGCGACCGCCTGGGGATCCCGCAAGTCCGATTTCACGCGAATGCCAATTACGATCACGCACTAGCGATGCTGGAGGAGATCTACGGCCAGTGTGAAGAAGTCCTGCGCGCGTCAGGTGCGGAGATTCCCGCCTACAAGAGACGCGGGCCGAAGCCGCTGGGCGGCGTGACCCACGAGGCCGGCGGATGCCGAATGGGCGACGACCCTAAAACCTCCGTGCTGGATCGCTGGAACCGCTGCCATGACATCAAGAACCTGCTGGTGGTGGATGCCTCGGCCTTTGTAACCCACCCTGAGAAACCCATCACGCACACCATCATGGCGCTCTCCTGCCGCGCCAGCGACCACCTGGCCGAAGAGTTTCGGTCGGGAAATATTTAATCGCGCAAACTGAACATGTGAGATTTAAGGGATTATGGGTGTAGA
>Ga0335085_10009279_pt1 | contig 14866 bp, 13 predicted proteins | sample Lox_Sample_45_FD_206712 | JGI IMG/M metagenome (GOLD analysis project Ga0335085, IMG submission 206712) | Soil microbial communities from Loxahatchee National Wildlife Refuge, Florida, United States - Lox_Sample_4.5 | ecosystem: Environmental > Terrestrial > Soil > Wetlands | place: USA... | reverse complement strand
ATCGCTGAGCGGTGGGCCGGCTGGAAGCCCGGCCGGGCCCCGTAGCGTTTGGTCCATGACCGAAGGGCTGGACCTGCATCTCGGCGTGGACAAGACGGCCGGGTTCGTGGAGCGGGCGCTGGAGACGGCGCTGCGCGAGGCGATCAGGGCGGCGGGCCGGCGTCGACCTGCACGGGCTGCACACCCAGGGCTACTGGCGGGAACCCGGCGTGGACCGGCCCGCCGCGCTGATCCTCGGCTACGCCACTCCCCCACCGCACGCCTGGTCCCGGGCCCTGGATGCCCTAGCCGAAGTGGTGCAAAGAATTCGGCCTTGAGTGGTCTAAATTTCTGGACCGGTCGGCGCCTAGCGTGGTGGGCATGACCGTCACGAAGTCGAGCAACACGGTGCTGACGATGTTGCTCTCGCAGCAGCCCCCGTTCGTTCCCGAGGGCGCGGAGGCCATGACCGTTAGGATCGATTTGCCACCTGGGGATCCGGGCAGCCCCCCGCACCGTCATTCCGGGCCGGTCTTCGGCTACATGCTGGAAGGCGAGATGATCTTCGAGCTCGAGGGCGAGCCGGAGCGGGTCATCCGGGCGGGGGAAGCCTTCTGGGAACCGGGCGGGGACGTCATCCACTACCAGGCCGCCAACAACCTCGCCGACCGGTGGAGCCGGTTCGTCGTGGTGATGCTGTGCGCGCCGGGGCAGGAGATGCTCGTGTACGTGGACGACGAGGAACTGGAGCAGCGGAGGGACCGGCGGGCGGTGCGGGCGTGATGCGGGTTTTCCTGGCGGGGGCGACAGGGGTTATCGGGCGGCGGGTGGTGCCGCTGCTGGTCGGGCGGGGGCATTCGGTCACCGGCCTGGTGCGGCGTCCTGCGGACGCCGACTGGCTGCGGGGGCTCGGGGCGGACGCGGTGCTGGGCGACGTGTTCGACGCTGACGCGGTGCGGCGGGCGGTGCGTTCGGCGGCGCCGGACGTGGTGATGCACCAGCTCACCGACCTGAAGGGCGGGAACTTCCGGGCCAACTCCGAGATGCGGACGACCGGGACGCGCCATCTGATGGATGCGGCGCTGGCGGCGGGGGTCCGGCGGGTGGTGGCGCAGAGCATCGCGTGGGTGTACCAGGCCGGAGAGGCACCGGCCACCGAGGACGTGCCGCTGGACCTGGGGTCCGAGGGCAGCCGGCTGCGGTCGGTGCGGGGGGTGGCGGCGCTGGAGGGCGCGGTGCGGCAGGCGCCCGAGTGGGTGGTGCTGCGGTACGGGCTGCTCTACGGGCCCGGGACGTGGTACTCGCGGGGCGGGCTGATGGCGGAGCGGGCGGCGCGCGGGGAACTGGCGGCGGACGGGGACGTGAGCAGCTTCGTGCACGTGGACGACGCGGCGGGGGCGGCGGCGGAGGCACTGTCGTGGCCGGCCGGGTTCGTGAACGTGTGCGACGACGTGCCCGCCGCGGCGCGTGAGTGGGTGCCCGCGTTCTGCCGGGCCGTGGGGGCGGCAGAGCCTGTCCTGTCCGCCGGCGGTGAGCGGCACGGCTGGGCGCGGGGCGCTGACAACAGGTACGCGCGCAAGGAGCTGAACTGGACGCCTGCCTACCCGTCCTGGCGGGAGGGTTTTGCGGAGCTGTAGGCGCTCCGGGCGGTCGCGACGCAGCGCGCGCCGTCGTGCGGGACGAACGTCACCGCCTCCCGGCGGATCCGCGCGGGCCGCCGGGAAGCGGGGCGCAGCGTCACGGCGCGCAGCACTTCGGGAATGACGATCCGCATCTCGAAGGTGGCGAAGCTGGCCCCCAGGCACCGCCGGATACCGCCGCCGAACGGGAACCAGCCGAACGCCGGGGGCGTCTGGCCGTCGAACCGTTCCGGGCGGAACGCGGCCGGGTCCCGGTAGAGGTCCTCGCGCCGCTGGACGAGGTAGATGTTGGGGCACACCGTCGCACCGGCGGGAATCGTGTGCCCGCCGATGCTGACGGCCTCGCGCACGTGCCGATCCACGATCGCGACCACCGGCCGGACCCGCAACGTCTCCATGATCGTGGCGTCCAGGTACTCTGACCCACCGTCGTCCAGCTCCGCGACCAGGCGACGGAGCACCGGGGGATGGTGCAGCAGCAGGTCGAACGCCCAGGCCAGCGACGTTGCCGTGGTCTCATGCCCGGCGAAGAGCAAGGTCACGAGCTCGTCGCGGACCTCGTCGTCGGTCATGGCCCGGCCTTCGTCGTCCCGGGTGAGCAGCAACTGGGACAGGACGTCGCCGCGCCGGTCCAGATCGGGCGCGGCACGCCGCTGCCGGATCTCCGCGACCAGCGCCGCGTCGAGCGCATCCCGGGCCCGGATGAACCGCGCCCACGGGGAGTGCGGCCCGAGGTTGCGGTCGCGGGTGGCGAAGAGCAGCAGAGGATTCCGGCCGAGGGCGGCGACCGCGAGGATGTGACGGCGCAGCTCGTCACGGCGTGCGCCGGCATCGACACCGAAGACGACCCGCACGATGACGTCGAGCGTGATCGCCTGCATGCTCGGGCGCAGCGCGAACGGCCGGCCCGCCGGCCAGCGAGCGATCTCGGCCCGCGTGATGTCGCGGACGGCGGCTTCCCAGGCGCGCATGCGATCCCCGTGGAACGCGGGCAGGATCAGCTTGCGCTGGCGCAGGTGCTCCGGCCCGTCCAGGACCAGGACCGAATGCGGGCCGACCAGCGGCTCGAGGATCGTGGCGTTGGCCTCACCGGCGCGGAGCACGTCATTGTCGCCGGTGAAGACGGCCTTCACCAGATCGGGGCGGGCGATGTGGACCATGTTCATGCCGAACGGAAGCCGCATGGTGAACACGTCACCGTAGGCCCGCGAGCAGCGGTCGAGAAACCAGGTCGGCTTCTTCAGCCACAGCCACGCCTGCACGGGCCGCGGATAGCGGGGACCTTCCGGCAGAACCAGGCTGGGCGCACCCTGCCGGACCTGAGTCATGACCCCATTATCCCTGCCGGGCGAGCGATGAATCTGGCCGGTTGGGGTCGACCAACCGCTCGTGGTGCTGGTCGGTCCTACGGGCGGTCTGACCCGCTACCCCATCTGATCCGTGAACTCGGTCGCGATGATGCGCTGATCGGTGACGCCGTCCGAGGCCGGGGAGGCGAGCCAGACGATCGGCGGCCCCATGATCGCCGGGTCGAGCCAGGTCAGCTGGGAGTCCTGCGGCACCGAATCCGGCGCCATCCCGGTCCGGGTGGCGCCGCCGGGCAGCAGCAGGTTGACGTCGATCCCGGTGCCGGCCAGGTCGGCGGCCATGATGTGGGAGAGCGAGTCGGTGGCCGCGCGTGAGGGCCCGTACGGCGTGAAGCCCCGGCGCCGCTTGGTGGTCTCGTTGACCGAGATGTTGACGATCTTGCCGTGTCCGGCCTCGAGCATGTGCGGCACGACGGCCCGCGCGACCAGGAAGTAGCCGGTCACGTTGGTGACGAGCAGGTCGCGGAAACCGTCCGGGCTGACCTGCCAGAAACCGATGGGTTCGGTCATGAAGTGCGGGTTGACGGTGCGCATGCCGATGCCGGCATTGTTGACCAGCACATCGATGCCGCCCAGGCCGGCCAGCGTGCTCTCCACGCCGGCGGTGACGGACTGCTCGGCGCGGACGTCCATCACCAGCCCGGTCACGCGGTCACCGTGGTCGATGCGGGTGGCGGCATCCTGGACGCGCTGCTCGGACCGGCCGGTCAGCACGACGTGGGCACCGGCTTCGGCCAGCGCCTGGCTCATGGCGAAGCCAAGGCCGCTGGTACCCCCGGTGACCAGCGCACGGACTCCTGCGAGGTCTGATGACGGCTCGGTCATGTCGTCGACGTTACCGTGGTAGCCATGGTGTCCCAGCAGGATGGATCTCCCGAGGCCAGCTACGATCCGATGCGGCAATTCGCCGAACTCGCCGGGGACGTACGTGACCCCTACCCGATGCTGGCCGGGATCCGGGCGGACACCCCCGTCCTGCACGTCCAGCTGAGCACGGGACCTGGCGGCAGGTACCAGCACGACGAGCGGGCGCCGCGGATTACCTCCCTGTTCACCGTGACCAGCTACGAGCTCGCGCAGCAGGTGCTCACCGACAACGTGCGGTTCTCCTCGGCCGCCAACGCGATGACCATCGGGCAGGTTATGGGCCGGACCATCCTGGAGATGGACCCGCCTGAGCACCAGCGCCACCGGGCCCTGGTCGCCAAGGCCTTCCGAGCCCGCGTCCTGGACCAGTGGAGCGACACGATCATCGGCGCCACCATCGGCGAGCTGATCGACGGCTTCGCCGGCGACGGCCAGGCCGACCTCATCCCCCAGCTGACCTTCCCCTTCCCGGTCCGGGTCATCGCCCGGATCCTCGGCCTGCCCGAGGCCGACTGGCCTCGCTTCCTGCGGCTGTCCACCCAGCTGATCGCGGTCATGCGGAACTGGGAGGGCGCGATGGCCGCGAGCCGGGAGCTGCGCGGCTACTTCGGCGAGATCATCGCCGACCGGCGGAAGCACACGCGCGATGACCTGGTGAGCCAGCTGATCGGGGCCGAGGTCGACGGGCGCCGGCTCAGCGACGACGAGATCTACCCCTTCCTGCTGCTGCTCCTGCCCGCTGGCGCGGAGACCACCTACCGCTCGTCCAGCAACCTGCTGTTCGGCCTGCTCTCCCGCCCGGACCAGCTCGACGCGGTCCGGGCCGACCGGAGCCTGGTGCCGCAGGCCATCGAGGAGGCACTGCGGTGGGAGAACCCGCTGCTGACCGTGGCCCGGACGGCCACCGAGGAGGTGGAACTGGGCGGCGTGCGCATTCCGGCTGGCGGCTTCGTGGCGGTATCGCTCGGTGCGGCGAACCGGGATCCGGGGCGGTACGCGGAGCCGGATGACTTTGACATCTTCCGGGGTGCGGCACAGCACATGTCGTTCGGGGACGGGGCGCACAAATGCCTGGGCATGCACCTGGCCCGGATGGAGATGCGCGTCCTGCTGAACGCGGCGCTCGACCGCCTGCCAGGATTGCGGCTCGATCCCGATGCTCATGATCCGCACATCCACGGGCTGATATTCCGGTCGCCCCCGACCCTGCCCGTTCGGTTCGATCCTGACTGAACCCGCGCCGTCGGTCGCAATTCGATTGACACGCGCCATTTATGCGCGTATCACCAGACTTGTAAGAACGCGCCAGCTTGTGGGAACTGGCATGACTATTGGCACTGCATTCTCTGGAACCTCTGCCGTCTCAACAGCGACGGTCAGGTATACAACCTTAGCGGGGTTCCGGCGGCCAGGCCAATCGAGGGGGAATACAGGGGGGCGGGCAATATGAGCATTGCAAGTCGCGCATCCAGGCTGGCACGTCGCGCATCCAGCCTTGCACGTCGGTGGGCGAGGAGGTTGCTATCCCTCCTCCAATGGCCGTTTATACGCGTCAAGCGCATGCGCATGATGCGTCAGTCGGCCAGGGGGAGTATCGGTACGTCGAAACGATGGCGCCGCAGGCGATGGAAGGTGTCCATCCTCGAGATCTCTTCGTATCTGGGCGCACTAGTCCTTGCCGTCGTCGTGGTGTGGTCCATTGTCGCCATGTTCACCGGCCCGGGAATCATGGCCGGGCTCAATAGTCGCTGCACTCAGTACAGTGCAGCGTGCGGCGCCGATGTCGGGTTCCTTATACCGCTCCTTTCGGTGGCCGCGGCCTCGGCGATATTCTTCTTCTTCCGGCTCCGCCGCGTGACGTCTCCGGTCGTCAAGAGGGCGAAGGACAAGCCACAGCACGTAGTCGAGACCGCCACGCCGGATATCGCTCAGATCGTCGGCCGGGACGAACTGTGCCGGGTGATCATGGACGATATACGTCAGCCCGATACCCGTCGGCCGCACTTGCTGGTCGGTGGTGTGGGTGCGGGCAAAACAGCGGTCCTGGTCCGGCTGACCGGCCTCTTCGCCGAACGCCACGCCGTCCCGGTGCCGATCCGTTTGCGAGATGCCACGAAAGGCCTGAACTTCCGGACCATGGCTCATACCCGGTTCCTCGCCATGGCGGAAAGCAGCATGCTGTCCGCGGACGATGCTGAGAAAGTCTGGAGACAGCTGAGCAACGACGACAAGATCGTCGTCATCGCTGATGGCCTGGAGGAGGCCCTCGCCGAGGGCAGTGCCAGTGTCCACGAGGACCGTGACAACCTCATCAGGCTCGCGATTCACCGTGCGCGCGAGCTCCGCTTGCCGTTGATCATCGCATCCCGCCCGCATGCTCCCCTGCGAGGCGCGGACGCCACGATCATGGAGCTGGAGCCGCTGAGCGAAGAGGCGGCCCTGGAATATATAGATCCCGGCCAGAACAGCGTCGATGCACGCTGGCTGGACTGGATAGTGGAGACCGCAGGCCTGACCGAGTTGCCGCTGTATCTCCAGATCACCCGGCAATTGTCCCGGCATGGCCGGCTTGATTATCTCTCGACTGACCGGTCTGCGCAGGTTGACATGCGCAGCATGGACCGATCAAAGCTGCGGCTTCACTTGCTCACCACATGGATGGAAGCCCTATTCGACGGTCATCTGATGGAAAGCGTACCGCTGAACCGCAGCGAACGTGAAGCCACTGTCCAGTGGCTTTCGGCTCTGGCCTGCATTGGACTGCTGAGAGACACCATCGACGTCAAGTACGAGGACTACTACAAGTATAAGTCAGTCCGTCAGCTGGAATTGAGCCCGCCGCCGAAATACCAGAAAATCGACCGCGAGATCCAGAACTGTGTGAGGAAGAAGCTTCCTCGTCGTCACCTTGATATCCGACTGGCTGTTACGTGGGGAGACCGGCTCAACCTGGTGGAGGCACACGGCGACGGTTTGCGTTTCCCGCATAGCATCATGCAGGCGTATCTCGCATCCCGTTTCATGAGCACCGCTCTGCAGGACAACAAATTTCAGCAGGATGCGGTAACGAGGCTGCGCAGTCCCGGACGGGAATTGCTCATCTCATTGGTTCTGTACGCCCGTTCCGTGGACACTCACCAGAAAGGACGGGCCAAGAGCGAACGCGAGGCGGCAAGCGCGGAGCGTCAGCCCGCCGTCGCCGTCAGGACGCGGACAGCCACGACATCCGGTGCGGGCACGGCGACCGTGCCCAGCGATCCGCCCGGCCCCGCACCTGCCTCCGCGGACGGGCAGAGCCCATCCGCAAGCCTTCCCGGGGCATCCAGGACGCCACCTAGGTCGGCACTCTGCAGCGACGTCAAGTCAATCCGTGACGTTCTGATCATCTCCACCGTCCGCGCCAAGGATGAGGTCAAGAAACTCGACCTTTATGCTGCCGCGCTGGAAATCGATAGCTTCCTCGATAAGCCTCGGCACCAGGAGATCGCGAGAAAGGTCGCAAACGACTGGGAAGATATCCGCGGCGGGGATCAGCGGACCATCGACGAGGCGAAACTGGGATTGATCTCTCGCTTCGGCGATGCGGTGCGAGTGGTGGCCGAGCGTCGCGTCCACGGCCTGAGCAAACTCAACCCAGCCTATAGGGAGCTACTCGAAATGGGGCGCAGCGAGTTGTCCTACCCGATCCGCCTCGCTATCGCACAGGAAATAGGAGCGGGCGGTGACGAAGCTTTCCGAGTGCTTCGCCAGCCATCTTATAGTGCACCTGGTAACACATGGAAGAATGTCGCATGGCCGAATGGGACCGCGAATGCGAAGAGGGGCAGAAAGCTGTCCGAAAACGAACGCAACGGCCAATCGCCGAACGCGGGCCAGGTTCGCGCGTTGCGGGGGCGTACGCTCTGTGCGTGGCTGACGCCGCTGCTGGTCGGTTCGGTGAAGGAATGCAGGGAGGAGGCCCGGCAGGAGCTCGGACTTTGGCTTGATCGCGTCGGGCGAGATCAGGAAGGTGACGGAAATTACTTCCATTTCTCGCTGGAAGTGGCCCTCGCGCAGGGTTTCAAGTACGCGGCCAACCGCCGGCTCCGCCACCCGCACGCCCTTCCGGCGACCAGAGACTACATGGCTGAACAAGCCCTGGAGATGCTCAAGAGGGCACGCTTCTGGTTTACGCAGCTCACCCTGATTCACGCGCTCTGCTTGTGGGAGATGCCGGATCCGAGCACGTCCCAGGATGACAAAACCGGCCGTCGCGGCAACGGCAACAAGACGGCGGAAAACGGGGCTCACCGGCATGGCTCGGATCCCAAGGCGACCGTGGGACACTGGCTGAAGGTGGCGAAGAACGGGAAGCATCCGTTCGTCGCCGAGGCGGGCAAGCTGGCCGTCGAGGCACTGAAGACCGGACATCCTGAACGGTTCCTGTGGATAGACGAGAGCGGCATCGTCTCCAGCGTGGGTTCCCGGCCGACGCAAGCATGCAAAGAGCGGAAACACCATCTGTGGATCCCGCCGTCGGCCGGCTGGGCGGCACTTGACCCGCGCGCTCAGCAACTCGTCGCCGACGTGCTCCTGCTGCTGAACCTGGCCGAACGCGGGGAGGGGCCGGACGAGATCGAGCAGCGCCTCAAGCGTGTCAAGGGCAATGACCTGCCACTATGCTTCACCCGCAATCGCGATCCGCTTGACCCCAAAACGACGGTCGGAGGCCTGTTCAAGGCGCCGGGTCGCAACTGCATAGACGGCTGCGAACATAAGCTGTGTCCGTACCCGCCTGATGGAGTTCAGCCGTACCGATCAGAGCTGAGCGAAGCCTTCTGCCGAGGTCAGCAGACCCTTTTGAGCAAGGGCCTGTCGGCTCCATGGCAGACGATCCCCCGGGCCAACCTTAAGCACTTCTGGGAGCAGATGGCCGACCGGGCGCGCGGCGTGAACACGGATCACGATCTCGACTGAGGCGACGCCGCGCCAGCCGGCATCGCCCGACGCGGCCGGGGACGGACCGGTGGTGCGCAGCCGGTTCGAATGGACTCTGGACCGGCAGTTCCTGCTGCAGCGCACCGAGGTGCCGGTCCCCGGGGCGCCCGACGGGCTGATGATCGTCAGCGCCGACCTGGAGACCGGCGCGTACACCCAGCACTACTTCGACTCCCGCGGCGTGGTCCGCCTGTACGCGATGACCTTCGCCGACGGGGTATGGACGCTCACGCGGGAGTCGCCCGATTTCACGCCCCTGGAGTTCCGGCAGCGTTTCACCGGCAGGTTTGGCGCGGACGCGAACACGATCAGCGGTGCCTGGGAGAAAGGCCGCGACGGCGGCGAGTGGGAGCACGACTTCGCCCTCACCTACCGCCGAGCCGACTGACGGTTACCGCCGCGGGAGGTGGCCGGGTCCCACCAATCGCCCGCGGCACGGAAGTTCGACCTGGCTGTTCCCCGCAACCACGACGATGTCACATCGTGGTGGTCAGGACCACGACGATGTCACATCGTCATGGTTTAGGCGCCGGATGTAGAGATCCGGGGGTCGGCTCCGACTGGTAACCGAGAGGGGCGCACGCGGCGCCCCGGGCCGGAGAGGAGCCGGAGATGACCAAGGTAGTCGTGGCCATGTCGATGTCACTGGATGGGATGGCGGGTCCTAAGTCCGCCGACGCGGACGGCATGGCGGTCTTCACCGCCATCCTGGGCTGGCAGTTCCCGCTGCGCAGCTGGCAGCGGGAACAGGGCATGGACGGCGGGGAGGACTCGGTGGACTCGCGGGTGTGGGCGGAGAACTTTGAGCGCTTCGGCCCGCAGGTCATCGGCCGGACGATGTTCGACTTCGGCTACCCGAACTGGGGCGAGAACCCGCCGTTCCACGCTCCCGTCTTCGTCGTGACCCACCGTGGCCAGGAGGTGATCACCAAGAGCGGCGGCACCAGCTACACGTTCGTGACCGGCGGCATCAAGGCCGCCGTCGAGCAGGCCCGTGCGGTCGCGGCCGGCCAGGACGTGCTGCTGGCCGGCGGGGTCAGCGTCGCCCAGCAGGCGCTGGCCGCAGGCCTGGTCGACGAGGTGGTGCTGCACGTGGTGCCGAAGCTGATCGGCCGGGGCGTTCGGCTGTTCGACACTGACGAGGTGGATCTGCGCTGCGTCGAGACCATCCAGGGCGAGGGAGCAGTCCACCTGCGCTACGAAGTCCAGCGATGACTGCTCAGGAGGGGCCCGAGCTGTCCGGTTTGTCCGGAGTTGACCAGATGCTGCGCAGCGGCTGCAGGCCTTCCTCGACGTACTGAGCGATCGGGTGGACGCCGCCGTCCAGGTACCACTGTTCCAGCGCGCCGAAGTAGCCGAACACCAGGGCGTTCGCTGCCACGCGCGCCTGGGTCTCGGTCAGCCTGCCACCGGTCATCATCAGCGGGGCGATCCGCTGGCTGGCCCGGTCGAGCGCGGAGCATACCGCCGTGCGCACCGACGGTTCCTGGAAGAAGTACCGCACCCGGCGCCACGGGCCCCGCGGCGTGTCCCGGGACCCGGGCGCCTGCCCGGCTGCCGCCTCGTACGTGAGCACGACCTGAATCATGCTGCCGACGGGATCGTTCACGTCCAGGATTTCTCCGACTTGATCCTGGCTCCAGCTGTCGAACTCGTCGGCGACGATGAGCCCTTCCTTGGTTCCGAAGTAGCGGTACACCGACGACGGGGATACCTCGGCCGCGGCCGCGATCTCCTCGATCGTGACGGCATCGAACCCGCGCTCGTCGAACAGGTCGAGCGCCCGCTCCTGGATCGTGCGCATGGCGCTGATCCGCCAGCGCTCACGCAGCCCGGTAGCCATGGGCGCACGCTAGCAGACAGCCACATGCTCTAGCAAGTGACTCTCAGAATGCGTTTGACTCTCTGTATGGGCAGTCGTAGAGTCACTGTCTATGAGACAGTCACTTTCTGAAAAGCGGAGTACCAGCCTTCATGCACCGGAACCGGCGACGCGAGACTGGCGTGGGGCGGCCCGCGCGGTGACGCTGGCGGTCGCGCTGTCGGCCGTCCTCGTGGTCGCGGCGATCATCGACCAGGCCGGCGGGCGCAGCCTCGCCGATCACGCCGCCGCCATATACGCGCCGTACGGCAAGCAACCGGATCCGAGCCTGCTGTACGGACTCGTCTACACCGTCGCGGCGGTCGGGGCGCTGCTGTGGCTGCTCGCGATCCGTTCGGTGCGGTCACGCAGGCGGTCGGCGCCGGTCCTGACCGTGGTCGTGACGACCATCACCGCGGGGCTCGCCCTGCTCCTGCTCGTGACCACCGAGTACGGCGCGCAGATCTTCCCGCCGCTGTGGGGCATCCTGGCCATGCTGCCGCCCGCGGCCGGAATCCTCGCGGCGGTGCTGCTCCGTCGCCGCCGGGGCTAGACGAAATGCACGTCGGCTTGATCGGGGTCGTGGTCGACGAGGCGGTCGCAGGTCGGGCAGTACCAGCGGGCCTCGATCGGGGTGCCGCAGGCGGGGTGCCGGGGCGCTTGCGCCGGATCGGCGTGGCCGGACCCCCAGTAGGCCAGCAACCGGAGCGCCCCGGCGAGTTCCTGGCCGTTGGCCGTCAGGTGGTAGGCGGCGCGGGGCGGCCGCTCGGAGTACGGCCGGGCTACGAGCAGCCCGTCACGTTCGAGCCGCTTGAGCCGGTCGGACAGGATGTTCGCGGCGATACCGGGGAGCTGGCCGAGCAGGTCGTTGAACCGCTGCGGCCCGTTGAGCAGCGCCTCCACGACCAGCAGAGTCCACCGGTCACCCACCCTGGTCAGCGCCTCGGACAGCGGCGATTCGGACGGCGGCGATGAGGCGATTTCGCTCTGGGCCATAACGCGATCGTAGTCGGCCACGTTGACATCTCCCTAGTTAGTAGTAACTTGCAAGTTACTACCTACTCAGAGGGTGTGACGATAGTGACGATCTTCGACGAGATCCAGGCCAGCATCGCGCGGCTAGCGGAGACCGCCGGCTCCTCGGTCGTGGGCATCGGCCAGCGGTGGGGCGCCGGCTCCGGCATCGTGCTCGGCGAGGGACAGGTGCTGACCAACGCGCACAACATACGCGGCAGCCAGGCGACGGTGACCTTCGCCGACGGGCGCACGGCCGAGGGGACGGTGGCCGGGCACGACTACGACGGCGACCTGGCCGTCATCCAGGCCGATACCGGCCAGGCGGCCGCGCTGCCGTGGGCCACCACGGCGCCCGCCATCGGGATGGCCGTCTTCGCCCTGTCCAACCCGGGCGGGCGCGGGCTGCGGGTGACGTTCGGCACCGTCTCGGGCATCGACCGGAGCTTCCGCGGCCCCCGCGGCCTGCGCATCACCGGAAGCCTCGAGCACACCGCCCCGCTGCTGCCCGGCTCCTCGGGCGGGCCGGTCCTCGACGCCGAAGGACACCTGCTGGGGATCAACACGAACCGCCTTGGTGAGGGCTTCTACCTGGCCATACCCGCCGACGAGGCGCTGCGCGGCCGGGTCGGCGCGCTCGCCCGCGGGGAATCGGTCCAGCCGCCGCAGCTCGGCATCACGATCACTCCCGGCCACGTGGCCCGGCGGATGCGGCGCGCCGTCGGCCTGCCCGACGCCGAGGGCCTGCTCGTCCGTGACGTCGCCGAGGACAGCCCGGCCGCCCACGCCGGCCTCGCGCGCGGCGATCTGATCGTCACGGTGGCGGGCCAGCCGATCCGTTCGGTAGACGACCTGTCCGGAGCGCTGCGGGCGGCTGCCGGCACCATCGAACTGACCGTCATGCGCGGCACCGACGAGCGCAGCATCCAGGTAACGTTCGGCCGGCCCGAGGGATCAGCCTGATCAGCTTCTCCATCCGGGAGCGGCCAGGATGGCGGCGGTTTCGTCGTCGGCCGGGAGGAAGGCCTCCAGCCTCAGCTCGGCGATCGTGACATCAACCGCGGTGCCGAAATGAGTCAGCGTGGTCAGCAGCCGGAGCTCGCCGTCCCCTGCGCGCAGCCGCAGCGGGACGGCGAAGCCCAGGTAATCCGGTCCCGGCTGGCGCGGCCGGCCAGGCACCAGCGCTTCGAGCTCGCTGACCAGGGCGTCGAGCCGGTCGTTCGGGTTGCTGACGACTTCCTGGTGCAGCCGGTCGAGCACGTGCCAGGCCCACTCATCGAGGTTGACGATCCGCGGCGCCAGGCCCTGCGGGTGCAGCAGCACGCGGGGCACGTTGACCGGCGGGGCGAGCAGCTCCGGCGCCACGCCGGCGGTCAGCGCGCCGAAACCGTCGTTGGCCGCGACGAGATCGCCGTGCCGGTCGACGATCACCGCCGGGTACGGCTGGTGCCCGGCCAGGATGCGCTCCAGGGCCGTGCGGACCGGCCCGAGCCGCGGGTCGCCGAAGTGCGTCTCCGGGGAGTACTGGGACCCCGAAGCCTGCGCGCCGCCGCCTGGCCAGGACGAGCTGACTGCCGGGGAGCTGGCGGAGGTGCGTGCGGCGGCCGCGGATGAAGTGCTGGCGCTGGACGCGGCGAGCACCGGGCGGCGGGGGCCGGGGCAGGCGGGGTCGGCGCGGGTGTTCCCGGGCGAGTCGGCGAGCCGGGCGGCCGGGTTCGGGGTGGGGATGGCGTGGGATGTGATGCCGGGCTGCGGGCAGCTGGCGGTGGCCGCCGACGCCGCGGCCGGCAACGGCGCGGCGGGCGGCGGGCCGAGCGAGGCGTTCGGCGGGGTGGCTGATCATGAGCTGGCCGGGCTGGTGTGCGCCTGGGACCGGGTCGAGGCGCACGCCGCGGCCCGCAAGCTCGTGGCGGTCGCGGAGGTGTTCCGGCGTAATCCCGAGGACGGGTTCGAGCCGGCCCCCGGGGAGATGCCGGCGGTGGCGCACGAGTTCACCCGGGACCAGCTGGCCCTGGCGCTGGGCGAGTCCCGGGCCGCGGCGGACTGGCTGCTGACCGTGGCGTGGCACCTGGCCACCCGGCTGGGCGGGACGCTGGACGCGCTGGCGGACGGGGTCATCACCCGGGCCAAGGCCGAGCTGATCGTCCGGCTCACCCAGTACCTGGACGACGACGACGCCCGGGCCGTCGAGGCCGAGGTGCTGGACCGGGCCGGGCGGCTGACCCCCGGCGGGCTGCGTTCCGCGGTCGCCCGCGCCGTCATCGAGGTCGCGCCGGATAAGGCGCGGGAGCGGCGGGAGACCGCGGCCCGGTTCGCCCGGGTGGAGCGGTGGGCCGAGGATTCCGGCAACGCCGCTCTGGCCGGCCGCGAGCTGCCGCCGGATGCGGTGCTGGCCGCGGACCAGCGGATCTGCTGGTGGGCCGGCGAGCTGAAGACGGCCGGGCTCGAGGGCGGGATGGACGAGCTGCGCGCCCGGGCGTTCCTGGACCTGGTGCTCGGCACGGACTCCCGCCCCCGCGCCCCCCAGGCCGCCGGCACCACGGACCGCCCCCCTGGCGCGGCCCCCTCCCCTGGCGCGGGCCCGGCCGGCGGCGCGGCGGGCGGGTTCTGCGGCCGGGTCACGCTGACCGTGCCGCTGGGCACCGCGACCGGTCTGGCGGACCGGCCCGGCGACCTCGGCGGGCACGGCCCGGTCGACCCCTGGCTGGCCCGCGACCTCGCCGCCGCGGCCGCGCGGAACCCGGACACGACCTGGTGCGTGACGGTGACCGGCCAGCAGGGCCACGCCGTCGGGCACGGCTGCGCCCGGCCCGGACCCAGGAATCACCGGACACGGGCGGGGCCCGGGCCGCCGGGCGGGGCCGGGTTCTCCTTTACCCCGGATAGCCGGGACGGGCCGCCCGGCGGGTACGGCACCTGGCGGCTGCGCACCCCCGGCGGCGGGAAGGACCTGATCGTCGCGATCGACCCGCTCACCACCCAGGACTGCGACCACCGGTACGAGAGCCGGGGCCACGATCCCGGCGTGAAACTCCGGCACCTGGCCCAGATCCGGCACGCCACCTGCACCAGCCCCGTCTGCCGGCGGCCCGCCGCCCAGTGCGACTTCGAGCACAACACCCCCTACGAGGCCGGCGGACGCACCTGCCTCTGTAACGCAG
>Ga0335085_10009278_pt1 | contig 14868 bp, 15 predicted proteins | sample Lox_Sample_45_FD_206712 | JGI IMG/M metagenome (GOLD analysis project Ga0335085, IMG submission 206712) | Soil microbial communities from Loxahatchee National Wildlife Refuge, Florida, United States - Lox_Sample_4.5 | ecosystem: Environmental > Terrestrial > Soil > Wetlands | place: USA... | reverse complement strand
CGGCAAGGATTCGTCGTGCAGAACGGGAAAGCGGCGGCTTTCCCTGATTCATAAGTCAGCGGCTGACCGTGACGCTGGTTCCGCCGCCAGGAGCGCCGGTGCCGCTGTCTCCGCTGGAGACAACCTTGACCCAGAGTTCACCCTTGTCCTTGTAATACGAGGTGGCCGGGGCCTTACGCAGCGCTTCGAGGCTGTCCTGCGGCGCACCTGCGGCTGCGGTGTTGAATCCCGGCAGCTCAAAGATCACCCACGAGCCGGCATCCAGTTCCGTCAAAGAGAGGGACACGGTCGGCCGTTCGGTGGTCACCTTGATCTCGGTACCGGCGCGCACGTTGGTGCCGGTCAGGCTGTACTCCTTGCCATTGCGGCTAAGATAGACCGGCGGCTGAGGAGGTCCAGCAGGACCTCTCCCTCCTCTGCCGGCAGCGCCGCGACCTGGACCGCCGCCGGCTGCGCCAAAAGCGCCGGGTGCGCCGTTACCACCGCCAGGACCGCCAGCTACCGCAGCACCGCCGCGAGCACCGGCAGGAGCGGCGCCTGCGCCAGGAGCGCCGCCACCGAATCCACGGCCGCCGCCTCCGCCGAATCCGCCGCCGAATCCACGTCCGCCGCCGGGGCCGCCCACATTCAGGCGACCGACGTCGCCCTTGCACACGGCAGCGTTCCAGGCGGGTTTGAACTCACAATCTCCTGCGTCGGCTGCGATGCTGTCGTTAACGCCGTCATTGATGAGAACGTAGGAATTGGGACCATCGCCGAACGAGCCGTCCTTGTCGCGGATCACCGCCGTCTTATAGGCCGTACTGCCACCGTTATCGCTGGCCCACTTCCGCTCCATCGGCGGGAAATACACCGGCTTGGCATTGACGAATTTCACGTGATCAACGGAGTTGTTGGAGCTGACCCCGAAGCTGGTATAGAAAAGGTAGGTCATCGCTCCCGACTTGCGAGTGGCGTTGTCCTCGAAATTCATGAAGGTGGTATTCACCACGTCATGACGGTAATCGTAGTATTCGTAGCCGTGGATCGGGTAGTCCGGCATTTCGGGCTTGGGCAGGCTGCGGCCATAAGCTATTTCCGCCGGCGTCCTGGGGTTGCCGATGTTCTCGGTTTCGCCGACGAACAGCGAGTCAACCACCCTTGAGGTAAAGGCGTAACGACCGAATTCGCCGGACGCGTGCGTAAAGCCGTTAGCGTTGTCAGCCAGCTTCAGGTTCCTGAACAGGTGCAGCTCACCACGGCCCCAGATGCCGCCATTGCGGTTCTTGTAGGAGGTGAGATCCTCGAAGACCGATTCCACTGCCTGGCTGTTCGGGTCAGCGGGATTTACATGGCCGGTATGCGAGCTGCCGGTAACACCGAAATGGCCATCGGGCCCGGTAACGTTTCGGTCGAACATGAACGAGTCGTAGTTGGAGTGGGCGACGTTGCCCTTGAACTCGCGGACTGGCGTGCGGCGCGGCCAGGTCATCGCACTGATCTCGGTGCCCTGGAACTTGCCTGTCGGATGCTCCGGCAACGACATCCAGAAGCCGTTCGAGTCGGAACCCGCGGCCACGTTATCCACATAAATATTGTCCGGGTTGGTGATCCAGAAAGTGGCCGCTGTGTTGTCGGAGGGAATCAGAATATCCTTGGCGTTTTGGCCATTCCCGCCCACTCGGGGCTCTCCGGCTGCGGCGAGGTTCGTCGCGACACACGGCGCGTCGGGATGGCACTTGGTCAGAATTCCCAGGTTGTGCACGAACTTGTTGCCGTGCTCGACCGCGTCTTCGAGGAAGAAGCAGTGGCCGATGTTGTTGTAGGTGACGTTGTTTTCAATGTCGAGGTCATTGGTGCCATGCACGGTCACGCAGCGGCTGTAGGTGTCGTGGATTGCCGAGTTTTTGATGTACTGCCCGTCCGCATCGCCGACCAGATGCCAGTGGATGGGATACCGGGCCAGATGCATGTTCTGACCCATGCGGTTGAGCTCGACGCCGTCGACAAACATCTTGCTCCCGGTCATCGCCATGATGTGGCCGCCAAAGAGCGTCTGGTCTGCGTCCGGCGAAGCCTGGATCAGGATATTTCGCGACAGCATGCCCACTTCGCCGCGTTCATCCACGCCGAAAGTGACCTTGCCGAAATGCATGTAGTCCAGTTTTTTGTCGAGCGTGATCGTATTGCCGCGGATAGCAGAAATGGTGCGCCGCTCTGCCTGATGGGGATCGAAATCCGTTGAGGCGAGGACGATCATGTCGCCGACGCGCCAGCCGGCGGCGTTCAGGACTTCGATCGAGCTGCTGCCTGCCTCGGCGGTCTGGGACAGCTTCGTCCAGGAGTTCGTCCGGTTACCGTGCAGGTTCAGGGTTCCGCCCATTAGCATGATTCCGCGGTCGCTGCGGTCATTTCCACCCATTCCACCGAAATCTTCGTCTTTGACGTTGTCGGTGAGGGTGATGGTCGCCTTGCGGGTGTGGGGTTTGGCTTCGGTGCCGATTTCCAGTTCCCCGTGCACCATGATCCACTCGGTGGTCAGTTCCAGATCTTTGTTGTCCGCGAAGCTCAGTTTGCCGTTGAGCTGGAGACCGTGGAGTTCCGGCGGATTGACATCGAGGACAACATTCATGTCCCTGTCAATAGTGACAACGGCGTCTTTGGCCGGCACCTTCTTATCGGGCCAGGTGGCCGGATCGGACCAGCGCTTCGCGCGGGCGGCCGAAGTCTGTTGCTGCGCATTCAGGACGGCATATCCGCCGAGGCCTAACAGGGCCGGGGCCAGCAACGAAAGAAACAAGACAGAACGTTTTCGCATCGTCAAATCTCCGTGATCGGGCACGCTACGGTACTTTCTCCCGCGAGGATCGAAGGGATGTGTAGCAAGGGATAATTTTACACCTATTGTCGCCCGGATAAAATCCGGGTTTCAACGTATTCGGCAGCGGATGGGCTTGCGGAGCGCATGGCGGAAGGGCCCCGAGGCGCGGCGGTCAGGACGCCAGAACAGGCAACGCGCGCTGTAATTCTGCGCTCCACGTGCCTCGGCCGGGACTTCTTCGATATCGCGGGTAGGATCATTAGGAGACTGCGGGGGAAGGACCCCATCGGCGGAGGCGGAGAACGGTCGATGCGAAAAGGGTTTACCAGAAGACCACCGGCGGACGAGCCTGCGGCCAGCAAGAACTACATCACGCCGGCCGGGCTGCAGCGCCTGAAAGATGAGCTGCGGTTCCTGCTCACGCGGGAACGTCCGGCGGTAACGGAGGTGGTGGCGTGGGCGGCGAGCAACGGCGATCGCAGTGAAAACGCAGACTATCAGTACGGCAAGCGGCGGCTGCGGCAGATCGACGGGCGGATTCGGTTTCTAACGAAACGAATCGAAGCCGCGGAAGTGGTGGACCCGGAAAAACCGCGCTCGGGGCAGGCGGCGACGAAGGCATTCTTCGGCGCGACGGTGCGCTATGCGAATGCCGCGGGCGCGGAGCGGGCGGTGAGTATCGTGGGCACGGATGAAGTGGATCTCGGCCGCAACCACGTAAGCTGGGTGTCGCCTCTGGGGCGAGCGCTGATGAAGGCGGCAGCGGGAGATTCCGTTGTTCTGCAGGCGCCGGCCGGCTCAGAATACCTGACGGTGCTGGAGGTGCGTTACGAGCGCATTGAAGTGGAACCGTTCCGGGAACCGCCGGGCGCGGAGGCGTCGGGAAAAGGAATCCCGAAACAACGCCAATCCCGCTGAGGAAGGTTAGCCGAAAAAGGTCTCAGCTTCAGCCTGTGCCGTTTTGCAGAACCTGATAGTGCAGGTGGACGACGCCGTCCGGATAGGAGCGCGAGGAGATCAGTTTGAGCGGGATATTCCGATGGCGCGGGGCCACCAGCGGAGTGCCTTCGCCGATCAGCACCGGGATGACGTGGATCGAGAATTCGTCGATCGCGCCGGCATCGAGGAATGACGCGATGATCCCGGAACCGCCCATCATCCAGATATTTTTGCCTTCTGCCGCACGGAGCCGGGATGCGAAGCCGGGGATCGGCTCGGAGACAAACTCGACTTCGGGAAGCGGGTTGGCGGGAGGATGGCGGGAAAATCCGTAGTGCTTCACGTGGCCGTAGATGCCCACTCCACCCATTTTTACGGCGAAGTCATACGTCTTTCGGCCCCACAGGATGGTGTCGATGGAACTGGCGAAGGCGGGAAGATCATAAGCACCTTCAGGCATTGGCCGCTCAAGCCAGTCGATGTTGCCGTCCGGACGGGCAATGTAGCCGTCCGCGCTGGTTGCGATCTGAACAATGATCTTTCGCGGCAAGCTACGCCTTGGGCTTGGGCGCGGGCAGATCGCGCGCAACGACGTCGTGCTGAAAACCGGTGCGGGCGTGGGAGCCGTCGCAGAAGGGTTTGTTCTGCGACTGGCCGCAGCGGCAAAGGCCGACGACAGTGCGGCCGGCGAGGCCGAACGTCTGTCCGGTTGGATCGCAGATTTCAAAATCGCCTTCGATGCGGAGGCTTCCGTTGCTGTTGACGGTGATCTTTGTGGGCATGAATGCCGATGCTAACACGGCGGGACACGTGAATCCCGGGAAATTCGCCACGCTCCGGACCGCCAGAAGCCCGGCCTGCAGGGCCGAAGCCCCCGCCCCACAAACCCTGCGCTATTTCTTGTTGTCGGGAACTTCGTCGCCGAACTGAATGCTGGTCTCGGCACCGAATCGCTTGTAGTTTTCGTACTTGATGACCATGCGGATGCGCTGATCGTTGTCACGGAAGTGCAGCGTGTCGTTGGCGCGCGTGTACGTGGGAAACCAGTATTTGCCGTCGATCTGCTGGCGGTAGGTTTCGAAGCGCGGGAACTGATTGTCCTCGTTTTTCTTGAGCAGGCCAACGCCCTTACCGTAAGTCTTGACGATCTGCAGGTCCTGATCGTCGACCCAGATGTCGCCTTCGAAGTAGCGTTCGCCTTTGAGCATTTTCTTCGGCTTGACGGAGAATTTGTAGCAATTGATTTCGTCCAGCTTCTCTTTGCCTTCGTACTGGAGATCGTACTTGCCGACGTCGTCAGTGGTCAGAACGAAAGGCTGCACGTTGCGCAGGTCCTGCAGGTCCTGAGGCGTGATGAGGATGTGCAGCGTGTTCATGGGCGCGTAGACCACCTTTTCTTCGCGCTCTTTGTTGGGGCCGAAGATAATGTCGTCCACCTCTTCCCATTTGCCCTGGACGTTACCGCTGGCGTCGAGTTCCTCCATTTTGACGGACTGGCGATAGGTGTAATTCTCGCGGGCCTTGCGGAAGGCAGCTTCTTTAGCGGCGAATCTCTGGATGATCTCGTCGGGGGAAAGGTCGGCGGCGAACGCGGCGGAAACGAAGCAGGCGAGGGCGGAACAAAGAACCAGACTACGCATTACGATGATTCTCCTCTGTCATTGTCCTATACGGCCGCCGGAAAGGCCCTGTACGGCTTGTTCTGCGATTCGGCGACACCGCGATGCGTCACCTGACCGCGCCATGTGTTCACACCGGCGCAGAGGCCGGCATGATCGCTGCACGCGCGCTCCACGCCTTTGTTCGCCAGTTCGAGCAGAAAGGGAAAGGTCGCGTTGGTGAGCGCGAATGTGGAAGTATGCGGCACGGCGGCGGGCATGTTGGAGACGCAGTAGTGCAGCACTTCATCGACGATGTAGACCGGATCGGTGTGAGTGGTGGGGTGAGACGTTTCGAAGCAGCCGCCCTGATCGATGGCGACATCGACCACAACGGAGCCGCGCCGCATCGCGGCGATCATTTCGCGGCGCACCAGTTTGGGCGCGGACGCGCCGGGAATCAGGACGCTGCCGATGACGAGATCGGAGAGCTTCAGGGTTTCCGCAATAGTCCATGCGTTGGAGGCGAGGGTGACGACCAGGCCGTTAAAGATGTCGTCGAGTTCGCGCAGACGGGTGAGACTGCGGTCGATGATGGTGACGTGCGCGCCCATGCCCATGGCGACTTTGGCGGAGTTCGTGCCAACCACGCCGCCGCCGAGAATGGCGACGTTCGCAGGCGCGACGCCGGGAACACCGCCCAACAGAATGCCGCGGCCGCCGCTGGGCCTTTCGAGGTACTGCGCGCCGACCTGAACGGCCAGGCGGCCGGCGACTTCGCTCATCGGCGTCAGAAGCGGCAGAGAACCATCGCGCTCGACGATGGTCTCGTAGGCAATGCCGGTAACGCCGGCGCGCAGGAGCTGATCAGTGAGCTCGGGCAACGGCGCGAGATGCAGATAGGTGAACAGGGTGAGCCCGGCACGCAGGTGCCGGTGTTCCGAAGGCTGCGGCTCTTTTACTTTGATAACGAGATCGGCCTTCGACCACACGTCATCGGCTGAAGGAACGACGGTTGCGCCGGCGCTTCTGTATTCCTCGTTGGACAACGTGCTGCCCTCACCGGCCTGAGACTCGACCAGAACTTCGTGGCCTGCCTCGCGCAGCGCGGTGACGCCGTGCGGCACGAGCCCGACGCGGGTTTCGTGGTCTTTCACCTCTTTCGGAACGCCGATGATCATGCGTCAATTGGCGCCCGGGGCGTTGGCAGTGACATCCGAAGCGGAATTCGCAGCATGATCGGGAGCGGGATCGGGAGGAATGGGAGCGGTGCCGGCGCCAAGTCCCAAAGCAATGAGCGAGGCCGACGTCAGCTTGCCGGTAGCGGGAAGTTTGCGATCATTTTGAAATTGCGTCAGGGCGGCAGTGGAGTCGGCGTCCCAGACGCCGGTCGGCTCGGATTTCAGATAGCCTTTGTCGACGAGCGCCTGCTGAATTTCCTTATAACGCTCGGGAGTGGGCTGCATTTGCCGCGCGGCGACCGGAGCCCTTCTGACCGATTTGACGGACTTGCCTTTTTTGGCGGCGGTTTTGGATGCCGTGGCTCTCGAAGGCAGGGTTTTCGAAGCAGAGGTCTTCGCCGCGGTTCCTTTGGAGGAGGCAGCCCTGGAAGCGGGTGCTTTTTTCGCGGATGGTTTGTGGGTAGTAGCTGGCTGAGAAAAAGCCAGCGACGCGCCGCATGCTGCTAACAGGAAGGCCAGCGTCAGGACGTGTTTCATCAATCCAATAAAAAGGGGGCAGTGGAACGACTGCCCCCAGCTATTTTATGCGAACGCACGCGATTTCGCGCGGCGGACGCCCCTATTGCTTCGGCACGTTGCCGGAGGCGAAGAACGGCTGCCACTCGCCTTTGCCGCGCGCGGTCTGAGTCTGGCGCATCACCTGGAAGGCAATGGGCTCACCCGGTTTCAGCGTGCCCTGAATGCGAAGAAGGTCATCTTTGCTCGACACCTTCTCGTGCGCTTTTTCGGTATTGAGCTCGACGATGATGTCGCCCTTGGCCAACCCGATATCGTCGGCAAACGAGCCCGGATCGATGGAGGCGATCAGAACGCCGCCGACGCCTTTGTAGCCGAGATTTTCGCGGTCACTGGCGCGGAGGTTCTGGACCGACATGCCCAGCTTCAGCTTCGAAATGCCGTTGGGCAGTTCCTGCTCATTGGGCGTTTCGGGCGCAGCGCCGTACTGGTCGGCGAAGGTTTTGACGCGATCGCCCACCACCACAGCCAGCGTGACGGGCTTCTTATCCCGAATGACGCCGACCTTGACGGTGCTGCCTACAGGGCTTTCCGCCACGAGATCGATCAGGTCCTGGCCCTTCATGACGGACTTGCCGTCGATGGAAACCACGATGTCCTGCGGTTTCATGCCGGCCCTGTCGGCCGGGCCGTCTTTCACGACTTCTTCGACGAAGACACCGTGATCGGCGCCATAGACTTTGAGCAGACTGAGATTCTTTTCCGCATCGGGGTTCTCGCGGAACTTAATGCCGATCGAGCCGCGGGTCATGTGGCCGGTCTTGATGATTGCGTTGTAGACCTTCACGCCGGTGTTGATCGGCATGGCAAAGCCGATGCCCTGATAACCGCCGCTGCGGCTGGCGATCATGGTGTTGATGCCGATGACTTCCCCGCGGATGTTAGCCAGCGGCCCGCCGCTGTTGCCGGGATTGATGGCGGCGTCGGTCTGGATGAAGTGCTGGAAGCTCGATTTGGGATCGCCATCGATATTACGTCCGACGGCGCTGATGATGCCGGCTGTCACAGTGGCCTGAAAGCCGAACGGAGAACCGATAGCAATCGACCAGTCGCCGACCTGCAGAGCTTCGGAATTGCCGATCTTCGCGGCAACCAGGTTCTTCTTGTCCACATGAATGACGGCGAGGTCGGTATCCACATCGGTACCGATGACGGTGGCCGGGTATTCCTGCGGATCGTTCATAAACTTCACGGTGATCCGGGTGGCTTTTTCGACCACGTGATTATTGGTGAGAATATAGCCGTTCTTATCCACAACGACGCCGGAACCGAGGCTCTCGCTTTTCTGATCGTCGGGGCCGGGGACCTGAAGTTCGGGGCCATTGGGACCGCCGAAGAAACGGTTGAAGAAGTCCTGCAGGCTGCCGCCGCCGGGGCCATTGCTGCCATCGTCGTCTCCGTCATCGTCCGGCTGCTGCTGGCGACGGCGCGGGTTGACGCGCTGCTGGGTATTTTCTTTGGGTTTCGGAATATACGTGCTTGAGATATTTACGACCGAGGGTTCGAGCATTTTGGCAATTTTGGTGAACTCGCTCTCGGTGGCGACCGCGGGGGGCGTGACCAGCGGCGTCGCATCCGGCGCGGCAACCTGCTCTTTGGCGGCTTTCGCGCCGGTCTGCACGAGGGTGCCGATCACAATTCCGACGGAAAGCGTGAACAGTATGACCGTGAACGAAAGGAATTTCTGCCGCTTCACTTTATCGAAAAAACTCATGGTTTGTACCTGCTCCTCTATTCCTCACGCGCCCAACAGACCCTTCGGACGGCGCGCTCTGCCAATGGGCGGGAACTCACTCAGCCCGTAATCACTTTCTATTCTGATGTTCGCAGCGATGGGATAGTTACTCTCGTCAGTTCGACGGTGAGGATTCCCACCAGAATCATCGCTGCTCCGATTTTACCCCTATTCGCTATTTTCTCGCCGGTCAGCAAATACGACGTGAACCAGGCAACGGGTGGCTCCAGGGTGTAGATCAAAGCCGCCCGCGTGGCGGACGTATATTGCTGAGCCCAGGCCTGCGTCGTAAAAGCCAGTGCGGTGGCCAGCAAGCCCGTCATGAGCACGGCGAGGGCCAAGCCCAGGGTCAAATGCAGCCGAACGGGCTCGGCGAACGACACGAAAGCCGAAGCCAGCACCGCGGCCACCGCCACCTGAACTACCGCGAGAGCCTGAAACCCTTCGGCCTGCGCATAATGCCCGACAGCCACGATGTGAATGGCGAATGCCACGGCGCACAAAAAACTCAGTAGGTCGCCCGTGGACACGTCCCATTGCCACCCGGACGCTGCCGCCGGAAGCGTCATCAGGGCCATGCCGGCGGATGCGATCCCGATACCTAAGACTTCGACACCCCTGGGCCAAGTCCTGTAGACGGCTGAAGTGACGAAAGGTACCAGGGGAATCGACAGGCCGGTGAGAAATGCCGATTTGGAAGGCGTCGTCCGCGCGAGGCCGAGGGTCTGCAGGGCAAATCCGGCAAAAAGGAAAAGCCCGGCAATGAGGCCGGGCAAAATTCTGAGACGCGATTTTCGCAGCGCGCTGAAATAGATTGCGGTCAGAGCGAGGGCCGCCAGCCAGAAGCGCAGGCTCAGGAAAACGAAGGTGGAAACGTCGGCGAGGGCATTCTTGACGACGACGAAAGTTGTTCCCCAGAGAACCGTGACGCCGGCGAGAGCGAATTCGGCGCGGAGCCGCTTCATTCGGGAACGCTGTGGCCGACGCTTTCGGCCGCAGCGCTATCTTCAGCCGCAGCGCTGTTTTCGGCCGCGGCGCTGTCTTCAGCCGCGGCGCTGTCTTCGAGCAGCAGGGCGAGCGCAAGCAGAATGCGCTTCAACCCGAGATCGCGGCCGGCCGGGCTGTACCACTCGGCGGTCGTATGCGCTCCCCCGCCCTGCCCGCCGGCGCCGATGCAGACAGCCGGAATTCCCATCGAAAGCGGAATGTTGGCGTCGGTGGAGGCGCAGTCGAGACGCGAGCGGATGCCGAGGTGCGCGTCGACGGCGCGCATGCGCGCCACGATGGGAGCGTCACTGGGGAGGCGGGCGGCGGGCCGATGGCCGATCTCGCGCACTTTCGCGGTGACTTTGGCGCCGGTGGAACGCGCGTTTTCGATTTCTTCGGCGCGCGCCACAGCGGTGTGAAGCGATTCGATCAGCTGCCCGATTTTCTCGTTACTTTCAGAGCGAATATCAATGCGGGCGCGCGCGTAGCCCGGGATAGCGTTGACGCTGACGCCGCCTTCAATGATTCCCACGTTGACGGAAACTTTCGGGTTGGAGCGCGGATCGATGGGACGCTGATCGACGAACTGCGCTACGGCGCGGCTGAGTGCATGGACCGGATTGGCCATGCCGAAATCGCTCCAGCTGTGTCCGCCCGCGCCGGAAAAGACCACTTCGAAGCGGCGGCTGCCGAGCGCATGAGTGGTGATGTGGTCAGTCGCGGCGCCGTCGAGCACAAGAAAGGCGCAGATGCTGCCGGCCCATTCAGTCTGGCGGCAGAGGTGGCGCATGCCGGAGAGATTTCCTTCGCCTTCTTCGCCTACATTGGCTACAAGGAGAAGGCGGCTCCAGGCGGAGTCGCATTCCGGCGCGGATTTGATGGCTTTGGCCACCGCCAGAAGCGCGGCGAGGCCGGCGCCGTTGTCCGAGACGCCGGGACCCCGCAGATCGCCCTCGGGATCGATGGAAATGTCTTCTTTGGTGCGGGGCGCCAGAACCGTATCCAGGTGGGCGGTGAGAGCCACCAGCGGAGGTTCCCAGTGGTCATCGAGCGTCGCCAGAACGTTGCCGGCCTGGTCGATGGCGACGTGCCAACCGAATGCGCGGAGCTGAGAAGCCATCCAACCGGCGCGCTCCTGTTCGAGAAAAGTCGGGGCGGGCACGCGGCAAAGCTGAAGATGAATGTCGTTCACCCATTGCTTTTCACGCGTGAACCATTGGAGTGTCTCGCGAATGCCGGGGCGCCGGGAGACCTCGCCGGGCGCTGCGGCAGTAGGCAGAAGCGCACAGGCCGCAGGGTCCGACGTACGCGGAAAAGGAAGATCGGCGGCCACAATCTGAGTGTACGGCAATGACGCCGCACGCCGGAGTTTATTCGACTGAACCGGCGTTTGCCGCACGCGGGTGGGCTTCCAGCTGATGTCTGTCGAGCGCCTCGCGCAGACCGCGGCGGCGTTCCGCAATCCGGGCTAATTCGGCCACAATCCGGTCGGAGCTCTCGCGTTCGCGGGAATACTCGGCGAGGCGGAGCTGACTCTGAACGCGAAACCACTCCATGGTGGCCGCCTCATAGTCCTGAGACAGCCGCCCGCAGGTTTCGCACGAAGGCCGGGAATTGGATGGTGTATCCGGCAAAACTACCTCATGGTAGTCCAATCCGAACCCGGGCGACTACTCACCTCGGTATACCAGTACCACTTGTACCCGCCCAGCAGGTGCGTGCGTATACAATCTGACGAGATGTGCCTCGCCGCGCCGAGGCTGGAGGGGTATGTTGGCGCGGTTAAAGATAAGGTTCCGGAATTCCGGTGTTCCGAGAGGAGTCCATTGACGTTTTTTCGTGTTTCCGCGCTTTGTGCAGCCACGGCTGCTTTGGGATTTGCGCAGGCCGGTCAGGCAGTTCCGGGCCCGGCGCAGACTCCGGCTCCGGCAGTGCAGGCTGCTCCGACGCCGCAGCAACCCGCGTCGCCTGCCTCACCGGCAGCCACCGCGACGCCAGCCCAGAATGTTCCCGATTACCCGGAACCGCGCACGCTGACGCTGGGCGCCTTTTATTGGTTCACCGGACCGGGGACGGACACCGGAATCTTCGGCGGCCACCAGGCGACTGACTACTCGACGCTCGCCGATATCGGGCGGCCGCACCGCACTCCGGGCTTCGAGCTTTTTTTCCCGATCACGCGTACGGGCGAGCTGCACGTAGAGGTTTTCCGCGCATCAGGCCGCAATAACCAGACCACGCCGGTTCAGACGGACATTTTTCTGGTGGAGATTCCGGCTACCAGCTATTTGTCGAGCTCATACCGGATATCGACCGGAAAGGTATATCTCGACGACCTGCTGTGGCCGCACAAATTCCCGGTATCGCGATTCCGGCTGAAATCGCTGTGGGAGTTCGATTATGTCGCCGTGCGGGGCGTGGTGGATGCGCCTTATCAGGACGCGATCGGATTTCAGACCACGGGCACGGGAACCCGTAACATCTATTACCCGGCGTTCGGCATCGCGGCCGAGTACGCGCTCACCAAGCACATTCTGTTTCGGGCATCCGCATCGGGCTTCGGGTTTCCCAAAAAAGCAGACCTTTGGGATGCCGAAGCCACGCTGGGCTACCGGCACGGCAGCATCGAAGTTCGCGGCGGGGCCAAAGCGTTTCACTACAAGACTTCGCCGACTAACGACGAATACATGAAAGGAACTCTGGCCGGAGCATTCGTGGATGTGCGTTATCACTGGAGCCTCTAGTGTGCCGGCCCGGAGTGAATCGGACACGCTTTCTGGCCGGCAAAACGCGGCGCGCGGCGCGTGCCGTCCGATTGTTTAAGTCCGCGGTATTGTGAGGATCCTCGACGTCGGCTGCGGGATTAACAAGTATCCCGGCGCGATCGGCATCGATCGCAACCCGGCGAGCCACGCCGACGTGATCTGCGAACTCGACCGCTTTCCTTATCCTTTTGCCGATCACGTATTCGACAGCCTGCGAGCGATCCATGTGATCGAGCATCTGACAGATGTGATCCGGTCGATGGAGGAGTTCCACCGTCTGGTGAAAGCGGGGGGGCGAGTGCGCATCGAGACGCCGCACTACACCGATTACAGTTCTTTCTGCGATCCGACGCACAAACACCACCTCAACAGCTTCTCGTTCCGCTATTTCGGCGAGGATCACGGCGGCTTCGGCTACTACACGGAAGCGAAATTCCGTGAGATTTCGGTGCGGGTGAAGCTACTAGCGTTCTGGAGATGGCTGGGCTTCGAATTCCTGGTAAACCGTTTTCCGCGCTTTCGCCGGTTCTGGGAGTTCTATCTTTGCTATGTGATCCGCGGCAAGGTCATGGAGTTCGAATTTGAACCCGTTGGCCCTGCTCTATCGAACCGCGGACCGGCTGCGCTACGGTAAGCACGGCGAAATCGGCCGCTATGGCGAGGATCGCGCGCATCGCCATCTGCGGGCGCATGGGTTCACCATTGTGGCGCGCAACTGGCGTCCGCCGCAGGGCGGCGGCGAAATCGACATCATCGCGCGGGAAGGCGACTGGCTGGTGTTCGTCGAAGTCAAGACGCGCACGAGCGACGCAGTAGCGGCTCCGGAGCGGAACGTGGATGAGGAAAAGATGCAGGCGCTGAGGCGCGCTGCGCGCGACTATATCCGGCGGACCCATGCCGACGAATCGAAAGTGCGGTTCGATGCCGTTTCCGTGACCGGCCGCCGGGTCGAGCATTTGCGCGAAGCGTTTCGGCCAACCTGAAGCCCCCTCCCGCTATATTGGTTCATCATGCCGGAATTGCGCAAGGATCCGATTACCGATCGCTGGGTGATCATCTCGACGGAGCGCGCGCGGCGTCCTTCCGATTTCATACGCGAATCGCGGCCCACGAAAGCCTCCGGCCGCTTCTGCCCGTTTTGTCCCGGCCACGAGGGTAAGACACCGCCCGAAGTACTGGCGTACCGAAATGGATCCGGGCCGAATCAGCCGGGCTGGTCGCTGCGCGTATTTCCCAACAAATTTCCGGTGCTGGGAATAGAAGGCGATCTGAACCGCGAAGGCGACGGCATGTTCGACAAGATGCAGGGAATCGGCGCTCACGAAGTGATTGTGGAGTCGCCGGACCACGTGCTGAGCATGACCGAACTGCCGGAAAGCGCGATCGGGCAGGCGCTGGCAGCATTTCGGGAAAGAATACTCGACCTGAAGAATGACTTTCGGCTGCGCTACGTTCTGCTTTTCCGCAATGAGGGCGAAGGCGCCGGAGCGACGCTGGAACACACACACTCGCAACTGATCGCGCTGCCGGTTGTGCCGAAGAGCGTGAAAGAAGAACTGGACGGGGCCAAAGACTACCACGACTTCAAGGAGCGGTGCCTGTTCTGCGACATGATCCGGCAGGAAGCGCGGGAGGCGGAACGCGTGGTGCTGGAAACGGACCGCTTCATCGTAATCGAACCTTACGCGGCGCGCTTTCCCTTTGAAACGTGGATTCTGCCGAAGCAGCATCGGTCGCATTACGAAGGGACGGAGGTCAGGAGTTTCGAAAATCTGGCGTGGGTGCTCAAGTCGACGCTGCGCAAGCTGGAGAAGGTACTGGAGAGGCCGGCGTACAACTTTCTGATTCACACGGCGCCGCTGCAGGAGCCGCCGAACACTTACTATCACTGGCACATTGAAATCATTCCGAAGCTCACGCGGGTGGCCGGATTCGAGTGGGGGACGGGATTTTACATCAACCCGACGCCGCCGGAGGAATCCGCACGATTCCTGAGGGAGGCGGGGCTGGGGTGAGGTCAAAGTTTGCTGACTGTCAATTCAGTTCCCATTTCGCTTCCAGCATTCGCGAATATTCTTCGGAGGCGTAGAGATCGAACTCGTAGGATGAGCCGGCGATCGGAAGGTGGGGGCGCGAATGTACGTAGCAGATGTAGGCGTAATCGGCGTAGCGATGGTAGTTGGTCAGAAAAATCTGCGAGATCGTTTCCGGCGGCGGAGGATCCTCAAAAAGACTGTGAATCCCGATGGCGCGGGAAAAAACCGCACGACGGTCCGTCACGCCCCAC
>Ga0335085_10009277_pt1 | contig 14868 bp, 12 predicted proteins | sample Lox_Sample_45_FD_206712 | JGI IMG/M metagenome (GOLD analysis project Ga0335085, IMG submission 206712) | Soil microbial communities from Loxahatchee National Wildlife Refuge, Florida, United States - Lox_Sample_4.5 | ecosystem: Environmental > Terrestrial > Soil > Wetlands | place: USA... | reverse complement strand
CGGTAGGACACCCGGCGCTACAACCGAGGGAATCCAGGTCCGAATCCTGGCAGGGCAACACCAAGACTTAGTGGGACCGGCGCGGCGGCAACCGCACCGGCCCCGGATCACAAACCCAGGATTGGCCCCTGAGCAAATGACCGCTTCGATTAACATAGCATTTCTGGCGGAATTTTGCGACGGGGCCAACCGCATCGTGGATTGGCCCCACCATGTCCCAGCATTTTCTTTTGAGCGCACGCGCTCGCACGCTGAGCCTCGTACAGGTCATGCGGATGACCGATGCGGAGGCCGAAGCCGAGTTCCGCAAGCTTCGCTGGCCGCAGACTGACGGCGAGCCGGTTTGTGTCCATTGCGGCTCCCTGAGCGTCTTTGAAGCTCGGCGACCCAGCGGATTGCTCCGCTGGCGCTGCAAGGACTGCGGCAAGGATTTCACGATCACCAGCAACACGCTATTCGCCGCGCACAAGCTCCCGCTCCGAATTTATTTGGCAGCGGTTGCGGTTTTTACGAATGAGGTAAAGGGCAAATCCATGCTCGCCCTAAGCCGCGATTTGGGGATCCAATACAAAACCGCGTTTGTGCTGGCGCATAAAATGCGCGAGGCGATGGCGGCCGATTCCCATGGCCTCACGGTCGGCGGCGAAGGCAAGACCGCTGAAATTGACGGCGCATATTTTGGCGGATACGTGAAACCCGCCAATCGCCGCGAGGATCGGAAAGATCGGCGACTATTCGAGAACCGTTCCGGTAAGCGGCAAGTGGTGGTGGTGGTCCGCGAACGCAACGGCCGCACGCTTACGGAAGTGTTCCCAAGCGAAGCGGCGGGGCTGAATTTCATCCGCTCCCGGATTGCGCGCGGCACCGCCGTTCATGCCGATGAAGCGGGCGGCTGGAATGATCTGCACGCGCATTACGAAATGCACCGGATCAACCATCAAGAGGCATACAGCACGCCGGAGGCTTGCACTAACGTAGCCGAAAGTTTTTTCAGCCGCCTACGCCGCGCGGAAATCGGCCACCATCACCATATCGCGGGGCCGTACCTTGTACGCTTCGCGCAAGAGGCGGCGTGGCGGGAAGATAACCGTCGCTTGGCGAACGGCGAGCAAGTTCGCGCCGTCGCTGCGCTCGCTATGCAGTGCAAGCCCTCGCGGGAGTTCTGCGGTTACTGGGAACGTGCGGAGAAGGCACAATGAGCCGCGCTGAGATGGGCTACACGCCAGCCGTACACGCTCTTAAGCGGCTTCATGCCGAGCTAGGCGGTCGGATCAAAGAAAATCGGCGCGAGGCTCAGAAGCTTGCGGAAAACATGAAGCACGTTGAAGCCGTGCTGAGGATGCTAAATCCAAACTTCAACGTCGCTTCCATTGCCGCGCGGCGGCGCAACAAGCAAGCGTCACCCTATAAGCGTGGCGAAGTATTCCGCGCCGTTCTCGAAGTCCTGCGGCTAAGTGATCGGCCGCTCACATCGCGGGAAATTTCGGAAGCACTATTGCACAAGGCTGGCATTGCCGAACCGCCGTTGAAACAAATCCGCGATATGGTGGGGGCGGTCCATACTTCCCTGCGAAACCATCAAGGCAAGACAATTGAGCGTGTCGGGGGCGGAATGCCCGCGAAATGGCGGCTGGCCCCTATATAACGAGTTGTGACAACTGGGAGTCGTCGTTATGCTCAAGCCCCACACTGGGCGCGGGGCGCGTCAAAAAGCAAAAAAGAGCCGGGAGGGGGCATGCCGGGGGCACCTAATGACACATTGCGCAGCTGGGCTGTACCGACGCAACGCAACCCAAACCTTGATCACACATATGTGACGGCGGATTGTGGCCTTCGATGGGGTTGCCACGGTGCAGATGCTGGCGGCCAGCAAGTGACCTTCGGACCCGGCAGTTCGTCGATTGCCAACTGCCTGTCGGACAACAACACCAATGCTGGCATTAGGTATGCAATTACTGGCGTATGTCACCAGATCGCAAACCGGATTCTTTATCCGGCGAGTATCACCGTCGCCGGGGTCCGGGGGTCGGTGATTTCATTTTCTATATTTGGCCCCTACGGGGTCGGTCTTTGGCCTCTACGAATAGCGTGCATTCCGCCTGGAACAGTGCTACATCATGTGTTGCCTAGTCAGGGTAGTGGCGGAACCGCTTTCGGGCGGCCGACTTATGGTTATGTAAACGAGTTTACTTACCATGGGGCCGTCCACGGCGCATACTCGCGAACAACTGACCAGGAATCCGTCACAATGGGCGAACTTTCAGCACTGGTGAAAGCCACGCTTGGTGACTCGATTGATGAGCGCACCGTGGACGCACTCGTCCACACCCAAGCGGCCATGAAGCGCGGGCAGGCTCACCTCGTGCATCTTCTGGACACCCACGAAATCTCCCCGGATGATTATCTAATCCGTCTTAATGCGCTGCTCAGGATGTGGATGGAGCATAGCGAAAAGCTACTCGGGACTGAACGTTTCCACATCATCTTCGGGGAAGCTGGCGATCATCCCGAAGATTTAATCGACGTTGAAGCATTCTTCCAAGACCAATCGCCTCGGCGGCGCGCTTAACCGATTAGGACTGGCGCATCCTACATAACACCGGGGCCGGTGACCTTTTATCAGCTGCTCGCGCGCTACGGCTCGGCGGAAGCGGCGCTCGCTGCGCTGCCCGATGTCGCCAAGCGTGGCGGGCGCGCGCGGCCCTTGTCGCTCTTTCCGCGCGTCAGCGCCGAACGCGAGCTGCAGCAACTCAATGCAGCCGGCGGACGGCTCGTCGCCTGGGGCGAGCCCGATTACCCGATCGCGCTCGCCGCGCTCGACGATGCGCCGCCGCTGATCTCGATCAAAGGCGACGCGGCGCTGCTCGCGCGCAACGCGTTCGCCGTGGTCGGCGCGCGCAATGCGTCGGCGAACGGCCGGCGCTTCGCGCGCGATATGGCGCTGCAGCTCGGCCAGCACGGCATCGTCGTCGTCTCGGGCCGGGCGCGCGGCATCGATGCCGCGGCGCATGAAGGCGCGCTCGCGAGCGGCACCATTGCCGTGCTCGCCGGCGGAATCGATCAAGTCTATCCCGAGGAGAATCGAGGGCTGCACGAGCAGATCGCCGAGCGCGGCGTGCTTGTCGCCGAATTGCCGGTCGGCACCGAGCCGCAAGCGCGCCACTTTCCGCGCCGCAACCGCATCATCTCCGGCTGCTCGCTCGGCGTGCTCGTCGTCGAGGCGGCGCTGCGCTCGGGCTCGCTCATCACCGCGCGCTTCGCGCTCGAGCAAGGTCGCGACGTCTTCGCGGTGCCGGGCTCGCCGCTCGATCCGCGTTGCCGCGGCGCCAACGATCTCATCCGCAACGGCGCGATCCTCTGCGAGACCATCGACGATATCATGCGCGAGCTGCAGCCGCGGCTCGGCGTGACGCTCGGCGAGCGCAAGCGCGAGGCCTTCACGCCCGCAGAAAGCGTCGTACCGGGCGATAGCGAGCTAGCCCAAAGCCGCGCGCGACTCGTCGAATTGCTGTCGCCCACCCCGGTAACGGTTGACGAACTGGTGCGTCAATGCCATTTGTCGCCTGCGCTGGTGGTGACAATCCTCCTCGAACTGGAGTTGGCGGGACGCATCGGGCGACATCCAGGAAACCAGGTATCCTTGCTTTAAGCCGAATGAATGGCCATCTGATCCGGAATCGATCGGGCGCGAATATTTCCCAGGAAGTTAGCGAGAATGGACGTCGTCGTCGTTGAGTCGCCGGCCAAGGCGAAAACCATCAACAAATATCTGGGCAAGGGTTACACCGTGCTGGCCAGCTACGGCCATGTGCGCGATCTGCCGCCGAAAGAAGGCTCGGTGCGGCCCGACGAAGATTTTGCCATTTCCTGGGAAGTCGAAGGCAAGGCGAACAAGCGCCTGCAGGACATCATCAAGGCCGTCAAAGGCGCCGAGCATCTCTATCTCGCGACCGATCCCGATCGCGAAGGCGAAGCGATCTCCTGGCACGTGCAGGAAGTGCTGAAGCAGCGCCACGCACTGAAGGGCGTCGACGTCAAGCGCGTCGTCTTCAACGAAGTGACGAAGAGCGCGGTGCAGGATGCGTTCAAGCATCCGCGCGAGCTCGACAAGGAATTGGTCGACGCCTATCTCGCGCGTCGCGCGCTCGATTATCTCGTCGGCTTCACGCTCTCGCCGGTGCTGTGGCGCAAGCTGCCCGGCAGCCGCTCGGCGGGCCGCGTGCAGTCGGTCGCGCTGCGCCTCATCTGCGAGCGCGAAGCCGAGATCGAGATCTTCAAGCCGCGCGAATACTGGTCGATCGAGGTCGAGTTCGCGACACCGTCGGGCGATCGCTTCACCGCGCGCCTCACCCATCTCGACGGCAAGCGTCTTGATCGCTTCGATCTCGGAGACGAGAAGACGGCGCGCGCCGCCGCCGACAAGATCGCGCGCCAGACCGGCTTTTCGGTCAAGGAGATCGAGCGCAAGCAGGTGCGGCGCAATCCGCCGCCGCCCTTCACCACCTCGACCTTGCAGCAGGAAGCGTCGCGCAAGCTCGGCATGACCGCGTCGCGCACCATGCGCATCGCGCAGCGGCTTTATGAAGGCGTCGATATCGAAGGCGATACGGTCGGCCTCATCACCTATATGCGAACCGACGGCGTGTCGCTCTCGAACGAGGCGATCGCCGCCGTGCGGCAGATGATCGAGAGCGAATACGGCAAGGAGTATCGCCCCGACGAGCCGCGCATCTATCGCACGCAGGCGAAGAACGCGCAGGAAGCGCATGAGGCGATCCGTCCGACCGACATGCATCGTCAGCCGGGCGATGTGGTGCGCCATCTCGACGACGAGCAGCGCCGGCTCTACGAGCTGATCTGGAAGCGCGCCGTCGCGAGCCAGATGGCGACCGCCCTCATCGATCAGGTCGGTGTCGACATCACCTCGCCCGCCGGCGACGTCGTGCTGCGCGCGACGGGCTCGACAATCGCCTTCGACGGCTATCTCACGCTCTACAGCGAAGATGTCGACGACGCCGAGGAAGACGAGGAGAACCGGCGCCTGCCGCCGCTCAAGGAGCGCGACGCGCTCGATCGCGGCGAGATCAAGCCGGAGCAGCACTTCACCCAGCCGCCGCCGCGCTACAGCGAAGCGAGCCTCGTCAAGAAGCTCGAAGAGCTCGGCATCGGCCGGCCCTCGACCTATGCCTCGATCATCCAGGTGCTGCAGGACCGCCAATACGTGCGGATCGACAAGAAGCGCTTCATTCCCGAGGACCGCGGCCGGCTGGTGACGGCCTTCCTCAGCGAGTTCTTCAAGCGCTACGTCGAATACGATTTCACCGCCGACCTCGAGAATCAGCTCGACGATATCTCCGGCGGGCGCGTCGCCTGGAAGAAGGTGCTGGAAGATTTCTGGCGCGATTTCTCGACCGCGATCGGCGGCACCAAGGACCTCAAGATCAGCGACGTCATCAACGCGCTCGACGAGACGCTCGGCGAGCATTTCTTCCCCGCCCCCACCGAAGGCGGCAAAGACCCGCGTGTTTGCCCGGTCTGCGGCAACGGCCGGCTGGGGCTGAAGCTCGGCCGCTTCGGCGCCTTCATCGGCTGCTCGAATTACCCGGAATGCAAATTCACCCGCCCGCTCGGCATCGAGGGCGACGGCGCCGAAAGCTCGAGCCCACGCGAGCTCGGCGTCGATCCGGAAACCAAAGTGCCGATCACGCTGAAGAAAGGCCCCTACGGCTTCTATGTTCAGCGCGGCGAAGGCAATCCCGACGAGAAGCCGAAACGCGCCTCGATCCCCAAAACCATCCCGGTCGGCGATGTCGATCTCGACAAGGCGTTGCGATTGCTGGCACTTCCCCGCGAGCTCGGCCCGCATCCCGAAGACGGCGAGGCGATCATTGCCGCGATCGGCCGCTTCGGTCCTTACCTCAAGCACGGCAAGGAATTCCGCTCGCTGCCGAAAGACGACGATATCCTGACCATCGGCCTCAACCGCGCCGTCAGCCTGCTCGCCGAGCCACGGCCGCAGCGCCGCGGCATGCCGACGCCGATCAAATCCCTCGGCCCGCATCCGAGCGACGGCCAGCCGGTCAATCTGTTCAGCGGCCGCTACGGCCCCTATGTCAGCCACGGCGGCGTCAACGCGACGATCCGCGACGTCTCGCCCGAAGAGATTACGCTCGAGCAGGCGATCGCCCTGCTCGCGGCGCGCCCGCAGCCCAAGGGCAAGCGCGCGCCGAAGGCGGCCAAGCCTCCGAAAGCCCCGAAGGAAGCGAAGGCGGAGACCGCGCCGGCCGAGGCCAAAGCCCCGAAACAAAAGCCTGCTGCCAAAGACGCGGCCGCCCCCAAGATACCGAATGGCAAGAAAAACGCCCCGACACCCAAAGCCAAAGCCGCAAAAAAGAAGAAAGCAGCGGCTCGAAAGCCGGCACCCGCGGAAGGGTGAGCGGCGCCGCGACGGCCCGCGCGGCCTGCCCGAGATCGGCGTCGTCGAGATCGACGCGATCGATATCGACGGCGAGCTGCGTGGCCGGCCGATCGTCGGCAATCGCCCCTATAAAGAAGAGGTGACGATCGTGCCCGAGGCGGGCGCACCCGCGCTCGGCATCGGCGAGCGTGCGCTGGTGCGTTTCGCCCGCGGCGAAAGCGGCGGCTGGGAAGCGCGGATCATTCGCCGGCTCGACGCCCCGCCGGATCGCATCGTCGGCGTCTTCCGCCTGACGCGCGAAGGCGGCCGCATCGAGCCGACCGACCGAAAGGAGCGGCGCGAATTCCGCGTCGCGCGCACCGACAGCAAGGATGCGCGCGACGGCGAGATCGTGCTCGCCGTGCCGAAGCCGAGCAGCCGCTTCGGCCTGCCGGAAGCGCAGGTGGTCGAGCGCGTCGGCGACAGCGGCAATCCGCGCGCTTTCAGCCTGATCGCGATCCATAGCTACGATATTCCGTCGGACTTTCCCGCCGAAGCCGTGAGCCTCGCCGAAGCCGCCACGCCGGTCACGCTCGGCCAGCGCGACGATCTGCGCGAGATCCCGCTCGTGACCATCGACGGCGCCGATGCGCGCGATTTCGACGACGCGGTCTGGGCCGAGCGCGATCCCGAAAAAGACGACGGCTGGCACGCGATCGTCGCCATCGCCGACGTCGCCTGGTATGTGCGACCCGAGGATGCGCTCGACCGCGAAGCCGAGAAGCGCGGCAACTCGGTCTATTTCCCCGATCGCGTCGTGCCGATGCTGCCCGAGGCGCTGTCCAACGAGCTGTGCTCGCTGAAGCCCGGCGTCGATCGCGCCTGCATGGCGGTGCATCTCTGGTTCGACGACCACGGCCGTCTCCACCGCCATCGCTTCGTGCGCGCCCTGATGCGCTCCGCCGCGCGCCTCACTTATGAAGAGGTGCAGCAGGCGGTCGACGCGAAACCCGCCGCGCACACGGCGCCGTTGCTCGAGCCGGCGCTGCGGCCGCTCTACGGCGCCTTCCGCGCGCTCGATCGCGCGCGGCGGCAACGCGGTGCGCTCGACCTCGATCTGCCCGAGCGCCGCATCCAGCTCGACGAGAACGGCAAGGTCGCGCGCATCGAGCCGCGCGAGCGGCTCGACAGCCATCGCCTGATCGAGGAATTCATGATCACCGCGAACGTCGCGGCGGCGGAGACGCTGGAGCGGCTCCACCGAGGCTGCCTTTACCGCGTCCACGACGCGCCCGATCCGGCGAAGATCGCCGCGCTCAGCGAATTCCTCGCCGAGATCGGCATTCCCGGCGTGAAGCTCGCCAAGGGCCAAGTGATCCGGCCGCGGCACTTCAACGACATCCTGCACAAGGTCGCGGATACGCCCTATGCGAGTCTGGTGCCGCAACTGATCCTGCGCTCGCAAGCCCAGGCGATTTACAGCCCGACCAATATCGGACATTTCGGCTTGGCCTTGCGCCACTACGCGCATTTCACCTCGCCGATTCGCCGCTATGCCGACCTTGCCGTCCATCGCGGCCTGATCGCCGCGCTCAATCTCGGCGAGGCGGGGGCGAATGTCGCGGAGAAAGATCTCGCCGGCGTCGGCGAGCATGTCTCGATGACCGAGCGCCGCGCGGCCGCCGCCGAGCGCAATGCCGCGGATCGCTATATTTCGGCCTTTCTCTCCGACCGCGTCGGCGCGGAATTCGCCGGGCGCATCAATGGTGTGACGCGGGCGGGGCTGTTCGTGACCTTGAAGGAGACTGGGGCCGACGGGCTGCTCCCGATCCGCTCCCTGCCCTCGGACTATTACGATCACGACGAAGCGCACCACCGCTTGGTCGGACGCCGATTCGGGCGAAGCTTCAGCTTGGGCGAGGCCGTGACCGTCCAGCTTGCGGAAGCGAATACCGTGACCGGCAGCTTGCGCTTTAACCTTGTTGTGGACGATTTGCCGCAGCAGAGCAAACGGTTAGGGACGCGCGGTAAGGTCCGTCGGTAACACTACTAACCCTTTATTTTCTTGCACCCAAGGGTTTTGCCCGGCAACATTGGGGCGCTTTTGTGGCCTCAATGGGATGGTATTGCCTTCACTATGACAGAGACAGCCGCGCCGCAAAGCACCTTGCTGACTGGTCTAAGTGGCGCTTGGTCGCGCCGCTGCGCCACGGCCCTCACCGTTCTCACCCTCGCCGCCTGCGCCAGTCATGCCGACGGGCCGACGGCCGCTCAATCCGACGAGCGGCGGCTGTTCACCGAGACCAATGAGAGCATCCTCGAATATCACATCCAGCAGGTGCAGCCGCGGCAACTCGCGCTCACCGGTCTCGCCCGGCTGAGCTCGATCGATCCGCAAGTCTCGATCGACAGCACGGCCGGGGCGGTGACCCTGGCCGTCGCCGGCCAGGTCCGCCGCTACGACGCGCCCGGCGCCGGCGAGCTGGTCGATTGGAGCGTGTTGACGAGCAGGATCCTCGACGACGCGCGCAGCCTGTCGCCGATCGTCGCGGCGACGGCGCCCGACAAGCTCGAAGAGCTGGTGATCGACGGGACCCTCGCCAATCTCGACCCCTACTCCCGCTACGTGCCGCCCGATGTGGCGCGCGAGCATCGCGCCACGCGCGACGGCTTCGGCGGTATCGGCGTCACGCTCGACTTCCATGAGCACGACGTGCGCATCGCCGGCGTCATGCCCGACACCCCGGCGGCCACGGCCGGGCTGCTCCCTGGCGACCGCATCGTCGCCCTCGACGGCGTTCCGGTCGAACAGCTGACGCCCGACGACATCCGCAAGCATCTGCGCGGCCCCGCGCAAACCCTGGTCCAGCTCGCGGTCGCGCGCCAAGGCGTCGCCAAGCCGCTGAAGGTCGCGGTGCAGCGCGCGCGCATCGTTCCCGACACGGTCAGCCTCAAAGAGAAAGGCGATATCGCCTGGCTGAAGATCACCCTCTTCAATCAGCAGACCGGCGAGCGGCTGGGCGAGCTCTTGAAGCAGGCGCATCGCGACATGGGCGACAATTTGCGCGGCATCGTGCTCGACCTGCGCGACAACCCCGGCGGTCTCCTCGACCAATCGGTCGACGTCGTGAGCCTCTTCGTGCAAAAGGGCGACGTGCTCCGGACCATCGGCCGCAATCCCGGCGCGATGCAGCATTTCACCGCGACCGGCAACCGCGTCGTCGAGACCGCGCCGATGGCGGTGCTGGTCAATGGCGGCTCGGCCTCGGCCTCGGAGATCGTCGCCTCGGCGTTGCAGGATTCCGGCCGCGCGGTCGTGATCGGCACGTCTTCTTACGGCAAGGGTACGGTGCAGACCGTCGTTCGCACCTCGAACGACGGCGAGCTCACCGTCACCTGGGCGCAGATCATCACCGCCGGCGGCTATCAGCTCAACACGCACGGCGTCGTGCCGACCGTCTGCACCTCCGAGCAGGCCGACAGCCAGGCGAACGCGGCGAGGCTCCTGCCGGCCAGCGCCAGCCCGCTCCAGCCTTCGCTGCTGCGCTCGCGGCTCAGCCTCGACGATCAGGCGTGGCAGCATCTGCGCGCGCTATGCCCCGCCGAGCGCGAGAAGAGCACGCTCGACGAGTTCGTGGCGACGCGCCTGCTCGATACGCCGGCGATCTATCACGCCGCGATCTCGAGCATGCAGCCGGACTCGGCCGCCCGCCTCTCGGCGAGCGCCCGCTAGTTAAACCGTCCGTTCAGGAAATGCCGGCGCTGCAGAAATGCCAAGTGCCGGCGCGATGCGCGTAGAGCAGCACATAACGGTCGTCGCCGTTATGGACGTTCAGCACCTGCAGTTGATCGCCGATACAGGCGGGATCGGGCGTGCCGGGCGCCGGTAGGCGCTTGGCCTTGGCACAGAGCGCGATCGAGCTCGGTAGATCCTTCGCCGCATTGAGCGGCTTGCCGTTGATCTCGACGAAATAGTTCTGCGTCGCGCCGTCCTTCACCGTCGCCTTCACCTCGATCCGGCCGTAGCGCGACTTGTAGAGTCCCGCGTCCTGCTCGCCGTCACCGGTGCGCGCGAGAATGGGGCGAAAGGCGATCGCCGAGCAATTGGGCGGCGTACTCGACGGCGCCGCCGCGCTCTCGCGCCCGGTCGCGACAAGCGAGGCCAGCGCAACGCCAGCGACGACGACAACGTGCAGCGGCGATTTTGCGATCATCCATTCCTCGGCTGAGACGCGCCCACCAAAAACCTTTAGATTCATACCGATGGTTTTCCGCCCCGGCAAGACAAGGCGCCTCGCCCCCGTCGTTCTCCTCGGCCTGCTCGCCCTGCTGGGCGCCGCGCCGCCAGCGGCGGCCAAGGTTGCGATGGCGCTCGTCCTCGCCGTCGACGTGTCGCAGAGCGTCGATGCTGGCGAATACGAGCTCCAGCACGAGGGCATTGCCCGCGCTTTCGAGAATGCCGAGGTGATCGACACGATCGAGAGCGTCGGCGGGATCGAGGTGCTGATGCTCGAATGGTCGGATCGCGACAAGCAGGCGATCATCGCCCCTTGGACCAAGGTGAGCGATGCCGCGAGCGGCAAGGCTTTCGCCGCCAAGGTCCGCGCCGGCACGCGCAGCTCCAACGGCCTCACCGCGATCGGCGATGCCCTGCTTGCGTCCGGCGCCGCTTTGGAGGGCGCGCCGGACGAGGCAGCACGCCGGGTGATCGATATCTCGGGCGACGGCATGGCCAATGTCGGCCCGCGCCCCGACGACATCCGCGACGCGCTCAACGCCAAGGGCATCACGATCAACGGCCTCGCCATCCTCGCCAGCGAGCCCTGGCTCGACACCTATTACGACAACGAGGTCATCGGCGGCGACGGCGCCTTCCTGCTGCAGGTGAAGGATTTCGACAGCTTCGCCACCGCCATGAAGCAAAAGCTCCTCGCCGAGATCTCGGCGAGGAGCCCTTTGGAGCGCCGCTTGGCAGCGGGTCAGATGCAGTAGGTCTTGATCGGCGTGAAGCCGTTGAAGTTCACCGAGGCGTAGCTCGAGGTATAGGCGCCGGTCGAGAGGATTTCGACCCGGTCGCCGACCTTGAGGTCGAGCGGCATCCGGTAGCGGCTCTTCTCATAGAGAATATCCGCGCTGTCGCAGGTCGGGCCGGCGAGCACCACCGGGCCGGTCGCGACCTCCTTGCCTTCGTAAGGGGTCTTGATGCGATAGCGGATCGCCTCGTCCATGGTCTCGGCGAGACCGTTGAACTTGCCGACATCGAGATAGACCCAGCGCTTCTCGTCGGTCTCCGTCTTGCGCGAGATCAGCACGACCTCGCTGTGGATCACGCCGGCATCGCCGACCAGCGAGCGGCCGGGCTCGATGATGATCTCGGGCAGGTCGTTGCCGAAATAGCGGGTGATCGCGCCCATGACGGCGTTGGCGTATTGCGCCACGCCCGGGACGTCGCCCCGGTACTTCGCCGGGAAGCCGCCGCCGACATTGACCATGCGCAGGTTGATGTCGGTCTCGGCCAGCGCCCAGAACATCTTGGCCGCGCGCTCGATGGCGCTGTCCCATTGGTCGACCTTCGTCTGCTGCGAGCCGACATGGAAAGAGACGCCATAGGGATCGAGCCCCAGCGCCTTGGCCTGGCGCAGCAGGTCCACCGCCATCTCCGGCGAGCAGCCGAATTTCTTCGACAGGGGCCATTCGGCGCCGGTCGATTCGACCAGGATGCGGCAGAAGACGCGGCTGCCGGGGGCGGCCCGGGCCAGCTTCTCGAGCTCGCAAGCGCTGTCGAAGGCATAGAGCCGCACGCCGCGCTCGAAAGCGTAGGCGATGTCGCGCTCTTTCTTGATCGTGTTGCCGAAGGAGATGCGCTCGGCGCCGACGCCCCGCTCCATGCAGAGATCGATCTCGTTCGGGCTGGCGACGTCGAAGTTTGAATCGAGGTCGCGCAGCATCCCGACCACTTCCGGCGCCGGATTTGCCTTCACCGCGTAGAAGATCTTCGCCAGCGGCATGTATCGTCGGAGCAGCTTGTAGGCCTGACCGACGACGTCGAGGTCGACGATCAGGTAGGGCGTCTCCGGCTGGCGCTCAGCCAGAAATTTCGCCACCTTCTTGTTGTTCATTCCCGCTTGTGTCCTATGTCTCGATGTGACGGAAGCGGCGCGTGCCCAGGGCTCCCCCCGCGGGCAAGCGGCGCTGATGAGATTTCCGGCAAGCCGGGCGAAGCCGCCCTTCCTACCGGGAATTGGTTAATTTTTACTGTTTGGACTTAGGAGACCGCGGCCGTCGAAACCGCAAGCAACCCCGTGATCCTGGTCAGCGACAAGGCAGGGCGTTGCGGCCCTGCGTAGGATAGCAACCATATCGAGCTCCCTCTCGGGACCGGCCCACGATGACCGGCTCTGCCAAAAAGGACGCGTTACGTCGTTGCATAACCACGATGGGCCATAGGCACGTGCGAGTGCGTCTGCGAGATCGATAAATAATCGCATGGCCCTGCGATGCAAGAAAAAATTCACGGTAGGGCGATTTTTTTTGCCGCTAAGCGGCCGAGTGTGTTCCGCGCGACACGCTCGCGCGGCTGCTCAGGGCCTCGCCGCACCGCCGAGCGCTTCGCCGGCGACGCGCAGGAAGCTCTCGACGGCCGCCGGCGCGGTGTCGAACGCGGTGACGAGACGCAGCACCGGCGCCTCGCCCCAGCGATAGAAGCCGAAGCCGGCGGCGGCGAGGCGTTCGATCGCGCGCTCGCCGAGCTCGACGAACACCTCGTTGCCTTCGACGGGATGGAGCAGCCGCGCGCCCGGCAGCGCGGCGAGACCGCCGCCGAGCCGCGCCGCCATCGCATTCGCGTGGCGCGCGTTCCGCAGCCAGAGATCGCCCGTCAGATAGGCCTCTAGCTGCGCCGCAACGAAGCGCTGCTTCGACAAGAGATGCCCGGCGCGCTTGCGGCGGTAGGCGAAACTCGCCGCCCGCGCGGGATCGAAGAACACCACCGCTTCCGCCGCGAGCGCGCCGTTCTTGGTGGCGCCAAAGGAGAGCGCGTCGACGCCGGCGCGCCAAGTGAGATCGGCCGGCGCGCAGCCGAGGCCCGCGACGGCATTGGCAAAACGCGCGCCGTCCATATGGAGCGCGAGCCCGTGCCGGCGCGCGAGCGCGCTCAGCGCCGCGATCTCGGCCGGGCGATAGACCGTCCCCGCCTCCGTCTCCTGCGTGATGCAGATCGCCGCCGGCTGGACGTTATGGACGACGCCGACGCCGGCGATTCGCGGCGCCAACACCTCCGGCGTGAGCTTGCCGTGCTCGCCGGGACAGGTGACGAGCTTGGCGCCGCCGGTGAAGAATTCCGGCGCGCCGCATTCATCGGTCGCGACATGCGCTTCCTCGTGGCAGTAGATCGCGCCGTAGACCGGCGTCAGGCAGGCGAGCGCCAGCGAATTCGCCGCTGTGCCGGTCGCTACCGGAAAGACCGCGACCTCATGCTCGAAGATTTCGGCGAAGCGCTGCTCGAGACGCCGGCTGATGTCGTCGGCCCCATAGGGCATCGCCGGCCCCTGGTTGGCGGCGACGATGGCGGCGAGGATTTCCGGCGAGGCGCCGGTGACGTTGTCGGAAGCGAAATTCATGGCGCACCCGAATTCATGGCCCACCCGAATTCATGGCCGACCTGTTTGCGGCCGCAAGGTCACCGTCGCCACCGGCACGCCGGTCGAAAGGTTGACGATGATCAACTCTTCCCCGCCGCTGGCGAGTTCGACCCGCACCACCAGCCGGTCGCCGCTCGCCTCGGCGCCGACAACCCGCGACCCTGACGGCAGGTCGAGCGTCATGCCGCTCGGCACGCCCGCGGGACCGATCGCTGGAGGCGGTCCTGCCACCGCGGCCGGGCGCGGGTGATTGATCCGGTATTGGACGGCGAAACCAAGGGCGACGATTCCCGCGACCAGGAGCACGCCCAGGACGATGACGAGGACCTTGAGCGCGCGCATGCTTCCGTTCACTTTGCCTGAGGGATAGGAGCCGGATGGACCGAGCCGAGACGACAAGGGAAAAGATCACCGTCGCGGAGACCGAAGCGGGCGAGCGGCTCGATCGCATCCTGGCGGCGCATCTCGCGACCCTCTCGCGCAGCCGGCTCAAGAAGCTGATCGAAACCGGTCAGGTGAGCTTGGAGGGCGAAACGATAAACGACCCCTCGATGCGGGTCAAAGGGGGCCAGAGCTACGTCGTCGCGCTGCCGGCGCCGGTCGCCGACCGGCCCGAGCCGCAGGCGATGGCGCTCAACATCGTCTATGAGGACGATCAGCTCCTGGTCCTCGACAAGCCCGCCGGCCTCGTCGTCCACCCGGCCCCGGGCAATCCCGACCGCACCCTCGTCAACGCGCTGCTCGCGCATTGCGGCGACAGCCTCGCCGGCATCGGCGGCGTCAAGCGCCCGGGCATCGTCCATCGCATCGACAAGGACACCAGCGGCTTGA
>Ga0335085_10009275_pt1 | contig 14871 bp, 11 predicted proteins | sample Lox_Sample_45_FD_206712 | JGI IMG/M metagenome (GOLD analysis project Ga0335085, IMG submission 206712) | Soil microbial communities from Loxahatchee National Wildlife Refuge, Florida, United States - Lox_Sample_4.5 | ecosystem: Environmental > Terrestrial > Soil > Wetlands | place: USA... | reverse complement strand
GGAACTCATCCTCAAAGCCGGACTTCACGACCCCCCCGCGCATGAAAGGGATGAACATCGCATTCCCGCTCGAGAGGGCATATCCGAAGTTCCTCATTGAGAAGGCCCGCATCTCCGGAGGGACAGACACCTCATCGGCAGGCTCCGCAATCCATGTGAAGGGAGAGATCGACAACATCACCAACGATCAAAGCGTGACGCATCTTCCGATCACGGCGTCGCTCGAGGGAGTCGAAGGGGGCGGCCGCACATTCCACCTGAAAGCGATCATCGACAGGACGAAAGAGGTTCCGTACGACGAGTATGAAGCGTCGCTCGGAGGCGTCCCCCTCTCGGAGTTCACTCTGGGGAAGGAAGATTTTCTCTCTGCAAAGCTGGTCAACGCCAGGGCCAGCTCATCCGTGAAAGTCGTCATCCCGGGGAGCGCATTCGACGCCAACGCCAGAAGCACGTTTTCCGGGTTCCGGCTCGCCTTCGCCCGGGAGTCCGGGAGCATGCTCGAGCAAATCATCCGGGACGTCCTCCGGGACATCAATGAATTCGAGGTCGGCTTCCGGCTCTGGAACACCGGCGGGACATTCGATCTGGCCCTCTCCACGGACCTTGACAACAAAATCGCAGAGCGCGCATCTGCCGTTCTCGGAGCGGAGTTCACAAAGGCCCAGTCTGAATTGAAGTCCAGGCTCGACGCCGCGATCGCGGGAAAGAAGGCCGAGGTGCTGAAACTCGCCGGCGACAAGACGTCCGATGTCCAGAAGCAGCTCGGCGCGTACCAGTCGCTCATCAACGACAAGCTTGCGCTCGGTGACGCGAAGACGAAAGAGCTGACCGACCGCATTGCGAAGGACCAGAAGGGGAAGATCAACGACGCGCTGAAGGGGTTATTCAAAAAATAGAAGGCTAATGTCCACCACTGTCTCAGGCATTCTTGAACTCGATTCAAAACACTTCGGATTCCTCCGCACGCCCACACACGGCCTCTCCCGCGACGAGGGGGACCCGTACGTCCCCGCCGCGCTTGTAACGAAATTCAGCCTCCGGACGGGGGCGTTCCTGGAAGCGAGCGCAGACGAAAAACACGGCAAGAGCCCTCAGGTCAGCGCCATCTCGGGGGTCAACGGGCTCCCCCCCGCCCAGTGGAAGCAGCTGAAGGAGTTCTCCGCGCACGAGGTCGTCTCTCCCGATGAGATCATACGCCTCGAAGGAAAGGGGGCCGACAGGGCGATGCGGGTTGTGGAGCTCTTCTGTCCCGTCGGGAAGGGACAGCGGGCGCTCATTGTCTCCCCCCCGAAGGCCGGGAAGACCATGCTCATGCAACAGCTGGCACACGCGGTCAGCCTGCACAACCCGGAGATCGACCTGCTGGTCCTCCTGATCGACGAGCGCCCGGAAGAAGTGACGGACATGCGGCGCTCGATCCGGGGGGAGGTGTATGCGAGCTCCAGTGACAGCGAACGGGGAAGCCACGTGCGTCTCGCACAGCTCGTGCTGGAGTACGCGAAGAGAAAAGCCGAGACGGGGCGGGACGTGGTGATGCTCCTCGATTCGCTCACGCGGCTAGGGCGGGCGTTCAACATACACCAGAAGAGCAGCGGAAGGACGATGTCCGGCGGGGTGGACATCCGGGCGTTGGAAATCCCCAAGCGCATATTTGGCGCCGCGCGGAACCTCGAGGACGGCGGATCGCTCACGATCATTGCCACCGCGCTGATCGACACGAACTCACGGATGGACGAGCTGATTTTCCAGGAGTTCAAAGGGACGGGAAACATGGAGCTCGTTCTGGATCGCGGCATGGCCAACGAACGCATATTCCCCGCCATAAACCTGGGTGCTTCCGGGACACGGCGCGAGGAACTCCTTTTCGGGCCGGCCGTGGCCCAGCACCAGAGTCTCCGCCGGTCGGTCGCCCGGCTCCAGCCCCGCGAGGCAATGCTCTCCGTGCTGAAGCTCCTCGAACAGTATCCGACGAATGAGCTTCTCCTCAGCAAATTCTGAAGTTTTCCATATCACCGCTCCCGCAGGGTTTGACTTCTGGCGGACTGCATTCAGCCATGGATGGTGTGCGCTCCCCCCGTTCTCGCATGACCCCGGCCGGAGGGAGCTGGCGCGCGTGTTTGCGCTTCCCGGAGCACTGGCCGCTTCGTGCACGCTGGACTCGGCGGGAAGGAGAATCCGCGTCAGGGCGTCGTGGTCCGGTGATCCGGATCCCGCAGCCCGGGAGGACCTCATCGGCCAGATCAGGACATGCCTCCGCATGGAGGAAGATTTCACAGAATTCTACAGGGAGGCGCGGCGGCACCCGCGCTATCGCTGGATCGCCGCTTCCGGCGCCGGAAGGATGCTCCGTTCGCCCGGCGTGTTCGAAGACGCCGTGAAAATGATATGCACGACCAACTGCACATGGGCTCTCACCACGCTCATGGTGAGCAATCTCGTCGCGACCGCCGGGAAGCGCCACCGCGGCGGCGCGACGACGTTCCCCTCCCCTTCGGCTGTCGCGGGCCTGACCGAATCATTCCTGAGAACGCATGTTAAGGCGGGATACCGGGCGCCGTACATACTCGAACTGGCCGGGCGGGTGGCCTCGGGAAGTCTCGACATTGAATCCTGGCGCAGTTCGCCGCTTTCGACTGCGGAGCTCTTCGAGGAGATGAGAACCGTCAAAGGGATCGGACCGTACGCCGCGGGGAACCTCCTCAAGCTGACGGGACGATACGATTACCTGGGGCTCGACTCGTGGGTACGGTCAAAATACTTTGAGCTCCACCGCGCCGGGCGGCGCGTGAAGGATTCCACGATCGAGAGAGACTACGAGCGATACGGGAGGTGGCGGGGGCTCTTCTTCTGGCTCGAGATGACACGCGACTGGCACGGAGACAAATTCCGGCTGTAACTTTCCGGCCGGGAGAGAGTATTGTACAGGGGGAGCCCAGTATGCACGTGAACAGTCCATCGACGCTGATCATCGCGGCTCTGCTTCTCGCCGCGTGTATCGCGTGCGACAGGGGAGCCAAGCACGCCGCTGAATCTCTCCGGGGGAGGGCTCCGGTGCGGATCGCGGAGGGGATCATAACGCTGTCGTACGCCGAGAATACGGGGGCGATGCTGAGCATCGGCGCCGGGCTTCCGGAGAGAACGCGGTTCCTCGTGTTCACGGCCGGGGTCGGCGTGCTTCTCGCCGGTCTCGCGTGCGTCCTCCTGTTCTCGACCTCACTCACTCCGCCCCGCGTGATCGCGCTCTCGCTGATTCTCGCCGGCGGGGGGAGCAATCTCTTCGACCGGCTTTCTCACGACGGCAAGGTTGTGGATTTCGTGTCGCTCGGCGCCGGAGGACTCCGGACAGGGATATTCAACCTCGCCGACGTACTGATCATGGCCGGCGCGGCACTTCTTCTCCTCACCATCATCCGCGACAGGAGGCCGCACAGGGCATGACAGGGAAAGATCGCGCGACAGTGTGGAACGTGCTTCGCATATTCTTCCGGATTGCCGCCTTCGCATTCCTCCTCGTCACGTTCTCGATTTCCGTCGATGAGAATGGGACGACATGGATCATGTGGCGGGATTCAACGCTCCTGGCAGTCACGTTTGTCTCCCTCGCGCTCCTCATGGCCGCCGGCTGGCTCTACAGCAGACAGCGGCTCAAAAGGCTTACCCCGGGGGAAGAGACACGGGCGGACCTGTCGCTCCGCGATATCCCTCTCCGTCCCTACAATATCTGGGGGCCGATGCCCCTCGGCAAGAGGGCGGGGCTGGCAGCGGCGGTGTTTCTCATATTCGGAACGATCGGCCCGCTCAACGCTCTCCTGACTCCACCCGACCAGACGCTCCGTCCACTGGAGATTGTCATCGTCACACTCGCCAGCGGCGGCATCTCCGCCTGCTTTATCCTGTTCGGAAACAGAAAGGTCCTTCTCGTCCTCTCCCTCGCCCTCTGCGTGAGCGTCCTGTTTTCAGTCGAGCCGATCATGTGGGCCCTTTCCGGCGGGAGGTTCCCCTCGCTCAAGGCACCGGACGGATCGGTCACGCTCAACAAGGAGCAGCTGGAGAATTTCAGGGACCAGCGGACCGTCGTCGCCGGAGGCGGCATCGTCCTCCTTTCGCTGGGATACGTGATGTTCATCGTCCTTCTCTCGAACGAGGGACGGCAGCGCGTGAAGCTGCAGGCGGAAATGTTGATCGCGAGAAAGATACAAATGTCATTGCTCCCCTCTTCCTCGGTCAACGCCGGGAATGCGCAGGCGGCGGGGATCACTGTCCCCGCCAGCGAGGTCGGGGGCGATTACTTCGATTTTATGGAGTTGCCGGACGGGCGGCTTGCTGTCTTCGCCGCGGATGTGGCGGGGCACGGTGTGGGAGCGGGGATACTCGGCGCAATGACGAAGAGCGCGTTCCGCGCTCACATCGTCCATGATCCCTCCCCTGCATCGATGCTCAGGTTTCTGAACGGAACGCTTTCCCAGCTCGTCGAGCGAAAGATGTTCATCACGGCGGCGTATCTTCTTCTTGACGCGTCGAAGGGCTCCGCGCGTATCGCGACGGCGGGCCATCCGGCCCTGCTCCGGGTGGACGGGGATGGTGGGATTGAGGAGATGCGGACCCCCAGCATGGCGCTCGGCATGGACAGGAACGCAACATTCACGGAACTCGAGATCCGCTGCGCCCCCGGGGACCTGTTCCTCCTGTACACGGACGGTGTCGTGGAATCGGCATCGGTATCTGGAGAACAGTTCGGCGCAGAGAGAGTGAAGGCGATGCTCGCCGCCTCCAGGGAACTTGCGCCCCCGCAGGTGTGCGAAGCGATTGTCAGAGGAGCGGAATCGTTCAGGGGGAAAGAGTCCGTGACGGACGATGTGACAGTTGTGGCGGTAAAGGCAGGCTGACAACGGCGCCGCTGTTTGAGGCGCGATACCAGGCGCTCTCCCCGCCCCGAAGGAGGCGGGGAGAGCGGCCCCGATCATGAGACGGTCAGTCGCCGAGACAGGTGCCTACGGCCTTGGCGGCAAATATGAGCTGCGAATCGGGCGGAACAAGCCGCTGACGCCCTACCGCATCGGCCAGCGGGACGGTGATGACTGTGTTCTGGCGGAGGCTCGTCATCATGTCGAACTGACCGTTCGACATCGCCTGCAGCGCAACGGTACCGAAGCGGGTGGCAAGTATGCGGTCAAACGCCGTGGGGCTCCCCCCCCGCTGGACGTGCCCAAGGACTGTGACGCGTGTTTCCAGCCCGGTTTCGTCTTCTATCCGCTTTGCCACAAGCTCGCCGATCCCTCCGAGGCGAACAGGATCCGTCCTTTTCTTGTCGATCTCCTTGACGGAGACATCCCCGCCGCTCGGTTTCGCCCCCTCTGCAACGCACACGATGCTGAATTTCGCCCCCTTGCTCCTTTTGAGGACCGCCTCGAACACCGCATCCCACGAGAAAGGAATTTCGGGAATAAGTATGATGTCCGCGCCTCCCGCGAGTCCCGCACCGAGCGCGATCCAGCCGGCATAGCGTCCCATGGTCTCCATGACCATCACCCTGTGGTGGGCGGAGGCGGTCGTCTGAAGCCGGTCGATCGCCTCCGTCGCGACGGCACGGGCCGAATCGTGCCCGAACGTCACCTCCGTCGCCTCGAGATCGTTGTCGATCGTCTTGGGGATGCCCATGATATTCAGTCCCATAGCGGCGAGCTTGTGCCCGATGATCTGCGTCCCGTCGCCGCCGATCGTCACCAGGGCGTCGAGCTTCAGGTTCCTGTAGTGGTCGACGACCTGCTGCGATGCGTCGACGATCTTGATGTTGTTCCGCTCCCCCATCGGAAAATGAAAGGGATCCCCTTTGTTGGACGTGCCGAGTATCGTTCCCCCCTGGTTGATGATGCCGAGAACGTCGAGGGGGGTCAGCTCCCGGTTACGGCCTTCGACGAGCCCCTCATAGCCGTCGATAATACCGATAACGGTGGCGTTGTAATAGCTCATGGCCGGCTTTGCAATGCTGCGAATAACCGCATTCAGGCCGGGGCAATCGCCGCCCCCTGTCAGTATCCCAATTCTCTTCAGTCTCATGGCTGGCTCAGGATTCTCTTTCTGGTGATGTGTGTGCTGAAATATAATATCTTTGTAATATACGAAGACGGGACGACTTATTAAAGGAGGCCGGCTGTGGCGACAGCGGAGGAATATTCATACAAGGCATCGGTGAAATCCGACGCTTCCGACGAGCTTATCAACACATACGTTTTGAGGCCGATCGCAGGACTCATCGTCAGGGTTCTGTACCGGACTCCCGTGACGCCGAATCAGGTCACGCTGGCCGCCACCGCCACCGGCCTCGCCGCCGCGGCACTCTACTGGCAGGGGACTCCGGTCCTGACCGCGTGTGCCGGACTCTGCCTCACAGGGAAGGACATTCTGGATTCCGCGGACGGCCAGCTGGCCAGGGCAAAAGGGATGTTCAGCCGCGCGGGGAGATTCCTCGACTCGATCGGCGACTTCGCAGTCAACCTCGCGGTGTTCGCCGCAATCGCCGCCGCGATGGTCCGCCTCGGGAGCGGCGCGGATGCTCCCTTCCTCTGCCTGTGCGCGTTCCTGGGTGTCTCTCTCCGTGTTTCCTACCACGTGTTCTACCAGACCTCGTTCCTCCATCTCCGGAACGCCTACCGGGGGAACAGGACATCTGAAGAGATCCGGGAGGAGGACGCGAACGAGGACCGGCTGACGTCGTCGCTGCACAGGACGTTCCTCGTTCTCTACTCCTGGCAGGACGCCTTCATCGCGAAGCTGGATGCGGCAAGCAGGGGAAGGTCCGTCGGTTCACGGCCGACCGACGAACGCTGGTACGGCGATGTGACCGGCGTGCGACTGTCGGGGTTCCTCGGTCTCGGGACGGAGCTGTTCCTGCTGACGGCCTGCTCGGTCATCAACCGGCTGGACATCTATCTCTGGGTGAATATCGCCGGGATGAATTTCGTCTGGCTGGCGTGCGTCGCGTACAGGGGAGCGATACTGCGCAGGAAAGCCCGGGAGGTCAGACCCAGCGGCCGTCGTCCTTGAGCTCGGCCTTCAGTGCCGACTGGATCTTCTTGTCCTCGTCCTTGCCTATCGAGAAGAGTTTGCGGAGCTGCTCCACCGTGCTGAGATCGTCGGGGGACATCGCCCCCGATTTCAGCGCGGCGCGGAGCGCCTCCGTGTATGTTTCGACCCGGACTTCGTGCTCGATCTCTTTGTGCTCGCTCTCGGGGATGCCGAGCGACAGCCGCACCACGTCGAGCATCGAGCGATCCTCGGCGACCGGCTCCCCGCCGGCCCACGCCTGGCGCATCATGGCCCTGTACGTGTTGAAGGACTCGCGGCGGAGCACCTCGCGCCCCTCGTCCGCCGACTTCTGCCGCTCTTCTTCTTCCTTGCGCCAGGCATCGCTCTGTTGAGACCGCTGCTCTGAGACTGTGCGCGCCTCCTCGGCTTTCCGCTGGATCGTAAGGATGCTCTGCTCATATTCCCGGGCTTCGGCGTTCCCCGGGTCCATGGCATAGACCGTCTCGATCTCGGTGAGCGCCTTGTCGTACATCCCGTCGCGGATGTAGTCGCGCGTCTTCTGAAGACATCCGGCGATCTTCGCCTCGCGAATCGACCGCTGCTGCTGAAGCTCTTCCTCCATCCGGGCCTGCTCGGCCAGCTTCCGCTGAAGCTCCTCCACCTTGCGGCGCTGCTCCTCCTGGAGCGCGCGGGCCTCCTCCTCCCGGCGCGTGAACTCATCGCGCGCCGCATAGACGGTCTGCTCGAACTCGCGCGCCTCGACATTCGACGGGTCGAGGCGGAACACTTTTGTGACTTCTTTCAACGCTTCTTCAAACTGCGCGAGTCCGACGAATTCCTTTCCGTGCTCGAGATAGGCGCGGATTTTCTTCGCCTGCGCCAGCCTCCGTCCCTCCTCAATCGCCTGCCGGACCGCCTCTTCGTACTGCCTCGTCTCTTCTTCCTGACGGCGGCGCTCCTCCTCCTCTTCCTGCCGGCGTCGCTGCTCTTCCTCCTGCGCCTTGCGCCCTTCCTCCTCCAGCCGGCGGCGTTCTTCCTCTTCGCGGCGGCGCTGGTCCTCTTCGACCTTCCGCCGGGCTTCTTCTTCGATCTTCCGCCGCTCCTCCTCGTACTGGCGGCGCTGCTCCTCCGCAAGCCGCTCCCGTTCTTCTGCAAGCCGCTTCTGGTATTCTTCCTCGACTTTCTTCTTTGCCTGCTCTTCAACAATCCGCCTGGCTTCCGCTTCCTGCTCGAGCTGCTTCTTGCGGGCTTCTTCCAGACGGATCCGCTCCTCTTCCATCTGTCGGCGGAGCTGTTCCTCGATCTTCTTCTTTTCCTCCGCAAGCCTGCGCCGTTCCTCTTCCAGGCGACGCTCCGTTTCCAGGGCGACCTGTTTCAGGCGCTCCTCTTCCACCTTCCGGCGCTGCTCGGCAGCCTCTTCCTCCTTCCTGTGGAGCTCCTCGATCCTCTTCCTCTCCTCCGCGGCGCGGGCTGCCATCTCCTCCTCGATCTTCTTCCGCTCCGCCTCGAGCCGCTTGCGGGTTTCCTCCTCTATCGCTTTGAGCTTCTGCTCTTCGGCCCGGCGTTTCGCCTCGGCGGCTTCCCTTTCCTGCCGCTGCATCTCCTCGAGCTTTTCACGCTCCGCGCGAAGCCGGCCGAGCATTTCCTCTTCGATCCGCTTCCTCTCCGTCTCCAGCTTCCTGAGCGTCTCCTCTTCCAGCCGGCGCCGCTCTTCTTCGAGGCTCCGCCGTGCCTCCTCCTGGATGCGCTTCCTGTCTTCCGTCTCGAGACGCTTCCGCTCCTCCTCCTCCCGTTTCTTCCGCACGTCTTCCTCACGGCGCCGGGCCTGTTCGGCCTCGAGGCGGGCACGGGTTTCCTCCTCCAGCCGCTTCCGTTCCTCATCGAGCTTGCGGTGCGCCTCCTCGATCCTGCGCGTCGCGTCTTCCTCGGCCTTGCGGTGAGCTTCCTCCTCCAGTTTCTTACGCTGCTCTTCTTCCGCTTTCCGCTTCGCCTCGGCTATTGCATAGCGCCGCGCCTCATCGTCGAGCGCACGCCTCTGCAGTTCGGCGGGGTCGACGCGCTGCTGGGCGGGAGATCTCGGCGGGATCGTGTCGCGCCTGACAGGAGGCGGCGGCGTGATCGAGGGTTCGTTTTTCCGCGGCTGCTGAGAAGGGGGACCAGAAGTTGAGAGCGGCCGCTGAGGCGTGGCGGGCGCGGCCGGACGCGGAGTCTGCACGGACGGCGCCGGGCGCGGAGACTGGACGGACGGGGCCGGACGCGGAGGCTGGGCAGACTGCGCCGGACGCGGAGGCTGGGCAGACGGCGCCGGACGCGGAGTCTGCACGGACGGCGCCGGACGCGGAGGCGCCGCCGAGGGAGCCGGCGCGGGAGGGGCCGTTGTTGATTCGGGTGGAGCCGTTGCTGAAGGAGGCGAGGAACCCGGCGAGCTTCCGGGATCCCTCTTGCTGTCGCGCTGTTCGATCGCGAACTTGATTCGCTCCATGTACGCCACTGCATACGGGTTGTGCGGATCCGTCTGCATGGCAAGCTGGACAAGGCGTACCGCTCCCTCGTAGTCCGACCCCTTGAATAGCTTGTCGGCCATTTTCAGGAAGTCGCCCGCCTTTTTGCGTTGTTCCTGTCGTGTCGCGTCGTCGAGGTCAGGCACAGTCTTCACGCGTAAGAACTGTCACGAGCCTAATGCTCCAGCGTAGCCAATATATCCATTGACCCCTTGATTGTCAACGCAGCGGGAGCCCATGCTGACGACCGTCACATTCGCACAATGTCATGAAAAAAGGGGGAAAGGAAAGTGCCGGGAGCGCCTCCCTGACGAATCGACAGCTGCGCTGCAGGGAGGGGCAGGCGGCGGGAGGAGCGTGCTACCTGTGGAGCGCTGCCAGGAATTCGGGATCTGTGTGCAGATTGAAGAAGTCCATGTCCAGAATGGCCCCCATGCTGAACCTGCGTGTCAGCGCCTTCCCCAGGTACTCCAGGGCGTGTTTCTTGTCCTTCTGGAGGGCATACATCCGGGAAGTGAGGTAGAGCACATTATCGTCTCCGGGGGCGGCACCCTGGGCGCGCCCCATGGCGGCTACTGCGTCTTTGAACGTCCCCAGGCGCGTATAGACGAGGGCAAGGTATGCCTGTCCCACCACGTCGTCAGGCTGCGTCGCGAGATGGGCAATGAGGATGTCGCGAGCTCTGACGAATGAGGCCTGCCATTCAGCGATCGGTTTTCCGGCGGATTGTTGCACCCGCCCGATCTTGTAGAGGTCGACATAGCTGTCCCTTATCCGCGCCGTCCTGTCCAGAAGCAGATCCATCGCCCTGTCGATCTGTCCGAGATGGACCAGGACCTCCACATACAGCCCGCTTCCGTACTCGCTCTTGTCTCGAGCGAGCCTGAGTCCCTGCTCGTAGGACTTCAGAGCCTCACGGTAGTATTCCCGGTTGCCGGATTCATGGATCGCTTTGAACTGTTCCGCCTGCGCAAGGAGCGTGTGAGCCGCAATGTTCCCCGGGTCATCAGCCACGCTCCGCTGGGCGGCTTTGACGCATTCGTCGATCCGTCCCTTCGCAGCATAGGCAACGGCAAGGCGGCGCTGGGATTCAGCGTCGCTCGGAGCAACCGCCACGGACTGCTCAAGGCGGGCGATGGCATTGTCGAAACCGCCGCGCCATTCCTCCGCCATCCCCCAGGCACGGAATGTCTCGGAATTTCTCAATCCCGAGCTGAGAGCCCGCTGGACCTCGCTGATCGCCTGGGCAACATGCGACTGCTGCATTTCGGACGAGGTCTCATAGGCAAGCACATGCGCCCAGGCGGCTGCCGAGTGAGCTTCGGCAAACTCCGGGTCGAGCCGGAGCGCCTGGTCAAACAGCCCCAGCGCCTCTTCAGGCGCAAAACTGTCTCCGTAGCGGAGGACCGAGCGGCCCCTCAGATACAGGTCGTACGCCCCCTCATTATTGGTGGCGATGCCGGAGAGGGGTCCTCCGTCCACAGTCACGGCTTTGACACCCATCCCCTTTGCAAGCCCTTTCAGAATCTCGGGGCGCAGGGAAGGGAGCTCCCTGGCGGAGACTCGGAACTGTGTCGACCAGAGACTCCGCGGGGAGAGCGTGTCCGCAAAATTGAGCCTGATATTGTATGTCTCCTGCGCGCGCGACATCGACCAGGAAAGGACGTAGTTCGCACCCAGCGCGCGGGCGACCTGTCCGGGGGGAAGGGCGGAGGCACCGAATGCGTTCGATGTCGCAGGGTTGATCACGCGTACGTCTGCCATCCGCAAGAGCTCCGACATGAGGTCCCCCGCAAAACCGTCGGCCGCGTAGGCAATTGACGTGTCCCCCCCGGTCACCGGCGGGAGGACCAGAACGGAATAGCGCGCCGGAGAGACGCTGTTCCGGATGTAGTCCACGACCAGCCACACCACAGCGGCAAGGACGACGACTGCCGCGATCGTCAGGACCGGTTTCAGCGGGATCCGGATCTTGGAGAGACGGTTGACGATCCGCTGGGAAAGAGGGAGAGGAGGGGGTCCCACAGGCCCTTTCTCTTCAGGGACGATGTCATAGTCCGATTCGACTTTCTGGCTCAGCGATGATCCCCAGAAATCGGTGGGCCTGCCGGATTCGGGTGCTGCCTCTGCCTGCGGGCGGCGCACGGAGGCCCCCGTTGCGTGCTCCTTCGCCCGCCGCTCTTCCTCTTCCAGCCGGATCTTCTCTTCAAGTTCACGCGCTTTCAGTATCTGTTCCCTGAGGCTCGTCGCTTCGTGGTGGGAGGGATCCAGGATCAGCACCTCGCCGATGTACGCAAGCGCCTTGTCGTACTTCTCCTGCTGGTAGTAGTTGTTCGCCGCTTCCAGCATGTCGGCCATCTTCCTGCGCCGCTTCTCCCGCTCGGCTTTGTCTTCGGGCGGAGGGGGGACCTTTGGCGCCGTCACCGATTGAGTCACGGGAGGCTGCGGCGCCTGACGCGGCGGGGCCGCCGGTCGGGCAGGGGCCGCCTGGCGCGGAGGGACGGGGGGGGGCTGCATCGCCCGGGTCTGATCGCGGGTTCTCGCCTTCTCTTCCTGCAGCGCCTGAAGGCGGGTTTTCAATTCGGCCAAACCCGGATCGTCAGGGATGAGCCTGCTCAGTTCGGCAAACAGCTCGGCAGCCTTCTCGGATTTTCCCCGCTCGAGTGCGCTCTGCAGGCGTTCGCGAATGACGAGGATTTTCTGCTCGGTGGCGGCCTTGTTCCCCGCAGCGGGGGTTTCGGAGGCAGGGGCGGGAAAGGGAGCGGGAGACTTGCTCTTCAGTCGATCGACCTCCGCACGCCCAGTACGACTGCGGTCCTCCTCTTCGAGGCGTTTCATCTCCGCCTCCTCCGCCCGCCTGCGGATTTCCTCAAGCAGTTGCCTGCGGGCGGAGTCGCTGGGATTATGTTGGTCGTCCGACGGCATAACTCATTCGCAATGGTCCTGCCGGGAGGCAGCGGCGTATACCAGCCGTAGAATGGTGGGCAATATATCCAAATGGATTCCGAATGTCAACCAACGCGCCTTGACTTCCATCACACTTTGTGATACGTTTCCTGTGTCCTATCCACACACCACTTCGGAGAATCCATGGGCCCGCTCCTCATTCTGTTCGTGCTTGCCGTTGCGGTCCTCGGCTGGGCCGTCATGCAGTACAACGGGCTGGTGAAGCTGCGCAATCAGGTGGCCAACGGCTGGAAACAGATCGACGTCCAGCTCAAACGGCGTCATGACCTCATTCCCAATCTCGTCAACAGCATCAAGGGCTCCATGGAGTTCGAGCAGGAGACGCTCCAGAAGGTCATCGCTGCACGGGGCGCCGCCGTGAGCGCGACCGGCGTTGCGGACGCCGCCGCAAAGGAAGGGGCGCTCTCGGGCGCCCTCGGCCGGCTCTTCGCGCTCGCAGAGAGCTACCCGAGCCTCAAATCGAACGAGAACGTGAAACAGCTCCAGGAAGAACTCGCCAGCACGGAGAACAAGATCGGTTTCGCAAGGCAGTTCTACAACGATATCGCCACGAAGTTCAATATTGCCCAGCAGGTATTCCCGGGGAATATCGTGGCGAGGCTCTTCGGATTCAGCCCGTCGGAGCTGTTCGAGATCAAAGACGCCGGGGAACGGGACGTTCCGCAGGTCGATCTCTCACTGAAGAAATAACCCGGTCTCTACGTGCCGGATGCTCCCGCCAACATATTCGAGCAGCAGGCGGCGAACAGGCGGAACACGGTCATCGTCATGGTGTTCTTCGTATTGTTCGTCGGCTTCCTGGGATTCGGATTCGACGTGTTCATCCTCGGGTTCTCCCCGGGGGGACGCGGCCTGTTCGGCTTTCCGATCGCGACGTTCGCGGCGCTTCTCCTCGGAGGGTTCAGCGCGTACAGCGGGCTGGAGAACGGGGCGCGTTCCGTGCTCAATTCGTCGGGGGCTCTTCCTGCGCCTCCGGATGACCCCGGTTACAGGCAGCTGCATAACGTGGTCGAAGAGATGGCCATCGCCGCAGGGCTCCCGAAGCCGCAGGTCTACGTCATCCCCGATCCTGACCCGAATGCATTTGCCACGGGGAAGGATCCCGACCACGCCTGCATCGCCGTGACGCAGGGTCTCCTCGATTCGCTCGACAGGGATGAACTGCAGGGAGTGATCGCCCACGAAATGGGGCATGTGAGGAATTTCGACATCAGGCTGATGACGGTCACCGCGGCGCTCATCGGCGCAGTCATGCTCCTTGTGGAATTCGGATCCCGCTCTCTTCGGTTCGGGGTCGGGGGGCGGAGGAGCTCATCCGAGAGGAGCGGCGGCGGAGGAGGGATAATCCTGCTTGTCTTCTGGGTGATCGGGCTGATTCTCGCTCCGCTCGTCTCGCAACTGCTTGCCATGGCAGTTTCGCGCCAGCGCGAGCTTCTTGCCGACGCGTCGGGAGCCGAGCTGACGCGGAATCCCGCCGCGCTCGCCTCGGCCCTCCAGAAGATCGACGCCGCAGTTGAGCCGACGCGCTCGATCAAGAAGGGGACCGCGCATCTCTGCATCGCCAACCCTCTGGGGAGCAGCCTGGACGACAAGGAGGGTTTCTTTGCGGATCTCTTCTCAACGCACCCGCCGATCAGGAAAAGAATCATGATCCTGAAAGGAATGGCATACCAGCACGCGTAGCGGTAACGGCGGTGCCCCGGGCGCCACCGTTGATCCCGGCGTCCCTCTCAGGCGGGACTAATGCTGCACCCCCCGGGCAAGTATCGTGAGCACATCCCCTTCGAGCGTCGTCGCCGGCGATTCGGTGATCCTTCCGATCTCCTTCCCGTCTTTCAGGAATATAAATGTCGGGATCCGCTCGATGCCGAATTTCTCGGTCAACCCGTCACTGCTCTTCTTTGTCCGGTCGAGAGCGTAGAGTTTCACGGAGGACGCGGGAAAGCCTGATTCGTCCGCGAGCCTAAGGAAACGGGGAACCTCGCGTCTGCTGTCAGGGCACCACCCGCCGAAGAATACGGTCACATCGACACCCGGGCAGACACTCCGGATCATCGATACGAATTCGGGAGCGATTTTCGCAGTGTCGTAGCCGGCATGAAAGGGGGCATACGGGGGGGTCTCCAGTATATCCCGCGAAACCCAGCCCCTGTCCGCCGCCTCCCCGGGGGGAGGACCGGACCCCGCGCACGCCCAGAGAGACGCCACCGCCGCGCACAGGATCAGGCATGCAGCCGTTTTCATTTCCGCTGCAAATCTCATATATTACCCGGGTCGCTATGTTCGTCCACACGTATCTGGAACAGCCCGTATCCCCGCAGCAATGATCAGACCCCTCGACCGGCGCTACGACGCGGAGAAGATTTCCGCAATCGAC
>Ga0335085_10009274_pt1 | contig 14871 bp, 14 predicted proteins | sample Lox_Sample_45_FD_206712 | JGI IMG/M metagenome (GOLD analysis project Ga0335085, IMG submission 206712) | Soil microbial communities from Loxahatchee National Wildlife Refuge, Florida, United States - Lox_Sample_4.5 | ecosystem: Environmental > Terrestrial > Soil > Wetlands | place: USA... | reverse complement strand
TGACCGAAAGCCTGAAATCTGCGGTTCACACGCCTGGAGAGAAAGGACAGCAGTATACGGAGACATTAGGTGTTCTCGATGCCGTAATACGAGACTGTTCTTGTCTGGCGCGGTGAGGGGATCAATCCATGATCGTCTTTTGTACCCACTGCTGGGCGGAGATCGACTCCGCACATCAACGTTGTCGTTACTGCGGGGTGGACTTGAGCGCCGACCCTCGCTCCTATGAAGAAAAGCTCGTGGCGGCGCTCCAACATCCTTTGCCGGAAGCAAGAGTCCGCATCTGCTGGCTGCTCGGAGAGAATAAGATCTTTCACGCCGTATCCCAGCTGATCGAACTTGCAGAACATGACAAGGACTTCTTTGTGCAGCGCGCGGCGCTTGAGGCTCTGGGCGCCATGCGCGACCCAAGCACGCTCCCCATACTGCGGTCGATCAGTCGTGGACAGAATCACTTTCTCAGACTCACTGCTCAGAGAAGCATCGAGAATATCGAACTGTCACAGGGGTCCGGCCAATGAAACCATCCACATTCAATCTTCTCTTTTTGGTTGCAGGTCTCATTGGGCTGCCGATCTGCATTCACGGTTGGTATCGGTCGCATCGAATCCCCTGGCTCATTGGAATTGGCGTGTTTGTCGCGTTTTTTGTCTCTAGCCTTCGCGAAATCTTGTTGAAGTTCCGCGGACATTAGAGGTTCGGGAGTCTCCATTGCCATACGTGCGAGGCACCTTTACCGGTGAGCGAGCTCGCCAGATTGCTAGACTCGGCAGTTTGTCTCGCAAGGGTATCCGGCCCCAGCCGTGGTGGCCAGAGGATATTTGCCAAAATATCGAAAAGATCGTCTGGATGGTTTATTGCCTTGGCGAGCTGGGTGAAGACTGGCACGAATTCACCGCCTATGATGGCCGCGGGAGGATACTTGGTTGCCATCGCGTGGATGGATACTGAGCAGGCCACGATGGCCACCCTGGCTACACTCGTGCCCCACGCAGGCTGGATGCAGAGGCGTGCATGTATCTAACAAAGATCTATGATCCGGCGGCCTGTGCCTATCGTGTGCGTTATGCCATCGCAAGTATTTTGTGCGATCGAGTTGTGAACGAAGGCGCCTTCCATTGTTGTTTCGAAATGGGAGATGAGGACGAGGTGGTCAGCGCAATCCTTCGCCGGGGGCTGAAGAACCCAAAGTTGCGTGCTGCGCTCGAGAACAGCCATCTAGTGAAACTCACTCAATGGCTGGGTCGTTATCCGGAGCTCGCCGAAGCATATTACACGAGCGAAACCCAGGTCCCGAACCAGAGACTGCGTGAGCATTGACGCATGGCAGACGGAACCATACACACGGGGGCCGCTCAATCAGCCTCAACGACTGCGAGACGGAGCCATCTTGGCATGACACTCGCAAGTGAGAGCATCCAATCGAGGAATTAGCTGCTCAAGCCAGCGATCAAAGTCGGCATGCTCCTTCGCGCCGTGCACGCTCCGCCCCGGATTCAGTTCATTCCATTCAAACCATTTATGGTTGACCCAAGACAGATAGGGCAGCAAGAGCGAAAACGGATACCATGCCCTGTCGTACGTCAGGATTTGTTCGGAGGTCATGCCGTGATCATGAACATGGGACCTGTACCGAAGTTGAAAGTCACCTGCGAACCTTGCTCTGCTGGCACGTGTCATGGAGGCCTCCATTGCTATCGATGAATGACGCGGTGCAGATCCTGTTGCTCCTCAGCTAGTGAGTTGCAGAAGAGAAAGAATGCGCGATGCGAGGTCTCGGTTATCTTCGCCACGAGCGAGCCATCTGTCTCTGCACTCGGACAAAAAGCGGAACTGCAGCAAGTTCGGCGATCACGCAGAAAGCGATGACCGCCGGCACAGAATGGTCATACAGGACTCCGATAACGGCACTGCCAGCAAACCAGGACAGTCCATACGCTCCGGTGAACAAACCATAAGCGGAGGGCCTGCGTTCCACAGGAACCATCGTGGCAACTGCCGCGGGGATAATTGATTCATGAACACCCATGCCCACCCCCCAAAGTGCGACGCCGATGAGGGCCGGCCAGAAGCCGCCAACGAAGACCAATGGCGCGAAGAGTGTGATAGCACGGTCAGAGGAATGAGAACGGAGATCCCGAAACGATCGAAGAGTCTGCCGATCGCCAGTGATCCGGCACCGCTGACCGCCATGGCTACAGAGTAAAAAATCGGGATCCATGTCGTTTTTACGACGGCGTCTTTCTGGAAGTGAAAGGCGATCAATTGGAAATCGGCGAATCCGACGGATACCAGAGCCGCGGCAGCCAGGTAGACCCAAAATGTGTGCGGCAGCTCTTTGGCCTGTACACTTGTCGCCTTCGCTTCCAGATCTTCAGGGCGGGGGTAAAGCATCCTCGCGATCGAAAGCAGCAACAACGTCATTCCCGCAGGAACCGCTAGTGTTCCAAAAGCCAGCCTATAATCGCCTCGATGTGCCAATATGAGTGCGATGAGCAATGGGCCAAACAGCGCTCCGCATTGATCGAGAGCCTCGTGAACGCCGAATCCCCAACCGAAACCCATCTCCTTTGCGGCGTGTGACAGCATTACGTCGCGCGGGGGATTTCGGATTGCCTTTCCAACTCGTTCCAGCAGAATCAGCAGGGCCGCGATCCGCCAATTGCCTGCGAGAGCCAGCAGGGGTACGGCTGACATCTGAACGATGTAGCCGAAGAAGGTAATGGGCCAGAATTCTCCCGTCCGCTCACTGATTCGGCCTGAGAAGAATCGCAACCCATAGCCCAGCAATTGTCCCAGGCCGGCTACGATTCCGACGATGGTTCCGCTTGCTCCGAGGATCTGGAGAAATGGCCCTGTGATGCTTCGGGAACCCTCATAGGTGAAATCCGCAAATAGGCTGACCACGCCTATCGCAAGCACGAATTTCAAGGCAGCCTTGCGCTTCACATCTTTGCCCGAGATGCGTTGCTGCAGAACGGTAGCTTTTATGGGACTCACTCGCACTCCTCCGATTGATTCGGCAGGAGTCATTAGTCAGCTCATTTCGACCGACAGTTGCGGGCGGATTCCATCACCCTGTCCCTTTTGAGCGGAGACACCCTCAATGTAGCACAGGACTGTATGGTTTCTCCTGACGGCTCAATCCACTTCAATCGAACGATTCCATGTCTGAATCACTCGCGTTTCTCGTTCGATACTCAGTGTGCTATCGGAGCAGCTTCTGCGTATCGTCACGGCATTGTTCATGATTCAGACGTCCTGCGCATACCGGTTGCGACTGTGTTTCGATTGTGCTACTACTAGGGTGTTGATGGCGAAGGAATCCGCCCTAAAACGCCTCCGCATACGGAAGGCTGATGACTCCTACCTGAGCGTAGGAGTTTTCTTTTTGCTCCCGCTCTAAAACTGCAAGGGAGCAGGAAATGACCGACTACCTCGATCTTCCCATAGGGGCGCAAACTCCGAACGTCGTCACTGCCGTCATAGAGATTCCACAGGGGTGTATTAACAAATACGAATACGATAAGAACCTGCATGTCTTCCGCCTGGACAGGAATCTCCACTCGCCCGTTCATTATCCGGGCGACTACGGGTTCGTGCCGCAGACGCTTGCCGAGGACGGAGATCCTTTAGACATCCTCGTCTTGGGCGATGCGCCGACATTTCCGGGCTGCATCTATCATGCGCGGCCCATTGGACTCTTCGAAATGCTGGATCAAGGCATACGAGACGAGAAAATTCTTGCCTGTGCCACTGGAAATCCACGTTTTAGTGGTATCCAGAATTACACCGAAGTGCAACCGCACATCCTTCTTGAAGTTGAACATTTCTTTTCCATCTACAAAGACCTTGAGGGCAAGCGGACTAAAGTGCTGGGCTGGAAAAACCGGCAGGCCGCCCGCGAAATCATTCAACACAGTCATGAGCGCTTCACGCAGAAAAGCGTCGCATAGGACGTTGACAGTGGCTGAGTCGGTCCTTCAACACGTGCCAGCTTCTCCGTATCAAGCCGCCGTCGACCGGGTGGAGGAGATGGCCCGGCTGCAGGATCAGTCACGCAGAAGGAAATCGATGCTGGTCTTCGGCCCGGAAGGCGTCGGGAAGACGCGCTTGTTGCAGCGCTTTCTAGAAACCCAGCCGTTCGCCCTCTATGTAGGCCAGCCTCATTCGCCGCGCGAGATGATGCTGGCTCTCGTTGAAGACCTCCGAGCTCTGTCAAAACGAGATCTACGTCTACCCCCAGACCCGAAATCGCTGAGCACTTCTTCTCTCAAAGGCATCATCCAGCGGGCACTGGATCAGTATCCTTTCCTGCTAGTGCTCGACCACCTTTCCGGACCCTCCCGTATTGTGACCGGCATGGTAAAGGAGATGAACTACTACGGTCGCACTCCGGTGTTCTTTGCCGCCCGAACCCCCCACATGGAAGATATCGGGGCGCTACTGCCGATGTGTGCGGATCGCTCGGAGCGCGTGGAAATAAAGAATCTGACTCCCTCCATTGCTCTGGAATTTGCGCAAAGGGAGTCCGAAAAAATCGGGCTCTGGGCTTCCAATCTGGAACATGCGCTACACTCGCTCGTTGACTGGAGCGAGGGTAATCCGGGGAGCATCATTCAGATGGTGAAGATGGCGCATTTGGCCAAGTATAGGATGGGCGACCAGATCAAGGCGCATGTCTTATATCTCGATCACCGCATGGGCCGTCGTTAGTGGCGGAGCCATCGCGACAATCAAAGAACGTATTCGATAACCCAGGGCGCACTTACATTGCGATGTCCCGCGAGCAGCAATAGCGCCAGCTGCGATGCGCGCCGCTCTTCTTCGCTGGTCAGATAGCGACGGAGTGCATCGTACCTAAGCGCGTACCGCTGCAAATCTTCTGCGGTTCTTTCCATAAGGCGTGCATGCGATTCAAGCAGCCGCTGAGCGGGCTCTCCCACGCCGCCCAGGAGATCCGTAACCAGTACCAGATGAGGAAGACAACAAGCTGGCACGCGCGCATTGTCTGACGTCGCGGCTTGCGCAGCCGCCGCAACCTCTTCCACCGCCCTTTTCTCTGCTTCTAGCCGGACCTCGCAGACAGGGCATGTTTTTGCGGTAGGCAGTAGACTGCGAATATTCTCTACGGATTCGCCACGATGAACTATCTGGCCAGCGAATTCCTTGAGTTCTGCTGCGAGACGATGCGCAAGTTCTGGATAGGCCACGCATACGCCATAGGGGGAAGAGATGCTTTCATATTGCCAGGTGTGGAGAGTGCAAAAGCCGCCCCGTCTGGCATGTTCCTGCTGTATCTCAGAGTTGACGGTCAGTTGATATTGGTACTTGCTCAGGAATCGGAACATCGCCTCCAAAATCGATCCACAAATTCGGCATCCGGTCTTTCTGTCGATCTGCAGGGGATAGGAATTCTCGTCCGACCGTCCCCCGGGAGCCATCACATCCTGCTCTTGACTAGGTGCACCGAGGACGGTCTCCCGCAAACCACGGAATCGTTCAATGAGCGCTTGATAGAACGTCTCGTGCTCGGGATGCTCCTGTGACCTGGATCTCTGGACCAGAAATGTCATGGTTCGTTCATACATATTCACAAGAAACGACTGGGCGCGCTCTTCGGTCAGAAAACGTAACAGCTCTCTTTCAAACACCTGGATGCCGCTGTCTTCCAATTGCTCGTGGTTTTGTGCTTGCTTCGCTTCCAGTGCCTGCCGCGCAGAGACGGAAAACATTCGAGCCGTATCTGAAAATGAAAAGCGCTCCAGAGATTCCGCTACAAAACTGAGCGCCTCATCCCGCTCACGCTGGCCCACTGTGTCGTGCTTGTTGACCACGACAAAGAGCTTCTTATTCGTATTGCGAATCCGATGCAGGATGCGGTCTTCTTCTTCAGAAAGAGGACTCTCATAGCTCGTCACCAGGACAAACGCATCCGCCTGCGGCAGAAAACGCTCGGTAGTCAATGTGTTCTCAATGATGGGAGAGCCAAGCCCCGGAGTGTCTACAAAAAAGAAGCCACGGCGCAAGATCTCCACCGGCAATTCAATCTCCGCATAAGCGATTTTTTTTATATTGCCAGGATTTTCTTTTTGCGTGACATAGTCTCCCAGTTGGGAGAGGGGTACCTCCCGGCTTAACCCGTGGTCCGTGAAATGGAGCACGACCTGTTTCCGACTGCCATAGCGGACGGTCGTAATCACGGAAGTCAGCGGAACAATGCCCGTTGGCAGAAGGTCTCCGCCAAGGATGGCATTCGTCAGCGTGGATTTCCCCCGGCTGAACCTTCCCACCACCAGCAGATTGAATCGGTCTTCAGCCAGGCGTGTCAGGAGATCGCGGCACTCGGCCAGGAGTGTCCCGTCCTTCGTATCGATCGCTTGCGCTGATCGGATAACTTCAGCGATAGCGAATTTCTTCTGTTCGTATCGTTTGAGATCCATTATGTTCTCGCGTGCGCCTTCCACTGCAATGATGTCAACGCCGGTAGGCCCACAGACCTGCGTGAGCATCACGATGTTGCATAGTGGTCTCTTTCCAGCTCTGCGCCCAGAAGATGCTTCAGAATCCGCCAGAATGGCACAAGCCAGTTAGGGTGCTCACCACCTGCTCTCCGCTCGTTGGCCATCGTTCGGGCAATTTCGCGGGCAAGCTCAGGATGGGAATCGAGGATTGTCGTTACCTGGTCTTCCTGCATCCAGTTGAGATGATCGGAGATGCGAAAGAGCGCCTGCAGGATCTGGGGCCGATCGTCCTTTGGACCAATCGCGGATCCGATGTTTGCTGTGGCGATGACCACATCGGCATCTCTCTCCAGAAGGAAATTCCGAAGATCGCACCACTCCTCGGGCAGAACACCAAACTCGCCCAGCAATTGAAGCGTGGCCCGCAGTTGGCGCAATGCGGAGGGCACGTGCAACCGAGTATCGGTCAGGCCCCGAATCGAGAGGATGGCATATTGACGGGCAGTTTCCGAAACCTTCCTGAGCCCGTCTTTTGCTTCCTCGCGGCAAAAGTCATCTTCCAGTACTTCGAAGAGCAATGGGATACTTTCCGATCGATGAAATTCTCCGAGCGAGAAGATCAAGCCGCTGGTGGCCCGCTGTCTTGCGGCATCCAGAAGAACATGGAAGACTTCCTCGCATTTCCATCGAATGAGTGCCCTGGCAACAGCGCTGCGCACCGCATCTTCGGCGAAAAGGACTTCCGCATCGCATGGCAACTCGTATTGGCGGAAATAGGAGATCAGTGTGGAATAGGCTCCGAGTTCCCCAAGAGCGTGCGCCGCTCGGCAGCGTGGCAGAGCGATGGTTCTCGGCGGTCCCGCCAGCAGAAAGTGCTCAAGGTGTGGCACCGCCCGGTCTCCCTGCGCAATCAGCATCGTGATGGCGAGTTCTCCATCCACGAGTGAATACAGCGCAGCAATCAGATTTTCCACCTGCGCATCGCCCATTCCAGCCAACCGATTATTCATATATGCACACTCTCAGGCGGCACCGGCTTGCTCGCTCCGGGAATCCCCTCCCGGTAGCTTCCCGGTCTCAAGTACAACAATCAACGCCTCCTGATCATCGGGTGAGATCGGCATCTTGCGGATCTCCCGGATGGTATCGATCAGCGGATACTTGTATTCCTTCAGAGAGATCTCTCCATCCTCCCAGAGCGCATAGCATGCGAGCGGGCGTCCGGTTTTAGGTTGGCCGACACTGCCGGGATTCACAATCGTCGTTTTCCCAATTTTCCGAATGAAGGGCGTATGTGTGTGGCCCACGACAAGTACATCGGCATCGGCCCATCCGATCTCCGTCTGCCAGCGCTCTGAGTTCTCAGGACAGTACCCAAACAAAGGATCGGTAGGCATGGCATGAACCAGATAGAAACTGGTCGAATTGACGATGAGTTCTCTGTGAAGGGGAAGACGTCTTAGGAACTGCACGTCATCCTGGGTACAAACATCCTGTGTGAAGCGGCGCGTCTCGGCAGCTAATCTCTGGAAGGGCGCGGAGCACCGCGGGTCGGCATTGAAACCAACCGCATGGTCGTGATTACCACAGACTATAACTGTGGCGCGATCCTCGATCCACCTGATGACTTCTCGCGGTTTGGGACCATAGTCGACCAGATCGCCGATACACCAGAGCTGGTCATAATCGTGTTCAGGAAGCGATTCGAGAGCCGAAAGATTTGAATGAATGTCGGAGATGATAACGATCTTCATAAGCCACATCAGCCTTTCCGCACGCAGCCTAGCCCGCATCGATCAGATTTGGGCTGTTGTGCTGCTCATTTCCCGAATTGACCGTTTGAGTCAAAAATCTGGCGATACAAGTCTTCGCCATGACTCGTCTCCAGTGGCTCACCTTCGAGCAACCTGAAGGTTCGGGTTCCGTCGGCGCTTCTTTCGGCACGCAAGAAAATGGCATCTTCGATCCTTCGATCGAAGAGGCCACGCGCGAATTCGTACAGATGCGTGACGTAAAGGATCTTCACACCCTTGTCGAGCAGCGCGCAGACAATCTGCCTCGCAATCTCTGATCCTTCCCGCTCGTTGGTCGCCGCGAATGATTCGTTGAAGAGCAACATCGAATTCGGCACGATGTGGTCGGCAATCTCGCTGATCCGGCCGAGTTCCTCATCGAGCTTTCCGCTCTTCATCGTCAGGTCCTCTTCCCGCTTGTAGTGAGTAAACAGGGCAGTACAGAGCTCGGCTCTTAATGTTTCGGCTCCGACGAACATACCGCATTGCATCATCACCTGCGCCAGACCGATGCTCCGCAGGAAACTGGACTTTCCGCCCTGGTTGGCGCCGGTCACAATTGTCAGGCTCTTGCCGTTGGCGTCCACCGCATTGCCTACCACCCTGCGCTCCATGTGGAGCGACAGGCACACGTCGTACAGTCCCCTGAAGCAGTGTTGGCGGTCGCCCGCGGGCGTCGGGGTGGGAAAACACACTGGCTCTCCCTTGGCTGCCAGTCCATCGTGCAGGTTTAGGCAGCCCACATAAAAGGCCAACTCCGTTCGCAGCATATTGAAGAAGCTCATGACGTGATCAGCGGATTGGGAGAGCGCAGTCGCTACCCGGCTGATTCCCAGGTTCCGCATTTCCGACAGGATCTGCGCTCCGGTCTCGTCGCGATCGGCAATATGGAACGTGTAGGCGGGAGGGCCTTTGGTAAGCATCCGCTTGAGCCAGTTTGGCTCCCCGTCGCGGGGCTGGCGCAGCGCGTAGTGGATACCTTCGTTGCTCTCACCTAGCTCTACGCTCAGGAGCACGCCTTTGCGGAATTTCAAATCCGTTAGATGATTCTGAATTCTGGCCAGGTACTCGTCGCCCAGTTCCTTCGCGGTCATCGCGAAGAGCGCGGTGAATGCCTCTGACTCGAATCGATAGGCTACATTGTCGCCGATTTCTCTCAGGTTCCTGAGCAAGCCCAACAACACCTGCAACGATTCGATAGAGCTGTAAAGCATCGAAGACGGGTAGTGGCCGGAAATGCCCCACCACTGCTTCTTCGCTCTTTCACTCGCCTCCACTGTAAGTTCATACAGTTCCCTGATTATCCCCGGGTTTTTGAGGCAATCCCTCAGGGTCTGTTGCCGATACAGAATCGTGTCAATGCCGCTGGACAGGCCGGAGAGAAGCGCCTTCCGTGCCACGTCCAATAGAAACACGTCATCGCCGGCCATTGCATACAGCAAAGTATTTAATTCAAGGTCCTGGATCAGAGCTTGCTCGTTCCATGGCACGGCCTGGTCCAGATCAAAATCCTGCTCGCGGTGCATTAGCAGAGCTTTCATACCTTCATGCGCTCCTTGAGCCAGCCATACGTGACGCGATACTTTTCAGCGATCGCAAGCGCGTACGCCAGTCCATCAGCCGGTCTTCGCTCCAATTTGTAGGTTCGAACCGCCGGATTGTCCGGATCGATTGTGCTGACGACGCTGACTGTCTTTTCGTTGAACGAGGCCAATTCATCTAGAAAAGTGACGCAGACGCCGAGCAGGTCCAACGCGGAAATTCTCTCCATGACCTTCATGCTCAAATAGACCGCGTCCTTGAGCGTCGTCGACGCGAAGATCTCATTCATGACGAGCAGACTGTTCGGCGTAGCTTCCTCAAGTATCTGGTGAATCCGAACTAAGTCATCCTGCAGCTTGCCGCGAAGATTTGTGAGGTCCTCTTCGCGCTCAAAGTGCGTGAAAATGCGGTCAAAGAGAAAGAGCCGAGCTGCCACGCCCGGAACTTTGCAACCCAGGCTGGCCAGGTATTGCATCTGGCCAAACATGCGCGCGAATGTCGTTTTGCCGCCCTGGTTCGGGCCGGAAACAACGAAGACGCGCTCCCGGCCGGTCAGAAAGAAATCGTTACAGACGACCACAGCCTTTTCGTCGATAAGCCTGGACGCCAGCGCGAGGTCGAAGGCGTCGCGGCTGCGTATCTCCCTGGACGTTTGCGAAAGCTGCGGTTGGCAGAAACTCAGACCGCCCCGCCAGAATTTTTCGAGATAGGTGAGGTAGGCAATGTAAAACTGTACCTCTCGATCGAACCTCGAGATCTTGTCGTCAACATACTCCGCATGCGCCATGCAAAAAGCCTCGAGGGCGGTGAACGTGTCCGGATGAAGTAGCGCTACCCGGTCAAGCACCTCAGCTTGGATATGGTTCATGCCCTCCCAGCTCCGGGTCTTGACTGCATAGCCGCCCACATCGCTTCGCCTGAATTTCTCGAATGTCTCTTCGACAGAGGCGCTGTAATCGCTCTCTGAATCGTAGTGACGAACGGTGACGGCGGCGTCTTTAAGAAGCAGACAATATCTGATTGCGGAGAGGTCTGTCTTAAGCTTGTCCGCTTCCGTCACGAGATTGCAGAAGGAAACAGATGCGACATATTCCGTCAGATAATCGCGGAAGGCGAGCAGGCCCCGCGATTTTGCATCGAGTGCGCAGATATTCCGCGAGAGCCGTGCAACAGCCTCGCAATAGATTTCGACCGCGCTCAGGAAGCATCGTTCCACGGCTTGTTTGTAGTAGAGCTTCTTCGCCTGTTCGAGACGCTGGCGCATTGCGCGCATTTGTCCCGAGAAGGACCTGACGGCTTGCATCAGGATCGTGTCTTCGAGATCCTGCATGACCTCCTGACGATAGGCGATCGCGTCGAGATCGTTTAATGGGGTGTAGTAAAACGGCGCGAGGTCATAATCTTTCCAGTCGGCCGTGATGGCGTCGATAATTTGATCCAGGTTTAGATCACCAAAGAAGGTAGGAGCTTTGATCGTCGCTGTCTTCGCGCCCTCGTGAGGTCCTTCAAACAATACGCTGTGGAAGATCACTGTGCTTGGACGTGATCGGCCCTCAGGTTGTGCCATGCAACTGAGCGTCGTGTTGTACCGATCCGTCACAGTGAAACTCCTCCCCGGGAATTCTCGCTACAAATTCCGCTCGGTTCAGACTGTTTCAAGGGATCGTGGCGCGGGATAAGATGACTCGGCGACAAGAATCCCTTGTCAGGAGTCATCATCTGTCCCGGCCTATTGGGACAGCGGTTAAGGCCGAACTCCTTGGCCCACTTTAATGGTACGTCTCTTGCGAAAAAAGTCAAAAACCGCTGCCGACAGTGAGGTTCATCTGGAAGCGGGTAGAGTTGCATCCGCCTGCGTCGCCGGGGACCTTTTGACAAAAGCTCTCGGCCGCTCGACCGTTCATTTTCATTTTCAGTAACGCACCGAGCTGCCGGTCGTGCGATAGGCTGCCGCGTATGGATACATCTCTGAACAAGTGGCCACATGAGCAAAGCTGATCGCAAAGGATGCGGGCTGCACTCTTTCTCGACTTGTAGTGCTCTACTCTAATTGTCGAATCCCAGAACTTGCATCTTTTTTAAAAGCCAGCAATGACGTTTTTTGATATTCCTCGTGAAAAGATGGGCATGATTTCTGACAGCTTGATTGACAGCAACCGGAATGGAAACCGAGCTACTTCATTGGGATCAGTGGGCGAAATGCATGACTAAATCCCACAAAACAATAAGCAGCAATACGTGATAGAAGACACAGTTCCGAACTTAAAATCCGACTCAGAGGACTAGTGTCGGGAAACGCGCCTTTCAGCAGCGAACCTTAGCTCTCAAGCAGAAAATCTCAAAGGATGCTGGATTCCAAGGTTCGCTATCGTGTAGTAACAAGTGTTCATGCGGTTTCGAGATAACGTCGAGATAACCTGCTGCGGCAACAGAATGAAACTGATTGCCAGATCGGGCATGTGTGGACTCGAAAAATCATGGAGTTACGTGAATTGGAATTGAAAGCTACAGCCTTTAGCAGGTTCGAATCCTCTCTCCCCGACCATTCTAAATCAACTACTTAGGCTGACTGCGGAGACCGATTCTCCTCGTGTCCCCATTCGGCGTTTCTGATTTTCAGTTGGGTCCAAAGACACATCTCACCTATCAGAGCCCACTCTGATTTACGCGTTTACGCGCGCGATCCATTGCGTGATCAGACGCAGTTCGGGAGGCTCCTAACGCTTCTTCACGGGAGCGATAGCGTCGTGTTCGGGTCCATCGAGAATGATCGCTCTGCCCTACCGGTCTGATGAAGCACGGTGAGGGATCTATCGGTAGCGACGCCCACTGCGCGGCGAAGGTCTCCCCTTTGGTCGGTGATGAGCCGAACGACGCTGGCGGTCTTAAGGACGAGACGGCCGTTTAGCGATAGCTCAGCTTGACCTGACTCGTACTGGATCTCGGCGGTCAGGGTGCGATGCACCTGCAAGCGAAAGCTTGAGCAGATCTGAGGTGCAGGCGGGCGAATGTTCCACTCCAGTTCGTCGCCGATCTTGCGAACTCCGGCTAGTCTCCATGTGAAATCGACGAGGACAAGTGCAGCAGGGGAGTAGCCGGATGCATCAGGGGTGAAATCGCCGGTCAGTGGGTCCAGTTGCTGGCGGAATCCTTCGGCGCGAAGAAAAGCATCAATCCATTGCTGCATCAGGTGGGCGAGATCGGCGGGTTTGCCGTAGTGCTCCATCCATCGCGGTGCACGGAGGGCGGTTAGAGCCTGCGAAGCGCCTCCCCAGGAATTGCGCGGGATGGGACGGACGAAATGCGGATCGTCGAGTGCGATGGAGGGCAGGGGATAAGGAGCCCAGAAGGCGCTGGGATTATGGATCTGTCGCCGGTAAATGGTCTCAAAGAGTTGCTGATCGACGACGTGCTCCCCAAGGACGCGGCTGATTATGTCGCCGCGAATTCGGACGAAGTGGTCTTGCGCATCGAGGTCGTAAAAAGCGGCGTCGGTCGGATCGTACAGTCGATTCAGGATGGCTGTGCGAATGGCTGCTGCAAGTTCGAGCCAGTAGTCCGACTCGGAGTTCTTTCCCAGCGCACGTGCCATCGAGGCCAGAGCAAGACGTCCGCCGTAAACGGTTGCGGATAGGTCGGGGCATAACCGCGGAAGCGAGGGAAGTGGCGGACACTTGCGAGCGTCACCGCCCGGACAGCCGTTGGGAATTCCAGCCCAGCGCGGACTGTTGTCGTGTCCGGTGTCATAGGTGCAGAAACCCTCGCAGAGGCCGGTGTGACGTGTGCCCCGATATTGGCGAAGCCATGCGTCCCAGCGGCTGCTGGCGTCGTATGCGGCCTCGAGCAGATGGCTGTCCTGTAACTGCTGGGAGAGTTCCCATGCAGTCGCTGCGATGGGGACGACCATCTGGATTTGGCCGAAGCCGATTCCTGTCGACTTTAGGTTGCAGGGAATCTGGCCGTCTTCGCGTTGCTGTTCGAAGAAGGCGACGTGGTTGTTGCGTGCGACATCGGGGCGAATCGCCGAGTAGACGAGGCCTTCGTGGGGAGCACACTCGAGCCAGATACCACGATAGACGCTGCCTTCGATCAGAACGGGATTCTGACAGCCGGGCAATGTCTGGATATTCCCGGCGAGAATGCCAAGAGCTCTCTGGTAGCGGCTCTGAAGCGCGGCGTCCGTTGTTTCGAAGTGGATGCTGGAGGTTTCCGGGGCGGGATCGACCTTCGAGGCGATTGGTTTCTGCGTTCTGTGCAGGCCCGTGCGCGGCGCGAGGAAGACAGTACCCGCAAGAAGGCCGGATCGCGCAAGGAATTTGCGTCTAGTTGTGAGAATCACACTCGCGACCAAGGATTAATGCCGGGTGGCTGATCATGTTTCCAGTCGATGTCGATGAATCCCGGACCCGTATTCTACTCTCGTCGCCGCAACCGCCCGTCTTGTACATCATTTCGCTGAGGATGACGCAGTTCCGAGTAGCTTCTGAGTGGTGGCAAACTCGGCCTGCGCTTTTTCCGTGGCTCCGGTCTTCTTGTAGACCTGGCCGAGTTGAAAGTGCAGAGACGCTTTCTGCGGTTCCAGCGAGACTGCCTGCTCAAGGGTGCGGCGTGCGGCGTCGAAGTCGCCTTTTTCTGTGTACAGTCTTCCCAGCTGCGCAAGGATTTTCCAGTCGTTCGGCGCGATTTGCGCAGCGCGCTGTAATAGCGACAGGGCTTCGTCGAGCTGATTGCGGTCAATGAGCACCGTTGCCAGATTCAACATCGGTTGCTCGCTTGGATGCGACGATTCGGCCTGCATCGCCAGAGCTTTCCGGTACGCGGCAATCGCGTCATCGACACGGTTGAGTCCTTCGAGGGTGAGTCCAAGGTTGTTCTCAGCTTTCACCGAAGCCGGATCAATCTGCAAGGAACGCTGAAACGAATCGAGTGCAGGATGGAAGTGGTTCAACGTGTATTGGATGCGTCCCGCTTCGTACCATGCCTCCGCGTCGTTTGGGTCGAGCGAGAGCGCGTAGTTGATCCAATGTTCGGCGTCGGTGTAGTCGCTAAGCAACACATAATCGAGCGCAACT
>Ga0335085_10009273_pt1 | contig 14872 bp, 14 predicted proteins | sample Lox_Sample_45_FD_206712 | JGI IMG/M metagenome (GOLD analysis project Ga0335085, IMG submission 206712) | Soil microbial communities from Loxahatchee National Wildlife Refuge, Florida, United States - Lox_Sample_4.5 | ecosystem: Environmental > Terrestrial > Soil > Wetlands | place: USA... | reverse complement strand
GCGAGAGAGTCGAGATCGCGCACCGTTCGACGGTACGCGGTGCAATCGCGCGCCGCTAGTCGCTCTTTCGGACGCGTCGGTCTAGGATCGGCGCGTGTCAGACGACGCCTTGCGGGCATCGTGTTTCGCGTCGCTCGACGTGCTCTGTGCGACACATGGAGAGGACGTCCCGTACCGCGGCGGGCTCGACGCAGGATTTGCGTTCCGCGGACGACGAGTTCCGTTCCTCTCGACGCAGAAGGGGATCTTCCATGCCGCAGTGCAGGAGGGCGAGGCGGCTCTTTCCATCCAGACGTCGGCGAACTCGCCGTACGACGACGAGGAGACTCCGGATGGGTTCTTCTATGCGTACCGTGCGGGCCTGGTCGACCAGCCGGACAACCGTGCGCTGCGTGCCGCGTATTCCCAGGCCACGCCCATCGTGTACTTCATCGCGACGCAGCCCGGCTGGTACAAGCCGCTCTACCCGACGTACGTCGTGGGGGACGACCGCGCGGCGCGGCGTGTCCTCGTCGCTCCGGGCCGGATGCTGGGACCGCTCGACGAGCGGACCCCGGCTCATGTCGAGGATCCGGTCGAGCGACGCTACGCGGTCCGCGAGGCCCGCACACGCCTGCACCAGGCTCGATTCCGAGGTCGGGTGCTCGTCGCATACTCGCGACGCTGCACGATCTGCTCCCTGCGGGAAGCGCGCCTGCTCGATGCGGCGCATATCGTGGGCGATCTCGAGGAGAAGGGTGAGCCGGTCGTCTCGAACGGCCTGAGCCTCTGCTCCATCCATCACCGCGCGTTCGACCAGAACCTCGTGGGCATCTCGGCCGACTACTCGGTGCAGGTCTCGCGGCGGCTCCTCGACGACGAGGACGGGCCGATGCTCGAACTCCTGAAGGGATTCCACCAGACGACGATCGAGATCCCGAGCCGCCGCGTCTGGAGACCCGACCCCGAGCGCCTCGCCGAGCGATTCGAGCGGTTCGCCGCGGCGTCGGGCTGACGCGTCTAGCCGACGCGGTACGCCATCAGGATCGCGTCCACGTCTTCGCCGGCCCGCCGGTAGTGGCCCTTGCGGTAGCCCTCGCGCTCGAAGCCGAACTGCTCGTAGAGGGCGATTGCCGGCTCGTTCCACGGGAAGACGTGGAGCTCGAGCTTGCGGATGCCGGCGGCGCGCGCCCACTCGACCGACGCCTCCAGGAGCGCACGGCCGACGCCGCGGCGGCGCGCCTCCTTCGCCACCATCAGGCCGAGGTCGGCGACGTGCGCGCTCGCCGGATGCGGGTCGCGCGCGACCGACAGCCGGCCGACGAGCGTGCCGTCCGTGCGCTCGGCGACGAAGACCGCCGCGTGCGGGTACCGACGCAGCGCCTTCAGGTAGCGCCGCTCGTCGCCGACGCTCCGCCACTCGCCGTCGGCCGAGATCAGCCACGCCTCCGGCTCGCCGCTGACCGCCTCCGCGAGGTGCGTCAGCGCCTCCGCGTCGCCCGGGTCCGCCGCGCGGACGACGAAGTCCCGCGTCATGCCCGCTCCCGGCGCCGGCAAGGCCGGCGCAGCCGCTCTTTGACGAGCTCCGTCGAGCCTCCGCTCATTTCACGACCACGCCCCCGCCGCCGCGGCGCGGGTCGCCCGCGGCCGCGAGCGTCCCGTCGGCGAGCACCTCGACGGCGCTGACGCCGCCGAAGTAGAGGTTCTGCCGCCGGAAGCGCACGACCTCGCGCCCGGCCGCCTCGAGCCCGTCGGCCACGGCCGGATCCTCGCAGTAGACGACGCCCGCCTCCGCGTGGAGCCGCGGCGCGTCGACCGCGGCCTCGACGCCCATCCCCCTGCCGACGACGTTCGCCACGACCTGGAGGATCGCGCCTCGCAGCCTCGCCGAGCCGGCGGAACCGACGACGAGACGCGGCCGCCCGTCGCGGAGCACGAGCGACGGCGCCATCATCGACGTCAGCCGCGCACCCGGCCGCGCCGCGCCGGCGAGGTCGGCCTCGCCCAGCATGTTGTTGAGGTGGATGCCGGTGCCGGGGACGACGACGCCGCTTCCGGAGCCGAGTGACGCGGACAGCGACGCGGCGTCGCCGTGCGCGTCCACGACGGAGATGTGCGTCGTCCCGGAGAGGAGCCGCTTCGCCGCGCCGCCGCGTCGGAGCGAGCGCTGGAACGCGTCGCCGCGCACCGCCTCCTGCGCCTCCATCGCGTCGACGATCGAGTTCGCGTCGGGCTCCCCGCCGCCGAGCGCCTGCAGGCCGATCCCGATCAGGATCCCGCCGCTCGACGGCGGCGGGTTCGAGCGGAACTCCTCGCCGCGGTACCCGACCGCGAGCGGGCGCCGCCGGACGACCCGGTAGCCGGCGAGGTCGTCGAGGGTCAGCGCGCCGCCGCCCGCCCGGACGTGGTCGACGATTCGCCGCGCGAGCTCGCCGCGGGTGAGCGCCGCCGCGCCCTCCTCCGCGATCCGCTCCAGCGTCGCGGCGAAGTCCGGGAGGACGAAGCGGTCGCCCGCGCGCAGCGGCCCGGCTCCTCCGCGGTACATCGCGTCGCCCTCGGGCGAGTGGCGGAGCAGCCCGTCGAGGATCCGGTGGAGATAGCCCTGGGCCGGCGTCAGCTCGAAGCCGTCCCGCGCGAGCCGCGCCGCGGGCGCCACGAGCTCCGCCCACGGGAGCGACCCGAAGCGGCGGTGCACCGTCTCCAGCCCGAGCACCGTCCCCGGGACGGCGACCGCGGCGGCGCCGGTGTGGAACGTCTGCTGGGTGTCGCCGTCGAAGTCGATCTCCAGCCGGAGCAGCTCGCTCGCCGCCGTCGGAGCACCCGGAACCGCAACGAAAAAGTCATAAAGCCGTGAAATACCTGCGCTACCGTGGTGCACGAGCATGAAGCCGCCCCCGCCGGGACCCGTCAGCGGGCTCTCGCAGACCCAGGAGACGCAGGCCGCGGCGACGCAGGCGTCGACGGCGTTGCCTCCGGCCTCGAGCACGCGGGCGCCGGCCTCGGCCGTGAGCGTGTGCCCTGCGGCGACCGCGCCTCGCATGGCGCGGAGCCTACTGCCCCTCCGCAAACCACTCTTGCCGCTGCCCGTCTTAGCCGATACGAGGACAGTGGGTCGTCACGTGCAGGACATCGTCAACCGTCTCGGACGGCGGGGTCTCGCGGCCGCCGGCGGACTGCTCGTGGCGCTCGCTGTCCTCGTCGCGACCCCGCAGCTGCTCGGCTCCCGCGTCGACGCGGCCGTCGGGACGCTCGACGACGCGAACATGACGTGGCTCTGGCTCGCCGGCGCGGGCTTCGTCGTCGCCGTGCTGGCCTCGGCCGGCTCCTGGCTCTCGGCGATCCGGATGTGCGGCGGCCGCCTCACGGCCGGCGACGCGTGCGCGCGCTACGGCGCAGGCTCGCTCGTGAACACGCTCGTCCCCGCGCGCGCGGGCGACGCCGTCCGCATCGGGCTGTTCTCGCGTGCGCTCCCGAACCGCGAGCGGCTGTGGACGACCGGCGGCGCCTTCGCGGCGCTCGGCGCCGCACGGGCGGTCGTGCTCGCGGTGCTCGTGATCGCCGGCTCTCTCTCCGGCGCCATGCCGCTCTGGCCGCTGCTCGTCCTGCTCGGGCTCGTCGCGATCGCGGTCGGGCTCGCGTGGCGCGCGCGGCGGCGCTCCGCCGGCGGCCGGCTCTCGCACCTCCTCGACGCATTCCGCGCGCTCGGCCGCGAGCCGCGCGCGGCCGTCCGCCTCGTCGCCTGGATCGCGCTTTCCACGGCCGGGCGCCTCGCCGCGGCAACGGCCGTCGGCGCGGCGCTCGGCATCCGTCAGCCGCTCGCGGCGGCGGTCGTGATCGTCCCGGCGCTCGACCTCGCCGGGATGGTGCCGCTCACGCCCGCGAACGTCGGCGTGACGAGCGGCGCCGTCGCGATGGCGTTCCAGGCGCACGGCGTCTCCTTCACGCACGGCCTCGCCGCGGGGATCGCGTTCCACGCGGTCGAGACAACGGTCGGCGTCCTGTTCGGGCTCTCGAGCGTGATCTGGCTCGCGCCGTACCCGTCGCCGGGCTTCCGGCGGCTCGCGCTCCTCGGCGCGACGGCGATGGGGGCGCTCGCGGTTGCGGGGGCGTTCAGCGCCACCGTGCTCGTGCCTCTCGTCTGACCTCGGCACGGGTAGTCTCCGGGGGTGCACTCGCGCCACCCGCTCCTGCGCGAGGCGGTGCTCTCGGCGGTGGCAGCGGCCGCCATCGCGGCCGTGCTCGCCTGGCTCGGCCCGCCCGGAACCGACCTCGCCGCACACGCCTACCAGCGCACGCTCTTCCTCGAGCACGGCTTCACGCTCTGGAACAACTTCTGGTACGCCGGCCGCTACAGCTTCGTCACGTACAGCCTCATCTACTACCCGCTCGCCGCGCTGCTCGGGATCCGGCTGCTCGCGGTGGCGACGATCGGGCTCGCCGCGCTCGCGTTCGCGGTCGTGCTCTGGCGCGAGTGGGGTCCGACGACGCGCTGGTCGAGCCGGAGCTTCGCCGTCGTCTGGGCCGGGATCGTCCTCTCCGCCGCGTTCCCGTTCGCACTCGGGATCGCGCTCGCGCTGCTCGCGATCTGGGCGCTGCAGGCCGGCGCGCGCTGGCGCTTCGCCGCGCTCGCGACGCTGACGCTGGCGGCGAGCCCGCTCGCGTTCCTGCTGCTCGTGATCGTGCTCGCCGGCGTCGCGATCTCGCGCCGGAGGCAGCTGCGGGCGAACTGGCTGCCGATCGTCGCGGTGCTCGTCGCCGGCGCGGTCGAGCTCGTGCTCTGGCGGCTCTTCCCGGGCGGCGGCCGCTATCCGTTCTCGCTGCCGGAGGCGGCGGCCGGGCTCGTGTTCTGCGGGCTCGCGCTCGCGTGCACGTGGCGCGTCGAGCGCGCGCGCGTGCTCTGGTTCGTCTTCCTCGTGTACACCGCGACGTTCGTCGCGACGTACCTCGTGCCGTCGGCGGTCGGTGAGAACATCGCACGGCTCCGCTATGCCGCGATCCCGCTCGCGGTGCTCGTCTTCTCGCTGCGCCGCTGGCGGCCGCTGCCGGTCGCACTCGCGGTGCTCGCGCTCGCGCTCTCGTGGAACCTGACGCCGCTCGCGTCGAGCTACGTCAACAGCCAGTCGGACGTGACCGCCGCGCCCGCCGCGTGGCCGCCGGCGATCGCGTTCCTCCACGCGCACCTCGGCGCGGACTTCCGCGTCGAGGCGGTGGACACGCGCGGCCACTGGCCCGCCGTCTACCTCGCCGACGCCGGCATTCCGCTCGCGCGCGGCTGGTTCCGGCAGGACGACTTCCCGCAGAACGAGGTGCTGTACAGCAAGCTCGGCCCGAAGGCGTACATCCACTGGCTGCGCGAGCTCGGCGTGAAGTACGTCCTCCTCTCGAGCGCGCCGCCGGACTACAGCTCGCGCGCGGAGGCAGCGCTCGTCGGCGACGGCCGCGGTGGCCTCGTACCCGTCCTCGCGACGCAGCAGCTGACGATCTACGCCGTGCCGGACCCGACGCCGATCCTCACCGGGCCCGGCTTCCCGCGGCTCGAGTCGCTGACGGAGGCACGGATGGACCTCGTCGTCACGCAGGCCGGCCGCTACCGGATCGCCGTGCGCTGGAGCCCGTACTGGCAGGCATCGGCCGGCTGCATCGCCGAGGGCAAGGACGGGATGATCCGGCTGACGACGACCGGCCCCGGATACGTACGGCTCGACTTCCAGATCAACGCCGAGCGCGCACTCGACGAGCTGACCGGCATCAAGCCGCGCTGCAGCGCGCCGTAAGGCTCGATACTCGCGCCCGGCCGCGGAGCGGCCGCTTCAGGGGTCTTCGCGTGTGCCGGAATCCGCGCAAGCGGATTCCGGCACTCATACGCGGCGAATGAGGTCGTCGAGGGTACGCCGGTTCGCGCGCGCCGACCACTCCGCGGCGTCGCGCCGCTGCGGGTCCCGCGGCCGCGCCGGATAGCCGAAGGAGAGCACCGCCTTCACCTCGCCGCCGCAGATCGCGGCCGCCGCCTCGGGGTCGCGCACGCCGTTCGGGCACGAGACGACGCCGTCGTTCCATGCCGCGAGCATCATCTGCTGCGCGCACCGGCCGACGTCGAAGCCGCCGGCCTCGCCGACGATCGCGACGACGAGCGTCGCGGTCGCGACGTTCTGCGGGGCGTAGACCGCGTCGGCGAGCGCGGCGCGCCCGGCGTCGACGACGACGAACTCCCACTTCTGCGTGTTGCGCGAGCTGCCGGAGAGGCGGCCCGCGTCGAGGATCCGGCGGACGACGTCGTCGGGGACCGCCGTGTCCGCGTAGGCGCGCTCGTCGCGCTTGCTCGCGATTGCGAGGAAGGTGTCCATGTCTGGAATCCTTGCGGATTCCGGACTAGTTGCGCAGGAACGAGGGGACGTCGATGTCGCCGCCGGCGTCAGCCCGCAGCGGGGCCGGCGTGTACGCGTGGTGCCGGCCGGCGCGGCCGCGGCCGATCCCGGTGGCGACGACGGTCACCCAGACCTGGCCGGTGAGCCGGTCGTCGACGGTGGCGCCGAAGATGATGTTCGTGTCGTCGGTGGCGGCGGCCCGGATCGCCTCGGCGGCCTCGTTCACCTCGATCAGCGTCATGTCGTCGCCGCCGGCGATCGAGAGCAGGATCCCGGAGGCGCCGGTGATCTCCTCGTCGATGAGCGGCGAGCGGAGCGCCCGCTCGGCCGCCTCGCGCGCGCGGTTCTCGCTCGCCGAGGAGAAGCCGATACCCATCAGCGCCGTGTCCGAGTCGGACATGATCGTGCGCACGTCGGCGAAGTCGAGGTTGATCAGGCCCGGCATCGTGATCAGGTCGCAGATGCCCTGGACGCCCTGGCGGAGCACGTCGTCGGCGACCTTGAACGCGTCGAGCATCGACGTCGAGCGGTCGAGCACCTCGAGCAGCCGGTCGTTCGGGATCACGATCGTCGTGTCGCACGCCTGCCGCAGCGAGATCACGCCCTGGTCGGCCTGCGTCCTCCGCTTCGTGCCTTCGAACTTGAACGGCGTCGTCACGATCCCGACGGTGAGGGCGCCGAGGTCGCGGGAGATCCGCGCCACGACCGGCGCGGCCCCCGAGCCGGTGCCGCCGCCCTCGCCCGCGGCGACGAAGACCATGTCCGCGCCTCGCAGCGCGTGCTTCAGCTGGTCGTAGCCCTCCTCGGCGGCGAGCCGGCCGACCTCAGGGTCGGAGCCGGAGCCGAGGCCCTGCGTCAGCTCGCGGCCGATGTGGATCTTCATCGGCGCGTCGCTCATGTGGAGCGCCTGGATGTCGGTGTTGACCGCGATGAACTCGACCTGGTTGATGCCCGCGTCGATCATCCGGTTGACGGCGTTGATGCCGGCGCCGCCGACGCCGACGACCTTGATCACCGCGATGTACGCCCCGCTCTCGGCGCGCGGGACGCGGTGCAGCCGCGCCGGGGGCTCTGGCAGGGGCTCGACGTAGCGGGTCACCGGCGGCTCGGGCGCCGGCGCGGGCGCGCGGTGCGCCTCGAGCGGCGGCGGAGGCGGCGGAGCGGAGACCGGAGGCGGCGGCGCGACGGCCGGCTCGGCGCTCGGAGGCGGGACCGACGAGACCGGCGGCGGAGGCGGCGGCGCCGAGGACGCGACCGACTCCTCCCAGCTCGGGACGTGCTCGACCGTCCGCTCCTCCGGCTCGGTCGCGGGCGGCGGCGCGGGCGCCGAGCCTTCGGCCGGCGCGCCCTCGGGCGGCGCGGCTCCCTGCTCCGCCTGCCGCTGGGCGGCCTCGGTCGCGCGGAACAGCTCCGCGAGCGGGCCCTCACGCATGCTGGCGCGCCGACGCGCCATCGAGCACCTCCTTGGCGAGGTCGCGGTACATGCCCGCCGCCTCGCCGGACGGGTCGTACGCCAGCACCGACTGCCCCTTCACCGGGGCCTCGGCATAGCGAACCGTCTTGCGAATCCTCGTGTTCAGCACCAGGTCTCCGAAGTTCTCCCGAAGGATCTCGACTGCCTCGCGCGAGTGCAAGAGCCGCTTGTCGTACATCGTCGGGAGGATGCCCTGGATCTCGACCGTCGGGTTGAGGTTCTCGCGGATCATCGACAGCGTGTTCTCGAGCTGGACGAGCCCGCGGAGCGACAGGTACTCGCACTGGACGGGCACGATCACGCCGTTCGCCGCGACGAGCGCGTTGATCGTCAGCAGGCCGAGCGACGGCGGCGTGTCGACGAGGATGAAGTCGTAGGAGTCCTTCACCGGGAGCAGCGCCTTCTCGAGCGCGCGCTCGCGTCCGATCATCGAGGCCAGCGCGAGCTCGGCGCCTGCGAGGTCGATCGACGAGACCGCCACGTCGATCTCCGCGGTGCGGACGATCTCCGGGATCGGGAGCTTGTGGACGAGCACGTCGAACATCGACCGGTCGATCTCGTCCGGGTTCCAGCCCTGGGACATGGTCAGGTTGCCCTGTGGGTCGAGGTCGATCGCGAGCACGCGGTTCCCCTTCTCGGCGAGCGCGACGCCGAGGTTCAGCGTCGTCGTCGTCTTGGCGACGCCGCCCTTCTGGTTCGCGAAGGCGATGACCCTTGCCACGGTGGGACCCCTATCCGTCCTCGCCCGAGGCGACGGGCGCGGGAGCAAACGCGTGAGCGCCATAACCGCTCACCTTTCGAATCAACGTAGCAGAGTCCTTCTTGAGTAAGGTCGGGCCCATGGACCGGAAGTGGCGCGCGCTCATCGTCGTCTGTGTCGCCATTTTCATGCTCCTCCTGGACATCACGGTCGTCAACGTCGCCCTGCCTGACATCCAGAAGGAGCTGCACACCTCCTTCACCGACCTCCAGTGGGTCGTGGACGCCTATGCGCTCATGCTCGCCACCGTCGTCCTCATCGCCGGCTCGCTCGGCGACCTGCTCGGCCGGAAGCGGGTGTTCACCTCGGGGGTCGTGATCTTCACCGCCGCCTCCGCCCTCTGCGGCGCGGCCCAGTCGCCGCTGATGCTGAACCTCTCGCGGGGCTTCCAGGGGATCGGCGGCGGGATCATGTTCGCCGTCTCGCTCGCGATCCTTTCGCAGGAGTTCCACGGGAAGGAGCGCGGGACGGCGTTCGGGATCTGGGGCGCGACGGTGGGGCTCGCGGTCGCGATCGGCCCGCTCGTCGGCGGCGCCCTGACGACGTGGGCCGGCTGGCGCTGGATCTTCTTCGTCAACGTCCCGATCGGGATCGCGTGCGTCGCCGGCGCGATCAGGGAGCTCCACGAGTTCCGGGACGAGGAGCACGGCGGCTACGACATCCCGGGCTTCGTGACGCTGTCGGCTGGGCTGTTCCTGTTCGTGCTCGCGATGCTGCGCGGGAACGACTGGCACTGGGGGAGCGCGCGCGTGATCGGGCTGTTCGTCGTGGCGGCGCTGCTGATCGTCGCGTTCCTGCTCGTCGAGTGGCGGCAGTCGAACCCGATGTTCGACCTGACGCTCTTCCGGGTGCCCACCTTCACGGGCGCGCAGGTCGTCGCGTTCGCGATCTCGTCGTCGCTCTTTGCGCAGTTCCTCTACCTGACGCTGTACATCCAGAACGTCCTCGGCTACTCGCCGATCCAGGCGGGCGTGCGGTTCCTGCCGCTGTCGCTGCTCGCGTTCGTCGTCTCTCCGCTCTCCGGGCGGCTGTCGGTGCGGCTCCCGGTACGGTTCCTGCTCGGCGGCGGCATGGCCCTCGTCGGCCTCTCGCTCCTCCTCATGCACGGGATCACGCCGAGCTCGAGCTGGACGACGCTGCTGGCCGGGTTCATCGTCGGCGGGATCGGGATCGGGTTCGTCAACCCGCCGCTCGCGTCGACGGCCGTCAGCGTCGTGCCGCCGCAGAAGGCGGGGATGGCGTCGGGGATCAACAACACGTCCCGGCAGGTCGGCATCGCCACGGGGATCGCCGTGCTCGGCGCGATCCTCGAGAGCCGCATCCGCTCCGACCTCGCCGGCACGGTCGCCGCGCCGTTCGCAAAGGCGGCGGCGAGCGGTCAGATCGCGGCGGGCCAGGGCACGCCGCGCGCGTCGGAGCTGATGGCGAACGCGTACATCTCCGGGCTCAACGAGATCCTGCTCGTGGCGGCGATCGTCGCGTTCGCCGGCGCGGGGCTCGCCCTCGTGCTCATCCGCCAGCGCGACTTCGTCGCGGCCGGCGAGCCGGCCGTCGCCGCGTCACACTAGGCGGTCAGGCGACCGCGGAGCCGTCCGGCGAGGTGCGCGCCGGCGACGATGAGGATCACGGCCGCACCGGTGACGATCACGAGTGCCTGCGCCGCGACGGAGAAGGCGATCGCGTCGGTCGTGTGCACGCCGCTCGCGATGAGGATCGCGGCGCCCGCGCCCGCCTGCGTGGCCGCGCCCGCGGGCGCGATCGGCAGCGCCGCCGAGGCGGCGGAGGCGCAGAGGAACGCGAGCGCGAGCGGGAACGAGCTCCGGAGCGACAGCGCGTTGAGCAGGAGGAAGACCGCCGTCCCGCGGAGGGCCCACGAGATCGAGACGAGCACCCAGGCGGCACAGGCCTCGCGGGTGCAGTGCGTGTGCTCGCCGAGCCAGCGGCCGAACCGGAACCTCGTCACCCGCTGCCAGCCGGTCGCGCGCGGGAGCAGTGCGATCACGACTGCGGCGAGCACGCCGGCGACGGCGACGACCGCGAAGCCGGCGCGCACCGTCCACGAGTCGGAGTCCACGGCGGCGACCGACGCGAGCGGCGTCAGCGCCGCGTTGTCGAGCATCCCGAGCACGATCAGCGTGATCCCGAGCGCGCCGAGGCCGGTGCGCGTGCCCGGGTACTTCCGCACGACCGCGATCCGGATCGCGTCGTCGACGCGGCCCGGCAACGCGATCCCGCCGACGCACGCGGCGCCGCCCGCGGCCGCGAGCGCGCCCGCGGCAGGCCGCTCGTGCCGCGCGAACAGCCGCTGCCAGCCCCACGCCTTGAAGGCGTACGCGACGAGGAAGAGGAGCGCCGAGCCCGCGACGAGCACCGGATCCGCGTGTCCGAGCGGCCATCCGTTCTCGACCATCCGCTGTGCCCCGAAGGCGCCGGCCGCGAGCAGGAGGACAAGGAACCCGCCGTTCAGCAGCAGCTGGACCTTCCGGTCCTGGAGAACCGCGAGCGCCTGCACGTCCCGTCCGCATCGGCCGCGGAGCCGGGAGGAGTGAATGCCTCGATCGGGCTACGACGGCTCGCCGTCGAAGTAGTCGAGCGGCTCCAGCCGCGCGATCACGCCGAGGCCGCGGAAGAAGATCTTGTTCGAGCGAGGGTAGTAGCAGATGTCGTTCGGCTCCCTCGTCCCGTAGGCGAGGTACGTCAGCCCGGCGCCGCCGGCGCGGAAGCAGTGCGAGACGCGCGTCCCCGCCGGCCGCGAGACGACGCTGCCGCGGCGGACGGGATGCGTCTCCTGCGGCTCGGTCGGGAGCGGCGCGCCCGGCGTCGGCCCGCCCCACAGCTCGAGCACGCCCTCGCCGTCGAGGACGACGAACAGCTCCTCCTCGGCGGAGTGGCAGTGCGGCGGCGCGCCCTCCTCGTTCGGCGGCAGCGCCACGCGGTTCAGCCCCGTCTCCCTCGCGCCGGCGGCCGCGCCGGCGCGCTTCGCCAGGCCGCCGAACGCTCCCTCGACGTCGTCGAGATGGACGACGGAGTCGGGCCGCGGGCTCGGCTCCGGCCACTCGAGGTGCTGTGCGCGGTCGAACGGGTTCGCGCCCTCCCCGACCTCGGCCCACGTCGGCCACAGCCAGTAGGTCCCGACCTTCGGGAGATACGCGCCGCCGATGCGGATCCGCCGGCCGAACGCGAGCACGTCGAGACCCTCGTCGCCGCCGCGCAGCGTGTGGGCGCGCGTGCGCGGGCGGTGGACGAGGCAGTCGCCGGCGCGGATGTCGTACGTCTCGCCGTCCTGCCACGACAGCCCGGAGCCGCCGAGGACGAAGAAGATCTCCTCGTCCGCGCCGTGGACGTGCGCCGGGGTCGAGACCTCGCCGGGATCGAGCTGGATGCGGTTGACGCCGACGGTGCGCGAGCCGGCGGCCTCGCCGAGCCGGGTCCAGCGCCCACCGAGGCCCGGGCGGTCGGGCCGGCCGCTCGGCGCCTCGTCCCAGTGCGCGACGCTCACAGGCGGACTATGGCATGCGCGCCGAGCGCGTCGGCGCAGCGGGCGACGGCGGCCTGCGCCTCGTGGTCGCGCTCGCGGCGCGCCCACGCCTCCGCCTCGCGCACGAGCAGGCGCAGCTCGGCGAGCAGCTCGCCCGGCGGGCCGCCGGCGAGCTCGAGCGTCTCGATCCGCTCCAGGCGTTCGAGCACGGCGCGCGCCTCGTCCACCTCCCGACCGTAGCCGGGGACATGTCACGAGAGGGTGTCAGCTCGCGCGCAGCTCCGCGACGCGCGCGGGGCGCGGGCGGAGCGCGAGCAGCGCCTGGTCGAGCTCGTGGATCAGACGGCGGCGGTCGCCGTGGAGGAGCAGCTCCACGAGCAGGCGGCGCAGGAGGTCGAGCGTCGGCTCCTGGAAGCGCCCGGCGAGGTCGGCGCGCTCCTCCGGCGAGTCGCCGAGCAGCGCGGCGCCGCGCATCCCGGCGGCCCAGACGCCGTCGCCCCCGCCGAGCGCGCTCTCGAGCGCGTGGCGGAGCTGCTCGCCGCGGAACGGCTCCGTCTGGAAGAGCGCGAGCTCCCAGCGGTCGAGCGCGTCGCCGAGCTGCGGGTCGTCGTCGGCGCGGGCGAGCTCCGGGCGCAGCCGCGAGGCGACGGTGGCGCGGAACGGGTCGAGCCGCGTCGACTCGCCGGGCGGCGCCGTCGCCGCGATCGGGAGGACGGGCCGGATCCCGTACGGCCGCCAGTCCAGCCGCTCGAACAGGACGGGGCCTGCGGCGACGGGTGCGGAGGTCGAGAGGCGAAGCGCGGTGACGGCGTCGGCGAGCTCGGACGGCGCATCCGGCGCCTCGCGGGCGCCCCGCTCGAGTGAGCGCTCGAGCTCGATCACGCACAACCGGTCGGGCTCGCCGCCGAACGCGCGCGGGAGCAGGCCCGCCGACTCCGGCCACATCGCGGCGAGCTCGCCCGCGACCGCCGCGCGCACGCGGATCCCGTCGCCGAGCTCGATCACGCCGCCGGTCGAGACGCCGATCAGCGGCGCGACCGCGCCGTACGAGTGGCCGTCGCCGAACAACGATCCCTCGAGCTCCGTGTACGCGCGGTCGAACGCGGAGTCGTCCCAGTCGAAGCCGCCGCAGCCCTCCGCGGTGCGGACGAGCAGCGGGACGAGCACGCTGCGGTAGAGGGCGCGCGCCTCGTCGCCGACCGGGCCTTCGTGCGCGCGGGCGAAGATGCGCGCGGCGGGCTCGCGCTGGAGGTCGACGACGGCCGCGCGCACGTCGTCGCGCTGGAACAGCCGTTCGGCGCGCGCCTCGACGAAGCCGCGGACGAGCGGGCGGTACTCGTACAGCGTCGGCCGTCCGTACGAGCCGTGCTCCTCGAACGCGAAGGGCAGGTCGGCGCCGCCGTCGAGATCCTGGTGGAAGAGCGCGAACGCGCCGAGACAGAACCGGCGCAGCGTGTCGTAGAGCAGCGGGGAGCGCATCGCAACTCTCTCACTACGACGGCGGAGTCGGGCCTCCTGCGAGCGTGACAGTCCCGTGACCATCACGTACTGGGGCCTGGCCCCGGCCTGTGGAAACTGTGGCGCCATGCCGAAGTCCGGGGCCAGGCCCCGTGCCGGAAGGCTCGCGCCTTCGTCACGCGGGCTCGGCGTCGCTGCGCTGGCAGCCGGGGCACCAGTACGCGATCCGCGGCGGGTCGCCCTGCGGGTGCGAGCGGATCACGCCGCCGCAGCGGCGGCAGCCGCGGCCGGCGCGGCGGTAGACGTGGCGGAGCGGACGCGTCCCCTCCACCCCGGTCCGCATCAGCCGGTGCGCGGCGTCGAGGACGGCGAGCAGCTCCCGGTCCTCGAGCTCGCCGAGCGGCCGCCACGGCGAGACGCGCGCGTCCCACAACGACTCCGCCTTCCAGAGGTTCCCGATTCCCGCGACGACGCGCTGGTCGACGATCGCCTCGCCGGCCGTCCGCTCCTGCGGCACGCCGCGCAGCCGCTCGAGCATCGACTCGAAGTCCGGCGGGTCGCCGAGGATGTCCGGGCCGAGCCGTCCGAGCCGGCCGCCCTCGCGGCTCAGCTCCAGCACGGGCCCGTTCCAGAGCACCGCCTCGTGCTCGGCGCCGCGGAGCACGAGCCAGGGCCGCCCGGCGCGCCGCGCCCCGCGCGGCTCGACGCGCCAGCGTCCCGTCATCCGCAGGTGGCTGCGGAGGACGAGCCCGCCCTCGAAGCGGAGCAGCAGGTTCTTCCCCACCGCCTCCACCGACTCGAGCCGGAGCCCGTCCAGCCGCTCCGCGAACCGCTTCGCGCCCGCCCGCGGATGCGGCGCCTCGACCTCGACCCGCTGCCCGACGAGCACCTGGAGGCTCTGCGCCGCGCGGTGGAGCGAATCACCCTCGGGCATCCCGAAAGCCTACGATTGCGGACATGACCCGGCGGTTCATCGGCGTCCGCTGGTGGCTCGGGGCGGCGTTCGCGCTCGTGGCGGCCGTCTCGACCGCGATCGTCGTCTCCCAGTTCTCGACCCGGTCGGAGAACGCGTTCCGCGGGCGGGCGCAGCAGCTCGCGGAGAACAGCGCCTTCGTCGCCGCCGCGCAGGCGGTCGACGCGCACCGCGCCGGCGACCTGCCGGACCGGCTCCACGAGCTGGCGCAGCGGCTCGGCCTCGACCTGCTCGTCTACGGGTCGAACGGGAATCTCGTCGCGCGCGCGCCCGCGCGGACGACCTTCGCCGAGGCGCCGCGGCAGCAGCAGCGGGCGCTGAGCTCGGCGCTCGCCGGGCATCAGACGGTGGCGAGCACCTCGAACGGCGGGATCGTCGTCGTCGG
>Ga0335085_10009272_pt1 | contig 14872 bp, 11 predicted proteins | sample Lox_Sample_45_FD_206712 | JGI IMG/M metagenome (GOLD analysis project Ga0335085, IMG submission 206712) | Soil microbial communities from Loxahatchee National Wildlife Refuge, Florida, United States - Lox_Sample_4.5 | ecosystem: Environmental > Terrestrial > Soil > Wetlands | place: USA... | reverse complement strand
GAGATCGCCGCGAGGGGACGTCGGCTCGGATTCGACTTCGCCATCGCGGAGGAATGCCAGACGTATCGAGAATGCGACCGCTACCTGCACGCCTACGGCGACGAGGTGATCGAGATCGAGTACACCGGCGCCGGCCTGCGCAACTTCGAGCGCGCCTGCGCGCTACGCGGAACCCGTATCTCGATCGTCTATCGCGACCGGAACGTCACCCCGGCCGGCCGGGCCGGGTTCGTCGAACGCCGCTGCGAGTAAGACCGGTGACGCGGTCATCCAGTCTTGGGGAACGAGTTCACCCGCACGTTCATCTCCAGAAGAGCGCGCGCGCGCCCGATCTCGACACGGGAAGACGTTCTCGACGATGGGAGGGCTGTGCCGTGCAGATCGTTGAAGTAGGGATGTCGACGGTGCTTCGTGAATCGGAGGGATTCGTGGTCGAGACTTCATCCGGTCGAGTCGGAACCGTCGAGGCTTTCCGCGCCGGCGGCGGGAGCGTGATGGCGGACGCTCTGGTGGTGAAGGTCGGGGGCCGGCTGGGACGGCGCCGCGTGATGATCAGCGTCGACGACGTCGCGGCGGTCCGCCCCCGCGAGAAGCTGGTCCAGCTCCGCTCGAAGTGGATGTCGATGCGGGTCTGAACTTCCGGGTCAGCGTCCTGCCTCGTCGGACCCGCCCGTGGTGTCTCCCGCGCTGTAGGAATGGGCGCCGGCTCCGGCGAGATGACCGCTGTCTACGATCAAGTACTCCTCGCGGATCGGGCGGCCGGCGAGCCAGCATTCGAGGATCTCCCGCGTGCCGGCGGCGTATCGCGCCTGCGCCGACAGACTCGATCCCGAGATGTGGGGAGTCATCCCGTGGTGGGGCATCGTCCGCCAGGGATGGTCTGCGGGCGCGGGCTGCGGGAACCAGACGTCGCCCGCATAGCCGGCGAGTTGTCCGCTTTCGAGCGCCCGAACGACGGCGTCGCGGTCACAGATCTTGCCCCGGGCGGTGTTGATCAGGTACGCGCCTCGCTTCATCTTCCCGATCAGCTCGTCGTCGAACAGGTGCTCCGTCTCGGGATGTAGTGGTGCATTGATCGTCACGACGTCGCAAGCCGCGACCAGCGACTCGACGGTCGGGTGAAAGGTCACGCCGAGCTCCGCCTCCGTCTCGGCCGGCAAACGGTGCCGGTCTGTGTAATGGAGACCCACCTCGAAGGGCTTCAGCCTGCGCAGGACTGCGGAGCCGATCCGGCCGGCGGCCACCGTCCCCACCTGCATGCCCTCGAGGTCGTAGGAACGGCTGACGCAGTCGGCGATGTTCCAGCCGCCGTCGATGACCTGCTGGTACGAGGGGATGTAGTTCCGGACGAGCGCCAGGATCATCATCACGACGTGCTCCGAGACGCTGATGCTGTTCGAGTACGTCACCTCGGCGACGGTGATCCCATGCTCGATCGCCGCCTGCAAGTCGACATGGTCGGAGCCGATCCCCGCGGTGATCGCCAGCTTCAGGTTCGGTGCCTTCTCGATTCGCTCGGCCGTCAGGTATGCGGGCCAGAACGGCTGCGAGATCACGACATCGGCGCCGGGCAGCTCGCGCTCGAACACCGAGTCGGGGCCGTCCTTGTCCGACGTGACGATGAGCGTGTTCCCGTCGGCCTCGAGAAAACGCCGGAGGCCGAGCTCACCGGAAACGCTCCCGAGCAGGGTGCCCGGAACGAAGTCGAGGCCCTCGGGTGACGGCGTCGTCTGTCCCCCGAAGTAATGGTCGATGACCGGGACGGTGTCACGCGGGTACGACGACGGATAGCCGTCGACCGGATCGGCGTACAGCACACAGAGAACGGTTGCCATCCGATTGCTCCTTTCAGCCGCTCGGGTTCGGTGGGGAGGATTCTCTACGTCTCACGACCTGGGCGTCGCCGAGTCGGCGACGCACGAGGCGCTGCGCGGCGTCGTCGGGCGTCATGGCTTCTGCTTCGGCCTCGGCGAAGAGCTCGCGCAACGTGTGGCCGATTCCGGCGAGCCGCTCCTCGAGCTGCGTCTCGTCCCAGCCCTCGTCCTCGAGGCCGATGAGCTGGATGATCCCGCCCGCGTTGACGACGTAGTCGGGGGCATAGAGGATGCCTCGCTCCTGTAGGCGCTCCGCGTCGCCGGGCTCGGCGAGCTGGTTGTTCGCGCAGCCCACGACGGCCCGGCAGGCGAGCCCGGGAATCGACTCCGCGTTGACCGTGCCGCCCACGGCGCACGGCGAGTAGACGTCCACCTCGGTCTCGAGCACCCGCGCGGGCGGCACGGCCTCGAAGCCGGTCGAAGCGGCCCGATCCTCGTCGACGTCGCTGACGAGGACGCGCGCGCCCGCATCTGCCAGCTCGCGTGCGAGGACGGCTCCGACGGACCCCGCACCCTGGACGAGGACGCTGCGGCCGTCGAGCTCCGGTGAGCCGAAGGCGTGCTCCACCGTCGCCCGGATCGCGTGCAGTGCGCCGCGCGCTGTGCCGCGGCCGCTGTTTCCGCCGCGGCCCGTCGTCCCGTAGACCCACGGGCACGTCTCGGCGACGACGTCGAGATCGGCAGGGGAGATGTTCATGTCACCTGCCGTTCGGTAGCTGCCGCCGAGCGAGGCGACGAGCTCGCCGTAGCGCCGGAGCAGCCGCCTCCGCGGCTCGCCCTGCGGCAGCTCCGGTACGGCGAGCACGGCCTTGCCGCCGCCGCGCGGCATCCCGGCCGCGGCCATCTTGCTCGTCATCGCCGCCGACAGGCGCATGGCGTCGGCGAGGCCGTCGGCGGGAGCGGGGTAGACGCGCATGCGCGTGCCGCCGCCGGCCGGGCCGAGCACGGTCGAGTCGAGGCAGACGAAGATCCAGGCTCCGCTCTCCGCGTCGTGGCGCACGACGGCGTGCTCGCCGCGCCAGTCCGCGAGTAGCTCCTCGAAGCCCATGTCGAGGGACCGTACCGCAGCGCCTCTCGGCTACACTCACCCGCCGAAATGGCCGGAGAACGCACCAAGCTCGTCGTCGCCAACCGCGAAAGGCTCGGCTCGGCCGAGTCGCGTCGTCTGCGCAAGGAGGGGCTCGTCCCGGGCGTCCTCTACGGCAGCGGCGACCCGGTCGCGATCAGCATCACGGAGCGTGAGCTCCGCCGCGCGCTCACCGGGGCGGCCGGCTTGCACGCCATCCTCGACGTCGAGATCGACGGCAAGGGCGAGACGCACGCGTCGATCCTCAAGGAGTACCAGGTCGATCCCGTCCGCGGCGGCGTCACGCACGTCGACCTGCAGGAGGTGCGGCTCGACAAGCCGATCAGCGCGTCGGTCTCCGTCCAGCTGCTCGGCGGGGAGAATGCGCCGGGTGTGCGCGAGGGCGGCGTCCTCTCGCAGCCGCTGCGCGAGGTCACCGTCGAGGCACTGCCGCTCGAGGTACCGGAGCATCTCGTGCTCGACGTCTCGGGCATGGAGATCGGCGGCACGCTGCGCATCTCCGACCTCACCACGCCGGAAGGCGTCACGCTGCTCGACGACCAGGAGATGGTCGTCGCCACGGTCACCGCGCCGACGAAGGTCGTCGAGCCCGAGCCGACCGAGGAGGAGCTCGCCGCGCTGGAGGCCGCCGAGGGCGAGGAGCTCGCCGAGGGCGAGGCTGCCGAGGGTGCCGCCGAGCCGGAGGCGGAGGCCGCCGGCGACCAGGGCGCGACCGAGGAGTAGCTCTTGTACCTCGTCGCCGGTCTGGGGAACCCGGGCCGCGAGCACGCGCGGAACCGGCACAACGCCGGCTGGATGGTCGTCGACGAGCTCGCCAGGCGGCACGGCGGCGCGTGGCGTGGCAAGTTCGCCGGCCAACTGACGGAGGTTCGCGCGGGGGACGGGCGGCTCGCGCTGCTCAAGCCCGAGACGTACATGAACGAGTCCGGACGGTCCGTCGGCGCCGCCGCGGCGTTCTTCAAGCTACGGCCGGACGAGGTGCTCGTCGTCCACGACGAGGGCGACTTCGATCTCGGCCGGCTCGAGCTGAAGGTCGGCGGCGGCCTCGCCGGTCACAACGGCCTCCGGTCGATCGCGCAACAGCTCGGCACGCAGGACTTCCTTCGTCTGCGCATCGGCGTCGGTCGCCCGGAGCGCGGCGACCCGCGGCCGCTCGCGGACTGGGTGCTCGGAAACTTCGAACTGGACGAGGACCCGGACGGCCTCGTCGCGCGTGCCGCGGACGCCGTCGAGACGCTCGTCGCCGAGGGCGTCGAGCGCGCGCAGCTCCAGGTCAACCGGCGCTAGCGGACCGGGCGTACCCGGAACTTCTTCCAGCCCGACCAGCCTTTGCCGTAGTCCGCATCGCCCGGATACGTCACGCGGACCCGGCACAGCCCGGGATGGTTCGAGATGAAGAAGACAGGTGCCAGTCCGCTGCTCTCGATCACGAAGCGGGTCGCGAAGACTGTGCGCCACGCTCCGTGCTCCTGTCGCTGCACGAGGTAGTCGATCGGTGCGTTCGTCGGGCGCCGCGGCGTCACCTTGCCGATCAGCCACGTCCTCGAGGCGGGATGACCCTGGAAACGAACCTTCCCGCCCGGACGTGTCGTCACGGACACGATCGGCGTCACTCCGATGGTCACAGCCTTGCTCGTCGACGTGGCGTAGCCGGAGCCCTGTTCGAGCTCCGCGGAAAACGTGGTGTTCTGCTTCGGCCTGACCGTGAACTTCGCGGAGCCCGACTTGACCGTGCCGGTCGCTACGAGCTTCTTGACGTTGCTACTCGTCGTCGCGTAGAGGTCGACCTTGCCGCTCGCCGTTCCTTTCACCTTCGCCGTGACGGTCGTGTGGCCGCCGTAGCGGACAGACTTCGCCGACCGGGCAAGTGACGTGCTGGTCACGGCCAGGCGGACCGTCGGCTGGCTGAGGACGTGGAACGCAAGATGGCCTGTCGCGCTGTCGTCGGCGATCGCGAAAAGCTGTGAGGCGTCGGGGCTGAAGGCGAGACTGTGCGCGAGGCCTGACGAGGAATCGTCTCCGACCTGCCACGTTCGTACAGGCGTCGTGCTGCCAGCCGGATAGACGAAGACGTCCGGACCTTGATTGGTGTTGATCCCGCCCGCGACGTACTTTCCATCGGCTGTCACGGCAACAGAGATCGGGTAGGGGCCGGTCGGATATTCGCCACTCGGCAGCAGCGTGGTCGTGGTGAGAGATTGGATGAAGTACGGCGCCCCGGAGGCCAGCAGCAGGTTGGCTCCGCTCGGGTCGAATGTCATGTCGCTCACATCGCTGCTGCCGCCGTTGGGGTCGAAGACGTAGCTCACCTCGCTCGGCGTGCTCCCGGAGACGTCGTAGACGTAGAGGTTCGGCGGGCTGTCCTCGCTGTACCCGAAGGCCAGGAGGTGGTTGTTCGTACCGCCTGCAGCGAGAAAGAGCGGCAGGGCGGGGACCGAGATGGGAGTGGTCATTCCACTGCCGTCGAGGTTGGCGGACACGAGGCATCCGGTGCTGCCGCTCATACAGGAGAACCAGAGCTTCCCGCCGGCGATGACGAGACTGGTCGGACTCGGGTACGGCGCGGTCGAGAAGCGCTTGGTCTCCGTCAGTGTCTGCGTGTCGATCTCGCTGATCGCCGTCGCATCGTGAAGAGCCACGTAGAGAGTGTGGGTCGCGGAGTCGAGCGCCATGCCCGAAGCGCCGCCCTCGCCGGTGATCGTCTTCACGATCTGGCCCGCATAGTTGAGGACGACGATCGAGGAGTTGCCGGCGCCGCCGGAGACGAAGACGTGTTTGCCGCCCGGGTCGACCACGATCGTCGGCGACGCGCTTCCATTTGCGAAGGGAAGCTGCGTCGTCGAATCCGCCCGTGCGGACGCTGCCGGCCCGGCCAGGAGCGCAACGCCGCAGAGAAGCAAGATCGCGATGCGATTCGACATCACTTCTCGGAAGATAGTGAAGACCCACGCGCGCGATTTCACCCATCTGGGTGAGCCGCGCTAGCTGCGCTCGCGGAGTGCGGCGTGCGCCCCCGGCTGCAGCTCCAGTCCGGCGGCGATCCGGTCGAGCAGCTCGAGGAGCTGCAGGAGCTCCGTCTCGCTCAGCGGCTCGCTGACCCTCTGGTCGAAGCTCTGCGCCTGGCGCTCAGCCCGCCGCAGGAGCTTCTTGCCGGCGGCCGTGAGGTGGAGGTTGCGGACGCGTCGGTCGCGGGCATGCGGCTTCCGCTCGAGCAACCCACGGAGTTCGAGGTCGTCGACGATCGCGACCATCCAGCTCGGAGAGATGTGCAGCCGCTCGGCGAGCGCGTTCTGGGACTCTCCGTCGCTCGCGGCGACCGCCCGAAGGAGGGCGAACTCGCCGGGCTCGAGCTCGAGCGGCCCGAGCACCTGGTGGAAGCGGCGCGAGATCGCATAACCGAGGCTCGAGAGCATGAAGGCGACACTCCGAAACGGCGGTTTCACCTCCTCGGCCGATTCCGGGTTGCGCGGGGTCACACGCTTATGATACAGCTACCGAAAGATTCAGAGACCGAACGATTTTGACGTAGATGAACACAAGGGGTGGCATGGCAACGGCGGACTCGTCCCGGCTCGGGAAACTGGCTCTTCTGATCTCGCGTCACCGCAAGAAGGTAATCGCGGCCTGGATCGTCCTCACGCTCTTCGGCGCGTTCGCCGCTGGGCAGGTCTCCAAGCGGTGGTACCAGAGCTTTTCGATCCCTGGCAAGTCGGCGTACGAGGCGAACCAGCGCACGCTGAAGGCGTTCGGCACCGGCGTACGCCCACCGGATGTCGTCGTCTTCCACACCTCGGGCGACGCGACGAAGAGCCCGGCGATCGCTGCCGCGATGCAGCGTGCCGCCGAAGTGATGCCCGGCGCGCGCACGAGCTCGTACTTCTCGACCCACGATCTGATGTACGTCTCGAAGGACCGCCACACGACCTTCGAGGAGGTCTATCCGCCGGGGCCGTCGAACTTCTCGACCACGAGCCAGGCCGCGAAGGTACGCGCCGCCGCCGCGCGCGGACTGCCGTCCGGGATCCAGGTGCAGGTCACGGGCCACGATCCGCTCGAGGAGGCGAGTTCGCACGGCGGCGGCAGCAGCAACGTCCTCGTCGAGGCGGTGATCGGCGGTCTGGGCGCGATCGTGATCCTCCTCTTCGTGTTCGGCACGTTGCCCGCCGTCCTGATGCCCGTCGTCGTCGCCGCGGCGGCGATCCTCAACACGTTCACGCTCGTCTGGGCCCTCACCTACATCACGAACGTCTCGATCATCGTCCAGTTCCTGATCGCACTGGTGGGCCTCGGCGTCGCGATCGACTACGCGCTGCTGATGATCTTCCGCTTCCGCGACGAGCTTCGCGAGGGCGAGGACGTCGATACGGCTCTCGTCGAGACGATGACCCACGCGGGCCGCTCGGTGATCGTCTCCGGCTCGACCGTCGCGATCGGCCTGCTCTCGATGATCCTCTTGCCGCTTCCGTTCATCCGCTCGATCGGCATCGGCGGGATGCTGATCCCCGCAGTCTCGGTGCTCGCTGCGATCACGTTCCTCCCGGCGATGCTGGCCGTGATGGGCGAGCGGATCAACAAGCTGCGCGTGATGCCGAAGCGGCTGGTCGACCAGGGCCATCCCGAGGACGGCCCGTGGGGCCGCTGGGCGCGTTTCGTCCTGCGCAGGCCGTGGGCCGTCGCGGCCGTCGGCCTCACGATCGTCGCCATCCTCGTCTCGTACGGCATCAAGCTGAACCCCAACGAGTCGCAGCTCAAGAACTTCCCCGGCACGGGTACAGCCATCGCCGGCCGGCAGATGCTCGCCGCCGCCGGCATCTCACCGGGCGTGATGAAGCCGTTCGTCACCCTCGTCGAGGACGGCGGGAACGCTCAGGCGGTCGCCGCCGAGGAGCGCGCAGTGCCCGGCATCGTGGGTGCGACGGTGCCTCCGGGCTCTGCCTGGCACCGCGGCCCCGACACGCTCGTCGAGGCCTTCCCCGCCATCGACGGCGCCGCGCCGGGCATCCAGGGCGTGATCAATCGGGTCAACTCTGCGCTCGATGGTACGAGCGCGACGCTCGGCGGCGTACCGGCGGTCGATCGCGACTTCGTGCATGCCGTGTACGGGAACTTCGTCTACGTGCTCGCGTTCGTGCTCGCACTGACGCTGGTGCTGCTGACGCGCGCGTTCCGGTCGATCGTGCTGGCGATCAAGGCCGCGCTCCTCAATCTCATCTCGCTCGGCGCGGCCTACGGGATCATCGTCTTCATCTTCCAGGAGGGCCACGGCTCGTCGCTCTGGAACATCACGGCGACGCAGGCGATCACGGCCTGGATCCCGTTGATGATCTTCGCGTTCCTCTTCGGCCTGTCGATGGATTACGAGGTCTTCATGATCACGCGGATGCGCGAGGCGTACGACGAGACGCACTCGACCGACAAGGCGATCGAGTTGGGCCTGGCGCGCACGGGCAAGCTCGTCACGAGCGCGGCGCTGATCCTGATGTTCGCCTTCCTCGTGCTCTCGTCGAGTCCGGGCTTCGAGATCAAGGTGTTCGCGATCGGCCTCGCGGCCGGGATCATCTTCGACGCGACGGTGATCCGCGCCCTGCTCGTGCCGTCGCTCATGAAGCTGATGGGCCGGGCGAACTGGTGGCTGCCGCACTGGACGCGGCGCGCGCTCTTCATCCGCGAGGAGCGGCGGCAGGAGCCGGCGCTGGAGGGCTGAAAGCGCCGGCTCGGGATCCACGGGTCGTCGCGTACCATCGAAGGTCGCGGAACCCGCCGGTTCCGCCCGTCGTCATGGACCGTCCGGTACTCCACGCCTTTGTCCGAGAGCTCGTCGAAAACGAGCGCCTCGGCGAGTTCGCGGACGGGCTGCCGACCCGCGCCCGCGTGTCGGAGCCGGCGCTGCCGCTGCTCCTTGCCTCGCTGCACGAACGGCTCAAGCGTGGCCTGGTCGTCCTCCTGCCCGAGGACGCGGACGCGCGCGACGCCGCGGACGGCGCGGCGTGGTTCCTCGGCACCGACGCGGTTGGTCTCCTGCCGAGCCGCGGCGTCACCTGGGAGTCAGGCCTCGCACCTCCGCCGCACCTCGTCGGCGAGCGGGCACGTGCGCTCGACGTCCTCGCGCGCGGCGGCCTCGTCTGCGCCTCGGCCAGGGCGCTCGCCGAAGGCCTGCCGCCCCCGGAGGCCCGGGCCGCGCCGATCGAAGTCCGAGCGGGCCTCGATTCCGGAGTCGAGGGGCTGGCCGAGCTCCTCGCGCTTGCGGGCCACGAGCGGGTGGAGCGCGTCGACGACCGCGGCCAGTTCGCGGTTCGCGGCGGCATCGTCGACGTCTTCCCCACGACCGGGCGGGAGCCGCTGCGAGTCGAGTTCTTCGGCGACGAAATCGAATCGGTGCGGGCCTTCTCGCCCTTCACGCAGCGCGCGCTCCACCCTGTTTCCGAGGCGACGCTGTATCCGGCCGTCGAACGTCGCCTCGACCTCGTCGAGACCGAGCTGGCCGACGACGAGGCGGGCGACGGGGTCGCCGGGGTTCCCGATGACCTCGTGCCACCGCTCGAGCGCGTGCCCGAACTCGTCTTCCAGCCGGACGACGTGCGGCGCGTCTGGGAGGAGGACGGTGTTCTCGAGCCGCCTTCGCTCGCCGGGACGACGGAGCTCGACCCGTTCCCGCAGTCGCAGCCGTTCGCCTTCGAGGCGCAGCGGCCGGCGATCGCCGCCCGCGGACTCGCCGAGGCCGAGAGCGAGCTCGCAGCGCTCATACGCTCGGGACAGCGAGTCGTCGTCGCGTTCCCGCACCGCGGCGAGGCGCTGCGGACGCAGAACCTGCTGCGCCGGGTCGAGGCGCGATTGCTCGAGCCCGGCGAGGAGCTGCCCGGGGAGCCGGAGCTCCTCTTCACGGTGGCGCCTGCGCGCCGCGGCTTCGTCTGGCGCGAGCTCGGGCTGGTCCTCCTCCCCGACCACCAGGTCTTTCGCCGGCGCGTGCCGCGCGAGCGGCGCCTCGGCGGCCGCGCGCTGCAGTCCTTCGCCGACCTGCGCACAGGGGACTACGTCGTGCACGAAGATCACGGCGTCGGTCGGCTGCTCGGCTTCGAGACGAACACCGTCGCCGGCATCACGCGCGACTACCTCCTGCTCGCGTTCCGCGGTGAGGACCGGCTCTACGTCCCGCACGAGCAGCTCGGCAAGGTCTCGCGCTACGTCGGCGCCGACGCGTCGGCTCCGGCGCTCTCGAAGCTCGGCGGCAAGGCGTGGCAGACCCTCAAGTCGCGTGCGCGCGAGTCGGTGCGCGAGCTCGCCGGCGACCTCATCCAGCTGTACGCACAGCGGCAGACGCACGAGGGGGTCGCGTACGACCTCTCGAACGAGTGGCTGCCGCAGCTCGAGGCGAGCTTCCCGTATCGCGAGACGCCGGACCAGGAGGGAGCGATCGAGGCCGTGAAGGAGGACCTCGAGGCGCCGCGGCCGATGGATCGCCTGGTCTGCGGCGACGTCGGCTTCGGCAAGACCGAGGTCGCGGTGCGCGCCGCGTTCGCGGTCGCCGTGAACGGCCGGCAGGTCCTGCTGCTCGCGCCGACGACGATCCTCGCCGAGCAGCACTTCAACACGTTTCGCGAGCGTTTCCGCGATTTCCCGGTTCGGGTCGAGATGGTCTCGCGCTTCGTGGCGCCGAAGGAGACGAAGCGGATCCTCGCCGACTTCAGCGCGGGCAAGGTCGACGTGCTGGTCGGCACGCACAGGATCCTCAGCCGCGATGTGATCCCGAAGGAGCTCGGCCTCGTGGTCCTCGACGAGGAACAGCGCTTCGGCGTCGCCCAGAAAGAGCTGCTCAAGTCGCTGCGGCTCGAGGTCGACGTGCTCACGCTGAGCGCGACCCCGATCCCGCGCACCCTTCACCTCTCGCTCGCGGGCATGCGCGACATCTCGATCATCGAGACACCGCCCGAAGGGCGCCGCCCGATCCGCACGACCGTGGGTGAGTACGACGAGGAGCTCGTGAAGCTCGCGCTCGAGCGCGAGACGGCACGCGGAGGCCAGGCGTTCTTCCTCCACAACAGAGTCGAGACGATCGAGGAGCGTGCGGAGCAGCTCCAGCAGCTCTGTCCCGGACTGCGCTTTCTCGTCGCACACGGCCAGATGCGCGAGAAGGAGCTCGAGGAGCGGATGCACGCCTTCCTGCGGGGCGACGCCGACGTGCTCGTCTCGACGACCATCATCGAGTCGGGGATCGACATCCCGCAGGCGAATACGCTCGTGGTCGAGCGCGCAGACACGCTCGGCCTCGCCCAGCTCTACCAGATCCGCGGCCGCGTCGGCCGCTCCGACGCCACGGCCTTCGCGTACCTCTTCTATCCCGATGCCCGCGAGCTGACACCGGAGGCTCGTGCGCGGCTCGCGACGCTCGCCGACCACACCGAGCTCGGCGCCGGCTTCGCCATCGCGATGCGCGATCTCGAGATCCGCGGGGCCGGGGAACTGCTCGGCGCGGAGCAATCCGGCCACGTCGCCGCCGTCGGCTTCGAGCTCTACGTGGAGCTCCTGAACGAGGCGGTCGCCGAGCTGCAGGGCTCCAAGCGGATCGCCGTCCGGCCGGTGCGGGTCGACGCCCGCGTCGATGCCTACGTCCCGGCCGCCTACGTCGATTCGGAGGCGCTTCGGATCGACGTCCACCGCCGGCTCGCGCTCGCCGAGACCGAGGACGAGCTGCGTGAGCTGCAGGCGGCGCTCGAGGATCGCTACGGGCCGCTGCCGGAGCCGGTCGAGAACCTGTTCCGGATCCAGGAGGCGAAGATCAAGGTCGCGCTGCTGGGCGCCGACTACCTCGTGTTTCAGGGCGGCAGGGCCACGGTTGGACGGCTCGTGCTCGGTTCGAGCGAGCTGCGCGAGCTTCGCGATCGCGCGAAAACGGCCGTTTACACCTCGGCTAAGCAGGAGATAAGCATTCGCGGGCAGGAGCAAATTGCCCAAGCAGTCGAGCTTGTCGATGCTATCTTGGACGCGCGCCGGGCGGCCTGAGCCCGCCTCTTGAACACCGGCGCTTCCCGCGACATCGACCTCACTGGATGGAAATGAAGACTCGTCTGCCCTTCCTGCTGCTTTTGTCCCTTGCGCTCGTCGTCGTGCTTGCCGCCTGCGGCGGCGGTGGCTCCGGCAGCGTTCCGAACAGCGCGATCGCCACGGTCGACGGAACGCCGGTCTCGAAGGCCACCTTCGCCGGGCTGATGACCGTCGCCTGCGCGCGCTACAAGGCCTCGGGGCAGGCTTGTCCCAAGGTCGGCACGACCAACTACGACCAGCTCCGCAGCCAGGCCGTCACCTTCCTCGTGCAGGAGGACGAGCTGCAGCAGCAGGCCAAGAAGCTGGGCGTGTCGGTGACGCAGCAGGACGTCGACAAGCAGATCGACACGATCGTCAAGACCTACTACAAGGGCAGCAAGGCGAAGTTCCTGGCAGCGCTGAAGAAGGACGACATCAGCCTCGACGAGCTCGAGCAGTACAACCTCCGGCCGAACCTTTTGAGCCAGAAGCTCGAGGCGAAGGTGACCTCGAGCGTCAACGTCTCGCAAGCAGCCGCGCTGAAGTACTACACCCAGAACAAGGCCGCGTTCAAAACTCCCGAGACGCGGGAGGTACGGCACATTCTCGTCAAGAACAAGAGCCTGGCCGAGAACATCGAGACGCAGCTGAAGAACGGGGCGAGCTTCGCGGTGCTCGCGAAGAAGTACTCGAAGGACCCCAGCTCGGCGGCCCAGGGCGGCAAGCTCTGTGTCGCCCACGGCGGGGCGAGCGGCGCCTGCCAGCAGACGGTGGCTCCGTTCGACAAGGCCGCGTTCTCACTCAAGACGAACCAGTTGGGGCTCGTGCACAGCGTCTACGGCTGGCACGTCCTGCAGCCGGTATCGGCGGTCCACCCGGCCCATGCGCAGACCTTCAAGGAGGTCGCGCCGCAGATCAAGGCCAACCTGTCGCAGCAGCAGAAGACGCTCGCCTGGCAGAACTGGCTCCAGAAGCTCGCGAAGGACTACAAGGGCAAGGTCAGCTACCAGAACGGCTACCAGCCGACGACGACGACGGCGCCGCCCGCCCAGACCGTGCCGACCACCACCGGCTGAGATGCCCGCCGCCGAAGGCGGGGATCCTCCTTCCGGCGCTTCGAGAGAGGGCCTTTCCGAGGCCCTCCTCGACCTTCAGTCCCTGACCGAGCGCCTGCGCCGCGACTGCCCCTGGGATCGGGAGCAGACGGTGGCGACGATCGTGCCGCACACCGTCGAGGAGTCCTACGAGGTCGCAGACGCCGCCCTCGCGGGCGACGACGAGAAGCTGCTCGACGAGCTCGGCGACCTGCTCTTCCAGGTCTACTTCCTCGCGCTCCTGCTCGAGGAGAGGGGCGCCGGAGACCTGGCGCAGGTGGCGCTCGGCGTGCACGAGAAGCTCGTACGCCGGCATCCGCACGTCTTCGGCGACGTCGAAGCGCGTACTGCCGAGCGCGTCCGCTCCAACTGGGAGCGGATCAAGCGCGAGCAGGAGGGTCGCGAGGGGATCTTCCACGACGTCGCCGACGGGCTGCCGGGCCTCCTCTACGCCCGCAAGATCCAGCAGCGGGCCAGAGCGGTCGGCTTCGAGTATCCCGATCTCGCGGGGGCACTCGCCGACCTCCGTGACGAGCTGCGCGAGCTGGACGAGGAGCCGTCGGGAAGCGAGCTCGGCGACGTCCTCTTTGCCGCGGTCAACGTCTCGCGCAAGCTCGAGGCCGATCCCGAGCTCGAGGTGAGGCTTGCTGCGCAGCGGTTCCGGCACCGCGTGACGGTTGCCGAGCAGCTCGCCGCGGAAGCGGGGGAGAATTGGTCCGAGCTGCCGCTCGAGCAGCAGGACGCGTACTTCGACCGGGCCAAGGAGAGGGAATGAGCGGGATCACCGCGGTGCACGCTCGCCAGGTCCTCGACTCGCGCGGGAATCCAACGGTCGAGGTCGAGATCGTCGCCGGCGGGAGGGGAACGGCGATCGTGCCGTCCGGCGCCTCGACGGGTGTGCACGAAGCGGTCGAGCTGCGCGACGGCGGGGATACGTGGAACGGCAAGGGCGTCGCCACGGCCGTCGCCAATGTCAACGGTGAGATCGCGAACGCCGTTCGCGGGCTCGACGTGATGGACCAGGAGCTGCTCGATCGCCTGCTGATCGAGCTGGACGGGAGCCCGAACAAGGGCCGCCTCGGTGCGAACGCGATTCTCGGCGTCTCGCTCGCGGCCGCGAAGGCTGCGGCCGCCGAGTCCCACGTCTCCCTCTTCCGCCGGCTCGGCGGCGAGGACGCGACCATCCTGCCCGTCCCAATGCTGAACGTGATCAACGGCGGCGCGCATGCCGACAACTCGATCGACCTGCAGGAGTTCATGGTCGTTCCGGCCGGCGCCGAAAGCTTCTCGGAAGGACTCCGGATCGGCGTCGAGGTCTACCACGCGCTGAAGAAGCTCCTCAGCGAGCGCGGCCTCTCGACCCTCGTCGGCGACGAGGGAGGCTTCGCGCCGAATCTCGAGTCGAGCGAGGACGCAATCGACCTGATCCTCGAAGCGGCGGAGCGCGCGGGCCATCGCGACCGCGTCGCGATCGCCCTCGACCCGGCGACGAGCGAGGTCTTCTCCGACGGCGTCTATCGCTTCGAGGGACGCGAGAAGTCGAGCGCGCAGCTGCCCGGGTTCTGGGCGGAGATCGCCGACGGGTATCCCGTCGTCTCGATCGAGGACGGCGCGGCCGAGGACGACTGGGATTCCTGGCAGGCATTGACCGAGCTGCTCGGCGATCGTGTCCAGCTCGTCGGCGACGACGTGTTCGTCACGAACATCACGCGGTTGAACGAGGGCATCGAGCGCGGCGTCGCCAACTCGATCCTGGTCAAGGTGAACCAGATCGGGACGCTGACCGAGACGATCGAGGC
>Ga0335085_10009271_pt1 | contig 14873 bp, 16 predicted proteins | sample Lox_Sample_45_FD_206712 | JGI IMG/M metagenome (GOLD analysis project Ga0335085, IMG submission 206712) | Soil microbial communities from Loxahatchee National Wildlife Refuge, Florida, United States - Lox_Sample_4.5 | ecosystem: Environmental > Terrestrial > Soil > Wetlands | place: USA... | reverse complement strand
GTTTGTGCATCACAGTGACTTCAAATTTAAGGCTATTAACGAGGGCCATCACGATTTTACTATCAGGCAATCTCAATGTCAATCATACCCTTTCTTTCTAATTGGTAATCCCTTGCACTGCTATACAGATATTCCCATGCATTTTCAACCAAACCGTTTTTGACAGGATTGTTATGAATATATTCTAATCGTTCATCAATGCCTGTCATAATCCCATCTATTTCTACAGCATGATTGTCATCGCGCCATAACTTGAACCATTTTGCCCTTCCTGATCTCCTGGCTTCCTGGCTCATCAATGAAAGCACCCATTCACGCCGGCTTTCTCTATCACTGCTGATAGCCAATACAATTTCTCCGGATGTAAATTTCTTGAAATCGCGGATAATTTCTGATATATTTTCCTGGTAGGTTTTTGTTGAAATGATCAAATGAATATGATTACTCATAATGACCCAGCCGTAGACCACAAGACCTTTGTGTTTGATGCAATAGTTTAATGACGCTACTAGGATATCCCGATAAATTGGCCTTGTAAAGATGTCAATCCATTCAACAACGGTGAACGTAACGAAATAGCATCCATGCAGATCACCGATTATATATTTATCTCCACTCACCCCTGAAAAATAATGATTATTCTTTTTTTGGAAAACCGTTAAACCACCCTTTTTAAATTGTAAAGTCCTGATGGCCCTCGTTAAGAACCTGATTTTTGTAGAGACACTATATAACAAACGAGGGCCAGTGTGGGGGCATATTCTCGGGTTGGAATGGATACACCAAACAAGACTTCAGCTGAAAATTTTGAAAACTGCGCCTGACACTGGCAAATATTTATTTGAAAGAAGAATGCCAGTATTGAAGCCAGCAACCATTTTACAGAGGATTTAAAATTCATACTACGCATTAGCTTGATAAAATACAAAATTTTTAGTAGAAAATGAAGTCTCCTGAATCCATATTAATTACGCAGATTCGAAAATCATGCTCTTTATCCTTCTCGTTTATTTTTTTTGCCTTGGATTCCTTGACAGCTGCATTTGCCACTGTACTTGCAGCAAAAGCACCTAAATCAACCATAAAATTTGCAGTAAGGACCGGAGAAGATACTCTCTGCCGATGATTCTCATAAAGTGATAAAATAGTATATATGTCGGGAAGCGTATAAGGTATATAAAAGCTAAATGTATTGTCCATTCTCGTTAATTTTTGGAAAACATTTCCCCATAAATGGATATATAACTGCTTCCCGCTGCAGATAGCCCAAGGCATTCCTGACTTTGCAAATTCTGAGCTGTCAGAGACATTCATCCGATACAAACTGTCGTTAGCATGGAAATCCAGTACAATCTTTCGCGACTGACTAAATTTATCAGATTGAAAATCCTGAAAATTTTCATATACACCATCCCTCGATAAATCCGATGATATTATTGCCATCTGCTTCCAGCGTGTATTTGCGGAAACATTAATCATGTTTTCAGAATAGCTGCTGGTATCATTTGAAAAATAATATCCAATTGAATCTTTGGCCCAGTATGATTTGACCTTACCTGTATTATTGGAATCTGCAATATTCTCATTTGGAATACTTGTGCATCTGACAAGTTCATTAAGCAAAAACCTAATTTCATCTCCACCTATCTCAGCGGTTGGTATCATGAAATAGGTCAATTGTAGGTCAGCAATTTTCTTATAAGTGTTTTCTCCGGATTGAATATAGATGTCGGAATAAAATCTAAGATAGCTCCTGGAATAATAATAGTTTATCGCTTGGGGGCCGGATCTCACAATTTTTTTTTTAACATAGATACCCCGGTTTGGAATATAAAGTTCCCTGACATTTACAAGTAAAGTTTTGTTCCCTTTACTAATCGGATCAATGGCCTTTATGATATAATTCTCTATCGCCAAACTAGTCGGCTCTTTTAGACTAACAGTTGCGAGCGGATATTGGCCAGTTTCAAACAAATATATTTTCGAAGTATCGTACCTGTTATCCAAAACGATTACTTTGTTAAAGGGCACATAATGAATGTTCTTGAGATGGATATTTCGCGTAGACAAATCTATTTTGATGCTGTTATAGATTTGTGCTTTGCAATTTGTGGAAATTGCAAATAGTTCGACGGTTATCAGGCATTTTAACAGCAGATGCATCTCATACGAATTTATTAAAGATTGGTACTGATCAAAAGTTAAAATTAGCTACCGAAATCCTGGTATGGCCCAATACCAGAAATAATAATTTGCATAATAACATAAAGCACCAACACCTTCAGGAACTTTCTCTGTGAAATAATCGAATATGCCCGGGCTATTTGCAGCATCCCATACAGTCCTGTCAGCCCCCCCATTTTCTAAATACATCCCTGCAGTGCCAGCCGCCTGGAAATAGGCTCCTACCCCCTCACTGGCCCTCGTTTGTGCATCACAGTGACTTCAAATTTCAGGCTATTAACGAGGGCCAGTGGGGGGAAAACAGTACATATAATGTTTTCAACAATGCAAGGTTCAAGTTAAAAGTTGCGATCAATTGGTCATTGATTCGGACTTCAGCAAAGGGAAAAGTTGTTAGCTTTAAACAAAAAAATGGGAAATGGAAAAGAAGAAGGACGAGTATATCGATCTCGGTCGGTGGTTCGCTTTACGATAATAACTGTTCGCTGCTATACCAGTTTACTTCACCTTTTCCATCCAGCGGTTATAAAAAAAGGAAATCGTTGAAAGTAGTGAAGCGCGATCTTTATCCGATAAAATATAAAACATTTTCGGGCCAGGTTGTTTCAGTATTTACAACACCAGATCCATCCGTTGCCGCAGGACTTGGCGTACAGTTGACAATGACAATTTGCAATATTTTAAAAAGGGGAATCCTTTTTCTGTTGATTTCATTTTGCCTTCACAGCAGGGCGCAGGTAACCGCTTTTAACTTAGGGGAAGTCCATGGCACACTCAATCAGGATATATTAGACCTGATGTATTCGCATTCTCACTTGGGTATTGGTGGTTATCTGACTCTGTGTGAAAAAGCTAACGTCACTAAAACTTCAGGAAATTATAAGATGGGGGCCTCTCCGCAACTTGGTTTTGGGTTGCAAATAAACTACAGTTACAATATTAACACAAAATGGAGCCTCGTTTCCGGGATTTATGGGAATGCCTGTGGCTGGAACTATCTCTTAACCATTCCCGGCAAGGACATTGATTCATCCTTACATGAAGACTACGTTGACAACGGGGCCGCTTCGCGTGATAAAAATTTATTTTACATCACGCTCCCACTCGAAGTTCAAAAAAGATGGTGGACCAAAAATCTTCTCACATGCTTATTCGCAAATCTTGGTGCGGGATTGAACTGGTCTTTTTCCCGGGACGATAATTTCACTGAGCAAATCTTTTTACCAGGCCGTGAACCAATTCAGGTTCTTCAAATGAATCTCTCACTCAACAATAAAGGAAAACCGTGGATCAGCCTGCAGGGTGGTGCCGGCTGCGATTGGGTCTTGTCTAATATGAACATGATTTCCGTAAATCTCAATTTCTGTCTGTCGTTCTCCAAGGTTGCTGACGGAACTTATCAGATTACTGTGCCTGGCCAGCCCGTTACCATGGGTAATTATTCGGTGACCACAACTCACATCGGTCTGGGCCTAAATTATATTTTTACGCGAACTAAAAAGAAGCTGAAGAGTCTGCAAACACAATAATTTTTCTTAACCTATCTGGTTTGCAGTAAGAAAATTTATTTCAAATGACTATCTATTTGTGACGGGAAAATTATTTCTTTGCGAAACTGATTAAAATTTTCAAATCTAAAAGCGTAACACAAACCGTAATACAAAGCGTAATACATTTTGTGATTTTTTTCCTGTTTTTGGGAAAGGCAAACTACATCGAATAAATTATTTTAATGAAAAGCATTTAATATCCAACACTATAAGAGAAAAGTGTAGGCTTCTGAAAGCCAGTACAGGCAAAGGTTCTATTTGAAATAGAACCTAAAAACAAATTCTAGCTAATAATTTATTAATGAACTAAATAGAAGTAAAAAAATAGGTTCGGTTTCCAAAAGTTGCCCGACGAGGATTCGAACCTCGAAATGATTTTCAAATAGTTACGAGCTAAGTGTAATACAAAGTGTAAAACATTTTTGGCAAATTCACAAGCTGATTGGACAAAGAGCTTTCAATAAAAAGAGCAGTGTTGATTGCTCTTTGCCGCGTATCGCTATTTCATCCTTCATTACATCAATATATCGGTCAGGCATAGTCGCTTTTGTGTCCAGCACATTTAGGGGATATTGGGCGAATTTTATGAAGTTCTTCATCTCCTATCCCTTAAGTCCCAAACATGCCATTGAGAGGGCGCGTCCGCATTAAGAGCAGTTATCCATCGCCATAATATTTTCAATTGGCTTGGCTGCTTTAAGATGATTTTAGGCAGGGTCGGTATCTATGTTTTTATTCATGATGGTACCTGCTGTCTACTCTAAGCCTAAAGTATGTCCTAGCACATGAGTACCAACGGAATCTATATACGACGCTGATCTTAAATTTATATTCAATCTAACATTGCCACTTGTGTTAGCCAATCCAACAGGTTTTGCAATTTTTCCTCCGCTTTGAATCGGAGCTATGCTGATAATAGAGGAATAAAAGATACCACGGCTAAGAAATATTTGCGATATAAGGGTTTTAGAGACAAATAGGTTATATATTGTAGATGGTATTTGATATCAAGGTACACAAATGTCCCCATGTCATCCTCACGAAAGCTTGCAGCCATTGTGTTTACCGACATCGTCGGTTATACTGGATTGATGGGGGTAGATGAGCAAAAAGCATTTGATCTCTTACGAAAGAACCGACAAATGCAAAAACCACTCATTGAAAAATTCAATGGCACCTGGATAAAGGAAATTGGTGATGGAATACTTGCAAGTTTTAGTACTGTCATTGAAGCGGTAAGATGTTCAATGGAAATTCAAAAGGCCTGTAATAGTATTAATAACTTAAAACTCCGAGTTGGTATTCACCTTGGGGATGTAGTTTTTGAAGATAATGATGTGTTCGGTGATGGAGTGAATATAGCTGCTAGATTGCAGGCGCTTGCACCTGTTGGAGGAATCTTGATTTCCGAATCAGTAAATGCCAACATTGCCAACAAGAAAGATATCAAAACAAAATTTGTTCGTGAGGATATTTTGAAGAATGTTAAAGAACCGATAAGAATTTATGAAGTAATTACTACTCTGCCTGATGAATTTCCCGGATCAATGATAAAAGAACAATTTGAAAAGTTACAAGAAAAAAGTATTGCCATATTGCCTTTCGTCAACATGAGCAACGATTCTGAACAAGAGTATTTTAGTGATGGTATGGCCGCTGAAATTCTTAATTCGCTTGCACCTTTAAAAGATCTGAAAATAGCGGGTTATACCTCATCCTTTCAATTTAAAGGAAAGAATATAGACCTAAGGGAAGTGGGTGAAAAATTAGGCATCAATACGGTACTGGAGGGCAGCGTGCGCAAATATGGTAACAAACTTCGTGTTACAGCCCAATTGATTAATGTTCAAAATGGTTTTTGCTTGTGGTCAGAGAAATATGATAGAAATATGGATGACATTTTTGTCATACAGGACGAAATTGCTTTTGCCATTACGGAAAAATTAAAAATTACATTGCTTGAAGAGGAAAAGGACATAATCCAAAAAAACCCAACCAACAATAAAGAAGCATATGATTTATATCTAAAAGGTCAGTTTTATTGGAACCGTCGTGGGCCTGGGCTTCAAACGGCATTGGACTATTTTGAGAAGGCCATTACTCTAGATCCTCAATTTGTACTCGCTTACGCGGGCTTGGCTAATGTTTATTCGGAATTGGGGTTCCTTGCCTTATTGCCCCCACATGAAGCTATGCTGAAGGCAAGAAATGCTGCTGATAAAGTAGTAGAATTGGAACCTTTGGTAGAAGCTTATACCTGCCTAGCTTACGTTAGTGCTTTTTACGAGTGGGACTGGGTAAAAGCAAAAAAACAATTCCACAAGGCGTTTGCCATCAATCCTGGTTATGCCCAAACTCATTATCAATACAGCATGTACTTATCTTTTGTGGAACTTGATAATGAACGAGCAATCAAGGAAGCAAAAAAAGCAGTTGAACTGGAATCCTTGTTATCTATTCCACACAGCATGTTGTCTGCCACACTTCTGGAAGCCGGCCAATTTGAAGAGGCATTGAAAGAAAGTGAAATCGCTGTGGATTTAGATAGTAGTTCTTTCCTTTCATTTTGGTTTCTAGGTAGAAGTTTAATTGGACTTCAGCGATACAACGAAGCGATTGATGCTTTACAAATAGCTGCCCGCTTATCCAATAGGCATTCTTGGCCTTTGGGAGCCATTTGTTGGGCCTATGTTTTAACAGGTAAGTCAATAGAAGCCCAAAGGATTTTAGATGAGTTGGTAAATCGATCACAAACGGAATTTATTCCGATTGGTGGTATAGTTTCAGCTGCATGCTCATTGAATCAACATGATCTCGCTATTCATTACCTCCAAAAAGGTCTTGAACAACGAGACGCAACCTTGGTAGCTATTAGAGTATGGCCGTCGTTTTCCCCTTTAAAAACTAATCTTCAATTTGAAAATATTGTTTCAAAAATGAATTTTCCGGAAAAAAAATAGAACAAACTGTCACAAATCGAAAAGAGACGGATTACTATATGAAGAAAGCAGTCCCGCCAGCAGGCAAACCTCCAGCAGTTTTTTAGAATTGCTTTTTTTTCAGGATGGTTTCAGAGGAACAGAACTCATCTGAAAATCTCTTTATTTTAATGATAAAATAAAAAATGTTTCAGCGGCTTTTGCAGGTTTCAGTGCTGTTTCAGTTGGTCAAATTAAGCCTTGATGATCAATTTCAATAAATCGAAAACCAAGCCCCGTCCGATCTGTTATTCAAGACCCGATAAAAAATTGATACAGATTAGCGTGATCGGAAAAAACGAAAGAGTATTATTTTTCAATCCCTTGCGTGATCAAATTCATGCTTCACAGCGAGAAGGGCGCATTTACCATCTAATCAATACTTATTAAAAATTATATTTTTCCCACGTGGGAAAATGTGTGAAAAATCAATTTTAATCAGCAGCATATTTGCAATTGAAGAAACTAAAATAACAAGAATCTTACAATTCTGGTTTTCAAAAAGTGTAAAACAAATAGTAAAACAAACTGTAAAACATGCGATAGAAAAATAAAGAAATATTAAATTATTAAAATGCAAAACCCGCTGAAATAAAACTTCAAGCGGGTTAAAGTGTTTGACCTGGTTGCCCGACGAGGATTCGAACCTCGAAATGACTTTCAAATAGTTATGAGCAAAGTGTAAAACAAAGTGTAAAACATTTTTGTGTACTCTTATCGTAAATTAAATATTCAAAGTTTAAGTTATCCTATAAGTGACTTGCCCAAAAGCAGGAACCTTAGATTCATTTCCTATCATTGAGAAGTAGCTGAAAATACTATTTTGAAACTAGAATCGAATCGCTATAAGTAATCTTTAGATTTGAAATATCCGTGCCTTCTTTTATCCTGAATCGGATGAGAATTGTTCTATTATTACGTAAAATATTATTAAAATATGTTGGTAATTTTCTTTTAATTGTCTTCGAACTATTTTTTTGAATTATTTTATATGTTTCAACTTTCCCTACGTGATCAATGTCTGGCTCTAGTTCCTCCCACTTGTCGGATTTAGTCTCAAGACCAATAACATACTTTGTATCATACGGATAATCATTGCGTATTTTTAAGATTATTGTATCTGAAATTTTGAATTTCTGCTTGTTTATTTTTAAAGATAAGAACTGTCCAAATGAATAATGATGACAAGTCAAAAAGAAACCCATTAAGATAATATTCTTTTTCATTTTTTTTCTTATTTGGATGGATGAACTGCTTGGCTATCCAAAAATTGACCCGCACGGTTCTCCCATACCCGACAGGCGCAGAAAGATAATCTGGAAGGAATATACTAAATCTTCACGCTGTAATATCTGAAGTCTTTGGATAATGCCATATCCTATGAACCGTTTAATATCACCCACCAATTTATTTAAATTCCGGTTCCTGTTACGAAATGCAATCAACGCATTAATATGATTGGGCATGATTACATATCCACTGAGAAAATGTCCCTGGCTCTTTAAATAATCAAATGCCTGATAGAAAAGATCATAACCGGAAACGATTTCAATCAGTGGTAACCAATTAAAAAAAGTGAAAGTAACAAAATAAATCCCATCCGGAAATGGTATTGTCTTTTAACCGGCATGACTTAAAGATAATCATGGGCATCTATTTTAAAGATGGTAAATAACGCATTGCCAGAACGATTTTCAACGTGGCATGAATTAGTGATTGATCTGCTGCCACCGAGTCCCGCGTTGCGGGACTCGGTGGGGGAAAAAAGGCAGGTTGCGGATTATCCTCAGTTTGCTGCCCATTGTAATTTTTTACACTTAATTACTCCGCGTTTTCTTCTGAGAATCCGAAACATGATGTTATCGAAAAAAATTCAAATGAATATATAAATTTCTGCTGGCAATAGAATGCCAATAGTTAATCTGACCTTAAAATCATCGAAGAAATGTACAAACCCATGGCAAACTCCGAAAATTATAAATACTTTATTCACTCTTAGTGCTTTGTATCTTTAAGCGTCTATAATATCCTTCCCATATTTCGTTACTATTATTTATGGTTATGATTTTGGTTACTAATGCACCCCCAGAACTAAGTCTTTGGTCAATCCAAACCATTCCACCTTGCAATGCAATTCCTTCATAATTCGAGAATACTGAATCGGGATTTTGGTCCAAAATCATTTTTTTCATCCTTTTACTAAATAGTGTATCATATAACTTTAAAAACTGTTCTTTAGTTTTTATCGTCTTTGTTTTCTCTCCATAAGCAACATGAAGCGGATAAAACATTTGAGTTGCTATTTTAGTCCTTTGATTTTTAAAAATCATTTTTTTTAGATTTTTAAGAAAAATTACAAACTGTTTCCCATCACCCCCAACAATATTTGGATAATGCTGAATAGAATCTCGTGATACCTGAGAAAAAGTAGAGATATACAAAAAAGAAATAAAATACAACAAAATTATTGTCGTTTTCATATTAGTGATTAAGTTAAAGCAAAAAATTATTAAGATTTATTTTTATTTTGTAAAATAATAGGATTTTCAAATTCTGGATATAAATATCTTATTCTGTCATGCTTCCAATCATCTGTATGTAACCTGAAATCATATTTGTAATTTCCTTGAAAAAACAATCTTTGTTCATTTGCCCTTCTGACATCAAGTCCATCACTCTTCTCCTTATTCCAATTCCTAAATGCAAAGTTTGTCAAATGCCACTTGCTGCCATTCACTTCATTGATAAATTGACATTATTTAACGAAAGTCGAAAAATTGAAAAACCCGCTACAGTGACTGATTGTAGCGGGTTTGAGCTTTGTTAGGCCTCGTTTGGTTTTGGCCTGAGTTGCCCGACTAGGATTCGGACCTCGGGATGACTTTCAAATAGTAATGAGCCAAGTGTAATACAAAGCATAAAACATTTTATATGATTTAACAGCACCAATCAAGGCTCAAATAGAAAAATTCCGGGTATAAAAATTCGACAGTGACTCGGCAACAAAAACAATTTTGGTTACAATTCTGACTGGTAGAAACGAATGTACTATAGACCAACTGGACTCTGTTTTAGTTGCAATATTTAGATAGGTATGTTTCGGCTCTTTCATTGCCCAAGGCTTTTGCTTCATTCAGAAATTTACAACCTTTTTCTTTATTGCTGTGTACAAGCAAGATTATACCAATATAATATTTTGTTCTTGGCAAATTATAATTATAAGATAGAGAAAAATATAGGTCGTTTAAAGCAAGTGAGTCTTCATCTTTATCATAAAATACAAGTCCTCTATAAAATCTTATTTCGGGCATATGAACATCTTCCTCTACAGGGCCATCTTTGAAAAGATCATTGTTGAACTCAATGTAAACACTATCAGATCCCTTTGATTGGATTGCCAGATTATAAAAATGAATAGCTGAATCCCCCCAGCCCATTAAATAATAAGTGTAGCCTTTTTTAAAGACAGCAAGAGTGCTAGTGGGAGCGATTTCTATTGCGCTTGAAAAATCTTTCAAAGCACTATCATATTTTTTTAATATTAACCATGTTTCGCCTCGAAATACGTAACATTTTGAAGAAAGTGGATTTATTTTAAGAGCTTCATTTAACTCATTGATTGTCCTGAAATGATCATTTTTTTTTCTATAAACAATTGCATTCTGAACATGTTTGTTAAAGCTTTCATCAGAATTGTACTGACATGATGCAGCAAAAAAAATTATTATCGTGGTAAAACAAAATGTAAACTTTCCTAACATTTTAAAAATACATTTTTCATTATCGTTTTGATTTTTGTTTTTGAATCTCGGCATCAATCTTTTGAAATTGTGTAGTTTTATCTTGATCAGTAGGAGCATAATAATTTCCATGCATATCTTCGACCATATTGTCTTTGGTAGGCTTGTCGCCATTTAATAAATAATTAGCCAACGCACTAAGATCTCCGTCATTCATCAATGATGGAGATATTAAATCGTTAGCTAAAGCAAAATTAATATCATTAAAGACATTGACGGTTTGCAGTGCTTGCTCTTTCGCTGTGTTTAAATCTTCCTGAATCGTTCCACCAATGTCATGCTTTAAAATCTGGGTTTCTAGATCTATCACTGCCATTGCCCCATCAAGCTTCGATAAACCTGAAGATACACCAATATTTTCAACGGTTCCAGAACTCTCCGATCCGCTGTTTGAGCTTTCTTTTTTTACATTAAAATTCTTTTGCCCCATCGACTTCTGATAAATATCAATCGCCGAATTTCACTGCTACCCCGATTGATTTCAAATCTTTCAGAAGGTCGTCCCAATTCCTGTCCCTCAAACTTCCGGCACCAAATAATTTTGAGTCATAAATACCGGATAAGATTCTCAAAGACCTCGATCTCCTGTAAGGGGTTTCCGTGGTAACTTCTCTGATATCGGAAAGCTTGATAATTTTATTTTTCCAGAAGAAATAGTGATTACGGATGATGAAATTATCGCCGTCGATAATGAAATAATTCATTTGGGTGCCAAAAAACAGATAGAATAATAATGTCATGGCTATAGGTAGCCAAAACATTGAGCTTGCATGTGTAGACCTTATTAAGCCATAAAAAACCCATAATGAACACCCTAAAATCAAAAGCGTGTTGAAAGATGTGTAGGGATTACCTGCATACCTTCTTCTTCCAATATGCCTGATTTTGCTCTCGCTTAATTTAGTTTCTGCATCTTTGATTTTACGTGGAACTTTTCTAACAAGAAATTCCCTGATATCGGACAGATTTTGATACATATCCTCCCATAAAATCAACTTTTCACCATTGTTGAAGCTAATTGTTGTTGCTTCCAGTTGTTGGCTGAATATAAATAAGAAGGTAAATGATTCCTTGGCGCTAAGTTGAACTTCCTCGACACTCAACCAATCTTCGGTGAAAGATGAAAATAGATTTTTCCCAGAAATAAATTCATCGTCAAATTTAACTCTGGGACATTTCTGAAATAAAATATAGGGAAAAAGAAAGGACATACAGATCAGGTACAGAGGCAACGCATAGGCCTTGCCAAAACTGTCAAAGGGTTCTCTTTTGTTGTATAACAAGATTGCCGCGCCTGCAAAAAAAAGAAAGCATAGAATTACCACTAAAACCTGGTATCGTTTGTATTCGGTTTTTATTTCCATGAATTTGGCCTTGTTCTTTTTCTATTTTTCAATTTTAGGAGTTCTGATAGATCTAAATAAATTATTGCTCATTTAAATCAGCTTTTCTTTCTAAATGTCATGATTAGATGTGAATAATCAACAGGACGGTTGCCATCAGAGGAAAGATACCAATTGAATGTAGAATCATTAAGAATCTTAATCAATCCTTTCAGGGTCTTAGTTCTTCCTAATTGACTATTAATTATGTCAAACCAAGCTGGGTTTTTTTTAAAATCAATTGTATATACACAATTATTCTTTGAACCATCAGGATAAACTACTTCGATTTGAATACTGTCAATGAAAACAAATTTTCCTACTTTACCAGTATTTTTATCTATTCCTTCCCAAGAGCCCATCAGAACTTTCGTTGAATTCGATTGAGAAAATGTGTAAGAATTAATACAGAACATTAATATTGTTGAGAGGAGTAATATTTTACTCATTATAAAACTTATGCTGCTTTATATATAGAAAAGAATCATTAGCTCTTTATTAGACGCACTGCCAAACCTGCTTGCAACAGACAAGTTACAAAAGATGATAAAAATTACAAATGATGATGAAATATAGGTGGAAACACGTATTGGGCCAAGCCTGATGCATATGTACTTTTGACTAAGGTGGATCTTAATGCTTGAATAAACTGTGGACAATGTCATATCCTTTTTTTCAACATTTGTATTCTTCTTTCCGTTTGTGATTTTACCAACTTTCCATTGGCAGAAGGCTTCTTTTTTTTCGCCGACGAGTCACCGCCATACGCACACAAAAAACAAGTTGTCATCGCGGGACTCGTCGATATCAGACCAGATTGTGCATTACATCCAAAAAAGTTTTTCCCACATGGGAAAATGTGTGAAAAATTCATTTCAAACAACTGCATATTTGCAACTCAAGAAGATCAAGCAAGAAAAACAATTTTCTGATTCCGAAAGTGTAAAACAAAGTGTAAAACATGCAGTAAAAAAAGAAAGAAATATTAATTTTTTAAAATGCAAAACCCGCTGAAAGATAATTTCAAGCGGGCTGAGTTGTTTTGCCTGGTTGCCCGACGAGGATTCGAACCTCGAGATGATTTTCAAATAATTACGAGCGAAGTGTAAAACAAAGCGTAAAACATTTTTGAATAATTTGGGAAAAGCGGTAGGACATCAAGGGTTAGTAAACCCTAATTGCGAATGGTCCAGAAATAAGGGGAGCTTACAAACCTATACCGGCCTTGATAAAACATAAAAGCACAACCGAATTTTATGTCTCAGTTGAGAAGTACGTGTATTTCCAAAGGGAATTAAAGATTAATTTTTGGAATCTTTCTCCTTCAAAGTTTTTCGTGGGTATATATCATCCGGAGTATTTGCAATTCCATCTATTCCAACCGAATAAAGGATATATTTTTCCCCATTTTTTTGATAATGAAAACAACCTAGAGAATTTGATACTTCTTGGTTTCTGTTGAGTAGGGGGTCGCGAATTTGAATATTTGGATAAAACTTTTTAAGTTCTGTCAGGCTATCCGGATATTTATGATAAAAGGTCTTAAAAAGTTCTAATTCCTTAGCAATTGTATCCAAATTGTCTGCGGCCAATTTTGCAAAACCATTTGCAGTTTCTTTTCCATACATAAGGTCGTGTTTCAAATATTCTGTATCCAGCTTCAGTATTACCAGTCCTCCTGTCATTGTGATCAAAATAGTAAAAAAAAGCTTTTTGCTTTTGAAGTCAAATACTGCAAAAAAAAGCAAAAAAATACCGATGGCAATACCTAAGGCAGGAATTAAACAAAGAAGACTTACATAATAAAAATTTTTTTCTCTTCTTGGAATTGAGGCTTTCATATTAGTAACAAATTAAATAATGCTCTCTACTGATCAATATTCAGCAAATCCTTGACTAAGTTTGGGTTTAATGTCCCATTATTTTCTTTACTATTTACGAAAACAAAATATAAACCAGCATCTTTTTTTATTGTAATTATTTCAGTAGGTATATCTAAAGATGATGGATCTCTTTTTTCAAAGAAAATATCTAAAAGTTTCTTTTCTCCATATCGGATATAGAATTTTTTGAAGCTGGATGTAAAACTGACTATATTCTCATTTTGAAAATTGGTTTTTAAATATTTGCCATATAGTGATATCCAAGCTCTTTTAACATTAGGGATTGAATCCCAAGTGTAAGAAAATTGGAAATTATCAACTGCGATAGTTGTATAGTGGGATCTGAATTCTCCGTCAACATCTTCTCTGTCTTGCTTTACTAATTCATTCAATGAAATATTTTTAGGAATATTAAGTTTATAAATGGACACTATCCACCTAGTATCATATTCAAATATTGTGATAGGATTTCTGCCCTTTACAACATAGCTAATTTTCAAAAATATTTTTTCCCGGGCACTATTGTTGAAAAGATCAATATAGTCTTTTGGCGCTGAAAAGGTAGTTAAAGGACTGTATTTAGAATTTTTGAATTCTATATAGATTGCTACGCCTAAATAAATAATTGCGCCAAAAATGGCCAACAAAATAATATTTTTTAATCGCCACTTCAAAACTTATCTAAAATTCATTAAGGTTTTTTATTTTTTTAAATTTAAGGTACAGTTTCAAAAGAGGGGACAAAGTCATGGTCAGGATTAGTTGTAGTGGCTGGAGAACCAGCTGGTGGAATTAAAGGCAACATTGCAGCACTCATTCCTGTCACTTTACCAAAGTCATCAGTGTAGCTATGCCCTAAAGTAATTCCCCCTTTTAGTGTAAAACCCAAAAAGATATCAAAATTTCCTAAGCTAATATCCGCATTTAATCCAGCATTCTCAAAATCATAATTGAGTGATGCGCCGAATTTACCAAAATCAAGGCCATAACCCACGCTGTTCAATTGACCATTGTTTATTGTTGAATAAGCTGTAAATATTCCATCCCTCCCCTGGCCCTCGTTTGTGCATCACAGTGACTTCAAATTTAAGGCTAT
>Ga0335085_10009270_pt1 | contig 14873 bp, 23 predicted proteins | sample Lox_Sample_45_FD_206712 | JGI IMG/M metagenome (GOLD analysis project Ga0335085, IMG submission 206712) | Soil microbial communities from Loxahatchee National Wildlife Refuge, Florida, United States - Lox_Sample_4.5 | ecosystem: Environmental > Terrestrial > Soil > Wetlands | place: USA... | reverse complement strand
TTCCAGAGATACGTAGCTGAACATTCCCGCCTGTTGTTGATCGTCTCCGCGCATAAAACAATCATCGCTCGAAATGTTCTGGAGTGGAAGTGGTTCAAGCCGGGTTTTTCAACAAATTCCTAGAGTGTCTTGATGTACCGTGAGAACATACCTCAAGAAGAGAACTCGAACAAGAAAGAGGTTTTTACCTCTTGTGGTCGGACTCGTTTTTTACCTCTTGTGGTAGGACTCGTGGTGGGATTGACTACTTACACTATCCTGCGCACGACCTCACCAAAGTGGGCAAAACCGCCCAGCACTGTCAGTGAAAGCAGTTATATGTCAGCCTTCAGAAAAGGAATGGGAGACATAAGCGACATTGTGGCCGGATGGGCCGCTCTCATTTCAGCGTGGGCGTCCGACAAAGTCATAAACCAAAAAACTGCGCCACCTTTACAAAAAGGTTGCACAAATGACGAAGTCAACCCAGCGCTAGCCCATTCACAGCGACCATCTGGTTGCATTTCGACACGTTCACTCAGCCACACGGACAGACTCCAAAATAAAGCTGAGCAAGAAACACAGTCGATGGGTCGCTTACTTTAGTAGCCGGCCCAAGCCGCCGCCCAACCATTTGTCGAAACTCATTCCATTCTTGAATCCCTTGAGGAAGCCGTCAACATAGCTCCTAGAGTCAATTTGAATGCTTCTGATCACCGTGATATCTGGGTTGTCTTCAACATTCCCCGGATTGTATTCGCGTATCCACGTAGCGCGTTCCGCTTCCAGCGCCTTGACCAGCGGCGTTAGGTTGTTGCCCTCTATGATAATACCGTGAGATTTACTTCTAAGCCCGATCTTAGCTTTATTGTAGACGAGATCGGTGATAGCGGAGTAGTTCAGCAGAAGAGGTTGTTCCCCTTTAACGCGAACTTCTACGTCGTCCACTTTTGACGGGGCAAGCTCAAAAGCACCGTTCCTTTTCATGAAGCAGCCTCAAGCCTTCTGCTTGATCCATTTCTGTCGGGTCTCGTCCCATTTATACCATTGGCCATCTACATTCATAGAGTGGACGCCGTTCTTGTCTTGATAAACAAGGCTGATTTCTTCGCCGTGTCCTTCAGTGTTTACGCCCTTGTGAGGATGACCAAAGATACGTGCGACCAGCGCTAAGCCTCGGTTGTAAATAAGCTGTCTGTTTAAGTTCGCAAAAATATCACCGTGAGTCTCGCCTCGCCGGACGTATGAGAGAACAACTTCCTCTACTTCTTCAACCGCTCTGGCTACTGGCATTTGAACATTTTCTCCTTTCGTTTTCTTCCTTTAGCTCGTCTTGACGATCTGTAGGTCGCCACCGCCACCTAACAACCACAGAACGCCTGCGAAAAGGCTGAAACCTGCGAGAGGGTCCCGGAGGTGACATTTACGGAACCCTTCCACAAGCTGGTAGCAGGCGCGGTAAAATCGAGTCGCGCCATCAACCGTTGTCATTGCCGCCTGATTGGCCGCTCCATGGCTGAGCTTGCGTTGCCTGGTCAGGTTGACGCTCTTCTAGCAGCGTCCACGCGAACACTTCCGCAGTTGAGGACATTGTGGTCTACCTCCTTTCCTCCAGATTTGTGGCCAGAAACTCGGCAATTGCCCTACTGATGGGAAGCCCAGTTTCCTGTTCAACCCCATACCACTCGCCATTTGGGTTGAGTTCGAGAAAGTATAGCGCATCTGAATCGCGTCCGCAAACGAAGTCAAAGGCTCCAAACGACAGGTCAAGGATGTTCATCATTCTAAGGCATTTATCCTTCAGTGCGCCGCTCGGCTCAAACACAGAGAACTGCTGCTTCGGATAGAGCTCGGGCCTGGGACGCCAGTCTGCATGGTCTGCGTTATCAGGCAGATCGAGTTCTATTTTCATAGCAAACACAGAGGTCCCGACGACCGTCAGCCTCACCTCAAAGCGCTTCCTGATGAACTCCTGAAAAAAAGCCGGCAAACGTCGAATCAAATGAAGATTGCCCAACTGGTCTTCGCCGACACGCGTGGTGGATAAGGTATATTGCCTGCTTCCCGTTTCCACGATTTCGTTGTAGATCGCTTTTGTGATAGCGCCATTGCGGCACGACCTGACAAACGCGCGCGCCTCGTCTGGCACATTAGTGATAATAGTCGCGGGAACCAAGAATCCAACGCGCCTTGCGATTTCCATTTGATACGTTTTTCGTCTCGCATGATTTATCGCCTTCGGGTTATTCAGCCATATCCTGTCTGAGATCGTTAGCCACAGGCCTTCCAAAAAGCTCTCCAGCTCAAGAGCTGCATAAGACGATTGTGCCTTATCCTTCAAGTGGTAATTGAATGTGTTTGGTCGCCGGTACCAGATACTCTGAACGTCATCAGAGCTCACGACTCCAAACGCTTTATTGTGAAAAGTAAATCGACAGGGCTCAGCCGTTGCAGCACTGAATGATATTGCCGCATCCCCGCTGGCAAGTTCGTCCACATTAAGACGGTAGGGATACTGCCCCATCGCATTGAGGTGGCGAAGAACTGGGGGCGTATGGAGTTCGTCCTGCGTGTGTGTCAGCAGCAATACGCGACCGCTCACCTTGCTTCACTCTCCTGCGGAGTAGGGGGCGCACTACGAGGTGATTCCTTTGACAAACAGAGGCCGTCAATATGAAGCCAACATGTGTCGCTCGGATGATGCGCATCGCGACGTAAGGACCTCACAAGCTGTGATTTATTATCGCGGAGCGAGCTGATCAATTTTTCGTTCATCGACAGATCACGCCCACCCATACAGGCGAAAATGTTAACGGGGGATATGAATTTCGCAGCGTAAGACTCTGCTCTGTGACGCACTACCAGCAGCATCAGGCCGCTGGTTCCGCAATTATCATCATTACTATTGAGAGGCCGGGAGATGGTGATTGGACATAATAGGCGTCCACCCAGAGATAGCCGATCAAGCCAAAGCTCGGTAGGGTGGGTTACGCCCGCGTTTACGAATATTGCATCAAGTGAACCGGGATCGTACTGTGTCCCGTCGCCGCAGACAACTTCGACATTCGTCATACTCGATAGGTTTTCACGCGCCCGCTTTGCGAGTGCTTCATCCGATTCAATTGAAAGGACACGTCCTGCGGCACCCACTACGTGCGCAATAATGGCGGAATAATAACCGACCCCACCTCCAACGTGAAAAACGGCCTCGCCCTCAGAGAGGGCCAAACTATCAAGCCATTGGGCGAGGGAGCTGGGGTGTCCGTTGTTTAAGTCTCGCTTCGGATCTATTGCGACAAGCACATTATGGTACAGGTGCTTGGGATCTGCATCTGGACTGGTTCGGTAGCCGCCACTGGGACGCACGATACTCCATGGGCCGGGACCCAGGAAATGTTCCCGCCCTATCGTGGCGAATGCCTGGATCAGCCGATCAGAAGAAATGTCGCCGACAGCGCGAATTTCTTCGGCATAGAATCGGCGGGCGGTTACTATATCCATAACGATCCCTCCAGCATACTCCTGTCAGCGACTCTAGTGGGTTGCCCGGCTCTTCGCAAGCGGGGGGCGGCACGAATAGAATTGTCGAATCGAACCAGTACCTCGCAATGGAAGCGGAAAACAAGGGCAAACCCCGAACGCACATCCTTGATATTAGCGAGTTGCATGTTCCAACCTCCGCCCGGCAATGGCGTGATACGTTGGGTCCAATTCTATGCCGATGTAGCCGCGCCTCAGCGTCGTCGCGGCCATCAGCGTCGAGCCGGAACCGGCGAAGGGGTCAAGAACGACCTGGCCGGGTTGGGAGAAGGCCTCGATTAGCGGCGTGAGGATGGAAAGGGGTTTCTCGGTGGGATGGAGTTCGTTTAACGGAAAACCCTTCCACTCGACGACATCGGCGAGCGCCCAGGATGGCTCTGCCGGGCGTCCTTTCACCAGCAAGTACGCCGACTCGTGCTGATAGGCGAGGTAGCGCTTGCCGGACACGTAGGGCTTCGGGAAAGTCAGGTGGCCTGCGATGCGAAAGCCCGCAGCGCAGAAGGCCGCTGTGAACTTCTCGGCGTGCGCCCAGCCATAGAAGCACACGCAGAATGCGTCGCGCTTCAGTACGCGGTAAATCTCAACGAAAGCCGGTTTGAGCCAGGCAAAGTTGTTGTCGTTGCGGACGGCCCTTCCGTCGTTCGCGCGATAGTTTCGCACGTAAGGGGGATCGGTGAGGACAAAATCAATGGTGGCGTCGTGAAGCATCGGCAGCGCCTTCGTGCAGTCGCCTTGGATGATGGTGTTGAGAAAGGGAGTCATGACGGAATTCCTTTATTGAATGATTGAAAAGAGGCGGGGCGGCGGTGAGGCCGCCCCGATGAACGTCAGCGCTTGCGTTCCCAGATCAGGCTGTAGCCGTGCTCCGCGCCGGTCTTCACCAGGCGGCAGTCGAGAGGAGCCGGGAAGCTCGGATCGTCGATGCGGACGGAGAGGTAGTCCTGGCCGTCGCCGCTGCGCTTCCAGGCCGCGCCGATTTCGCCGGGGCCGGAGGATTGGCAGTAAACCCGGTAGTCCGGGGATTTCTCGCCGCGCTTTTCGGCAACGGGGTCGATGCTTACCGAGGCGGTGAAGGTGAGCGTGCGGATAAGCCCGGTGTAGCCGGTATACTCGCGCGTGAAGGTTCCGATGATAGCCATAGTGTTGTACTCCTCTTGCTGCTTGGAGACCGCCCAATGCGGCCTCGCTTACGGCGCTTGCATGAGCGGGCGGCACCAGCGAAGTGGGTCATAGAATTTTGACTTCCGCGAGGAATGCGCCCTACAGCAGGGGAAAATTCGTCATTGACGCGCGAGCGCCGCACGCTTCAAGCCGCCGTTAGAAGCGAGAGAGCAAGGGGGCGACAGGGAAACGGAGAAACACGGCGGGGCGTTGGGGAATGCAGCGTTCGGGTAAGTCAGCGCTTAGCGCTACCGGCAACGCTCTGAGCAGGATTTCAATGCCGCGTGCGCTTCCTCGTCCTTCTGCCGTTCCTTCATCAGCCGGTGAGTCCATACGGCCTCGGATAGCAGGGCGGTGCCGACTGCGCTGAGGCGTAGCGCTCGCCATCGGGCATTGGGGTCTTTGATGATCTCGCCGATCACGACCGGCGCGGCGACGCCAAGCAAGTGTATCCAGTGCCCTGCTGCGCCGAGGGACGTGCGAGCATGGTGAAAGGGCTGACGGCTATAGGGCACATTCAAGCTGGCTGCGCGAGGTTGGTAAGCCTGTCCTCTGGGGAACTCCGCCGGTTCCATGGCGTGGCGCATCGTCGATTCCCGTGTTGGGGAGTTATTCGGGAGTTATTCGGGATGATGTTAGTCGAAGAGCGGGCGGATGGCAACTTGCAAACACAATTGCTGGTAGGTAGACCGGATCACGGACACCAACGGTTGTAGTAAGAAAGCGTCGCCTCAGTGAGGATTTCTCAACCGTGCCTGTTCGCGTTCCTTCGCGGCTGTAATGATGCCTCGTAGCTCTGACGCCATTGCCGAAATACGTTCTTGCTCTTCGGAGGTGAAGTTGTCCAAGATTGTTCCGACGGCTTCCCGGAACACGTTGCGGTCGGTATCGCTGATTGTCGCCATGCGGGAATTCTATCACCACCAAAAGGGAAAGTTGCTATGTTGGTTCCCAATGCTCGACCCGCGTTACAGCAACAACTTCATCGACGCCAATGTCCTCGACCGCACGGGCGGGCCGGAAGACGCGGCAGTGGATGAGATTCTGCGGCTGCGCGACGAGGCCGCTTTCACCGTACTCTTGCCGCATTCGGTGAAGGCCGAACTGGAGCATCCGCACACGCCTATTGAGGTAAAGCGGAGAGCTGAGGGGTTCATTTTCTCCATCCCGGTGGAATTGACGGCCCCAGAATTGGCGACACACGACAAGATTCGGGCGCTGATTCAGGGCAACGCCAGACCTGGTCAGCATGACAAGGATGCATTCCATCTCGTCGAAAGTCACAAATACGGAGCGCGGTTCTTCATTACGAATGACGCGCGTCTTGTGAAGAAGGCGGATGACATTGAGATAATCCTTCCCGCTCTTCGGGTGGTGAAGCCGAGCACGTTCTTGGAAGCCTATCGCCAGGCGAAGGAGCGGAGAGGGTGAATCAGATTGTCTCCTTGGCTTGTGTGGGTTCCGTGCGTGTTCGATCTGCTGCGGCGGTAACCCCTGTTTGGGTCCGGAATCGAAACCCGTAGGGCATCGACAGGCCCGGAGCTTCGCGAAGGGCTAGGCCGGACGAAAACACATTTCCCCGTCTTTCCGTTTGCACGGTATGATAAAGGACATTATCATACGGTTATGTTCGAACTGCTTCAGGCCATACCCGATTTCAAAGTTCTCCTTGAGCTTTCACCCGAGGAGCTCGCTGCAAAACTTCTGTTCCTGCTTCGGCGGAGAAAATTCCAAAACGACATGTTTCAGCCAGATGCTTTAGGGAATGAGCTGTGGCCGTCTTCAACATATCCAGGCCAGCAAACGGTATATCCGCGAGAGCGACAGGCCGAAATCAGTATTGCCTTGTCTGAGGCCTGGGCCTGGCTCCTTGCGCAAGGCCTGGTTTTGCCGGTTCCCGGAATCAATGGCCAGAACGGTTGGCGGCGGCTGAGTCGGCGAGCAAAACGGATTGAGAGCGAAGCGGAATTTGCCAATTACACGGTAGCCCGGCTGCTTCAGCGAGAAATGCTGCATCCGAAGATTGCCCAGACGGTCTGGATGGCGTTTATGCGCGGGGAATTTGATGTCGCCGCGTTTCAGGCGATGAAGGCGGTAGAGGTGGCCGTGCGCGAGGTGGGTGGATTTCCCGACAGCCTGCTTGGCACGAAGCTTATGCAGGCGGCATTCGCGGCGGAAAATGGTCCACTGACGGACCTGAATGCAGACGCCGGGGAGCGCGCAGGCCGTCTGCAATTCTTCGTGGGCGCAATCGCCTGCTACAAAAACCCGCACTCGCACCGCGATGTGAATTTGGACGATCCAGCCGAGGCCGTCGAGATCATCCTTCTTGCCAACCATCTGCTGCGTATCGTCGATTCCCGCGCCAAGGCCAGGGGAGCAACGCCATGAGCGCCGCGCTCGTTCCCTTGACAATCATAATCTCTCGCGGGTTGGCCGAGCTTGGCCGCAACGCCCCCGCCGTGTTTCTTCGGGATACAAAAACAGCCGAATGCTTCTTCGGCTTCTTCATGGCGAATATCCGTAACAAACACACACGGCGGGCCTACTATAAGGCCGTCTGCACATTCTCGCAATGGTGCGAGCGCAAGAGAATCCACGATCTCGGAGACGTGAGACCGCTACACATCGCCGCCTTTGTCGAAATGCTGGGCTTGCCCGAGGCGGAGGGCGGTGCGGGGCTTTCCAAGCCCACGGTGAAACAACACCTTGCCGCACTGCGAATGCTCTTCGATTGGCTGGTGCTTGGCCGTGTAATTGACGTGAACCCGGCGCATGCCGTGCGCGGGCCTAAGCATGTCGTTAAGAAAGGCCGCACGCCTGTGCTCGACCGCGACGAAGCGCGGGCGCTCATCACCGCTATTGATACCAGTTCGGTCACGGGCCTGCGCGACCGGGCGCTCATCGGAATCATGATCTACACGTTTGCCCGGATTGGCGCAGTGCTGCACATGAATGTCGGCGATTACTTCACACAGGGACGGCGCGGCTGGGTCCGGCTGCACGAGAAGGGCGGGAAGGAACACCAGGCTCCGTGCCACCACAAGCTGGAAGCATTCCTCGATGAATACATCGCCGCCGCCGATATTGCTGGCGACGTGGACGGGCCGCTATTCAGAACCACGGGCCGCACGACGGGCAAGCCGCACCGTATGACGCAGCCGGACGCCTACCGGATGCTGCAACGCCGGGCGCTGGCTGCTGGGATCAAAACCAAGATCGGCAACCACTCCCTGCGGGCGACGGGCATTACCGATTACCTGAAAAGCAACGGCACGCTGGAGCATGCGCAAGCGATGGCGAACCACTCCTCCCCGCGCACGACAAAGCTTTACGACCGGCGGGCGGATGAAGTGAGCCTCGATGAATACGAAAAGGTGGGGATTTGACAAACAACGATTGGACGCCTGCGGTCCTCCTGCCGAATATCTACAGCGAGAAAACGATTGAAGGCGGCAGTGTCGCCCTCACCCCGGCTGATGACCCACGGATAACCGCGTTCGGTGTAGCCGAGCCGAACTTTAGAGAGTTGTTGTCGCGATTCACAGACGCATTCAATGAGCCCATCTCCCCAATGGTCCTCATAGTCCGCAATGACGTACTACCACGCTTGACTGAGGTCGAGGCGATCGCCAGCTTTCGCGACATTGTAGCGCTGTCGATCATTCCCTATGCGCGGGGGATGAGCATAGTTTATGGTGGAAAGGTCAAGCGCCGCATTTACTACTCGAATTCCTTTTGGTTCTACCCGTGGATGTTGAGCAAGGACGGTGAAGCACTGGTGCTGTCCACACCGGCTCTGCACGCCTTACATATGGTAGAGCAATTTCACGGACAGTGCTCCCCTGACCTTTCCGAGTTGGAGATTTCGGAAGTAGATGAATGCCTGTTTGAGGCATTGATGGCACGTTGGCAGCGTCACTATCTGGGCAATCGGCAGCGGCGGCAGGATCGCGCGCTGTTCCGTTCGTTGAATATGGCAGTTCAGGCTGCACAACTGCCTGGAGGCATTGACGTCGGTATCTATGACATAGGGCGCATGTTATCCCTTTGGGTTTCGGCATGTGAGATTCTGGCCCACACTCCACCCAGAGGGGCAGGAGTACATCAGGTTTACGCTCTTCTCAATCAAGTCTCGTTCATCGAGCGTACACTCAAGAGGCGGCGGTATCAGGTCAACGGAAGGCCACGGAAAAAGCGCGATTCGCTCCCCTGCTGGGTTTACAGCGAGATCTACAAAGCCCGCTGCGACTTCCTGCACGGGAATCCCGTAAGAAAAGATCGATTGAACTTCACTGGTGCCGAGACGAGTCTTTTCTGGGTATCCCCATGCCTGTATCGTTTGGTTCTCACCGGATTTCTGCAGCTGCCGCCGATGCGCCGACCGCCGGGCGTGTTTTACACGGACCCGCAGCACATCGTCGAACGGGCGCTCCTGCGCGCGCGCCGGAGAAAGAAAAAGAACACTTGACGCCACGCGTTCAAGTCGAAAACTTGAAGGACATATGGACACGCCTAATCGCCGTTGCGATTATCTCCGCCGCCGCAGTAGTAGTTCCAGCGGTCAGTTTCTACCTGACAAAAAGGAAAGAGCGGGCAGCGGATTGGCAAAAGTACAAATTTGAGCAATACCGGGATCTTCTCGCGAGTCTCAGTGGCATCGTCGGAACCGACTCGACGCCGGAGGGAAACCGACATTTTGCCGAAGCCTGTAACACGCTGCATCTGCTCGCCTCTCAGCGAGTGCTGGCTGCGCTGCACGATTTTCAGGATGAAATCCGGATTTCCAATCCTCACCGGTCGGATGAGAGCCACGATGCCCTGCTCTCACGGCTCGTGTGGGAAATACGCGAGGACCTCGGCATGCGGCAAACGGGCGACGTTCGGGATTTCAAGGCGCAGTTGTGGTGTTCTGGCACACAGAAACAAAACCGCCTTGAATAAGTGATCTATCGAAACCGGTCGTCATTTCTTAACTTTGTTGAAGAACCTTTTTACATCGAATCCTAGCCCGCCAAGTTTAGGTTGCAGGATCACCGCGTCTACAAGGGCTCCTGCGATGCCTTGGCGCATCTGTTTCGCTGCGCGAAACTGCGATAATCGCTTCTTGCCATCAATGTCCTCAAAGATTTGCTGAATCAATCCAGCCACTTCAGAAGCAGACTTACAAATGTCACGGAGTGGCAGCAGCAAAAGGGCGTCGAGGTTTCTGGGGTCGGAGCGAATGAGGCTGAACGATTCGCGAAATGTTGAAGGATGCCGTGTCGTGATGAGGATGGCAGGCAGTATATCAGAAGCATCTTGCCCATTGATCCGATGCCAGGACAGGACTTCATCCTCAAAGTGCAGTCAGCGCGGACCGTGTATCACAACAGCGTCGGCATGGGCCGCCATGTCGGCCATGCGAAGTAAATTCTCCCGGACTGAACTTCCCAAAGGCTCTTCCCAGCCGTAATCCAGGAGATAGATGTAATAAGCCTTCTCGGCGCTATTTGGTATTTGGCCCAGCGAGTGGATGTACAGTCCCATAACCGCAGCGTGCTCCTTCTCGAATATTCCAGCATAACTTAGTGCTCGACGCTCCTCAGGCACGGCTACGTTGTTGATTGCGCATGTGCGCGGCAGCGGCATTCTGCGCCGTCTTCAGGGCGTAGTGCTCGCCGTTCTCGCGGGCCTTGGCGCTCTCCTCCATCAGCCGCGCGGCGGTTTCCTCGATGCCGTGGCCCCAGGATATAGCGGTCAAGCACCAGGTAAAATCTGCCATGCTGTCCCTCGGCAGTCCGGGCCGGGATTTGCTTTCCGGAGCGCCTTCGAGACACCTGCGGTAACTCGGCCAGCTCCCGCTGCGGGTACGGTAGGAGGGTGAAAATGGCACAAAGGGCGGCGGTCTCTCGCGTTCGGCAACGAGGCCCATTGCTTCGAACTGGCTCACGCTCGCCATCAGGCCGGGAGCGCTGTGCGCCATCTGCACGCGCGGGAAATCGTGCGCGTACTTCTCCTTGAAATTGACGCTTCCGGCACAGCGGGTGGCCCCGCTCGCCGTTTCGTCGGCCCCTGCCCCTTTGCGCAAGCACCGCGCGAAATCCTTGTCCGCCTGCCCTGCCGGAAGCGCAACCCATGCCTGAAAGTTCCCTCGTGATGTTTCCAATCCCAGAAAAGCGACGGGCTTTAGTAGTTCCAGCCCTTCCCTGCTCAGATCGTCGAGCTGGATGAACGCGGTGGCACGGGATACCGGGCGCACGATGACATTGCGTTCTTTCTTCTCCGCGCTGGCAATGGTGGTTGGTAGGAAATGTCGCAAGGTTGCGGCGGGCACATGACGGCGAAAATCGGCCTTTTCTCCTTGCCGCGTTGTCCAGGTGACATCGAAGAACTCGGCTTTGACGCTCGTAAAGGCATCGAGCATCGCTCTAGCCGCCTGACCGGCTGGATTTCCGTCGGCGTCACTCTCCTTCCACATGCCCCGCCCGTGCTTCTGAGTTCGTTCTCGCGTAACTATACGTGGCGATGTGGCGAGTGGCAATTGCATTGTAGGCGAAGAATAGTGGGCCGGGATGGTTGCGGAAGGGCTGGCCGTTGGAAGCCTTTCCGTAGGAAGCGAAGGGCTTCGATAGCCCTGAGCTTCCAAGACCAGAGGTTCGTTGAGTAGTGGACGTGGATATCTTTCCATAAGCGGGAGTTATCCACTGTCTAAAATTCAATTTCTTTTAAGTTCAATTTCAGGCTGCAAAAAGATCTGGTAGAACAATAGGTTATGTGGGCGAAATGCGACTAAGCGGGCGTTTATCAACGACCAAACGGGCGGATGATTGCGACCGAGTGGGCGGGTTATTACGACCAAACGGGCGGAACTTGATTCACAGGTGCCGCGCTCTGGATGTGTTTGCCGCCAAACAGCAAAAGGTCCGTGGATTTCTTTGAACCCTGAATTGCGACCAAGCGGGCGGACGTGTTGTGACGCCTGGTAAATGTAGAGATCAGGCCGTTTCAGTTGCGACTAAACGGGCGGATGGCAGGTTAAATCTGAACGATTGACGAAACGACTTGCGTATTTGGGCGGGTCGCATTATAGCTCAGCCAATGAGCTTGACTGTCAATCAAATTAGCAATTTCAGCGGCTTTCCAAAAGCAGCGGAGCTTATTGAAATCAGTGGCGCACATGCCCTGGAAGCGTCTGACCGCGCCATTTTCAACCAACTCTTGCAAATTGCCCACGACAGCGCGCGTCTTACAGAGCCGGATGCGGAATGGGAGATCACTCTTGCTTCGCTACGCCGCGCGTCTTCAAAGCACGAAAGCAACGACCGCGTTCGGGAGTGTCTGCGTCGGCTCCGGCGCACGGAGGTCAAGGTGACGTACATTTCGCCGCGTACTGGCAAAAGGCGCGTTATGGAGACGCACCTGCTGGAGTTTACGGATACAGATGAAGAAGAAAGCAACGAAGCAACGGTACAATTCGGAATACCGAAGCGCCTCCGGCTGGTACTCGCTCGCTCGAACCGATGGGGCCGTATCCGCTGCGAGGTCGCCTATGCGATGACCAGCAAATATGCCATCGCTCTCTACGAACTGATTTGTCTGCGGGCAAATCGGGAACATTGCGTGGAGGTGCTTTCATACGAGATATTCCGGGATCTGCTGGGCGTGCCTCCAGGAACCTATGAGCGCGGCCTGGATTTTAGGCGAAAGGTGATCGACCCTGCCCTCCTCGAAGTAAACGGCCTGTCGGACATGGGCGTGGATATCGATTTGCGGCGGCGACATGCGAGAGCTTCCATTCACGAAGTGGCAATTTCCTGGTGGCGCAAGTCGGGGGAAGAGTACCGGGCCGCTTTGCAGGAACGCAATCGGAGCAAGGTCGGGCGTATGGCAAGGCTGCGCGGCCACGTGGAGACAATGGAAAGCGGCAAACCGGCCACCGAGAATGACGATACTGAACAACAGCGTATTGACGCTGTGGCGTAATGGCGTCACGGTGTCATGATTTCAGGCCGGGTAGGCCCTTTGATGCGAAGACCTTGGATAGTCCGGCCACGGCAAGCTGCTGAATGCTGGTACCCTCGGACACGGCGAGCTGATGCAAGCGTTCCCAATCCTGGCGAGACAACCGCACCGTCAAGGCCACGGTCGTACCTCTGCCCCGCCGACGGGTGCGCGCTGATGGCTTCTGCTCGTCTCCGCTAAGAGCGGGCGCGTTTCTTTGGGTGAACGCTGCTAACCCGGTCGGCTTTGATCCCATTTTTCATCTGCTCCTTAATCCATTGCCATAAAAACCGAATCTCATGAGCGGCCTTGCCTTCGGAATCGAACTCGGTCACTGCGCGGCCCGTTGCGACAGCCCGCGCGAAGGCACGGCGATCCGTAATCTCGATTGGCGCGACTGGCAGCCCAAAGTTTTTCAATATGGCACGTGTCTCGGCGATCTCTGGCGCGCGGAACGGGCAAGCAGAGAGGACAAATACCGCCGGGGCCGTGGCGGCGCGAATGATTTCGACGGCGGCTCCGGCCGCGGCCAAGTCAAACGCAGTGGGACGGCAAGGAATGATCACAAGATCCGCTAACCCTACCACCCGCGCCGCATCAGGGGCCGCATGCGGCGCGGTATCGACGATGCACAGCGTCATGGCGTCATGACGTGCTGCCTTAATGACATCACCCAAGGCTGCGGCGGCCACAGTCACAACTGCTGGAGTGCCGCCCTCGCGGGCTTGGCTCCAGGTCGTTGCGCTCTTCTGCATGTCGGTATCCACGACCACGACTCGTTCGCCGCCCTCCTGAGCGGCGACAGCCGTGTGGACCGCAAGAGTCGTCTTGCCGCTGCCGCCCTTTTGGCTGAGGAATGCCACTGTTCTCATGCGCCCATTGCTTAACACGGCGTGGTAACGCTGTAAAGCAATAACGTCATGGTGCGATGGCTTCATGACGCCATGACGTTTGTCTCAGGATAGTTTCGAGTGCAAGCGCTCCAGCAGCGCAATATCGTCGAGCACCGTAATGCCCACCGTTCCACAGAAGGCAGCGACTTCGGCGGTGTAAAAGTCTGTATCGAGAGTGCAGATGAAATCGGCTTCGCCTGCGACCGCAGTTCTTAAGATAGGCGCGTCTGACACATCCCGAATCGGAAAATTCCAGTTTGAGTCGATTGGCACCAGGGTGCAAGCAGTTTTGAGAAACTGCACATACTCGTAGATTTGCTCCTCCGAAAGACCGAAGAGCGCCTGTACCCTCGGGTAGCGCAGTACTCTTGCAAGATCGATCAGAATGTCCGCGCTCGTGAGAACCACGTGCTTTCGAGCAATAAGATCAAGCAATAGCTTACGCGCCGGGCCATGCGACTTCTCGTTGGCCCGAACAAGGATATTGACATCCGGTAGGACCCTCACCGCACAGGGCGATAGTTAGGGCGGACTGAGCGTATTGCTTCATCGATGATAGCGTCCGCCTCTTCTGAAGAAACTGGCTGACGCTGCGCATCGACTTTCGCGAAATACTCCTCAAGGCCGCGCAGAACTTCCCCTCGACGTTCATCGGAGAGGGCAGGGGGCTCAATAGCGCGAACGCTGATGGCCTCGTTCTCCAGAACGCGACGACCCAGAAGGCTCTCGATGGCGGCCCTCTGGTCTGGTGATAGATCTTTTGCAGTTCGGATCATCGAAGTACCTGTCTACAGTATGACGGATCGCATAGTAGGATGGTGGAGCGACGTTGTCACGCGAATCTTCGCAGGGTTTAACGGCGGGGAACGAAGCGATTCGTCCTATTTCGTCGTTGCTCCGTTACTGCTCCATTTGAAATCTCTGCTCCATAACTGCTCCATTAACGGAGACCCTGAAGCAGGCCGTTGAAAACCGGCGCGTTTTCATCGCCTTGCATTGACGCCATAGACGCAATGTTGTTTATTTTCAATCCACATTCAATTTCCCAAGCTGGACGTCGCGGGTTCGAGTCCCGTCTCCCGCTCCATTTCCTTTCAACAACTTGGCTGCGCCCTGTCGCCGGCTGAAGCCTCGACCAGGCCCAGTGGCACCTGTTATGTGAGTGAAGGGGACGGTGGAATTCGTAAGTTTGTCAACTCCGGCTGAAAATTCCCCATTGTGCCGGTCGAAAATTCCCCAGCCCTCGCCAAGTGGTGGTTTACAAAACAGGCTGGTGGTCGCAAGATAGTATCCAGCCGGTGAAGCGGAGGCGGGCAA
>Ga0335085_10009269_pt1 | contig 14874 bp, 17 predicted proteins | sample Lox_Sample_45_FD_206712 | JGI IMG/M metagenome (GOLD analysis project Ga0335085, IMG submission 206712) | Soil microbial communities from Loxahatchee National Wildlife Refuge, Florida, United States - Lox_Sample_4.5 | ecosystem: Environmental > Terrestrial > Soil > Wetlands | place: USA... | reverse complement strand
AATTACGAACGATAGCCTGAAAATGGGGCCACTGGCCTCGACGCGAATGGCTTGTATCGATAACAACGTCAGCAAGCAGGAAGATACGTATCTAAAGGCGTTGGGCGCCGCAACACGCTACGCGTACCAGGCCCCATATCTCCAGATTTATGCCGAAGGCTTCGCCGAGCCGCTGCGTTTCACCCGCGTCGCCTCCGGTCAACCATAATCCCCGGCACGAGGATGGGGTTCGGGCGAGGCCTTTTGTTTTTTGGCGCTACAATGGACCTGACATCGCTCCCCGGAGAGTTCCCATGATTACCCGCTATCTTTTTCGCATTTTGCCTTTGCTCGCCTGTCTTCTTCTGACTGCCGCATTGTTGCATCTTTCGCATACACGCGCCCAAGACGCTGGCGACCCGTGGACGTCCGCGCAAACGGTCCAGGCAACGGATTTCGCAAAGGAGTTGGCGGGCGGCAAGTCCACTCCCACGGTTTTATTCGTAGGCTTCCAGCGCCTGTACACCGCAGGACATGTTAAGGGCGCGCAGTACCACGGAAGCGGTGGCAACGCCGAGGGATTGGCGGAAATCAAGAAATGGGCTGGTTCCCTGCCGCGCACGACCAATCTGGTGATCTACTGTGGCTGCTGCCCTATGGGGCATTGCCCGAATCTGCGCCCTGCTTTCGCCGCTTTGAAAGAAATGGGTTTTAAGCACCTGCGTGTGCTCATTCTTCCGTCCAGCTTTGCGACCGATTGGGCGGAAAAGGGCTTACCGTACGACAAAGGCCAGTAATCGTCCCTAGCTTCGGCGTAATGTCAGGTGCGAAGCTGTTTCCGTCGGACTGCGCGAATTCTCTGCTATTCTCGCTGGTTGCTTTTTCTGGAGGCATCGCTCATGGCTCTGAAGCAATTCGCTGCGGTTCTAGTGTTGTCGGTATTTCCCGTTCTCCTATTAGGTCAGGCGCAAGGCTCCGCAGCTTCGGGAAACTTTGACGGGAATACTTGGTGGGCTCACGTCAAGTTTCTCGCCGACGATTCGCTGGAGGGACGCGAGACGGGTAGCGAAGGCCTGCGTAAGGCTCAAGCCTACGCGGTGGAGCAATTCCAGAAAGCTGGGCTCGAACCTGCCGGCACAAAGGGGTTCTACCAGCCGGTTGCCTTTACGCAATACCAGGTGGACGAAGCGAACTCCTCGCTTGCTCTTGTGGTCGGCGGCAAGACCACCAAGCTTTCGTTTGCGGACGACGCGTTCGTCAGTTCCCGTTACACCCGTGACTCGTCGCAACTTGCCGCACCACTGGTGTTCATCGGGTACGGTCTCAAAGTGTCGGAGAACAATCTGGACGAGTTAGCGGGCCTGGATGTGAAGGGGAAAGTGGTGGTGTATATCTCCGGCTCGCCTTCGGATGTGCCCACCGCATTGGCCTCGCACTACCAAACGATCTCGGAGCGCTGGAAGGCCTTGCAGAACGCCGGAGCCATCGGGATCATCGCCATCCAGAATCCGGCTTCGATGGATATTCCCTGGGCCCGCATTGCATTGAATCGCAATCATCCCTCGATGAGTCTGGCGGGTGCTGAATTCAACGAGACCGAAGGATTGAAGATAGGAATTGTGTTTAATCCCGCGGCGGCGGAAGCATTGTTTGCCGGTTCCGGACACACGTTTGCGGAAATCGCGGCGCGCGCGAAGGATCGCAAGCCTATGCCGCATTTTCCTCTGCAAGTTGCTCTCGAAGCGCAAGCAAAGATCCTGACGAAAACGATCGAGTCTGCGAATGTGGTGGCTAAGTTGCCGGGGTCGGATCCCGCGTTGAAGAACGAGTACGTGGTGCTTTCGGCGCATATCGACCACATCGGTATCGGCGAGCCCGTGAACGGCGACCGAATTTACAACGGCGCGATGGATAACGGCTCGGGCTCCGCGCTGGTGCTGGACATGGCGGCGAATCTGAAAGCCCACCCGCAATCACTGAAGCGTTCCGTGCTCTTCCTTCTCGTTACCGCCGAGGAAAAAGGATTACTGGGCGCGAAATATTTCGAGGCGCATCCCACTGTGCCGCAGAAGTCCATCATCGCGGACATCAACACAGACATGTTTCTTCCCATCGTGCCTTTGCAGGTACTGCGTATTCAGGGACTGGCGGATTCCGACCTTGGCGAGCATGCTGCCACCGTCGCGCAGTCGTTTGGCGTCAAGCCGGTACCGGATCCAGAGCCGCTTCGTAATCTATTCATCCGCAGCGATCAATACTATTTCATCCGCCATGGCGTGCCTTCCGTGGTAATGGACGTGTTTTACGTCCCGAATTCACCAGAGCAGAAAATCTTCAAGGATTGGCTCACCAACCGCTACCACGCGCCGTCCGACGACGTTAACCAACCTGTGGATTTGCAGGCTGCGGCCCTGTACGAAGACATCGTGCGCCGATTGCTGATCGATACCGCGAATGCGTCCGCACGGCCACAATGGAAAGCGGATTCTTTCTTCCGGCGGTATGCCACCCCTTAAGCCCGAAACGCATCCCGTGATTGTCTTTTGCGACAATTCAGCGCGCTGTTTGCCGCGCGTCGTCCGATAGCGATTAACATAGCTGAAATCGTTCCGCGTCGGAGGTTCCGGATGAGAAAACTCTTAGTGTCGCTGTGTCTGGTTCTCGCTGCATCCTTGCTGCTATGCGCGCAGGAGAAAACGCAACAGAGCGAGGATGAAGGCAAGATCCTGGCGCTGGAGGCGGTTTGGAATCGTGCCGAACAGAGCAAGGACGTCAGCGCACTTGCGAAGTTATTCGCGCCGAATATGACTTATATCGATTCCGATGGCAGCATGCGTACGCGAGAACAATTTCTGGTGCACGTCAAAAGCGCCACGGATACTCCGGACCAATTGGTCACCGAGGATGTGGTGACCCGGGCTTTTGGAGACTGCATCGTGGTTACTGGCGTGTATCGAGGCAAGTGGACGAAAAGCGGAAAGACCACCGTGATCCGCGGGCGTTTCACGGACACCTGGGCAAAAATCGATGGCAACTGGCAATGCGTAGCCAGTCAGGCGACAGGAATCGCCCACTAGGTCCTGGCAACGGTAGTTATTTTGCCGCCGCCGGCGCAACCACCCACACGTATTCCAGAAGCTCCGGGCCGGTGTTGGTTACATTGTGGCGGGTATTCGGCGGAATGTACGCCAGCATATTCGAGCGCAGCGGCAGGTCGGCATGGCCTTCGATTTTCGCCACTCCGTTCCCATGCAAAATTGTCAGCGCCTCTTCATTCTGCTCCGTGGAGTGCCAGCCCACGCTTTCTCCGGGTTTCAGCCGAACTGAGCCGCCGCGCATACCGCTCGTCTGAGGCGCTCCTTTCAATAGGGGGCAGTCGCCTCCGGCACACTCGAGAGAAAAAGTAAGCGGTTCGCGCTTGGCCGCAGGCTCCTGCGCCACGATATGAATTGTCAGGAGCACTGCCAATCCCGCGCATGCAGCCAGCCACTTTGTTTTCATAAATACGCTCCATTTCTTCTGCGCTATTTTACAACCGCTTCCGGTTTGGAAAAGCTTCGCGCTACACTAGCTGCCGCGGAAATCCCGCACGTGAGTTATCCCATGAACATCGATCAGCTGCGGAAGATTTGCCACGGTTTCCCCGGAGTAACCGAGCAGATCCAATGGGAAGACGACCTGCTCTTCAAGGTCGGCGGCAAAATGTTTGCCATCACGCCGTTGGAACCGGGGTACCGATGGCTTTCGTTGAAGGCCGATCCCGAGGAATTCGCCGAATTGGTCGAGCGCCAGGGAATCATCCCGGCACCGTATTTGGCACGGGCCAAATGGATCTCTATCGAGACGCCAGAGACTCTCTCGCACACGGAGGTCGCGGAACTGCTGCGCAAGTCCTATGACCTGGTGGTGGCAAAACTGCCTCGCGCGACCCGTGAGTCACTGTCTTCGAGTGAGCCGGGCAAGTCCTCTGCGAAAAAACCCCCGAAAACGAAGAAACGGCGCTGATCGGCGAGAAAATCCGCAGAAAATAGAAGGAAAAAACGGCGGAATACGTAGCAGGGGAGCGGCTAGCTTTTGGCGCCGTTGGCCCGGCGCAGCGGTCGGGCACCAGGCAAAGGGAAGGTCATCATCCAGAAATTCAGCTCGGGATTAACAAATTCCAGCCCGACATACAGCTTCCCATCGCGCTCTCGCCTCACATGAGCCACGCGCACTTCCGCGGAACGGCTGGTGTTTTCATTGACAATCAGCAGGGCCTGGCCGGGAACGACCATCTCATCCATGACCAACAGAGCGCCCTGCTTGTTGATGGAACGGGTGGTCGCGCGGACACAGAATTTCTCGCCTACGTCGTTCTGGCCGTGCACGACGATCGGTAGAGCCATCGCGACTCGCAGCGTCCGCCGCCGCTCCCGATATCGAAAATGTAAAACGCCCATAGGGACCTTCTCCTCAGCCATCCGGGTCCGCATTTAACCTCTGGCCAGGGAACCTTGGGCGCATGTCAGGCAACGGGGCAATTGCCTTTGCAGCCGGGGAAGGACATGCCGCCGGGTTACACAACAGTTTGACCGGTTGGCCTGGTCCGGACAATAGCTGAGGGGTACTAATTTACCGCCTTCCGGCGCAGTACGCCAGTACTTCCCAGAGGAGCTGTGTTTTTATGGCCATTTGCGCAGGGAATCCTGGCCACATCGTGCTGCTTCCGACGCCCATGTCGGCCTTATTTAGTTTTTCGCAGCCGCAAACGGGATCATATGCCAGAACCACGCCACCAAAATTCCATAATACAAGGCCACAATCCCGACGGTAATCAGAGCGGTGCTCAACGACTTGCCGAGCCCGGAATATTCCTTCATCCAGCGTCGCGCGCAGGCTGCGATCATCAGCAAACTAAGAATAGCTGTTACGGCGGCAAGGAAGCTGATTGGGTTCGTGAGTGCTCGGCCGTGGCCCAGTTGCAAGACCTGTCGAGCGGCGCCTCCAAGCAAGCCGCTGGCAAGGGTCATAATCAGCCACACAGCCGGCGCAATAATGCCAATCATGTAAGCCCAGCGATCTTCCATATAGAACAACATGATCAGAATCGCCAGATACACAATGGTCTGGTAGAAATGGAGCAGAAAAAAGTCCGGCTCCAGGTGACTGAGCAGGAAAAAACACACAATTTGCAAGATAGAGAGGGCTGCAATTTCCCGGTATGGTTTCATCGTTTCCCCCAATTCGGGTGGCACGCACTCCGGGGGAAGGGACACTCGCCACGTCTCGATTCGGCAGGGGTTGGCGCGCACCCAAATAGGGAATGGAGCACGCACCACGCCACGGCGGAGGGGTTGAAAGTACGAGCGTTGTGCCCGCATTCCCCAATATGCTGCGGGAGGAACCGCGTCAAATCCCGCTGCTTATTGCGCCTTTCCGCCCAACGTTGTGTTCTGCTAGCCGAGGAGTTCGACCACGTCCGCTTTCCATGGCCGTTTTGCCAATTCTAGGACCGCTAGCGTAACTGGCAGGTGGAAGCGTCGCGGCCCGGCACTTCCGGGATTGAGGTAAAGCACGCCACCACGTTCGAACTGTTCGGGTTGGTGCGTGTGGCCGCTGACGACGAGATCGACTTTGGCACCTTCCGGTTTCAGGTCCAAATCACGCAGGTTGTGTAGCACGTAAAAGCTTACGCCCGCGGCTTCCACGACCGTGGAAACCGGCAGTTGTTGCGCCCAAGGCGCGGTATCCACGTTGCCCCTCACCGCAAAGACAGGGGCGATGCGCTTCAGGGTCGTGAGGATTTCCGGGTCGCCTACGTCCCCAGCGTGGATGATGAGGCCGACGCCCTGGAGCGCTCGTTCGACCTCTGGCCGCAAGAGTCCGTGCGTGTCGGAAATGATGCCGATGCGCATTCGCCGGAGTGCCTCCCGGGCCGCCAATGGAAATTCTAATCCTTGTCCCGATATTCCTCGGGCACGTCGTCCTCTTCCACTTCTCTGGTGCGGACCTCGCCCTCATCCGGCTCGGGTGCGTTTTCCACTCCGTCCAAAACCTCTGCTTCGAACGACTGGCCTTCTTCCAGGAGTTCTTCCACGCTTTCGGAATCGGCATCGGGCCCGGCTCCTAGGCCCTGGGTGTCTCCGGACTGCCCGCCGGAGCGTGCGCCCAGACCGCGTGGCTCGTATGCCACGAGCTCTCCTTCTTCCGGGCGGCCACGCTGTTTGCGCGGGGCTGGCTTAGCTTTGCTTTTGGCTTTGCCCTTCGGCGCGATTTTTTTCTTCTTTGGCGCCTTGGTCTTAAGTTTGCTCTTCGGTCTAGCCTTCTTAACGGTGGCAGACTTGCGCGCTGTAGCTTTTTTACGTTTCGCCTTCTTTTTGGCCATCGGGTCGTCCTTTCTTTTCGTCCTCGAGAGTCTATCACTGGAACCCGAAGTGGTGGTCCGGCGGCATTGATGGAAATTACTTACGCTCGCACTATAATGCTGGGAGCTGGAATCCGGCCGCCAGGGGAGTTCCTCAGCCATGAAGAAAGAAGAATTACGACGGCGTGTGGAAGAAGTCGGGATCGTGCCGGTAATTCGAACTTCTTCCGCGGAAGACGCACGCTTCGCCGTGGAGGAGGTCGCTCACGGCGGAATCCCGATCATCGAAGTCACCATGACCGTGCCCGGCGCAATCGACGTGATCCGGGAAATCGTCAAAAACGTGCCCGAAGTGATTATCGGTGCAGGGACGGTTTTGGATTCCGTTACGGCGCGCGAATGTATCCGCTCTGGCGCGCAATTCATCAGCAATCCCGCGCTCGATTTGCCCACGGTCCAACTGGTGCACGAAATTCCGGACGTGATCATGATGAGCGGGGCCCTTACTCCTACGGAAATTTTGTCGGCTTCCAAGGCGGGGGCGGATTTCGTGAAGATTTTTCCCTGTTCGATGGTTGGGGGAGACAGTTACATCCGTACGTTGCGCCGCCCGTTCCCTGACATTCCCTTGATAGCCGGCGGCGGCGTGACCCAGCAGAACGCCGCTCATTATCTGCTTGCCGGAGCTTCCGCGCTGAGCATCGGAAAAGAACTAATCCCACGGGAGTCCATGCTGTTGCACAAGCCGGATCGCATCCGCGAGCTGACCCGCCGCTTCGCCGGAATCGTCAAGAGCACACGCGCCCGGCTGGCGGAAGCGCACACGCAATTGGCGCAGACAAACTGAGCTCCTCTCCGGCCGGCTAAAATTCCAGATGCAGACGAAGGCCCGGCACGATCACCGGGCCGCGGTCGCGGTTGTACCCTGGGTTGGCCATATATTGCAGGTCGAATGAAGTGAAGATTCCCCGCCACACATGCAGCGTGTAATAGCTCTCGATTATGTTTTCCCGCCCGTAATTCAGTTTGCCGTCGCCAAGAAGGAAACCCAGGCCGCCGTAGCCCAAATACCGCGCGTGCTCGTGATTGATGCCGTTGCTGACGAAAACCATTCCCATGCGATCCGCGCGGCGGCTCCACCGTCCACCATTTCCGCCGAGACCGATCTGCCAGGTTTGATCCACTTCGGTGTAGGCGTAAGACTCGTGCTGACCTTCGTTCCAGCCCCAGCGACCGAATATGCCGAGCCAATCAGAGACGGGCTGTTCGAAATTCACGCCGAACCCATATTTCACAGTGGTTTGTAGTGGATGATTGGTGATTTCCGGCGCGGGTGTAGTGGGATTGGTGAGCCATTCATCCACTTGCTGGCGGTAGTCGCCCATGTTGGCGTGATTCACGAAAGACAATAGCCGCACAACCCCCTGCTGCTTTCCGACGACGCGTCCGTGCAACTCCAGTTCGATATTTTCCGCACGTGCGCGAGACAGGTCCGCGTCCAGATGTATCCCGTTGGCCACCTTTGGCATGAGGGCTTCCGCAAATCGCAGAACGTAGTTGTGGTCGTGATACTCCGCCAACGCCGCATACGTGAATCCGCGAGTGTCCGCGGCATAGTCGTAAGTACCGTTGTTGTCGACCGTCCAGTTCATGAACTGAAAGTTGCTGTCGGTGCCATAGGTGTTCAGGTCGAAAAAATCCGCCATGCTGAATTTCCCAAATCGTATTTCCAGGCGGCGCTCGGGCAATTCGCGAAAAAGCGAAAACGGAGTGCGTTCGGAAGCAATCGTTTTGTGGCCGAGCGGCACAATTTGGTGCCACATCAACCGCGCGATGTACGGGGCTTTGCTGAGCCTGGGGTTGCGCACTACATCCAGATTGAAAAAGCCTGCGACGCCCAACGCTTCGCCCACACCATGACCGCCGGTCTCCTGGACATCGCACAGGAACTCCGTGGAGTTCGTCAGTCGCCAACCGGTGAACAGGGTGAGCACGCGCGAACTGGCATCCTGGGCTTCGGGGGGAAGGCTATTCTTGCCCTGATACGGCGAGTGAAATGCCGGGTGCCACTCCGAGATGAAATTGGCTTGGCCCGAAAGCCACAGGCGGTCCCATTCTGCGTGCGGGAACATGGTCGTGAGCGGATCATCGGGAGTTTCGCCCGGGGGATTCTGTTGCGCCTCCTGCGGGCTGCCGGGTGACGGAGTTTCTTGTGCGCCACCGAACGCAGCGCAGGAGAAAGAGAGCACCAGGACACCCGAGGCCCGTAGGGCAAGCCGAGCAATGTAGGACTCCCAAGGCGCCCTCGAAGACAAGAATCTCATTGGTGACGGGTCGTGATTCCGAAAATGGAGCTTCGTTGCAGCGGGAAAAAGAAGGATCTTCCGCCCGGTTCTTCCAACGCCTTGTGTTGCGGAAGGCTCGAGTCCCACTTGGGCGCAAATTCGTTTTCAAAACAGCGCATATCGCTGTCCATCCACACGGCAACCAGGCGCGTCCCCTCTGCGGTAGTGTCGAGTATCCAGCAGCAGTAAATCGAGGATGCCCGAGGGGCCCGCGGTTTTTGATGAACGGTCTTTAACATTGCAACTTCCTATGGCGATTCGGTCCTTTATTCTTGAGCACATCGGCCTTACCCTAGGGAAGCCATGCGCTATCGATCATTGGCACCGAAGCAATTCTTTTTATACCATACCCCCCTATGGTAGTCAAGATGACATCACACATGACACGCGAAAAAATCGAACTGGTTTCCCGGACGAAAAAGGTTATTGGCCAGCTGGAATCGGCACTGCGGGCGCTCGAAGAAGACGCTCACTGCTCGGATGTGCTGCAGCGGCTTGCCGCGGCTCGTGGCGCCATCAATAGCCTGATGGGCGAGCTCATGGAGGATCACATCCTGAACCACATGCCGCGCAAAACCAAGTCCTCCGCGGAGGCCGCGGAAGATCTGATCGAGATTGTGCGTACCTACTTGAAATGAACGTGCCGGTGCGGTCGTCAGGGCTGGTGTTGCGCGATTTGCATGGCGTTCACGCGGGCGTGATCGATGGTCAGACCCCAGTGCAAATGCGGTCCGGTAACGCGGCCGGTCGCGCCTACTTTACCAATCTCGGCCCCGGCTTTTACAGGCTCACCCGCGCGCACCCCCATCTCCGAAAGATGCGCGTACAACGTGTAGATTCCAAAACCATGGTCAATCACCACGGTATTACCGGAGTAATAGAGGTTTTCCGCCACCACAATCTTGCCCGACTGCGACGCATAAACCGGCGTGCCGCTTGGCGCGGGAAAATCGACTCCTGCGTGAGGTGAACGCGCCTCGCCGTTCAGAATGCGCCGGCGCCCGAAATTTCCCCCGGTAGTTACATCCTTCAGCGGAAAACGAAACTTGCCGTCCCACAACCGCTCCGGCGTCACGGTATCGTAGATCGCGCGCATCTTTTTTTGATCTTCCTCGGCGCGCTTCAGCTGCTCGGGATCCGGCTGCACAAATTGTTTTTGTACGGTAAGCCGCTCGGTAGGAAATTTTCCGGTGTGCACCGTGATCGTCATGGCGCAGGTTTGTGCTATCCCTTCCAGACCGGGCCAGCTTACTTTCCATTCATAGCGTCCGGGTGCCTTCTCCAGATCCACGCCCAGCAATCCATGCACGACGGCGGATTTTTCCTGCTCGCGCCACACCGGCACCGGTCGCCCGTCCCACTCGCTCGTAAAATTCGGCAAAGACTTCGGTCCCACGATTTCCGTGAGAATCAGAGAGCCTTGTGCCGCCACCGCATTACTGGCCTTCAGCGTCACCCCACCAGCGCAGGCCTGGCTGAGCTGCGCTAGGGATGGGCTCGACGCAACAGCAGAACAGACTGTCGCGAGAAGGAACGGCAATGCCCAACGACGTTGAATCAAAAAAAGTTGCAACATGCTCGCAGTAGGATACCCGGTTCGCAGGCTGTTGAAAATCTCCATGCCAAACAGTGAGTCGTGATCACCATCACAGACCTGCCGCGGTACCCCCCGCACAATAGCTTCCGTAATGGCCAGACGATCTTTTGGGGTGGTCTTGATCGTCGCGCTCCTGGGCTGGACCGTCAACCAGCCTATTATGGGGTGTGAAGGCCAACACTCTCGGGCAGCGGTTGTGGTGCTGGCAGGAGCTTCACCTGCCTACCAACCTGAACCTTCCCCTACGCGTCACAGCTGCTGCCCACGCGAGAGCCGCCCAGCAACCCAGCCCTCCTCCTCTTCGCATCCGTGCCCTCATCAATTTTCATCTCACCATGATTGTTGTTCTCTGGCCGGGAATATTCCGAGCCCCGTTCCACCCGCGGTTTTGACGCAAACCACTTCGCCAGAATTTGCGTTGGACTCGGCAGTTGCAATGAAGCTGTTTGATCCCGAGATTCTGGACAGATTCGCCGTTGCTGGCACAAACTCGGCTGGAACGGAAAGTCCTTCCTTTACTGTACTTCGCCTTTGAAACGATCCCTTCCTGCCTTCAGCCTCACTCTAAAACGCTGTCCGCGTGGGACGCGCTTCCCACGGTTTGCAACTGAAAAAACAAAAGGTGAAGAAATGAAACTCCGAATAATCGCAATCTCTGTGATTCTCGCATTAGCGGCGTGGCTGCCAGCCATGCCGCAACAAACTGGTGCCGCTCCACAGGCACAAGCGCCCGTAGCACAAGACGACTCTGCGAAGCCCACCGACAAGTCCGCTTGCGCGTGTTGCGCACAAATGAAAGACCAGAAGGATGGCAGCCCGTCAAACGCTTCTTGCTGCGACGGCAAAGACATGGCTTGCTGCAAGAAAGACACTAAGGACACTGCTTCGGCGATGAAGTGCTGCGCTGGAAAAGACATGAAGCAGTGCGCCGCGAGAGGCGGAAAAGGCTGCTGTGGCAAGGACGCCAAAGGGTGCTGCGGCAAAAACGCGATGGCCTGCAACTCCAAGAATGGGAAGCACTGCTGCGCGGGACATTCCTGCATGCACGGCGACACCCAGAGCTAATTCAAGCACAAATACAAAAGGCTCCGGTACGTTGCCGGAGCCTTTTTCTGATGAGCACTCCTAATCTCCTAGATCTTCAATCCCATCACCCGGACCAGCTTTTCCTCCAGCCGTTTCAACTCCAGTTCCCTGGCGTGTTCTTCGCGCGTTCGATCGTTCAGCGCGTCTTTCAAAAGCCGGAGATTCATCCGTAGTTCCATCTGACGAAGTGCCAGCCGCGCCAGCGCGCTGATTGCTTCTTTCTGGTCCGGCTCCAGTTCGCGCGGTTCCCGATCGACGACGCACAGCGTGCCCAATGCAAAGCCGTCCTCATTGATCAGCGGTGCCCCGGCGTAGAAACGAATATGCGGCTCTCCCGTTACCAGCGGGTTTTGCCTGAATCGTTCGTCCTGCAAAGTATCTGGCACGATAAAGAGGTTGCCCTGCTGGATGGCGTGGGCACAGATGGAAGTCTCCCGCGGCGTCTCAGGCACTTGCACGCCCAACTTGGACTTAAACCATTGCCGGTGGTCGTCGACCAGCGACAGCATCGCCATCGGCGCGTCGCAAATATGCGCGGCCAGAGTCACCAGGTCGTCGAAGGATTGTTCGGGCTCGCTATCCAGAATGGCATAACGGTTGAGGGCTGCCACGCGGGCGGCTTCGCTGGTCGGTGAGGCCGCAGCCATAAACACCTCCGGGTGACTGTGAACGGAGACCACCCCATTCGGGCGGAATCATACTCCAGAGTGAACCCGAGCGACTAGCGATTCGTGCTCCCGGAGGGCCCCACCTTTGTGATTGTTGAGAATTGAAATTCTACGCCAGCAGCCATCTTCCTATTGACACTCTATAGGTCTCGCTCTACGATTCCTATAGATTACCGATAGGAGATGCCTTTGAACGCGGAACCCACAACACTCTTACAGGGGACTCTGGACCTGCTCATCCTGAAATCGCTCGCCGCCGGCGAGATGCACGGCTTAGGAATCTCTCGCCGCATCGCGCAAATCACCACCGGAACATTCGTGGTCAAACCCGGCTCGCTCTTCCCTGCTCTCCATCGCATGGAAGATGAGGGCTGGATTTCTTCCTTTTGGGGAGAGTCTGAAAACAATCGCCGCGCGAAGTATTACCGGCTGACAAAGCCTGGTAGAAAACAATTGGAAGTGGAAACCAAACGCTGGGGTCGCATTTCCTGGGCCATTGCGCAGGCGCTGGAAGCCTCGTAAAGAGGGCTGCTTATGCCGCTGTTCACAAAAGCGCGGAGCTTTCTGCGGAATTTGCTTTCGTTCCGGCGCATCGACCAAGACCTCGACGAAGAAGTGCGCGCGCACCTGGAGATGCTGACCGAAGCAAAGATGAACGAGGGCTTGTCGCAACGCGAAGCGGAACGCGCAGCGCGCATCGAAGTCGGCGGCGTCGAGCAGCTAAAGGAGCAGGTGCGAGAAGAACGCGTCGGTGGTTGGCTCCAGTCTGTAGTCGCCGATTGCCGGTATGGAGTACGGCAACTCCGCAAGAATCCCGGGTTCACCGCCGTCGCGATCCTGACTCTTGCTCTCGGTATTGGTGCGACCACCGCGATCTTCAGCGTGGTCTATGGCGTGTTGCTGCGGCCGCTGCCGTATACGGATGCCCACCAGATCATGGCCATCTTCGAGGTCACGTCGGCGGGCAGTCCATCGCGACTGGCAGACCCGAATTTCGATGACTTTCGCGATCAAAACCGCAGCTTCCAGGCCATCGCGAAGTACGCTGAAAACGTCGCCTCGGTTTCCGGTTCATCGGAGCCCACGCGCACTACCGTGGCGAGTGTCTCACCCGAATTTTGTAAGGTCTTCGGGATTCAGCCGATCCTCGGGCGCGATTTCGGCCCAAGCGACGCGAAGAAAGGAGCTGTCCCGACCGTATTGGTCAGCTATGGCTACTGGAAGCAATATCTCGGATCGCCGCGCGATCTCGCGCAGTCTCACTTGAAGATCGAGGGTGCAATCTCTTCTGTGATCGGCGTACTGCCCGCCGGATTCCATTTTCCGGCAGACGCGGAGCTGTGGCTGCCGGCGGATTTGGAAGGCGAAAATCCAAGCCGGACTTCGCACAACTACCATGCGGTCGGACGGCTCCGCGAAGGCGTGACGGTCGCGCAAGCGAATGAAGATATCAGCACCATCGCGCGGCGCATTCACGATGCATCCAGCGAGCAAGGCGATTATCTCCTGAAAGACGGAACGGTCATCCCGCTGCAGGATTCAATTACCGGCAACGCCCGCGCACCGCTGCTGATCCTGTTGGGTGCGGTCGGCTTCCTGCTGCTGGTGGCCTGCGCGAACGTGGCAAATCTGTTGCTGGCGCAAGCGTCTGCCAGAGAGCGTGAACTGGCGATTCGCAGCGCACTGGGCGCTGCGCGAGGACGCTTAGTCCGACAATTTCTTACCGAGGCACTTCTGCTCTCGCTCGTTGGCGGCGGCCTCGGTCTATTGGCGGCCTTCTGGGGCGTCGCGGGATTGCTGGCGCTGGCGCCGGCAAATCTACCGAGGTTGGACGACGTCTCCATCAGCACCCCTGTCCTGGCATTCACGTTTCTGCTATCCACGGCGGTCGCCGCCGGATTGGGAGCGTTCACCGCAGCCCGTGCCACCTCCGGCGACCCGCGTACCGGTCTGCTGGAAGGTGGCCGTGGGCAAGCAGGTTCGCAAGGCCGGCAACGCGTGGGACGCGTCATCGTGGCCACGCAAATCGCGATTACTCTGGTGCTGGTGGTCGGCGCGGGATTGCTGGGACGCAGCCTGAAGAAAGTGTTGGAGGTGAATCCCGGGTTCCGCGTGGACAACATCGTCATCATGGACGTCTCGCTCCCGTGGGTGGAAGACCCAAACGCCAAGGCGAGTCAGGCGGTATTCTTTTCCAGCCTGCTTGACCGCCTGAAGCTAATTCCCGGCGTGCAAAAAGTAGGTGCCACCAGCGGCCTGCCTATGGACGGCGGCCTTCCCGACGGCATGTTCCTGCTCATGGCGGCGAACGAAGTTCCCAATTCACCAGATGGCTTGGAGCCACTGTTCCAACAGAAAGAACGCATCGGCAATGCCGATTTTTGCGTGGCTACTGGAGGCTACTTTCAGTTGCTGGGAATTCCGCTAATTCGCGGGCGACTTTTCGACGAGCACGATGGGGCAAACGCACCACACGTGGCGGTCATTAGCGCATCGCTGGCACGCGCGCGATGGCCCGGCCAAGACCCCATCGGCCATACGATTGAGTTTGGAAATATGGATGGTGACTTGCGCCTGCTGACCATCGTCGGGATTGTCGGTGACACCCACGAATACGGTCTCGATGTGCCGCCACGTCCGACAGTGTATGTAAACTTGTTGCAAAGACCCCGCCCGGCGATCACCGTGACCATGCTGAGCGATGCCGACACCAAGTTGGTGGTTTCCGGCGCGCGAGGGATCTTGCAGAATCTTGACCCCACAATTCCGCCGAGGTTCCGCACATTTTCCGAAGTGTATTCCGCTTCGTTGGGATCCCGCAGATTCAACGTGATTCTCCTCGGATTTTTCGGCATT
>Ga0335085_10009268_pt1 | contig 14875 bp, 10 predicted proteins | sample Lox_Sample_45_FD_206712 | JGI IMG/M metagenome (GOLD analysis project Ga0335085, IMG submission 206712) | Soil microbial communities from Loxahatchee National Wildlife Refuge, Florida, United States - Lox_Sample_4.5 | ecosystem: Environmental > Terrestrial > Soil > Wetlands | place: USA... | reverse complement strand
TGCCTGGTTTCGGCTGATTTCTTCCTATCGTGCTCTCCCAGGCGCGCATCGTCCACCGAAGCCGGCCAGAGCGGGGCTGTCGCGCGCACGCGGTGTGATCGCTGTCACCACGCGACGGGCACGGCAGTTGACCGCGGCATGAGTAAAGGACGCGTCAAGTTAAGCGCCGGCCTAGTTTTCCTATTGCGAGGAACTAATCGGCCGAAGTCAGGACCTAGATCATTTCATCCGGTCTAAACCAGCGGTCTACACCAAACGCCGGATAAGGTCTAAACCACTGTTCATACGGGCTCAACCGGCACGTATGCCGTGTTTTTGGCCATACTACAGCGACCATTGTCCGGGTATATCGATTTGTGTAACGTCGTATTTCTTAGACCAGATCTGAGCCGGGTACAGTCCCGTACAACGGGATTGCCGGCGCGAGGAGCGTGCAGTGCCGAAGTTCGTCTATGACTTCACAGAAGGTAACAAGGACCTCAAGGACCTCCTGGGCGGCAAGGGGGCGAACCTGGCCGAGATGACCAACATCGGCCTGCCTGTTCCCCCCGGGTTCACCATCACCACCGACGCGTGCCGCCACTACCTGGCGGAGGGCGCTGTCCCCGACGGCCTTGACGATGAAGTCAGCAGGCACCTGAAGGCACTGGAAGAGACCATGGGCCGCAAGCTCGGCGACCCCGCGGACCCGCTCCTCGTCAGCGTCAGGTCCGGCGCCAAGTTCTCCATGCCGGGCATGATGGACACGGTGCTCAACGTCGGCTTGTCGGACGAGTCGGTCGACGGGCTCGCCGCGCAGTCGGGCAACGAACGGTTCGCCTGGGACGCGTACCGACGGCTGATCCAGATGTTCGGCAAGACCGTCCTCGGCATCGACGGCGAGCACTTCGAGCACGCACTTGACACGGCGAAGCGGGCGAAGGGCGCCTCGAGCGACACCCAGCTGGACGCCAAGGACCTGAAGAAGCTCACCGCGACATTCAAGGAGCTGGTCCACAAGTACGCCGGGCGCGAGTTCCCGCAGGACCCGCGCGAGCAGATGGACCTCGCGGTGCTCGCGGTCTTCGACTCGTGGAACTCCGACCGCGCGGTGCTTTACCGCCGCCAGGAGCGCATTCCCGCCGACCTCGGCACGGCGGTCAGCGTGGTGGCGATGGTCTTCGGCAACCTGGGCGACGACTCGGGGACCGGCGTGGCGTTCACCCGCGACCCGGGCACCGGCGCGCAGGGCGTCTACGGCGACTACCTGCAGAACGCCCAGGGCGAGGACGTCGTGGCCGGCATCCGCAACACGGTGCCGCTCCAGGAGCTGGAGAGCATCGACAAGACCTCCTACGACCAGCTGATGGACATCATGCGGACCCTGGAGAATCACTACAGGGACCTGTGCGACATCGAGTTCACCATCGAGCGCGGCAAGCTCTGGATGCTCCAGACCCGGGTCGGCAAGCGGACCGCGGCGGCGGCGTTCAGGATCGCCACCCAGCTGGTCAAGCAGGGCATGATCGACCTGGACGAGGCGCTAACCCGGGTCAGCGGCGCGGAGCTCGCCAGGCTGATGTTCCCCCGCTTCGACACCTCGGGCGAGGGCATCAAGCGGATCACCAAGGCGATCTCCGCCTCGCCGGGCGCGGCGGTCGGGAAGACCGTGTTCGACTCCGCGACTGCGGTGGCCTGGGCCGCGCGCGGCGAGCAGGTCATCCTGGTCCGGCGCGAGACCAACCCGGACGACCTGAACGGCATGATCGCCGCCCAGGGCGTGCTCACCAGCCGCGGCGGCAAGACCAGCCACGCGGCGGTGGTCGCCAGGGGCATGGGCAAGACCTGTGTCTGCGGCGCGGAAGAACTTGAAGTCGACGCGAAGGCCAGGAGCTTCACCGCCCCCAAGGGCGTCACGGTCAGCGAGGGTGACGTCATCTCGATCGACGGCACAACCGGCGCTGTCTACCTCGGCGAGGTTCCTGTCGTCGCGTCCAACGTGGTGCAGTATTTCGAGGGCGACCTCGCCACCGACGCCGACGACCTGGTCGCCGCCGTGCACACGCTGATGAGCCACGCGGACGCAAGGCGCCGGCTCGGCGTGCATGCCAACGCGGACAACGGTCCCGACTGCGCGCGGGCCAGAAGGTTCGGCGCGACCGGGGTCGGCCTGGTCAGGACCGAGCACATGTTCCTCGGCGAGCGCCGCCAGCTGGTCGAGAACCTGATCCTCGCCGAGACGGACGATGCGCGCCAGGCAGCACTGGACACGCTAGAACCGCTGCAGCGCGGCGACTTCGCGGAGATCCTCGAGGCGATGGACGGGCTGCCGGTGACAATCCGGCTGATCGACCCGCCGCTGCACGAGTTCCTCCCCGACCTCACCGACCTCAGCGTCAAGGTGGCGCTGGCCGGCGACAAGGCGACCGAGCAGGACCGCAAGCTGCTTGAGGCGGTGCACCGCCTGCACGAGCAGAACCCGATGCTCGGCCTGCGCGGCGTCCGCCTGGTGCTCGTCATACCCGGCCTGCTCGACATGCAGGTAAGCGCGATCGCCAGGGCGGCCGCCCAGCTGGTCAAGGCGGGCAAGACGCCGAAGCCGGAGATCATGATCCCGCTGACCGCCACGGTCCAGGAGATGGAGACCAGCCGCGAGCGCGCGGAGCGGGTGCTGCGCGCCGTCGGGGACGAGACCGGCATTCGGGTGGACATACCGATCGGCACGATGATCGAGGTGCCGCGGGCCGCGCTCACCGCGGGCGAGATCGCCCGGTGCGCGGAGTTCTTCTCCTTCGGCACCAACGACCTGACCCAGATGACCTGGGCGTTCTCCAGGGACGACGTGGAGGGCGCGTTCTTTGCCCCGTACATCGACATGGGCGTATTCGGCGTTTCGCCGTTCGAGACGATCGACATGGGCGGCGTCGGCCGCCTGGTGAAGATCGCCACGGCGGAAGGCCGCGCCACCAGGCCCGGCCTCAAGCTCGGCGTCTGCGGTGAGCACGGCGGCGATCCTGCCTCGGTCTGGTTCTTCCACGAGGCGGGGCTCGATTACGTGTCCTGTTCACCGTTCCGGGTCCCGATCGCCCGGCTTGAGGCCGGCCGGGCCGGGGTGTCCGGCGGCGGCAGCGACACCAGGTAAGGCCCGCTCTCCCGGGGGACGACCCCGCACGCAGGCCAGAGACGCCGCCCCCGACGACGCGGGCGGGTGCTGACGGGCCGCGCACAACGGCGTGCGCGGCTCGCGGTGCGCGGTTTCGCCGCGCCCCTGTCCCGCCTCGCCCCCGTCCCGCCGTACCGCCACCCACCTCACCCCACCGCGGCCGCACGCCGCTTTCCTCGCTGACTGCGGTGAACGTCTGGCCGACCAGGCCCGGGATGTCGGACACGGTCGGCACACTGGAGGTGTGACGTACAGTTCGCGTGACACCGAGCGCTGGGCGGCCGAGCCGCCGAAGCGGCCCGGCCGCACCGAGTTCCAGCGCGACCGCGCGCGGGTGCTGCACAGCGCCGCGCTGCGCAGGCTCGCCGCGAAGACGCAGGTGGTCAGGGCAGGTTCTGGTGATTTCCCGCGCACCCGGCTGACCCACTCGCTCGAATGCGCCCAGGTCGGCCGTGAGCTCGGCGCCTCGCTTGGCTGCGATCCCGACCTGGTCGACGCGGCCTGCCTGGCGCACGACCTCGGCCACCCGCCGTTCGGCCATAACGGCGAGTCGGCGCTCGCCGCGCTCGCGGATCCTGGCGGCCCGCTTGCCTGCGGCGGCTTCGAGGGCAACGCCCAGTCGCTGCGCCTGCTCACCCGCCTCGAGCCGAAGGTCCCCGGCGCCGGGCTCAACCTGACCCGCGCCACCCTGGACGCCGCGCTCAAGTACCCGTGGCTCAACGCCGTCGCGGGCTGCGACCCGGCGGACGCCGCCCCGGTCCCGACTGCCAAGTACGGCGCCTACGACTCCGACCTGCCCGCCTTCCGCTGGATCCGCGACGGCGCGCCGGACCGCCGCCGCTGCCTGGAGGCCCAGGTCATGGACTGGGCAGACGACGTGGCCTACTCCGTCCACGACCTGGAGGACGGACTGCACGCCGGTCTCATCTCAATGAAAAACCTCACCGATGATCCCGAACGGGTCGTTGTCTCCGCCATCGCCGCCACCCAGTACTGCGATCCGTCGTGGGCGGTCACCGCGGCCGAGCTCGAGACGGTCTTCGCCGAGTTCATGGGCCTCGACTGCTGGCAGTTCAGCTTCGACGGCGGCCCCGCGTCGCTGGCCGCCGCGAAGAACCTGACAAGCGAACTTGTCGGCCGCTTCTGCCAGGCCGCCTGGCGGGCGACGCGGGCCGCCGCGGGTGACGGGCCGCTCGGCCGCTACGCCGCCGACCTCGTGGTGCCGCGTCGTCAGCTACTCGAGTGCGCCCTGCTCAAGGCGGTAGCCGCGCACTACGTGATGGGCCGCGGCGGTGCGGCCGCGCAGCAGGCGCGCGAGCGTGAAGTGATCACCGAGCTGGCGCTCGCCATCCAGCGCGGCTTGCCCGCCACCCTGGACCCGGTCCTGGTGCCGGCCTGGGACGGCGCGGACAGCGACACCGACCGGCACCGCGTCATCATCGACCAGCTCGCATCCCTCACCGACACCTCCGCCATCGCCTGGCACGACCGCCTGACCCGCCCCTAGCCCACCCGGCCGGTCCCACCCTCACCCCGCCCCCGCCGCGGCCCCGCCCCGCCCCCGCCTCCGCCCCGCCTCCGCCGCGGCCCCGCCCCGCCCCCGCCCCCGCCCCGGCTCCGCCCCGCCCCCGCCCCGGCCCCGCCCCGCGATTCACCCAGTCATCACCTGCTTTCCGACGTCGCCGCATGCCCTCCTGCCACTTGTCGCGCGGCCGTTGAACCTCTCCGCCCGGCGTTTCCGTTACGTTAGGCAGCGAGCGGAATACGCGCGGGCGATCTGGGAGGCGGTAATGACGACGTTCGTGATCGTGGGTGGCGGGCTGGCCGGGGCGAAGGCAGCCGAGAGACTGCGCGCCGAGGGCTTCGACGGCGATGTCGTGCTGTTCGGCAGCGAACAGGAAAACCCGTACGAGCGGCCGCCGCTGGCCAAGGGGTACCTGCTCGGCAAGGACGCCCGCGACTCGGTCTTTGTCCACGCGGCCGGCTGGTACTCCGAGCACAACGTCGACCTGCGCACCGGGGTGGCCGTCACCGCCATCGACCCGGCGGGGCACACGGTGGCGTTCGACGGCGGGACGCTGTCCTACGACAAGCTGCTGCTGACGACTGGCGCCTCGGCCCGGCGCATCGGCATCCCTGGTGCCGGCCTCGACGGCGTGTTCTACCTGCGGACGCTTCAGGAGTCCGACGCGCTTAAGGCCGCGTTCGCCCCTGACGCCAGGGTGGTGATCGTCGGCGCCGGCTGGATCGGTCTTGAGGCGGCCGCCGCGGCGCGCACCGCGGGCGCCGCCGTGACGATCGTGGAGCCGCAGCCCGGTGCGCTGCACAGCGTGCTCGGGCCGGAGCTCGGCGGCACGTTCGCCGGCCTGCACCGGGCGCACGGCGTGCAGTTCCGCTTCGAGGAGTCGGCCGCCGAGTTCCGGCCCGCCGCCTCCGGCTCGGGCCGTGTCGGTTCCGTCGCCACCACGGGCGGCACGGAGTTGCCCGCCGACGTCGTGGTCGTCGGCATCGGCGCGGTGCCCAACGACGAACTCGCCAGGGCGGCGGGCCTCGAGGTCAGCAACGGCGTGGTCACCGACGCCGCGCTGCGCACCTCCGATCCGGACATCTTCGCCGCAGGCGACGTGGCAAGCTCCTTCCACCCGATGCTCGGCCGCCACCTGCGCATGGACCACTGGTCCAACGCCCTGAACGGCGGCAAGGCGGCCGCCAAGTCGATGCTCGGCCAGCAGGTCGAGTACAACCGAGTGCCCTACTTCTACAGCGACCAGTACGACCTAGGCATGGAATGCTCCGGCCTGCCGCTGCCCGGCACCTACGACCAGGTCGTCTACCGGGGGGACAGCGACACCCTCGAGTTCATCGCCTTCTGGCTCAACGACCGCCGCCTAGCCGCGGGCATGAACGTCAACGTCTGGGACGTCACAAGCGAGATCCAGTCCCTCATCCTCTCCGGCCGCCAACTAGACCCCGCCCGCCTCTCCAACCCCGCCATCCCCCTAGCCGAAATCTAACCCGCCAGCCCTCTGCCCGCACCACGGCGACTCCGCGCCCACCCGCCGGGTGACGCGGGCCGTGACCCGCGGCCACCCCAGCGGCGACCCACAGCCACCCCAGCGGCGACCCACAGCCACCCGACGGCCCTGAAGGCCCAGATGGCCCACCCCATTTGCCCGACATTTCGGATATTTCCGACTAGAGCCAAGCATGATCACGGAACCTTCTGGCATGGCGGAAACAAAAGGCGTTGCCCGCGCACAAAGATTCCGTTGAACTCGGAGTTTCCGTGATCATGGAAGACCGCGGAGCGGGGGCTCAACGCCGCATCGCCCGATTTATCATGACTTATCCGGCAAAACGCTCGACTGTCGGTGTTACCGCGCATACTCGGCGGCATGCGCAACGACATCCCCCCGCGCCTGCTTGAGTTGGCCCGCGCCCAGGCTGGCATCATCAGCCGACAGCAAGCGACTCTGGCCGGCATGGCCGGGAGCAGTATCCGCTCTAAGGTCGCAACCGGGCGCTGGCGCCACATTCTCCCCCGGGTGTATGCCACCTTCACTGGCCCCACGACGCGCGACGCGTCCCTGTGGGCGGTGCTGCTCTATGCGGGAAAGGGTGCGCAACTCAGCCATGAGACGGCCGCCGAGATTCTGCGGCTGACCGACCAGCGCTCCGCGGTCATTCACGTGACGATTCCCGCCGAGCGGCGGGTTCGACCGGTACGGGACGTCGTCATTCACCGTTCGTCTTATCTCGAGGCTGGCTGGCGCTTCGCACGGGGCGTTCCGCCGCACACCTGGACGGAGGAAACGATCGCCGATCTCGTCGACGCGGCCGCGAATTTCGACGACGCGGTGGGCTGGGTTACCGCAGGGTTCCAGCGGAATCTCGTCGCCGAGGCGCGCCTCAGGCAGGTAATGGCCGCGCGGAAGAAGCTCCGTTGGCGCGACCGGCTCGACGAGATCATCCCCATGGCCGCCGCGGGCACTCACTCGCCGCTCGAGTACCGCTACGACCGGGATGTCGAGCGCGCCCACGGTTTGCCGCCAGCCCGCAGACAGCTGCCGTATGTAAAGCAGGACGGCACCAGAGGCTACCGCGACCGCTGCTACGACCAGTTCGGCCTGGTCATCGAGCTTGACGGCAAGCGGTTTCATGAGGACGGCAGTGCCCGCGAACGCGACAGGCGCCGCGACAACGACGCCGCCGTAACCACCGGGGCGACGCTCCGCTACGGCTGGGACGACGTCACCCGCACTCCGTGCGAGACAGCGGCACAGCTCTACGCGGCGCTGCGGGCACGCGGCTACCGAGGAGCGCTGAAGCCCTGCTCCGCCGCCTGCACCTCGCTTCAGTGGGACGAAGGCCGTCCGGCCCGGGAAGTCAAGCCGGCCGCCGCGAGACTCCCGCGACAGCCGGCTGGTGAGGCTAAGCGCCCGTAGCTAACGACAGCAGCGCCTGGAGGACGAGCTTCGTGTCGGTCAGGTCGGGGAGCACCGCGTGCGCCCCGGCGGCCATGAGGTCGGCGGCCGCGAACGAGCCGGTCGCCACGCCCACGGCCCGCGCCCCGGCGTCGAGCGCCGCCAAGATATCCAGCGGCGTGTCGCCGATGACCACCGTCGCCGTCCCCTCGAAGGCGTCCGCGGACCGCCCGTGCACGCCGGCGGCTCGCCGCCGTGCCACGTGCACGAGCTGGGCCCGGTCCTCGTGGTCCTCCCCGTAGGCGCCGATGCACAGGTCGAGCCCCTCGCGCAGGCCGAGCGCGTCGAGCTTCACCTCGGCGAGCTGGCGGACGTTGCCGGTGAGTACCGACTGGTGCACCCGCCTGGACAGCCCGGCGGGCGGCAGCCCGCCGGGCATCGAGCCAGGCATCTCCGTAACGATGCCGTCGGGCATCTCCTTGGCGATCATGGTGGCGGTGGTCGCCATCGCCATGTCGGGCGTTAGCCGCTCGGCGAGCGCGACGCCGGCCGACCCTGGACCGCCAGACCCGGAACCGCCCGGGCCTGAGCCGCCAGGAATGGCCGGTACGCCCGCGTCCCCAGGGCCGAGTTCGCCCCCGCCGGGGCCGACGTGCCCGCCGTCCGCCGCGGCCTGTGCGGGGTCGAGGAAGCCGAGCGGGTGAAGAGACCAGGCAGATGACAGCGCGGCCAGGGCCTCGGCCGCTCCGGGCAGTGCCTGCCCCTGAGCCGCCACGGCGGTGCGCATGGCTATCGCCTGCGAGCTAAGGCCCGCGATGAACGGGTCGACGTGGCGACGCGGCTCGTCTACCCCCGCGAGCGTGAGCGTCTCCAGAATGATTGCCCGGTCCGTCCGCCCCGCCATCGGAGCGTAGGCCGACAGAGACCGGCCGAATAGTTGCACGAAGACCGTGCCGTACAGATCGCGTCCCACCCCGCCAGCATTGAGCAGCGTCCCATCGATGTCCCAGAGAACCAGGACGTCGTCCATTTGAGAGCCCCCTGATCCTATGCGCCCTATTTGCGCACAGTGTAGAACATAATAGTGGATAAACCCGTAGAGCAGCCGGGATGCTATCCGGTGCTAACGAGCAACCATATTCGTGATTACCCATTCCTGGATTCTGCTAAGCCACCCAAACGCCGCCCCGCGCCCGATGCACGCCGGATCGGCACTAGCCGGGAGAGCAGGACCGCTAGCTGACGGATGCGACGAAGCGGCGCAAGAACGCCCCAGCGCGCCGCGCGGCAAGCGGCGCGAGAACCGGCAGGACACGAAATAGACTCGACGCCATGCCGGGTCGCATTCGCCAGGAAGACATCGCCGCCGTCCGTGAACGGTCACCCATCGCGGACGTCGTCGGCGAGTACCTGCAGCTCAGGCCGGCAGGCGGCGGCAACCTCAAGGGCCTGTGCCCGTTCCACGAGGAGCGCACGCCGTCGTTCAACGTGACGCCGGGCAAGGAGCTGTACCACTGCTTCTCCTGTAGCGAGGGCGGCGACGTCATCAAGTTCCTGATGAAGGTCGAGAGCCTCCAGTTCGGCGAGGCGATCGAGCGGCTCGCCGCCCGCGCGGGCATCGAGCTCCGCTACGAGCAGGGCGGCTACGTCCCCGGTCAGGAGACGAGCATCCGCCGTCGGCTGATCGACGCGCACCGCCTAGCCCAAGACTTCTATTCAGAACGGTTGCGGCATGACTCAGCCACCCCCGCACGCGCCTTTCTGGCCGAGCGGGGGTTCACGCTTGCCGATGCGGATCAGTTCGGCGTCGGCTACTCGCCGGCCGCCTGGGACGAGCTGACCAAGCACCTGCGCGCCCGCGGCTTCACCGAGGACGAGCTGCTCAAGTCCGGGCTGTCGCGCAAGACAAGCCGCGGCGGCCTGATCGACATGTTCCGCGGCCGGCTGATGTGGCCGATCAGGGACCTGACGGGGGAGACGATCGCGTTCGGCGCGCGCAAGCTCGACGGCAGCGACGACGGCCCCAAATACCTGAACACGCCGGAAACGCAGATATTCAAGAAGAGCCACGTGCTGTACGGCGCGGACCTGGCCAAGCGGGAGATCGCCAAGCGACGGCAGGCGGTGATCGTCGAGGGGTACACCGACGTGATGGCCTGCCACCTGTCCGGGGTGCCGACCGCGGTGGCGACCTGCGGCACGTCGTTCGGCGAGGAGCACGTCAAGGTCCTGCGCAGGCTGATCATGGACACCGACTGGTCCGCGGGCGAGGTGATCTTCACCTTCGACGGCGACGCGGCCGGCCAGAAGGCGGCGCTGCGCGCGTTCAGCCTTGAGGAGAGGTTCGTTACCCAGACGTTCGTCGCCGTCCAGCCCGACGGCCTTGACCCATGTGACCTGCGGCTCAAGCACGGCGAGCCCGCGGTCCGCGACCTGGTGGCCCGCCGCGTCCCGTTGTTCGAGTTCGCGATCAGGTCGGTGCTCGCCCAGCACGACCTGAACACGCGCGAGGGGCAGTTCGCCGCGATCGACGAGGCCGCGCCGATCATTGTCCGGATCAAGGATCAGTCGAAGTGGAAGCGGTACGCCGTCGACCTCGACCGCTGGATCGGGTTCAGTGACGAGCGGTACATCCTGGACCGGGTCCGCCGCGCCGCCGGGTCGGCGAAAATGACCAAAGGCACCACCACTCGTTCAGAGGTCAAGTCGTCGGCACCGGACGCTAGCGGCCAGCGGCGCGCAAACCGGAGCCAGGGGCAGGCTGTCCAGCAGCGGGGAGAACAGGCTTACGACCTTTCCGACCGGGTGGTGTGGGTTGAGCGGGAGGCGCTGAAGCTCGCCGTGCAGTGGCCGGCGCTGACCGGACCGGAGTTCGACGCACTCGGTGTGGCGGCGTTCAGCGTGCCGGTACACGCCGCCGTATTCGGGCTGATCGCCGCCTGCGGCGGGGTAGGAACCGCTGGTCGGGCCCGGGACTGGGCGGCGGCGCTGCTGGGGGCGGCGCCCGACGACCGGGCGCGGGCGTTCGTGACCGAGTTGGCGGCGGAGCCGCTGCGGGTGGCTGGCGAACTGGACGAGAAGTACGCCGACAAGATCCTGGCCCGGGTCGGGGAGTTTTCTGTCGGGCGGGAGATTGCCGCGATCAAGGCGAAGCTGCAGCGGATGAATCCCGAGGAGGACCAAGCCGCCTACGGCCGTATGTTCGGTGATCTCATCGCTCTCGAGCAGCGCCATCGGGGGCTGCTCGGCCGCGCCGCCGGGGCCTGACGGCACGGCTACGGCGGGGCCTGACGGTCGGCACGCGAGACATTACCGGGTGTTCTTACACACATTGCGAGCAGGTTAAACCTCAGGTCAGAGTAATAAAATTGGGCCCCCCGCAATTGGGGTGACGAGGGGCACACTGGTCGGGTGAGCCTCACCGTAGTAACGAGCGGACCATCGCTAACGCAGCAAATGACGGACCTCGTGGCGCTCGGGCGCTCACGGGGGTTCGTGACGATGGGGGACGTCACCACGGCAGTCGACCGGGCCGAGCTAACAGGGGACGCACTAGACGGGGTAGTGCGGGTGCTCGCCGATGAGGGCATCGAGGTGGTTGATGCGCTGGTCGAAGAGGAAGCCGATACCAAGCTGCCCGACATCGACGCGGAGACCGCGCGCCGGGCAGGGACAAGCGACCTGGTGCGGATCTACCTGCGGGAGATCGGCCGGGTGCCGCTGCTGACGGCCGAGGACGAGGTCGAGCTGGCCAAGTCGATCGAGGCCGGCCTGTACGCCGAGGAGAAGCTGAACAGCGGGTTCACGCTGTCCACCGGCGACAGGGCCGACCTGGAATGGCTGGCAGCCGACGGCGTGCGGGGCAAGCAGCGGCTCATCGAGGCGAACCTCCGGCTCGTGGTGTCGATCGCCAAGCGGTACATCGGCAGGGGCCTGGTCTTCCTCGACCTGATCCAGGAGGGCAACCTCGGGCTGATCAGGGCGGTCGAGAAGTTCGACTACACCCGCGGCTACAAGTTCTCCACCTATGCGACCTGGTGGATCAGGCAGGCCATCACCCGCGCGATCGCCGACCAGGCGCGCACCATCCGGGTGCCTGTGCACATGGTGGAGACGATCAACAAGCTCGCCAGGGTGCAGCGGCAGCTCCATCAGGAGCTCGGCCGTGAGGCGACCGTCGAGGAGCTGGCCGCCGAGATGGGCATCGAGCCGGACCGGGTCGCGGAGATCCAGCGGATCGCCCAGGAGCCGGTCTCCCTCCAGTCGCCGATCGGCGAGGAGGAGTCGGACCTCGGCGACTTCATCGAGGACGCGGACGCCGTGGTGCCGATCGAGGCGGCGGCGTTCATCATGCTCCAGGACCAGCTCGACCGCGTGCTGTGCGAGCTGTCGGAGCGGGAGCAGCGGATCATCCAGCTGCGATTCGGGCTGTCCGACGGGCATCCGCGGACGCTCGAGGAGGTCGGCCGGGAGTTCGGCGTGACCAGGGAGCGGATCAGGCAGATCGAGTCCAAGACCCTGGTCAAGCTGCGCCACCCGTCGCGGGCGCTGCTGCTGCGCGAATATCTCGACTAGACGGGGCATCGCCCGGGGGGACGGATCTGGCGCCCCCCGGGCGGCACGGGACCGCGCCCCGGTGCGGTGGCAACGACGCCGCCGTATCGGCGGCGCCCTGGGTCAGGGCCTGTTAGGGCATGTCCGGGGTGTAGTGGGCGCTTGTTTCCGCTGAGCCGTCGGCGGGGTAGACCAGGTTGCCGTCCGGCGCCACATCATCGGTGTCGGCGCTGCCGGCGAAGCGGGCCGGCATCCGGCTGGACGCCGCCTGCTTGACGTTGGCGAGGTACTTCGGCATCTGGCCAGCCTGGGTCTGCGCCATGCTGGCCGCGCTGCTCGCCGCGTTCTTCGCGTAGTCCGGCCCCTTTTCCTTGGCGGTCTTCGCGAATTCTGTGGCCTTCGCCTGGGCGGCGCTTCTCGCCTGCTGCACTTTGGGGTGCTCGGCGACCTGCTGCGCGTACGCCATCATCTTGTCGTAAGTTTCGCGGCCGGACCGCGCGCCGGCCACGAAGCCGACTGCGAACCCCGCGACGAACATTGCCTTGTACCGCATCTGGTCCCCTTTTCCCAGTGCGCGGCGGCAGGGACGTGACATTCGTCCCCATGCACGCACGGCGTCGTACGTTCCGGCTGGCCAGCGCTCCGCTGCGCGGGCCGTTCCAGGTTAGCTTTCCCCGATCCAGGCGGGTAGACATCCCGCGGCCTCCGGTTTCCCTTGTACCGGCTGCCGTGTGACGCCGCGGGCGTGAGCAGGCACCCCTGAACGTACGCTACGCTTATGCCCGGTGCAGTCGACAGGCTCTGTTTTCCCCGTCGCTGTGCTGACGGTCCCGCGTAGCTCAATTGGCAGAGCAGCCGGCTGTTAACCGGCAGGTTATAGGTTCGAGTCCTATCGCGGGAGCTCACTCAGGAAAGCCTTGCAGTCAGCTCTCTCACCTGCGACAACGCAGGAAGAGAGACAGTCCCATGACACAGGCTCCGCCCGCGGACTTCAAGATCCCCACAAAATCCCCACAACTAAATTAGCTCGGCGCGCATTGCAGCGCCCTGCTGTCGGCAAAGTGCTCGCCAGCGGGACCGGGGGTGCGGCCACCCTGTTCACGTGGAAGCTCGATGCCACTGACGTGTCACGCATGGCCGGTCACAGCAACTACCGGATCACCCTCGACATGTACGTCGGCTCCACCGCCGGTGTCCTCGACCGTGCACGCGCAGCCACCGAGTAACTATCCCGGCCGCCCCGGGCCGGGATACGGCAGCCGCAAGCTGCCCGGCTCCTCCGCGTCTTCCTGGAGGAACAGCATGTCGCACACTGACCCCGGCAGACAGTCCAGGTGGACTGCTTCGCCACCCCGGAGGAATTCCGTGACCGCTTCAAACCTGCTACGGGCCCACCGTTTCCGCCTATCGCCCATCGCGGAGGACCCAGAGCGCGTCGCCGCCCTGGACCACGCTCTCGCCGGCCTGGCCCGCCGCAACGACCGCGGGACCACCTCGACCATCATGGACTGGGAGTACCTGCTGCTGACCGCCCGCAGGCGGAACTGACGCGGGACCAGCGGCGAGGACGCGAGCCGTCAGTCCCGCACCGGCTGCGGACGTAAGCGCGGCCGGCCGACGGGAAGTTCCGGCCTCTCCGCTACAAGAACGACCCGAACGACGCCCGGTCGCCGCCAGCCAGTCCGCGCAGGTCAAGGTCCCCGCTAGCTCGGTGGCGGCCGCACTTGCCTGCTCTGTGCTGGGTGCCCGGTCCGCGGCGCTCCTCTGGCTCGGCGTAGCCGAAGCGGCCGAGGATCAGCCGTACCAGTGAAGGATGCACGTCAGGTGCGAGCTGGGAGGCGAACCCTTCCCATCCCCCCATCCCGCGGTGGTTGAGCAGCATGTGCGCCATCTCATGCAGCACGATGAGCGCGCGGTGAAACGGCGTCGTCCCCTGCTCGTAGTAGATGTAGTCCGCCGTGTCAGTGCCGATCCACAGCCCGCTCGGCATGCCAGCCGCAGCCGTGAACGGGCGCAGCAGGATCGGCCGGCTCCGCCGGCGCTCCAGCCGCGCGGTGAACTCCACGAGGTCGAATGGCACCGGGATGTCAAGTTCTCGTGCAATGGCGGTGTACCGCGCTGTCTTGCCCTTGCCCGGCATCGTTCACCTCAGCGTATCGGTCGATGCGCATGGCCCGGCGGAGGCAGCTGCCGCCATACCAGCGAGCAATCGGTCCGTCACTTAGAGATACGAATCCAGGCTCAGGCAGGTTCAGCCGGACTCGCCCTGATCGCTGCGCCTGCCAGACTCGGCGCGCGCGGTGGCCTCGATGAGGCGGACGACGGCCTCGCGCACCTCGTCCGGCAGCCCGGCGATGGCTCGCAGCTGGACGGCGGTGATCCCGGAGTCGCGAACGAGTGCCAGCAGCTCCACCTGTTCCTGGACCAGCCCGGCGGCCCGCGGATCGTAGTCGTCGAAGAAGTAGCCCGGCGGCACGCCGAACGTCTTTGCCAGGGCCTCGATCAGGCGCTTCTGCGGGTTCTGCGCCTGCCCGTTGCGCAGCTTCCAGATCTGCGTGCCAGAGACCTGCTCGCCTGTGGTCCGCTCGATCAGGGCGGCGATCTCCACGTTGCTGTACGGGCCGCGGTCGGCCGGCTGCGCGCTGTCGATCAGCGAGTTCAGCTTGCCCGCCAGCGTCAGCGGCGCCTGAACGTCCGCCGCCGGCGCTGCGCCCGCTCCCGCCCCGTCCTTCCGAGAGTCACCCACAAGCTCATC
>Ga0335085_10009267_pt1 | contig 14876 bp, 10 predicted proteins | sample Lox_Sample_45_FD_206712 | JGI IMG/M metagenome (GOLD analysis project Ga0335085, IMG submission 206712) | Soil microbial communities from Loxahatchee National Wildlife Refuge, Florida, United States - Lox_Sample_4.5 | ecosystem: Environmental > Terrestrial > Soil > Wetlands | place: USA... | reverse complement strand
TCATGCAGAAACCTCGACGACCTGGAGCATGTGCTCGCGCACTCCCGGAATCCGGATTCGCTGCTCGATGCCTGGAAGGGTTGGCATGATTCCGTCGGCGCGCCCATGCGAGAGCGCTACACCCGATTTGCTTCGCTCGCCAACACGGGCGCGCGCTGGATGGGATTTGCCGACGCGGGCGCGATGTGGCGCGGGCGGTACGACATGCCTCCGGACGCGTTCGTCGCGCTGGTCGACTCATTGTGGCAGGAAGTCCGGCCGCTGTACGTGCAGCTGCACGCGTACGTACGCCGTCGGCTCGTCCAGCGCTATGGCGCCAAACTGGTTCCCCCGAATGGCATGATTCCCGTGCAGCTCACGGGCAACATGTGGGGGCAGGACTGGACCAATATCGCCGACCTGGTCGTGCCCCGGAGTACGGCAGGAACGGGCGTCGACCTGACGAGCATCCTCAAGGCGCGTGGCGTCACTCCGCTGCAGATGGTGCGCATGGGCGAGCGGTTCTATGTGTCGCTCGGCTTCGACTCGCTCCCGCCGACGTTCTGGCAGCGCTCCCTGTTCGTGCGCCCGCGTGACCGGGATGTCGTCTGTCACGCGAGCGCCTGGGACATCGACGATCGAGAGGATCTCCGGGTCAAGATGTGCATCGAGCCTACCGCCGACGATTTCCGGACGATTCACCATGAGCTGGGCCACGACTACTACTTCCGGTCGTACCAGGACCAGCCGTTCCTGTACAAGAACGGCGCGAACGACGGATTTCATGAAGCCATCGGGGACGCGATCGCCCTCTCCATCACGCCCCGCTATCTGGTCCAGATCGGCCTGCTCGCGAAAGAGCCCGCGCCCGCAGGCGACACGCTCGAATTGCTCCGGCAGGCACTGGATCATGTGGCGTTCCTCCCGTTCGGGATCACGATCGACAAGTGGCGCTGGGAAATGTTCGCCGGCAAGTTCGGACCCGCGGAGTACACCAAGCGCTGGTGGGAACTGCGTGGGCTCTACGGCGGGGTCATGCCGCCCGAGCCGCGCGGCCCGACCACGTTCGATCCGGGGGCGAAGTACCACGTGGCCGGCAACGTGCCGTATATGCGCTACTTCCTCGCGCAGGTGCTCGAGTTCCAGTTTTATCGCGCACTGTGCCACGAGGCGGGATACCAGGGGCCGCTGTACCGCTGCTCGTATTATCAGAGCAAGGACGCCGGCCGCCGGTTCGCCGCGATGCTGCGGCTGGGGCAGAGCAAGCCGTGGCCCGATGCGCTCGAAGTGCTCACCGGTCAGCGCACCATGGATGCGACCGCGCTGCTCGACTACTTCCAGCCGCTCATCGTATGGCTCGAAAAGCAGAACAAGGGCGCTCCGGTGGGGTGGTGAGCAGCGGATGCGGGATGCAACGTTTACGCTTCCCTGATCACACATCCTGTATATTTCCGGTACTGAACTAAACGAAGGGGCACAGAATGGCGTTGCGCAGCAGCAATCCGACTCTCAATCCACGGCTGATCGAACAGTTCGGCCGCCCCGGCCAGGTTACGCCCGGCGAGGCGATGACCGTCGAGGGCGCGGTCAACAAGACCGCGCTCCTGCTCTTCCTCGTCGTTGTCCCGGCCGCCTGGGTGTGGACCGAGGTGGTGCGAACCCAGTCGCCGGAAGTGGCGACGCCGTGGATGGTGGCTGGCCTGTTTGGCGGCCTCATCGCGGCCATGGTGACGATCTTCAAGAAGGAGTGGGCGCCGGTGACGGCGCCGATTTACGCGGCGCTCGAGGGGCTCGCGATCGGCGGCCTGTCGGTCTTGTTCGAGATGCAGTACAAGGGCATCGTCGTCCAGGCGGTCGCGCTGACGTTCGGAACCCTGCTGTGCATGCTGATCGCCTACCGCAGCGGGCTCATCAAGGTCACCGACAAGTTCCGACTCGGCGTGGTCGCCGCGATGGGCGCGATCCTCCTTGTTCGCGTCGTCGCCCTCGTGCTTTCGTTGTTCCACATCACCGTGCCGTTCATCTACGGCGGCGGCACCGGCGCGATCGTCGTCAGCCTCGTCATCGTGACCGTCGCGGCCTTGAATCTGGTATTGAGCTTCGATTTCATCGAACAGGCGGCGAGCGCGGGCGCGCCGAAATGGGTCGAGTGGTACTCCGCGTTCGGGATGATGGTCTCGCTGATCTGGCTCTACCTTGAAATCCTGCGGTTGCTGGGGAACGCGCGGCGCCGCTAAGACGTCGAGGAGCCCCGTCAAGGCAAGACGTTAAAGAGAAACGTCCAGGAGAACCGTGTACGGTTTCCCTGGACGTTTTTCCTTGACGCCTCTCCGCGTACCTCTTCTGCCTCTAGCGCCGGTCTTCGGGACGGATAGCCCGCTGAATGGCAGTGCCTGTATTGTCCGTCGTCGCCACCGTGGCCATACCGCCCGGGCAACTAGCGGACTCGCAATGCATTCAGAATCACCGCCGCGTCCAGCGCCTCCTGCATCACCGCCCCCGCTGCCGGCGTGATCAATCCGAAACTCGCGACCAGCATCAGCACGAAACTCAAGCCGAGCCCCGCCCCGATACTCTGAAGCGCGATGCGGCGCATGTCACGGGAGATGGCAACCGCGTCCCCGACGCGCGCGATGTCGTCCACGAGCAGGACGACATCGGCGGCCTCGGCCGAAATGGCCGTGCCGTGCGCGCCGAGCGCGACGCCGACGGTCGCCGCGGCGAGCGCCGGCGCGTCGTTGATGCCGTCGCCGACCATCACCACCCCGCCGAATCGCCGCTTCAATTCCCTGATAGCGGCCACCTTGTCCCCCGGAAGGAGGTTGGCACGCACGGTGCGGATTCCCGCCTGCGCCGCCATCGCCTCGGCGCTCGATTCGCGGTCGCCGGTGAGCATCACCGTTTCCGTGACGCCCAGGACCGCGAGGCGCTGGAGCAGGGACGGCACCTGATGTCGCAGCCGGTCGGCGAACTCGATGGTCCCGGCCACACGACCATCGACGCCGACAAAGGCCATCGTCCGGCTGTCCGAGATCGCCGGCAGGGTAAACCCCTGGTCCTCGAGAAAGCTGGCCGATCCGACCGCGACGCGGTGACCGTCCACGGTTCCGATGACGCCGGAGCCGGGAATCTCGGCAAACCGCGTGGCTGGGGGCGGAGCCAGATCGGCGGCCGCGTCGCTCACGGCTTTTCCCAGATGATGCGAGGAGAGCTGCTCAACACCGGCGGCGAGCCGGAGCAGCTCGCGCTTGGGCAACCCATTGAGGGTCGTCACGCGCTCGACCGTCGGCCTGCCGAGCGTAAGCGTCCCCGTCTTGTCGAAGACGAACGTGTGGGCGCGGCCCAACTGCTCGATGGCCGCTCCCGTCTTGACGATCACCCCGGCATCCGCCGCCTTCGAAATCGCCGCGATCACCGCCACGGGCGTGGCGAGAATCAGCGGGCAGGGTGTCGCGACGACGAGGACCGCGAGCACGTTGTTCGGATCGCCGGTCATGAGCCACGCGAGTCCGCACACCACCAGGGTAATCGGCGTAAACCAGACGGCGAACCGGTCGGCAAGACGCTGCAACGGAGGCTTCTCCAGCCGCGCGCGCTCGACGAGCCGGACGATTTGCTGGTACTCGCTCGTTTCCGCGGGCCGGATCGTCCGGACGTGCAGCGCGCCGCCCTGGTTCACGCTACCGGAGAGCAGGGAGGCTCCCGGCATCGCGCGAATCGGGAGCGGCTCACCCGTCAACGCGGACTGATCGACGGACGACACGCCATCCGTCACTTCGCAATCCACGGGAACGAGATCCCCCGGGCGCACGAGCAGCGCGTCGCCGACCCGTATGTCCTGGACGGGAACCTCGACCACGCTGCCGTCCTGCACGCGATGGCCGGTTTTCGGAGCACGTGCGAGCAGCGCCTCGAGCGAGTGCGAGGCACGCCCCATCGCATACCGCTCGAGCGATTCCCCGCCCGATTGCATCAGCACAACGACCGCGCCCGCGAAGTACTGGCCGAGGACCACCGCGGTGATGATGGCCAGCATCGCCACGACGTCGGCGGCGAAGCGGCCGCGGATCATGCCGCGCAGTGTCTGCACTATGAGCGGCGCCCCCCCCAGCACGAGCGTGGCGAAATTGATGTGGTTTGCGATCGCGGGCGCATGAAACAAAAAGCGGGCACCGAGCCCGCTCATCAGACCGAGGCCCGCGAGCACCGGAAGTGGATACGCTCGCAGGAATTTCATTTGTCGCCCCCTTTAGGCCGCCGCCGGCGCCGGGATCTCGACTTCCAGCCGCACCCCAGTGCCGTTACGGTTCGAGGCGCGTGCTGTCCCGCCGTGCAGCTCGGCGATGGCCGCGACCAGTGCGAGCCCCAATCCGGGCCCGCCACCCGCCCGCGTCCGTGACTGGTCGGCACGGTAGAACGGCTCGAAAATGTGCGGCAGGTCCGCGGACGGAATCGCCGAGCCCGTGTTCTCAACCCCGAACCGGACGCCCTGCGTGGCGGGAACCGCCGGTTCGGTCGTGACGCGAATGCGGCCCCCCGCCGGCGTGTACTTCACCGCGTTGTCGAGCAGATGATCGAGGGCGCGCGACACGAGCTCTGGATCGAGTGCCACGTCCCGGACCGTACGATCCAGCGACTCGTCGAGCCGCAGGTCTTTTTCCTGCAACCGGCGGCGCACTTGCGCCACGCTGGCCCGCACCAGCGCGTTGGGATCGGTCGGGACGCGCTGTGCCTCCACTTGACGGCTTTCCGCCCGCGTGATCAGCAGCAGGTCGTCGCTCATCGCGCTCAGGTGCTCAATTTCTTCGAGCGCGCTATGCAACACCTGCTGATACTCGTTGGGCGAGCGGTCGGAACGAAGCGCGACCTCGATCTCCCCGCGCAACGCCGTGAGCGGGGTGCGCAGCTCGTGGCCGACGTCGGCCGTCAGACGGCGTTGCACGCTGAACGCGGTGTCGAGCCGTTCGAGCATCCGATTCAGCACCGCGACGAGACCGCGGTACTCGTCCGTACCGGCATGCGCGGCAATGCGCCGCGAGAGAGTCCCGGCTTCGATCTGGGTCGCCTGGCGGGTGATCTCGTAGACCGGCTCGACCGCGAATCCCACGAACCGCAGCGCCCCGACGAGCGTCGCCGCGGTGCCGAGCAGGGTAACGCACGCAAGGGCGAGGAGCACGAGCGTCTCTGTGTGATGGAGCGGGCCCAGGTACGCCGACACCTGCATCACTTCTGAAGCGGCGGCCCCGCGTTCGGGCAGCATGACATAGACACTGCGGATCGGTTGTCCGTCCCACTGGCCGTTCGCCCATACCGGCGACCCGGCTTGGGCGCGCGCCAGTGCCGTCACATCGACGGGGAGGCCGCTCGACATGAGCGGGAAGGCCCGGATCAGCTCACCGGTCGGCCGGCGCAGCGCGGCATAGCGGTTCACGTCGCGCGCGTAAGCGTGGGGATCGGCCGAGGTCAACAGCTCGGAGATCGCAGGGGCGGATCTGCTCTCGACCTGCCCGGCCATGAGCACTTCGGCACCGGCGAGCGACTGATCGAGCTGCCGCCGCATGACATGCGAGACGGCGAGGAACGACGCCCCCGAGACCAGCGTCAATCCGGCGGCCATCGTCGCCGCGAATCGCACGGCGAGTGTCCGCCGGAGCGAGCGCGTCATTCGTCTTCCGGATCGCCGGATTGCAGCCGGAAGCCGACGCCACGCACTGTGTGCAGCAGCTCCTCTTTCGCCGCCTCGTGTAGCTTCCGGCGGAGATTCCCGACATGCACGTCGACCACGTTGCTCTCGGGATCGAAGTGCAGATCCCACACCTTTTCGAGCAAGTCCGTACGGCGGACGACTTCTTCCGGTCGGAGCAGGAAATGCTCGAGCAGCTGAAATTCCTTGGGCGTGAGATCGACTTTCTTGCCGTTCACCTTGGCCTTGTGCTTGAGACGGTCGAGCTCGACCGGCCCGTAGCTCAGGAGCTCCGTTCGACCGGCGCCGCCCCTGCGCACCAGCGCGCGCACGCGGGCGAGCAGCTCATCGAACTTGAACGGCTTCGTCAGGTAATCATCGGCGCCGGCGTCGAGCCCGCGGACCACGTCTTCCGTCGAGTCGCGCGCCGTGAGCATGAGGATGGGCGTCTTCCGCCCCTCGCGCCGCAACTCGGTGGCGATCTGGAGGCCGGTCTTCTTTGGCAGCATCACGTCGAGCACGACGAGGTCGTACTCGTACACGTGCGCGTTCATCGTCGCCTGATCGCCATCGAGGGCCACGTCCACCGCATACCCTTCTTCGCGCAAGCCCTGCTCGATGAAGCCAGCGACTTTGCGATCGTCTTCAACCACGAGAATTTTCATGAGAGGACCCTATGAGGTTCGCGTTGAACCGGCCCTAAAGCGGCTCTGAAGAGTTCTTCATGAGGGAGACACCGGCCACCGGCAAGGCCAGCGTGAACGCCGCCCCCGCGCCGGGCTGACTCTCCACCGTCAGCCGTCCACCGAGCACTTCCGCGAGGCGGCGCGACACCGGAAGGCCCAACCCCGTGCCCAAACCGGAATGCGGATCGAAGCGCTCGAACGGCTCGAAAATCCGACCCTGCAGGTCGGGCGGAATGCCCGGTCCCTGGTCCCGAACGCAGAACAGCACCGTGCCGTCCCGCGCTTCCGCCCGGAGGGTGATGGTGCCACCCTTGGGGCTGTGGCGGATCGCGTTGCTCAAGAGATTCACGAGAATCTGCTCCAAGCGCACGGGATCGGTCCGCACGGCGGTGATGCCGTTCGCGTACTCCTCGTGGAGCACGATCTGCTTTGCCTCGGCCGCCGGACGCACGTTGGTCATGACCCGGCCAACTTCGGTATGCACTTCGAGATCACGGAACACCGGCCGCACTTTCCCCGCATCGAGGCGCGTGAGATCGAGGAAATTGTTCAGCAGCGTGATCGTCCGTTCCGCGGCTTCGTACACCTCGACCGCCGCCTGGGCCTTCGACTCCGGACTTCCTCTGCCGCGCACCAACCGCTCGGCCCAGCCGTACACGCCGGTGAGCGCATTCCGCAGCTCGTGGTTCATCATCGCGAAGAACAGGTCGCGCTGCCGCTGCATACCCTGAACCCGCTCCAGCAATTGCTGGCTTGTCTCGTGGAGTCGGGCGTTTTCAACCGCCACGGCCGCCTTGGCGGCGAGAAAGACGGCGATCGCCTCGTCTTCGGCGGTGAACTCTCCCCCTCCCGCCTTTTCGGTGAGATAGAGGTTGCCGAATACGCGACCCTTGATGGCCACCGGCACCCCGAGAAATGATTTCATTGGGGGGTGATTGGGGGGAAAGCCGAAGCGCTGCGGATGCGTGTTGATGTCGGCCGAGCGGATTGGCTGCGGCTTGCGGATTACGAGTCCCAGCAACCCGCGGCCGGTGGGCAGGTCGCCGATCCGCGCGCGCTCGGCCTCGGAAAGGCCGGACGTCACGAATTCAGACAGCCCCCCGCCGTCGTCCGAGAGCACGCCCAAGGCCGCATACTTCGCGCCGACGACCTCGCGCGCGGAATCCACCACGCGCTGCAGCACCGCTGCGAGCGTGTGCTCGGAGAAGATCGCGACGCCGGCATCGAGCAGCAGCTCGAACCGGCCGCGGACGCGTGCAACCTCGGCCGAGCCTTTGCGTGGCACGCTTCAAAATACGCCGCAAACACGGCTATGTCTTGGCGCGCGCCACCGCGGCGACAATGTCACTCTGCGAAACGACGCCCACGAGGGCCCCTTCGGTCTCCACGAACAGCCGCTGCACGTCGAGATACAGCATCTGTTTCGCGGCTTCCTGGACCGAGATTTCCGGACCGATCGTGGGCGGCCACGCCGACATGATCTCCAGCACCCGCGTGTGATCGAACAGCATATCGCGCGCGTGCGTGCCCGCAAACGTGCTCTCGGCGTTCAGGATATCCCGGGTCGAGATCACCCCGACCGCGCGGCCGAAGCGATCGATCACCGGCACCGCCGATACCTGCGCCTCCGCCAAGACCTCCACGGCATCGCCGATGGTGGCGTCGACCCCGATCGTCTTGAGATCCGTGTGCATCAGGTCCGCGACTTTCATGGCTACGCTCCTTCTCGTTTTCCGGTTGAAACATTCGCCCGCCGCCATGAAGTCGCGATGAACCCCGCCTGAGAATTCTTGGTCCAATCCTCACGTTCGCTTCATCATGCACGCGCGAAGTTCGACTCACGAAGGCGACGGTTGGGACTCTCTTCCGGGGGGCGCTTATGACGTGGAAAGCGATTGTGGTCGGTGTCGACAGCTCGCCGGAGGCGGCGTGGGCCGCCTCGTTCGGCGCCGAGTTGGCAAAGACGGCGGGAACGAGCTGCCACCTCGTCCACGCCGTGCGTGACGTCTTGACCGCGTTCGCCCTGGCGGAGCTGCCGGAGCAGGCGCAGGAATTGAGCGAATCGCACCTGACCCACGCAAAGGACGATGTGCAGCACGGGCTGTGGGGAGTTGTGGCGCCCGAGATCGCGGAGCACCTCGTGATTCGTCCGGGGCGGCCGACCGTGGTGCTCAAGGAAATCGCGACCACGCTCGATGCCGGATTGATCGTGCTGGGCGGCAAGCACCACACGGCGCTCGAGCGCTGGTTTGCCGGCAGCACCGCCCTGAATGTCGCGCGCACGACCGATGTGCCGCTGCTCGTGACGGGCGGGAATCGCGGGCCGATTCGGCGCATTCTCGCGGCGGTGGATCAGTCGTATGCGGCGCAACCCACCATCAAGACGGCGGAGCGCCTCGCGACGCTGCTTGGTGCAGAGCTGCGCATCGTGTGCGCGTATGAGCCGCTCCCCATCCTGCCCGACGCGCCGGGGTACGATGTCGATTCGTATTACAGGATGCTCGACGAGCACGTTCAACGCGAGGTCTGGCCGCTGGTGCTCCATCCCAAAGCCGAGAAGGTCACACGGCACGGACTCGCCCTCGACGTGATCACGCGCGAAGTCGCCGAGTGGCCCGCCGACCTCGTGGTCGTCGGCTCGCATGGCAAGGGGTTCGTCGATCGGCTCTTGATCGGCAGCGTCACCGAGCGGTTGCTCAATCAGCTGCCGACGTCGCTGCTCGTCGTGCCGGCGCATGTGCCGGTGAACGTGAAAGCGGCGGAGCAAAGCGGAGCGCGGAAAACTGAACCAGTGTTTGCGTAAACAGCCGGGATGCGGGATGCGGGATGGGTCTGAGATGCCCCGCATCCCGCATCACCCATCCCGCAACAGCCCCCAGCACGCCTTCGCGATCATCCAGTCTTCTTGCGCGCGAATGATCAGTACGCGCACGCGCGAATCCGCCGACTGAATCTCCGCGTCGGCCTGCGACCCACGATTCTTGGATTGAACGAGCTCGACCCCAAGGTGCGCCAGTCCCTGGCACGCGGCTTCGCGCACCTCGGCCGCGTGCTCTCCCACCCCAGCGGTGAAGACCAGCGCGTCGAGGCCGCCGAGACTGGCCGTCATGGACGCGATGCCGCCGCGCAGTCGATGGATATAGATGTCGAAGGCAAGGGTGGCCCGCGCATGGCCGGCCTGACGCGCCGCGAGAACGGCGCGCATGTCGCCCGAAACACCGGAGATGCCGAGTAGACCTGATTGCGTGTTGAGAACGACGTCGAGCTGAGCAGCGTCGAGAGCAGAGCGTCGTAAGAGATACGTCAGAATCCCCGGATCGACGGACCCCGAACGGGTGCCCATCATCAGCCCGTCGAGGGGAGTGAATCCCATGGTGGTATCGACGCTCGTACCGTCTCGAATGGCGGCGAGCGAACACCCGTTTCCCAGGTGACACACGACCAGTCTGCGGGACTGCTCCGCCCCGAGCAGCTCGGCCGCACGCGCGGCACAGTACTGATGATTGATGCCGTGAAAACCAAATCGCTTGATTCCCGCCGTATACCAGTCGTACGGACCAGGATAGACGGCAGCCGCGGGCGGGAGATGGCGATGGAACGCCGTGTCGAACACGGCGACCTGGGGAACGACCCCGAGCACCCGCTCGACCTCGGCGATGCCCTCCAGCGCGGCCTGGTTGTGGAGCGGCGCATAGTCGGCCAGACGCGCGATATCGGCCTTGACGGTCTGCGTAATGCGGACGGGATCACCGTAGCGCGACCCGCCGTGCACCACGCGGTGTCCGACGACGTCGATGGTCTCGGGGGAAGGCACCTGCTCGAGGATCTGTGCTACTGCCCGACCGTGGCTTCCGATCTCGCCATCCCATTCGATCTGCTTTTCCCAAACAGCCTCACCCGCTGGACGGTCCGCAAATTCGTAGAGGCGGCTTTTCTGGCTACTCGACCCGAGATTCAGGACGAGAATTCTCAATAGCGCCATTTCCAATCGCGGATTTCGGGCGGATCGTCGCCGCAATCGCGGATGTAGGCCCGGTGCTCGAGTAACTGCTCTTCCACAACACGCCGGAAGCGCGGCGCGTTGGACGCAAAGCGGCTGGCGCGCTCGACGGCGTCGAGCGCCAGGTGATATCGGTCCAGCTCGTTCAACACGGTCATGTCGAAGGGGGTCGTCGTGGTGCCTTCTTCACGGTAGCCGTGCACGTGGAAGTTGTCGTGATTCGTCCGCCGATACGTGAGGCGGTGAATCAGCGCCGGATAGCCATGATACGCGAAAATCACCGGCCGGTCGCGCGTGAACATAGCATCGAACACGGCGTCATCGAGCCCGTGTGGATGCTGGCTCTGGGGCTCGAGGGCCATCAGATCTACCACATTCACCACGCGGATCCGCATGTCAGGATAGTGCTGGCGCAGCAGGTCGACCGCCGCCAGTGTCTCCAACGTCGGAACGTCGCCGGCGCATCCCATGACGACGTCCGGGGCGCGTCCATCGTCGGTCCCGGCCCAGGTCCAGACCCCCGCGCCCACACGGCAATGCTCGATCGCCGCGTCCATGGGCAGCCATTGCAGCGCGGGTTGCTTGCCGGCAACGATCACGTTCACGTAATGCCGGCTGCGCAGGCAATGGTCGATGACGGACAGCAGGGTGTTCGCGTCGGGAGGCAGGTAGACCCGGACGACGTCGGCCCGCTTGTTCACCACGTGATCGATGAAGCCTGGGTCCTGATGGCTGAAGCCGTTGTGATCCTGGCGCCACACGTGTGAGGTCAAGAGGTAGTTGAGCGAGGCGATCGGCTTCCGCCACGGGACGGTGCGGCTCACTTTGAGCCACTTGGCGTGCTGGTTGAACATCGCATCGACGATGTGCGTGAACGCCTCGTAGCACGAGAAGAGCCCGTGCCGGCCCGTGAGCAGGTACCCCTCGAGCCAGCCCTCGCACAGGTGCTCGCTCAACACCTCCATAACCCGCCCCTCCGGCGAAAGATGCTCGTCGGTCGAAATGATCGGCTCGAGCCATGTCTTGCCCGTCGCCTCGTACACCGCCTCGAGCCGGTTCGAGGCGGTCTCGTCGGGCCCGAACAGCCGGAAATTCTTCGTGTTTTCACGCATCACATCGCGGAGCAACATGCCCGTTACCCGAGTCGCTTCCGCCAACACGGTTCCCGGGCGCGGGATGGGGATGGCGTAGTTTGCAAACGGCGGGATGCGGAGCGGCTCGAGCAGCAGCCCGCCATTGGCGTGTGGATTGGCGCTCATCCGCCGTTCGCCTTCCGGCGGCAGGGCTTTGAGCTCGGGAATCAGCCGCCCGCTCTCGTCGAACAGCTCGCCGGGCCGATAGCTCCGCAACCAGTCCTCGAGGATTCGCAGGTGCTCTGGATGCGCGGCCGGATTCGAAACCGGCACCTGGTGCGAGCGCCACGTTCCCTCAACGGGTTCACCGTCCACGAACTTTGGTCCGGTCCACCCCTTGGGGGATCGCAGCACGATCATGGGCCAGGCGGGTCGTCCGTGGGTCGTGCCGTTTCGGGCCTCGTGTTGAATCGCCCGCACCCGTTCGATGACGTTGTCGAGCGTACCCGCCATGCGCTGGTGCATCGCTTCCGGGTCGTCTCCTTCGATGAACCGCGGTTCCCAACCGTACCCGGTAAAGAGCTGTTGCAGCTCGGCATCCGACATCCGTCCCAGGATGGTGGGGTTCGCGATCTTGTAGCCATTCAAGTGCAGAATCGGAATCACCGCGCCGTCCCGCCTGGGATTCAGGAACTTCGTCGAGTGCCAACTGGCGGCGAGGGGGCCGGTCTCGGCTTCTCCGTCGCCGACGACGCAACACACCGTGAGGCCGGGATTGTCGAACGCGGCTCCGAACGCATGCATGATCGAGTATCCCAGCTCGCCGCCCTCATGGATCGAGCCCGGCGTTTCCGGGGCCGCATGACTGGGAATGCCGCCGGGAAACGAGAACTGTTTGAAGAGTTTTTGCAGTCCCGCGGCGTCTTCCGAGATGTGCGGGTACCGCTCGCTGTAGGTGCCCTCGAGATAGGCGTTCGCGACGACCCCGGGCCCGCCGTGACCGGGCCCCGCGATGAAGATCGCGTCGAGATCGTATTTCCTGATGGCGCGATTGAAATGGATGTAGATGAAGTTGAGACCGGGCGTCGTCCCCCAATGCCCGAGGAGCCGCGGCTTGACGTGCGTCAAACTCAGCGGCTCCCGTAAGAGCGGATTCGCGAGCAGGTAAATCTGCCCGACGGAGAGGTAATTCGCGGCACGCCAGTAGGCGTCAAGCGCGCGAGCCTCGTCTGCCGTCAGCGGTCCAACGTACGAAGGCGTCTCGACTGCCGTCATTGCCTAAAGCGCGAGCTCCGGTTCCTCGGACACCACTTCCAGCTCGTCTTCGACTTTCGCGACGCCGGGCGTGCCCCAGGCCGCCGCCTCGATCAGCGCGCGATCGGACCAGCAGTGCACTTTTCCGCGCAGCGTCACGACACTTCCTTCGGTTTCGACGTCCACCGCCCGGGCGTCGCGCGTCGCGAGATCCGCGCGGCGCTGGAGCGCCGCGGCAATGCGCTCCCGGACCTCCCCGACCGGGGTGCGGGGCCTCACGGCGATGAAATTGCTCACCCCACGCACTCCGATCACCGGCTGCACGGCCGCCTCCGCCGCGGCCCGTTGATACTGCCACTCCACCATGCCGCTCAACTGCACCCACCCGTCCACCACCCGAACGTGGATCTTATCGCGAGGAACACTCGCATTCCACTGCAGCACTCGTGTCACGGCATCGGTAATCTCGGCGTCGCTGCGGCGACTGGCGACCGGCAGCACCACGTCGAGGGTGTTCTTCACGCTGCGTACCTCCCGGACCCGGTGCGCCAGCGCTTCGGCCGTGACTCGCTGCGCGTAGTTCGTCACCGTTCCCTGCAAGGTGATCGTGCCATCGTCCGCGAAGACATGCATGTGCGCGGGGTGCAGCGACGGCTCCGCCTCCAGCTCGTCTCGTACACGTTGCTTCAGCTCGAGTTCGCTTCTCATAACGCCCTCCTCGACTGGTTCGTGCTCTCGCCTAGGAGTGTGCGCACGGCTCGCTAAAGTGGGTATGAAGGAAGTTGCAAGAACCATGCATTCCCGTGTGCGACCGCGGTCAGGGGTCCATCAGGCAACGCCGTGGGGCGCACGCATCGAGCGCCGGGTCACGCGGGTCTGCGGGCCGCCGGGGGACGCCGCGGGATCGGGATCAGGGCTGTGGGAGGGCTCGGGCGCGGGAGCCGCGAGGCGCACGCAGACGCTCGGAATCGCGTCCGGATTGAGGGATATGGAATCGATTCCGATTTCGACCAGCCAGCGGGCGAACTCGGGGTAATCGCTCGGAGCCTGCCCGCAGATGCCCACCTTCCGTCCTTTCTGGTGCGCCGCGCGGATCACCTGCTCGATCAGCCGCTTGACACCGGGGTCACGTTCATCGAACAAGTGCGCGAGCAACTTCGAGTCGCGATCGACGCCCAGTGCAAGCTGCGTCAGGTCGTTCGACCCGATCGAGAAGCCGTCGAACAGCTCGCTGAACTCCTCGGCCAGCGTGACATTGTTCGGGATCTCGCACATCACGTAGACCTCGAGGCCCGACTCCCCCCGCCGCAGTCCGTTGCGCTCGAGCTCCGCCAGCACGCGGCGTCCTTCCTCGAGCGTCCGGCAGAACGGAATCATGACGATCACGTTGCGGAGGCCCATCTCTCCGCGCACCCGGCGAATGGCGGCGCACTCGAGAGCGAAGCCCTCCCGGTAGCGGGCATCGTAGTAGCGCGATGCTCCGCGGAACCCGATCATCGGGTTTGCCTCCACGGGCTCGAACGCCGCTCCTCCCACCAGGCTCGCGTACTCGTTCGTCTTGAAGTCCGAGAATCGGACGATTACTGGACGAGGGTAGAACGCGGCCGCGATCTGCCCGACGCCAGCGGCCAGCCGATCCACGAAGAATGCCGCGGGTGAGGCGAACCCCGCGGCGCGTTGCCGTATGGCCGTCTGGGCCGCGCGGTCGGCGACGTGCTCCGGATGTGCCGCGGCGAGCGGATGGATACCGATCCACGTCGAGACGATGAACTCAATGCGCGCGAGCCCCACGCCCGCGCTCGGAAGTGATGACAGCCGAAACGCGTTCTCCGGGTTGCCGAGGTTCATCATGAGGGGTACGGACGGGCGGGGGAGCGTTGCCGGGTCGATTTCCCGTCGCTCGAACCGGACCTGCCCGTCGTAGACCTTCCCCTCGTCGCCCGTGGCGCAGGACACCGTGACCAGGTGCCCGGTCCCCAGTGTCTCGGTCGCCGCGCCGGTTCCGACCACGCAAGGCACTCCAAGCTCCCGGGAAACGATGGCGGCATGGCAAGTCCGGCCACCCTCGTCGGTCACGACGGCCGCGGCCCGCCGCAGGATCGGCTCCCAGGCGGGATCGGTCATGCGCGCGACCAGGACCTCCCCCTGATGAAACTGATCCAGCTCCGACGGTGAGTGAATGACCCGCGTCGGTCCGGCGG
>Ga0335085_10009266_pt1 | contig 14876 bp, 9 predicted proteins | sample Lox_Sample_45_FD_206712 | JGI IMG/M metagenome (GOLD analysis project Ga0335085, IMG submission 206712) | Soil microbial communities from Loxahatchee National Wildlife Refuge, Florida, United States - Lox_Sample_4.5 | ecosystem: Environmental > Terrestrial > Soil > Wetlands | place: USA: Florida... | reverse complement strand
GGTCGAGGTGTTCTTCGCCACCACGGCGCTCAAGAAGGACCCGGGAGTGCCGGCGCCGGCGCCCGCACCGCGTCCGGTGGCGCAGTTGGGCATTCTCGGCGCCGGCTTCATGGGCTCGGGCATCGCCGCCGTCGCGGTCGCGCAGTCGGCGGTCCCGGTACGGCTCAGGGACGCGGACCTGCCGCGGGTGGGCGCCGGTCTCAAGGCGGTGGCCGGCATCGTCGACGAGCGGGTGCGCCGCCGCAGCATCACGCGGCGCGAGGGGGCCCGGCAGCTCGCCCTGGTGTCCGGCGGTGTCGACTACACGGGCTTCCGCTCGGCGGACCTCGTGATCGAGGCGGTGTTCGAGGACCTCGACGTCAAGCGCCAGGTGCTGCGCGAGGTCGAGGCGGTCACGCGGCCCGGCTGCGTCTTCGCGTCGAACACGTCGACCATTCCGATCACCCGCATCGCGGAGGCCTCGACCCGGCCCGAGACGGTGGTCGGGATGCACTTCTTCTCGCCGGTGCACCGGATGCCGCTGCTGGAGATCGTGGTCGGCGGGCGCACGGCGCCGGAGACCACGGTGACGGCCGTCGCCTTCGGCCGTCGGCTGGGAAAGACGGTCATCGTGGTGCAGGACCGCCCCGGGTTCTTCGTCAACCGGATCCTGGCGCCGTACATCAACGAGGCGGGCAGGTTGCTCACCGAGGGCGTGCCGATCGACCAGGTGGACGCGGCGATGACGCGGTGGGGATTCCCGGTCGGCCCGATCACGCTGCTGGACGAGGTCGGCCTCGACGTCGCCGCCAGGGCCGGCCGGGTGATGCACCAGGCGTTCGGCGAGCGGCTCCATGGTTCGCTCGACCTCGACGCGCTGGTCGCCGACCGGCGCCTCGGACGCAAGAACGGGCGCGGCTTCTTCCTCTATAGGGGAGGAAAGAAGGCCGAAAGCGACCCCACGGTGTACGCCGTCCTCGGCGTCACGCCCGGAGGCCCCGCGGCGGACGACGCCCCGGTCGCGGAGCGGCTGGCGTTCGCCATGCTCAACGAGGCGGCGCGGGCCCTGGAAGAGGGGGTGATCGCGCAGCCGCGGGACGGCGACATCGGCGCGCTGTTCGGCATCGGCTTCCCGCCCTTCCGCGGCGGCCCGTTCCGCACCCTGGACGCCGTCGGCGCTCGCGCGGCCGTCGACACGCTTGCGCGCCTTGCCGCGACCCACGGCGACCGCTTCGCACCGGCGGCCTCGCTGATCGCCCAGGCCGAGCGCGGCGGCCGCTTCTACCCCACACCCCGGTAAACACACGCATGCTGCGTCGCACCTTCCTGTACCTCAGTGAGCAACCCCAGATCTTCTCGTTCATACGCGGCAACCGGCTGGCCCGGCGGCTCGCCTCCCGCTTCGTGGCGGGCGAGACGATCGACTCGGCGGCCGCGGCGGTGCGGGAGCTGAATGGTCGCGGGATCGCCGCCAGCCTCGATCTGCTGGGCGAGAGCGTCACCAAGGCCGACGAGGCACGCGAGTGCGCCGCGACGGTGACCCAGATCCTGGCTCGGATCGCCGCCGACCGGCTCGACTGCAACGTGTCGGTCAAGCTCACCCAGCTGGGACTCGACCTCGACCACGGCCTCTGCCTGGAGAACCTGCGGCGGATTTTGGACCGCGGCCGGGAGCTGGGCATTTCCGTGCGCATCGACATGGAGAGCAGCGCGCACACCCAGCGGACGCTCGACCTGTTCGAGAAGGACCTGCTCCCGGTGTACGGCGACCAGGTCGGCATCGTGATCCAGTCGTACCTGCGTCGCAGCGCGGCGGACGTCGACCGGCTCATCGCGCGGCGGGCCCGGGTGCGGCTCTGCAAGGGCGCGTACCAGGAGCCCGCGTCCGTGGCGTTCCCGGACAAGGCCGACGTGGACCGGAGCTACATCGAGCTGATCGAGAAGCTGCTCGAGCGCGGGCACCAGCCGGCGGTGGCGACGCACGACCCGTCGCTGATCGCCCGGGTGCGGCGGTTCGTGGAGACCAAGACGATCGCGTCGGACCGGTTCGAGTTCCAGATGCTGTACGGCATCCGGCGCGATCTCCAGGAGGAGCTGCGGAGGGCCGGATACCGGGTCCGGGTGTACGTGCCGTTCGGCTCGCAGTGGTACCCCTACCTGATGCGGCGCCTCGCGGAGCGGCCGGCGAACATCGCCTTCATCCTCGGCAACGTGGTCAAGGAGACGCTGCGCACGTGAGCGCGCCGGAGGCCACGCTGGGCGGGTACGTCGCCGTGCACGGCCGGCCGCCGGGCTTCACCGGCAGCGACGGCAACGCGTACTCGGTGGGGGTGTTCTCGGACGACGACCCGGGCCCGGACGGGCGCTACGGTGCGGCGCTGCTGTTCATCCGCTGGTCGGCGGCCAACGCGCCCGACGGACACCTGGAGAGCGACTATCTCGGCTTCGGCGCCACCGCGGCGGCCGCCGAGGGGGAAGTGGGCCGCCTGTCCCTGCACCGCGTGAAGGCAATCCTCGACGCGCTCATCGCGTCGCACCCGGGAAGCGGATCGACATGAAAGACGTGAGCCTGTTCACCCCGTTCCGCGGCGAACGCTACGCGGACCCCTCCTCGCTCGAGCGCCGCCTGGCGCCTCCCTACGACGTGATTGCGCCGGCGCAGCGCGCGGAGCTGGTGGCGCGCGACCCGTACAACGTCGTCAACGTCGACCTGCCGGAGGCGTCCGACGGCGGCGACCCTTACGCGGAGGCCGCGCGAGTCCTCGCCGGGTGGCGGGCGGGCCGCGTGCTGGTGCGGGACGAACAACCGGCGGCGTACGTGCTCAAGACGTCCGGCCGGTTTCCCGACGGCTCGATGCGCGAGCGGACCGGGGTGTTCCTCGCGGTCTCGGCGGAGCCTTTCTCCAAGGGGCGCGTCCTGCCGCACGAGCGGACGCACGCCAAGGCGAAGGAGGATCGCCGGCGGCTGATGCACGCGACCGGCGCGAACCTCAGCGCCGTCTTCCTGCTCGCGCCCGACCGATCGGGGAAGCTCGACGGAGCGCTGCGGCGAGCGACGGCACGGTCGCCGTGGGCGCGGTGTGAGGCGCTCGGATCGGAACAGGCGATCTGGGTGGTGACCGGGCCGGAGGCGGAGCAGCTCGCGGAGGCCGCGGGGGCCGAGAGCGTGTACGTCGCGGACGGGCATCACCGGTTCGAGACGTCGGTGCTGTTCAGGGACGAGGCGCCGGCGGCCTGGAAGGAGGGCGCGACGCGGACCCTGGGATACGTGGTTTCGTTCCGCGACCCCGGGCTGGTGATCCTGCCGACCCACCGGATGCTGGAGGGCGCACCGCTCGACGCGGACGCCTTCCTGTCGGCCGCCACACCGTTCTTCGCGATCGCGCCGACCAGGAAGGAACCGACGCTCTCGGTCGTCTTCGAGGGGGGGCGCGAGGTGGCGCTGGCGGTGCGGCCCAACGCGAGGTGGCCGAAGGTGGGGGATCAGCCGGTGCACCCGGCGGTCCGGGCGCTCGAGGTGGCCGCGGCCGACGGCCTCGCGGTGGGAGTCGTAGCGGCGTCGCTCCTGGGGAAGGTGCCGGCGCTGCGCTATACGGCCGACGCGGCCGAGGCGCGGGAGGCGGCCCGCGAGGGCCGCTGCGCCTGCGCCCTGATGCTGCCGTCAACCCGCCTCGAGGCGGTGCGGCGGGTGGCGGATGCCGGGCAGATCATGCCGCCCAAGTCGACGTTCTTCGCCCCGAAAGTGCCGACCGGCGTGGTGATCCGCTCGTTCGACGCGCCGCTCTAATCCTTGACGGGCGCGGCCAGCGCCCGGATGATCGCGCGGCAGAACGCCGGCAGATCGGCCGGCGTGCGCGAGGAAATCAGGTTGCCGTCCACCACGACGGGCTCGTCGACCCAGGTGGCGCCCGCGTTGACCACGTCGTCCCGGATGGCGCGCACGCTGGTGGCGCGGCGGCCCTTCAGCAGGCCGGCTGAAATCGGCACCCAGGCGGCGTGACAGATGAACGCCACCGGCTTGCCGGCCTCCGCGATCGCCCGCGTGATGCCGAGCAACTTCTCCGAGCGGCGCATGTGGTCCGGCGCGTAGCCGCCGGGGATCACCAGTCCGTCGTACACCTCGGCGTACAGGTCGTCCACGAAGCTGTCGACGGTGATCGGGTAGCCCTTCTTCCCCTGGTAGGTCTTCTCGCCCAGCCCGGCCACGACCGTCTTGGCGCCCTCTTCCTCCAGTCGGATCTTCGGGTACCACAGCTCGAGGTCCTCGTACTGGGGCCCCACGAAGAACAGCACGGTCTTGCCCTTGAGCGTCATCGCGCCGGCCTCACGGTTTCGGGTGGCCGATCAGGCTCTTCCGTTCCTTGGCGATGGGGGCGGGTGCCGCGACGGGCAAGCCGGTGACGGCACGGAGCGCGTCGGTGACGTCCGCCTCCGAGATGAGCGCGGTCCCGGCTACCACCTGCCGCCAGACGCGCTCGACGGCGGGACCGCCGACCTCGAGCGCGTAGTCGCGGATCCTGGCGTCGCTGACGCGGCGGTCCGGGGCCTGGCGGGCGTAGGCCAGCATCCGCCGGGCCAGGTCGCCAAGGGTGGCCTCGCCGTCGGTGGCACGACGGATCGCGCCGTCCAGGAGCAGTCCGGCGAGCATGCCCTTCCGGTACACGAGTAGCGTGGTGTTGTCGCCCAGGACGTTCTCGCGCTGCTCCTGGTCCATGGTCATGCTGGTGTCGCGCTCGATGTGCTGGTAGTTGCGGAGCGACTGGTAGCAGAGGTCGGCCAGGTCCTCGGGCCGGCCGCTCCACTCGGCCTCGAGCCGCGCCGCGAAGTAGTCGGTGACGCCCTCGGTCCACCAGCGATCGGTGTCCATCGCCCCGCCGAACCACAGGTGCAGGGTTTCGTGAAAGAGGTCGTGCGTCCGGGCGAGCCCCAGCAGTTCGCCAGGCTCCCAGATCAGCCCGACGCTCGCGCGTCCCTGGAGGCTGCCGCTGGTGCGCCCCTTCCAGCCCAAGTCGCTGGTGTAGGTGACCTCGGGTACCGGCACGCCGCCGAGGGTTTCCGACGCGCGGCGGAGGCTGCCAGCGATCACCTGCTCGAGCGCGGAATCGGAGAAATGGCGCTCGCCCCGTACCGCGAGAACGAACGGCGTGCCGCCCGCGGTGTCGCGGTAGATGCGATAGTCGGGAGCGGCGGCCAGCGTCGAACCGAACAGCGCGCCGCTCGTCGGCGGCGCGTACGCGTCCTCGTCGACGCCCCAGGCGGTGACGACGTGCCAGCCGGGTGGAGTGATGAAGTGCACCCGGATGACGGGGTAGGGGCGTTCCCGGCCGTAAGCGGCGGGGTCGGGGGCCACGAACACCCCGCGGCCGACGGCGTACAGGTGGGTCTCGTTCAAGCCCGCGCCCGTCGAGCTCAGCGCGACGCCGTTCTGGAAATCCAGGCGATAGCGAAACCGCACGGCCCCGGCCGGCGCGGCGACGTGGTAGCCGTTCGCCGCGGGCTGCACCACGACCGGCCGGCCACGGTCGTCGGTGGCGACGAGCCCCTCGACGTCGGTCCCCGAGGAAACCGATGCCGACGGGGCCACCAGCGCGAAGCTCCCGGTGGTCGTGGTCGTGATGCGGGCCTCGACCGACAGGTGGGCGGGCGGCGACGCGAACACGTCCACGTCGTACACCAGGGTGTCGCGCCGCTCCTGCGCGGCGAGCGGGAGCGTGGCCGCAGACAGCAGCGCCGCCGCGACGGCGAGCGTGGCCGCGCCGCGGCCGGGGCTAGCCGGCGTACCTCATCCCCGCGTCGTCCATGGCGAGCACCCGGCGCCCGGCCTCGAGTCCGGCCTCGACGACCTCGCCCAGGACCAGCGTGTGGTCGCCGGCCGGCATCGTGGCCACCAGGCGGCACTCGAGCCAGCCCAGTCCCTGGGTGAGGATGGGGGCGCCGGTCACCGGCGCGGGCCGGGAAGGGACGCCCTGGAGCTTGGCCGGCTGGCTGAGAGACGAACGGCCAAGCTGCTCGGCGAGCTGGCGCTGTCCGTCGGCGAGCACGTTGACCGCGAAGCCGCGCGCGTCGCGGATCATCGGCAGGCTCTTGGATTCGTTCTGCAGGGCGACCACGAGCATCGGCGGGGTGAACGCCGCCTGCATCACCCAGTTGGCCGTCATCCCGTGATCCTCGCCCTCGCTCATCACCGTCACGGCGTAGAGGCCGTACGGGAAGTGGCGCAGGACGGTCTTCTTGGCCTCTTCGTTCACCGTCGCCTTCGCGGCAGGGGTCTCGGGGACAAGGTAGTGGCGCCGCCCCGGCCGCGCGAGATACCGCAGTGCGGTCCTCGCAGGGAGCGAGTCGGCCGCCGGGCCCGGTACCGGCGCCCCCGAGCTCTCCAGCCGAGCGGCGTTGAGCGGGGCCTGAAGGCCCGCTATTTTGCGTGCTTCATGGCCACCCGGACCAAGCACGAGGTCGGCGCCCGGCAGCTCGCCAGAGCCGACCTCCTGGGCATCTACCGCTTGATGCTCTTGTCGCGCCGCCTGGACGACAAGGAGATCCAGCTCAAGCGGCAGAACAAGATCTTCTTCCAGATCTCCGGTGCCGGCCACGAGGCGGTGCTGGTGGCCGCCGGGATGCTCCTCAAGCCCGGGCACGACTGGTTCTATCCCTACTACCGCGACCGGGCCCTCTGCCTCGCGCTCGGGATGACGCCGACGGAGATGCTGCTCTCGGCCGTCGGCGCGGCGGCCGACCCCAACTCGGGCGGCCGGCAGATGCCGTCGCATTGGGGCCACCGCGCGCTCAACATCGTCAGCCAGTCGAGCCCCACCGGCACCCAGTGCCTGCAGGCGGTGGGGTGCGCCGAGGCCTGGTACCGCTACGATCGGATCGAGGCGATCGCGGACCGGAAGGAGCGCACCCGCCACGACGAGGTCGTGTACTGCTCGCTGGGCGACGGGACCACGAGCGAGGGCGAGTTCTGGGAGTCCCTCAGCACCGCGTCGAACCTCAAGCTCCCGGTGCTGTTCCTCGTCGAGGACAACGGGTACGCGATCTCGGTTCCCATCGAGGTCCAGACGCCGGGCCGATCGATCTCCAAGCTCGTGGCCGCCTTCCCCGACCTCCTGGTCGAAGAAGTGGACGGCTGTGACCCGATCGCGTCCCGAGACGTGCTGTCGCGCGCCGTCGCGTATTGCCGCTCGCGTCGGGGCCCGGCGTTGGTGCACGCGCACGTGATCCGCCCCTACTCGCACTCGCTGTCGGATGACGAGGTCATGTACCGGCCGGCCGAGGAGCGGTCGGCGGAGGCGGCGCGCGACCCGGTGGCGCGGTTCCCGGAGCGGCTGATCGCGGACGGGGCGGCGACGGCCGAGGACATCGAGCGGATCCAGGCTGAGGTGGCGCAGACCGTCGAGGCGGCGGCCGAGGCCGCACTGGCCGCGCCGGCGCCCGGGCCGGAGACGGTGCCGCTGTACGTCTACTCGGCGGACGTGGACCCGACGTCGGAGCGGTTCGACACCGAGGACGACCCCCAGTTCGCCGGCGATCCGACGACGATGGTGGACCTGCTCAACATGTGCCTGCGGGACGAGCTGGAGCGCGACCCCAGGATCGTGGTGTTCGGCGAGGACGTCGCCGACGCGTCGCGCGCGGGGGCGCTGGGCAAGGTCAAGGGCAAGGGCGGCGTCTTCAAGGTCACCTGGGGGCTGCAGAAGCGGTTCGGCGGCGACCGGGTGTTCAACTCGCCGCTCGCCGAAGCGAACATCGTCGGCCGGGCGGTCGGTCTGGCGACCCGGGGCATCAAGCCCGTGGTCGAGATCCAGTTCTTCGACTACATCTGGCCGGCCTACATGCAGATCCGGAACGAGCTGGCCACGCTGCGCTGGCGCTCGAGCAACGCGTTCAGCGCGCCGGTGGTGATCCGGGTGACCTACGGCGGTTACCTGAAGGGTGGGGCGGTCTACCACTCGCAGACCGGCGCCGCGCTGTTCACCCACATGCCGGGCCTGCGGGTCGTGTGCCCCGCCACCGCCCTCGACGCCAACGGCCTGCTGCGGACGGCGATCCGGTGCGACGACCCGGTGCTGTTCCTGGAGCACAAGCACCTGTACCGGCAGACCTACAACAAGGCGCCCTACCCGGGTCCGAACTTCATGGTGCCCTTCGGCAAGGCGAAGGTGGTCCGGCCCGGCACCGACGTCACGGTGCTCACCTACGGCGCCCTGGTCCAGCGGTCCCTGGTCGCCGCCAGGGAGGTGGAAGAAGCCTCCGGAGTGAAGGCCGAGGTGATCGATCTGCGCTCGCTCTCGCCGGTGGACTGGGAGACGATCGCGCGCTCGGTGCGGCGCACCAGCAAGGTCGCGGTGGTCTACGAAGACCCGATCTCGTGGGGCTACGGCGCGGAGCTGGCGGCGCGGATCGCCGACGAGCTGTTCACGTGGCTGGACGCTCCCGTCCGCCGGGTAGCGGGAACGGACACGTTCGTGGCCTACGCCCCGGCGCTCGAGGACCACATCCTGCCGCAGGCCGCCGACGTCGCGGCGGTCATCCGGGAGCTGGCGGCCTTCTGATGCCCTCCGCCCGACGTGCGCGCCACGCGCTGTTCGGGCTGATCTTCGTGTTGTCGGGCGCCGCCGGACTGGTCTACGAGCTGGTCTGGGTCCGGGAGCTGTACGAAGTGTTCGGCTCGACCATCCACTCGGTTACGACCGTCGTCGCGGCGTACATGGGCGGCCTCGGCCTCGGCGCCTGGCTGCTCGGCCGCCGCGCCGACGCGCTGATCCGGCCGGCGCGGCTGTACGGACTGCTCGAGCTCGGCATCGGGCTCTTCGGACTGGCGTCGCCGTGGGTCGTGCGCGGCGTGGGTGCCGTGTACCTCGACCTGGCGCGCGGCCTGGGGCCGGGGCTGTGGGCCGGCACCGCCATCAAGTTCGTCTTCGCGTTCGTCGTCCTGCTGATCCCCACGTTCCTGATGGGGGGCACGCTCCCGGTCCTGACCCGCGCCTTCGCCGGGGACCGGAGCGAGGCGCTGCGGGGCGAGCTGGCGCTGTTCTACGGGCTCAATACCGTTGGCGGCGTGGCCGGGTGCCTGCTGGCGGGCTACGTCCTGATCGAGTTCGTCGGTCTCCGCAGCTCGCTGCTCGCGACGGCGGCGCTCAACCTGGCACTCGGTGCCGCGGCGTTGCTCCTCGCCCGCGTTCCCGAGCCGCCGCCCTCGCGCGCCTCGGAGGCGGAGCCGGTATTCACCCCGGACCCCGGGCCCGCGACCCGCCGCCTGGCCACGGTGCTCATCGGCTGCACTGCCTTGGCGTCGTTGCTGTACGAGATCGCCTGGACGCGCGCCCTGATCCTGGTCATCGGCAGCTCGACGTACGCGTTCACCACCATCCTCGCCTGTTTCCTGCTCGGCATCGGCCTGGGGAGCCTGATCGCCGTGGGACGGGGCCGCGCCCCGAGGGACCTGTTGCTGCGCGCCGCGGCCGTGCAGGGGGTCGTCGCCGTCCTGGCCTCGCTGCTGTTCCCGTTCTTCCGGACGCTCCCCGTGTACGTGGTGGCCACGTTGCAGGTGCCGTTCGTGAGCGTCGGCGAGCTGCTCGCGCTCCACGGACTCGCGGTCGCCCTGGTCGTCATCCCGCCGGCGGTGGGCATGGGTTACAGCTTCCCGATCCTGGCGGAACTCGCCTCGGAGCGCGCCGGGGCGACGGGCCGCGAGGTTGGCCGGGCGTACCTGTCGAACACGTTCGGCAGCATCGCGGGCGCGGTGGTGACCGGTTTCGTGCTGGTTCACCTGATCGGCAGCGAGCGAACCCTGATCGTCGGCGTCGTCGTCAACGTGGGGGCGGCCGCGACGCTCGCGTGGTGGGCCTGGCGGGAGCGCGGGGCCGCGGGGATGCCAGTGGGCGCCGAGCGGGTGCCCGTGGCCCTGGGAGCGCTCGCACTGGTCGTCGCGCTGGCGACGCCGGGCTGGTCGGCGCGGCTGCTCGACCGGGCGCCGGCCGTGTACGGGCGGACCCGCCTCGGGCGGGGCGAGCTGTCGCGCTACCTGAGGGGCTACGGCTCCGAGCAGCTGTTCTTCAAGGAGGGCTGGAATTCCGCCGTCTCGGTGTGGCGGGACGGCAATCAGACCTGGCTGAAGGTGAACGGCAAGGTCGACGCGTCGAGCGTCGCGGACATGGACACCCAGGTCTCGCTGGGACTGCTGCCGGCGCTGGCGCACGGCCACCCGCGGCGGGCGTTCGTGGTGGGCTTCGGCAGCGGCGCCACCACCCGCACCATCGCCGACGTTCCGGGCATCGCCAGGATCGACGTCGCCGAGATCGAGCGCGCCGTCCTGCGCGCGAGTCGCGACTTCCGCGACGTCAATCGCGACGTGCTGGCCGACCCGCGGGTCCACGTCATCGAGGACGACGCCCGCAGCGCGTTGATGCTGGCCGACTCGGCCTACGACCTGATCGTCTCGGAGCCCTCCAACCCGTGGATCGCCGGCGTCGCCTCCCTGTTCACGCGGGACTACTTCGCCGTGGTGGCGCGACGGCTGGCGCCGGACGGGATCTTCTGCCAGTGGCTGCAGATGTACCGGGTCACGCCGGGAGCGGTGGCGGTCGTGGTGGCGAACCTGCGGGCGGTCTTTCCGCACGTCGAGATCTGGTTCGCGAACTCGAGCGACCTCGTGGTTCTCGGCTCGCGCGATCCGATCCGCTGGGACGGCGCGCGCATCGCGGCGGCGCTCCGGCCGGGCACCCGCACCGCGGAGACCATGCGGGCGTGGCTGCAGGTGGAGGATCCCGCGCAGCTGCTGGGACACTTCCTGGTCGGGAGCCGGGGAGTCGCGGCGCTGGCGCGCGGCGCGCCCTTCCGCCACACCGACGACCACCCCGCGCTCGAGTTCGAAGCTGCCCGCTCGCTGCTCGCCGGGACGACGGCGGAGTCGGTGTTCGACTCGCTGCTGGCGCTGAAGGCCGCGGTCGGAGATTCGCTGCCGGTGCTCGAGGACTCGCCGCTGCCGGCGGGCGCCTGGCGCGCGGGATTCGCCGCCGCCCTGCCCGACGACCGGGCGGAAGCCCTGCGCTCGGCCGAGCTCGCGGTGAGAGCGGCACCGCACGATCCACGCTACCAGGGATTGCTCGGGACCGTGCTGTTCGGTCGAAGGGATTTCCGCGCGGCGGCGGCGCACCTGGACAGCGCGCTCGCCGCGCGGCCCGACGATCCACGCCTGCAGCTGACGGCCGGCCTGACGTACCTCGCGCTCCAGAACCTGGCGAAGGGGCGGCAGCTCCTGGAGCGGGTCGCGGCGAATCGAGGCGATTCGGCCTTCGCGTCGGCGGTCCTGGCGCAGCTCGACGCGAACAGCGGCAACTGGGCGGCCGCCGCGGTGGAGGCCATCCGGGCGATCGGCAGCCTGCGGCCGACGCTGGAGCGGCCGTTCCCGGGAGCGCTGGACGGTGCGGTGACCACGCTGGCCCAGCTTGCGCCGCCGGCCGTGGCGGGTCCGGTGTTCGAGCATGCCGTGAAGGCCCTTCCGTACTGGCAGACGGGCTATTGGGGCGGCGCGGTGGTCGGAGCCCGTGCGGGAGGAGCGGCGTGTGCCCACGCCGAGCACCTGGCGCTCGAGCTGGGGAGGTTCGGGTGGACGGCGGAGGAGATCGTGCCGCTGGTGCGGTCGTGCGTGCGGCAGCCCGGCTCCTGACGCCGGGCGGCGCCGGTCACGCTTCGGGCCCGGTCTCCCGTCCGGTCAGCTTGCGGATCTCGATCGCCGCAGACACGGCGGCGTCGACATCGCGAGAGAGCGAACGCGCCTGCTGCGTCGCCTGCGTGAGGTCGCCCAGGGCCTCGGCCACGCCGGCCGAGCGCAGCCGCAGCAAATCGAAGCGGACGTTCTGCATCGCGAGCAGGCAGGCCTCGAGTTGCGACTCCAGCACCGAGCGACGCGCGACGAGGTCGTGAACGGTCTGGCGCTGGCGTTGCAGCAGACCCATGCGCCGGTCCCGGTCGGAGGAGGCGGGCTCCTGTTCCAGCGCCGCAAGGCGGCTCTCGATCTTGTGCTCCGCCGCCGTGTCGATGTCGCGTTCGAGTGACGCGAGCGTCCGCGCGAGGTCGGTGGCCCTGCCCAGCAGCTGCTCGACGGTGGGCCCGACGTCGGGCAGCAGCTTCCGCTCGGACTTGGGCATCCGCTCCAGCATCCCGAGAATGGCGACGCGGTCGCGCGCCGCCTGCTCCATGCCGGCGGCATGGGAGCCGAACTCGTCGGCGCCTCCCGCGGTCGGCAGGGCGCGCCCGCGGCCCTTCGCTTCGAGGGCGTCCGGGGCGGGCGGCCGGTGCAGGACGTCGCGCCACGAGTACCCCGCCGTCCACAGGCGCGAGTAGTCGCGCGCCAGGCCGAACGCCATGAAGGCGGCGGGAATCAGCGACCACGGATGGCCGACGCCGCCGGCGAACAGGAAGTTCACCAGCATCAGCGGTCCGATGATGGAGGCGGTGCGCGCCATCCGGTGCCGCAGCTGCACGACCATGAGCGGCTCGCCCGTCTGCGCCGCGCGCTCCGCGACCTCCCGCTCCTCCTGCTCGCGGCGCTCGAGTTTCCGGTCCAGCTTGTCGCGCCGGCGCTCGAGCTTGCCGCGCTGGCGATCGAGCGGCGCGCCCTGGCGGCTGCGTCGTTCCTCGAGCCAGCGGGCCGCGTCGGGCTCGCTGGCGGACGGCAGCGGCCCGCGCTGCCGCGCGGCGGGCGTCGGCCGCCGCGCGCCGGGCCGCGGCGAGGGCGGCGAGTAGGTGCCCGTCTCGAGCGCCCGCCTGAGCGCGTCCGCCGTCGGCCAGCGATCCTCGGGGTCCTTCTCGAGACAGCGCATGACCGTGAGCGCCAGGTCGCCCGGCGCGTCCGGCCGCAGCCGGTCGATCGGCACCGGCGGCGTTCCGATCTGCTTCATCAGCAGGCCGGGGACCGTTGGGGCCTGGAACGGCAGCTCGCCGGCGAGCATCTGGTAGGCGACGATGCCGAGGGAGTACAGGTCCGAGCGGCCGTCGATCACGCGCTCGCCCGCGGCCTGCTCGGGACTCATGAACGCCGGCGTGCCGATGGCGATGCCCGTGTCGGTGAGGGTGCCGCCCTCGGCGCTCAGGGCCTTGGCGATGCCGAAGTCCGTGACCATCACCCGTCCCCGCGTACCCTCGAGGAGGATGTTGTCCGGCTTCACGTCGCGGTGGATCACCCCCTGCTGGTGCGCGGCGGCCAGGGCGTCGGCGGTCTCGCGCATGATGCGCCGCGACTCTTCGATGGACAGGCGGCCCCGGCGCTTGATGCGCACCGATAGGGACTCGCCGTCCACGTAGCCCATCACGAAGTAAACCAGGTCGTCGGACTCGCCGACGGTGTGGATCGGGACGATGTTCGGGTGCGACAGGCGGGCTGCGGTCTCGGCCTCGCGCACGAAGCGGGCGCGGATGTCGCGCCGGAAGGCCAGCTCCGGCGGCAGCACCTTGACGGCCACCGTGCGCTTGAGCTTCTCGTCATGGGCGCGGTAGACCACACCCATGCCGCCGCGGCCGATCTCGCCCTCGAGGCTGTAGGCGCCAGCGAAGGCGGCCGCGAGACGGGCTTCGAGGGCGCGGTCCGCTTCGGGCGGGCTCAAAGACGAACGACGTTCATGGCCGCGGAAAGATTACCGCCCGCCGATGGGCGTGGCAACACTGACGGCCTGCCAGCCGGCCCGCCGTCGCGCCAAGCCGACGCGCTGGCTGCCCGTGCGGTCCCGCCCCGCTGCCAGAATGGCACGAGACGGGGGCCGGGCCGTGGCACGATCGGTGCCCATGTAGCGACGGATTCGGCGTCCCACGGTGTAGAATGAGGAGTGAGGATCGCATGACCGAACGGTTGAGCCTGCCTCTGCTTCCCCTGCGGGACATGGTCCTGTTCCCGGGGGTGACGACGCCCATCAGCGCCGGCCGTCCCGGGACGCTGCGCGCGATCGAAGCGGCCCTGAAGTCCGACCGCCGGCTCATCTTCGCGGTGGCGCAGCGCGAGAATACCGAGCAAGTCAGCCTCGAGAACCTGTACTCCATGGGGACGGTCGCCCGCATCGGGCAGATGCAGCGCGGCCTGGCCGGCGTGCAGCTGCTGCTGCAGGGCGAATACCGTGCCAGCGCGATCCACCTCACCGAGCACGACGGCTATCTCGAGGCGGTGGTGCGCGAGGCGGAGGACCAGCCGCCGCCCGACGGCAACGACGCGGCCTTCCTCGCGCTGTACAAGGAAGCGCGGGAGCGCGCCGCCGAACTGGGCCAGAAGAGCGGCCTGCCGGAGGAGATGGTCCAGCAGGTACTGGCTTCGCTGACCGACGCCGGCCGGTTCGCCGACATGGTGGCCGGCTATCTCGACGTGAAGACGCCGGAGCGCCAGGCGCTGCTGGAGACGCTGGCCGTCGAGGAGCGGCTGCGCCGGGTCCTCATTCTGGTGCAGCGGCAGATCGACGTCGCCAACGCGCAGGAGGACATCAAGTCGCAGGTCCAGGAAGAGCTCGGCGAGCGCCAGAAGGAGCTCTATCTCCGTGAGCAGATGAAGGCGATCAAGCGCGAACTCGGCGAGTCCGAGGACGATCGTGATGCGGCCGCGCTGCGCGAGAAGATCGCCAAGCTCCAGCTGCCCGAGGCGGCGCAGAAGGAAGTGGAGCGGGAGATGAGCCGGCTGGAGCGCACGTCGAAGGACTCGATGGAGGCGCAGGTCATCCGGACCTTCCTGGAGTGGATCGCCGAGCTGCCGTGGAACGCGCGTTCGGAGGACTCGCTGGACCTCGCGCGTGCCGAGCAGGTGCTCGAGGAGGACCACTACGGCCTGCACGACGTGAAGGAGCGGGTGCTCGAGTTCCTCGCCGTCCGCCAGCTGCGGCAGCGCGAGGAGCAGAAGGAGCGCGAGGGCGGCGCCGAAC
>Ga0335085_10009265_pt1 | contig 14876 bp, 14 predicted proteins | sample Lox_Sample_45_FD_206712 | JGI IMG/M metagenome (GOLD analysis project Ga0335085, IMG submission 206712) | Soil microbial communities from Loxahatchee National Wildlife Refuge, Florida, United States - Lox_Sample_4.5 | ecosystem: Environmental > Terrestrial > Soil > Wetlands | place: USA... | reverse complement strand
GACGTCGTCGCCGAGTGCCGGCGACATGCCGAGACAACGCGACGCCGCGTCTTCGTCGAGTACGTGATGCTCGCGGGCGTCAACGACGCGCCGGAGCAGGCGCGAGCGCTCGCCGCCCTGCTCGGCGATCACTTCAAGGTCAACCTGATCCCGTATAACCCGACCGGGTTGTTCGAGGGCTCGTCGCGCGACCGGATCGCGGCCTTCCGGCACGAGCTCGAGCGCGCGCGCGTGCCGGTCACCGTGCGCCTGACGCGCGGACGCGACATCGAGGCCGCCTGCGGGCAGCTCGCGGCAGCGCCGAAGGGGCGAGGCCGTTCTGCCGTTCCTGCCGGATGAACTCGGTCGCGGCATCCGGAGGCTCCGTCGAAGTCCGCGCACTGAGCGCGCCGACCGGGGCCGAGATCGTGCAACTCGCAGAGCTTTTCGACCTCTACCGCGTCCACTACGGCGAGACTGCTGACGCGTCACGCACGACGAGCTGGCTCGAGGCGAACATCGGCGGTGGGCGCCTCGAAGCCTTCGTGGCCGAGGACGCCGGCACGTTCGTCGGGTTCGCCGTCACGATGACCGTTCCGGCATCGCTCCGGCTTGGCCACTTCTGGCACATCAGAGATCTCTTCGTCATGCCGAGCCACCGTCGCCGCGGCGTCGGCCGCATGTTGCTCGACGTCGTCCGCGCGGCCGGTATCAGAGCCGGCGCGCTGCGACTCGTCCTGCAGACCGAGGCCGACAACACCGCCGCGCTGCGGCTGTATGCCGAGAGCGGTTACACGATTGTCGACGGCTATTGCTCACTGGCGCTCCCGCTCACGCCCGATCTGCCGGAGAGCTGAGCCGCTACCTCCTCCCCGAAGCCGTACTTGACCACGGGATGCTTCGCCGCGCGCACCTCGTCGAGCCGCTTCACAGGCCGGTGGTGGGGCGCCCCCTTGAGCAGCTCCGGCTCGTCCGCCGCCTCGCGGGCGATCGCGAGCATCGCGTCGCAGAACGCATCGAGCGTCTCCTTCGCCTCGGTCTCGGTCGGCTCGACCATCAGCGCTTCGGGGACGATGAGCGGGAAATAGATCGTCGGCGGGTGGAAGCCGTAGTCCATCAGCCGCTTCGCTACGTCGAGCGCCGTACACCCGTGCTCACGCTTCAGGGTGCGCGCCGAGACGACGAACTCGTGCATGCAGAGCCGGTCGAACGGCAGATCGTAGGCCTCCTTCAGCCGCGCGAGGACGTAGTTCGCGTTGAGTACGGCCGTCTCCGACATCTCGCGCAGCCGCGGCCCCCACATTCGCAGATAGGCGTACGAGCGGACGAAGACGCCGAACGGTCCGGTGAAACCGCGCACCTTGCCGATCGTCTGTGGCCGGTCGAAGTCGAGGCCGAAACCACCGTCCGCACGGCGCACGACCGCCGGCACCGGCAGGAACGGCTCGAGCATCCCGCGCACCGCGACCGGCCCGCCGCCCGGCCCGCCTCCGCCGTGCGGCTGCGAGAACGTCTTGTGCAGGTTGATGTGCACGATGTCGAAGCCCATGTCGCCGGGGCGAGAGATGCCGCAGACGGCGTTGAGATTCGCGCCGTCGTAGTACATGAGTGCGCCGACGCCGTGGAAGATCCGCTCGATCTCCTCGATGTTCTCGTCGAAGAGGCCGAGCGTGGACGGGTTCGTCAGCATGAGCGCCGCGGTGTGCTCGTCGACCTTGCCGCGGAGGTCATCGACGTCGATGTTGCCCCGCGCGTCGGTCTGGACGTGGGTCAGCTCGTAGCCCGCCATCGTGACGGAGGCCGGATTCGTGCCGTGAGCCGTGTCGGGAATGACGACCTTGCGGCGCTGCTCCGACTCGCCTCGCGCGGTGAAGTAGGCGCGGACGAGCAGAAGCCCGGTCAGCTCCCCCTGCGAGCCGGCGGCCGGCTGAAGCGACACCGCGTCGAGCCCCGTCACCTCGGCCAGGATCTCCTGGAGGCGCCACATCAGCTCGAGGGCTCCCTGCGCCCCCTCCTCCTCCTGCAGCGGATGGAGCCGTGCGAACCCCGGCAGGGCGGCGAGGCGCTCGTTGATCCGCGGGTTGTACTTCATCGTGCACGAGCCGAGCGGGTAGAAGCCCGTGTCGACGCCGAAGTTGCGCGTCGAGAGCTCCGTGAAGTGGCGGACGAGCTCGAACTCCGGCACCTCGGGCAGGCGGGGAGGTTCGCGCCGTCGCAGCTCTTCCGGCAGCACGGGCGGCTGCGGGAGGTCGTGGTGGCGAGGCAGCGCCGACGCGCGGCGGCCGGGCTGCGAGCGCTCGTAGATCAGCTTCACGCGGTTTCCCTCATCGGGCCACCTCGGCGAGCACGTCGGCCAGGCGGTCGATCTCGGCCGGCGTGCGGCGCTCCGTGACGGAGACGAGCAGGACGTCGTCCATCCCCTCGTAGTCGCGACCGAGGGCGTAGCCGGGATGCACGCCTCGCTCGCGCGCAGCGGCGACCACCTCGTGCGCGTTCCGTCCGACACGGACGGCAAACTCCTTGAACGTTGTCTGGTCTGCGAACACCGCCTCGAGTCCCGCCCGCTCCCGGAGGCGCTGCTTCGCATACGCGGCCAGCGACAGGCAGGTCTCCCCCAGCTCCCGCAATCCCCGCGGCCCGAGCCACGTGAGATAGACGAGCCCGCCGAGCGCGAGCAGGGTCTGGTTCGTGGTGATGTTCGAGGTGGCCTTCTCCCGCCGGATGTGCTGCTCCCGGGTCTGCAGGGTGAGGACGTAGCCGCGTTCCCCCGCGGCGTCCACCGTCTCGCCGACGATTCGGCCGGGCATACGTCGGATGAACTCGTTCCGCGCTGCGAGGAAGCCGTAGTGCGGGCCGCCGAAGGACGCGAAGTTCCCGGCTGCCTGCCCCTCACCGAGCGCGAGGGCGGCGCCGTAGTTGCCCGGCGCCTCCAGCACGCCGAGGGAGAGGAGGTCGACGTGCGCGACCGGCAGCGCGCCGGCTGCGGCGGCTCCGGCGACGAGGTCCGGCGCCGGCTCGAGGCAGCCGAAGAAGTTCGGCTGCTGGAAGATGACGGCGGCCGCGTCGGTGGCGGCCCGCTCGAGCTCGTCCGGATCGGTCGTTCCGTTCCGGTGCTGCACCTCGACGACCTCGAGCCCGAACCCGGCCCCATACGTCTTCACGACCTGTCGCACCTGCGGGTTCGTCGCCTCCGTGACGACGACCTTGGCGCGGCCGGTTGCGTGCTTCGCGACGTAACACGCGTCGGCGGCAACGCTCGTGCCGTCGTAGCCGGACGCGTTCGAGACGTCCATGCCCGTGAGCTCGCAGATCGCCGTCTGGTACTCGAAGATCGCCTGGAGCACTCCCTGGCTCATCTCCGGCTGGTACGGCGTGTACGCGGTCAGCAGCTCGCCGCGCTGGAGAATCGCGTCGACGACGGCGGGCACGTAGTGGTCGTACATGCCCGCGCCGAGGAAGGAGAGCTCGCGGCTCGCATCGGCGTTCCGCTCGGCGAGCTCCGCCACGTGGTCGAAGACCTCCTGCTCGGACAACGCGGGCTCGAGATCGAGCTCGCGTCCGAGCCGAACAGCCGACGGCAGGTCCCGGAAGAGCTCGCCGATCGAGCCGACGCCGATCGTCCCGAGCATCTGCTCCCGGTCGGATTCGGTGAGCGCGAGGAACGGGTGCTGCGTCATGCCCGCTCCCGGCGCCGGCAGAGCCGGCGCCTCCGCTCCCTCGTGAGCTCCGTCGAGCCTACGCTCACTGATCCGCGAGCATCTGCCGGTAGGCGTCGGCGTCGAGGAGTGTGTCGACCTCGCCCGGCTCGGCGAGCCGGACTCTCACGAGCCAGCCGTTGCCGTAGGGATCCTCGTTCACGGTCTCCGGCGCGGCGACGACCCCCTCGTTCACCTCGAGCACTTCGCCGGAGAGCGGAGCGATCACATCGGAGACGGCCTTCACCGACTCGACCTCGCCGTACGACTGGTCCCTCGTCACGCTCGAGCCGACCTCCGGCGCTTCGAAGTGGACGAGCTCGCCGAGCGAGTCGGCGGCGAACCAGGTGATTCCGAGTGTCGCCTCGTCGCCTTCGACGCGCGCCCAGTCGTGCTCGGAGTGGTACTTCAGGTCGTCGGGGTAGCTCTCGGTGGCTGCCACTCAATCCTCCCTCTTGTAGATCGGTTTCCTGACCACACGCGCACGGCGAGGGCGGCCGCGGACATCGATCGTGAGCTCGGTCCCCGGCCCGGCGTGAGCGGAGGGCACGTACCCCAGCCCGATCCCGATTCCGAGCATCGGCGAATGCGAGCCGGAGGTCACCTCACCGCCGCCTTCGATCGGCATGCCGTGCCGGGGGATCGCCTTCTCCTCCATCACGAAGGCGACGAGGCGGCGCTCCGGCCCTTCTGCCTTGACGCGGCGGAGGACGTCGACGCCCTCGAACTCCTTGTCCAGGGCACACGCCCACGCGAGCCCTGCCGAGACGGCGTCTGTGTCCGGCCCGATGTCGTTGCCGTGCAGCGGATAGCAGACCTCGAGCCGCAGCGTGTCGCGGGCGCCGAGCCCGCACGGGACGGCGCCGCGGTCGAGCACGGCGTCCCACAGCCGGACGGCGTCCTCGCTCTTGCACAGGAGCTCGCACCCGTCCTCGCCGGTGTAGCCGGTTCGGTTGATCGTGACCTCGATGCCGTCGAGCGAGGCCTCGGCGAACGTGAACGCCCGCGCCCGCGGCAGCTCCAGACGCTCGATCGCCCGCGGGCCTTGCACGGCGAGCAGCGCCCGGTCGTTGGAGACGTCGCGGACGTCCGAGCCGGTGAGCTCCCGCTCCTTGAGCCACGCGTAGGCGTTTGCGCGATTCGAGGCGTTCACGATCAGGAGATAGGAGTCCTCGCCGACCCGGTAGGCGATCAGGTCGTCGATGATCCCGCCCCCCTCGTTCGTCAGCAGCGTGTACTGCGCCTCGCCGGGCGTGAGCCGGTCGAGGTCGTTCGAGAGCGCATGCTGAAGAAGCTCGCGGGCGCGCGGCCCCTCCACCTCGAGCTCGCCCATGTGCGAGACGTCGAAGACGCCGGCGTCCGTCCGCACGGCGCGGTGCTCGGGAATGACGCCGGCGTACTGGACGGGCATCTCCCAGCCGGCGAACGGAACCATCCGCGCCCCGAGCTCGACGTGCCGATCGTGGAGCGGCGTGTGCTGGAGCGTCTGGGGCATCGGCAGAGCCGATCCTAGAGGGTCGCCGCGCCGCCCCGGCTCAGTCGAATCCAGCCCCGAAACGGACGAGATCTCGCTTGCGTGCTACTCGCCGCGCAGGAAGGAAGGCACGTCGAGCCCGTTCTCGCCCTGCTCCGGGGTGCTCGAAGAAACCGGTGCCACTGCCTCTGCCCCTGCCCGCCGGCGACGGCGGGCTCCGCCGAAGCCGGTCGCGATGACGGTCACACGCACCTCGTCCCCCATCGCCTCGTCGATCACGGCGCCGAAGATGATGTTCGCGTTCGGGTCGGCCGCGCTCGTGACGACCTCCGCCGCCTCGTTGACCTCGAACAGGCCGATGTCGGGGCCGCCGGTGATGTTGAGCAGGATTCCCGTCGCGCCGTCGATCGACGACTCGAGCAACGGCGACGAGACGGCCGCCCGCGCCGCCTCCGCAGCGCGGTTGTCTCCACCGGCCACTCCGATCCCCATCAGGGCCGACCCCGCATCGCGCATGATCGTCCGCACGTCGGCGAAGTCGAGGTTGACGAGGCCGGGGACGGTGATCAGGTCGGTGATGCCCTGGACGCCCTGGCGCAGCACGTCGTCGGCCATCCGGAATGCGTCGACGACCGACGTCTGCTTCTCGACGACCTGGAGCAGCCGGTCGTTCTCGATCACGATCAGCGTGTCCAGGCGGTCGCGCAGGCTCTCGATTCCCTGCTCGCCCTGCTGGGCGCGTCGCCGGCCCTCGAAGCCGAACGGCTTCGTGACGACACCCACCGTGAGCGCCCCGAGCTCGCGGCCGAGCTCCGCGACGATCGGCGCGCCGCCGGTGCCGGTCCCTCCGCCTTCACCCGCGGTGACGAAGACCATGTCGGCGCCCTTGAGCGCCTCCTTCAGCTCGTCGCGGCTCTCCTGCGCCGCGGCGACGCCGACTGCCGGATCCGCTCCGGCGCCGAGCCCACGGGTCGCGGCCGACCCGATATGGATCTTGACGTCCGCGTCGCAGATCATGAGCGCCTGCGCATCGGTGTTCACCGCGATGAACTCGACCCCAGAGAGACCGGCGTCGACCATCCGGTTGACGGCGTTCGTGCCCCCGCCGCCGACGCCGACGACCTTGATCACGGCGAGATAGTTCCCTGATGCGTCCTTGGTGCTCAATGTGCCTCGAACCTTAACCTTCACTAGAGGATTGGGCTGACTTCAGCAACAACGCGGCGGAGCGTAACGCCCCCTGACGCCTGGTGTCAACCGAAGGTCGAGCTATCCAGCCTCGACGTCTACTTGAGCTTCGTAGTGCCGAAGACGAGCGGCGAGCCCGTCCCGGAGACAGGTCGACCGGGCGTGCTCACGTCGAGGTAGGTCGAGCCGGGCGGCAGCATCGTCAGCACGCGCTCCGCGACCGCGATCTTGAGCCCGATGTCCGCGGTGTCTCCGAGGACGAGCTCGAACCCCGAGCGCAGCCGGAAGACGAGGGCACCTTCCGTGTACAGGGCCGTGGCCACGCGGGCGGCGAATGCCCCGGCCTGCCCCACGGCGCGAGCGGCGCCGGCTCCACTCGCCGGCGTGAGCTCGGCACCGGTATGCACCTGGGTGCTCGTCGAGATCCAGATCCGCGGCAGCTTCGCATCGGCGTGAGCGGGCAGGCGCTCGACCACGCGCGCGCGGGCCGAGACGAGCCAGCTCTTGGGGCCGCGGCGCAGAACGGCCGCCGGCCGCTCGGGCACGACGGTGATGCGGAGCGTGTGCGGGAAGGCACGGTCGTAGCTCGCGCGGACGACCGTCGGGAGTGCATCGACCCTCCGCAGCACGGCCGCGCCGTCGAGCCCGACGAGAGGCCTTCCCGCGTACGAGCCGAGCGCTCGTCGGACCTGGGCGGTGACCTGAGGAGAGCCTCCCTGCACCTCGATCCGGTCGATCGCGAACATCGACGTCTCGCGCGCGAGCAGATACGCGCCGACGGTGAGGGAAAGGATGCCCAGGCCGACCGCGATCGACCGCCGCGACGGCGCGATCCGGGCGAGCCATGCTCGCGGCCGCAGGTGCGGCCCGGTTCCGCGCCAGGGGAGCGGGAGCGCCTCCACGCGCGGGATGGACCGAGGAAAGCGGGCCCGTCCAGGCATGTTCACGAGTTCGTCGCCGGGGCGGCCGCTCCTACGGCTCGGGCAGCTCGATGTCGCCCAGCAATTCGACCTCGTGCTCGAGCCGGACGCCGTACTGCTCCAGTGCGCGGCGGCGAGCCTCCGCCATGAGCGCGAGCGCGTCGGCGGTCGTCGCGCCGTCGGCGTTCTCGATGAAGTTCGCGTGCTTCGGCGAGATCTGCGCGCCTCCAATCCGGTGGCCCTTGAGGCCGCACGCCTCCAGCATCCGCCCCGCGCTCAGCTCGTGGTCCGGATTCTTGAAGACACTCCCGAACGTGCGCCGGTTCGTCGGCTGGGCCGCCTTCCGCCGCGCGTTCAGCTCGCGCACCTCGGTCTTGATCTCGTCCGGCGGCCGCGGCTCGAGGCGCAGCTCGGCGCGCAGGACGACCTGCCCGTGCCGAAGCTCCGAGTGCCGATAGCTCAGTCCGAGCTCAGCGGGACTCAACCACGCGCTTCCGTCGGCCGTCGCGACGAGAGCCCGCTCGAGCACACCGGCGAAGTCGCCGCCGTACGCGCCGGCGTTCATCCAGACCCCGCCGCCGACGGTGCCGGGAATGGCGCAGGCGAACTCGAAGCTGCCGAGGCCGGCCGCGCGTGCCCGGTGCAGCGCCACCGCATTCGCCGCTCCGCCGCCGGCCCGCAGAACGTCTCCGTGCACCTCGACGGCCGCGAGATCGTCCCCGAGCCTCAGGACGAGTGCGTCGACGCCGTCGTCGGCGGCAAGGAGATTCGAGCCGAGTCCGACGACCGCGACGCCGAGGGAGCGCTCCCGCGCCCAGCGCAGGAGCTCCTCGACCTCCTGCTCGGACACCGGCCGCGCGAAGGCGCTCGCCGCCCCCCCGGTGCCGAGCGTCGTGAAGCGGGAGAGCTCGACTCCGTCTTCGATCTTCATCCCAGCGCCTCGAGGATCAGCGGCGCCGCGCGGTCGACGTCTCCGGCACCGAGCGTGAGCACGGTGTCCCCGGGCCGCGACCAGCCGGCGACGATGGCTGCGGCGTCCTCGACCGACGGAGCCCAGCCGATGCGCATGCCCGGGCGGACGCGCGCCAGCTCGTCGACGATGAGCCGTCCGCTCACACCGGGTACGGGCTGCTCGCGCGCGGGATAGATCTCCGTCACGCACGCGGCGTCGGCGCCGGCGAGCGCCTCGGCAAAGCCGTGGGCGAGGTTGAGCGTCCGAGAGTAGAGGTGCGGCTGGAAGAGGGCGAGGAGCCGCCCGCTGCAGCGCAGCGCGGCGAGATCTGCTTCGAGCTCCGCCGGGTGGTGCGCGTAGCTGTCCACGACGGTCACGCCGGCGGCCTCGCCCCTCGGCTCGAGTCGCCGCCCGGCGCCGAGGAACTCGACGATTGCCTTCTCGGTGTCCTCTCGCGGCACGCCTGCGAGCTCAAGAGCTGCGAGCGCGGCGGCGGCATTCCGCCGGTTGTGCTCTCCCTTCACGGCCAGCTCCAGCGTCGTCGGCTCGAGCTCCTCCGCACGCACGACGTGCGGCACGTCGCGCAGCCAGTCGTCGAAGAACGATTCGAGCTCGGCGCGTGAGGCGAAGGTCGCGTGGTGATCGAGGTCGACGTTGAGCAGCACGGCGATCTCCGGTCGCAGCGCCCCGACGGACCGGTCCGACTCGTCCCCTTCGACGACGAGCCAGCCGGATCCCGCCCTCGCGTTGCCGCCGAGCTGCGGCACGTCGCCGCCGATGAGGAACGCCGGCTCGAGGCCGAGGCGGTCGAGACAGAAGGCGATCATCGCGCTCGTCGTCGTCTTCCCGTGCGCGCCGGCGACGACGATCGTGCGCCGCAGGGCGACGAGCTCCGCGACGAGGTCGGCGCGCGACCGCCCATCCACGCGGCCCGCGAACGCCGTCGAGACATACGCATCCCATCCGGGTGGCGGTGCCGGAGGCTCGGCGGAGATCTCGACCGCGATGTCGTCGAGGTGGCGCAGATAGGGCGTCTCCACGCGGTCCCAGCCGGCGACTTCGGCACCCCACGCACGGGCGAGGAGCGCGTAGCCGCTCATCCCGGCGCCGCCGATTCCGGCGATCCAGATCCGCCTACCGGCGAGCGGCTGCGAGGGAGACGAGCTCATCCGCTATCTCTTCCGCTGCGTCGGGCTTCGCGACGGCGCGCATCGCCGCGGCCATGGCCGCGAGACGGTCGGCGTCGTCGAGCAGCCCCTGCACCACCCGCGGCGCGCGCTCCGCCTCGGCTTCGGGCACGACCACGGCTCCGCCGGCATCGCCGAACCAGCGGGCGTTCTTCTCCTGGTGGTTGCCGGTGGCGAACGCGCCGGGCACGAGCACCGCGGGCAGCCCGGCCGCGGCGAGCTCCCAGACCGAGCCGCCGGCCCGAGCGAGGGCGATGTCGGCTGCGCCGTACGCAACGCCGATCTCGTCCATGAACGGCTCGAGGATGTAGCCGGAGCGGGACGCGCGGCCGCGCAGCTCGGGGTAATCGCGCTCGCCGCAGAGGTGGATCACAGCCGGCCCGTCCTCGGCCCAGGCGTCGAGCGCGAGCTCGTTGAGCAGGCGTGCGCCGAGCGAGCCGCCGAAGACGAGGACCACGCGTGCATCCTCTGCGAGCCCGAGCCGGCGGCGGGCCTCGGCGCGCTCCACCGGCCGCGACGACTCGGGGATCGGCCGTCCGACCGCGCGGTACTTCTCACCGTGCAGTCCGAGCGGGAGCGCGAGAAAGACCCTCTCCGCGAGCGGAGCGGCGAGCCGATTCGCAAGGCCGAGATGCGCATCTGCCTCGCTGAGCGCCGAGGGGATCCGGTCGAGTCGTGCGGCGAACACCATCGGTCCTGCGACGTAGCCGCCTGCGCCGAGCACTGCATCCGGCCGGCGGCGGCGAAGGATGCCGCGACAGGCGACCGGCGCGGTGAGAGCCCTGCCCGCCGCGCGCACGAGCTCACGGCTCGGCCGGCGCGGCAGCCCCGAGACCGCGAAAGCGTCGAACTCGTAGCCGTGCTCAGGAACGAGCCGCGCCTCGACGCGATCCGGCGACCCGGCGAACGTCACCAGCCCGCCCCGTCGCCGCAGCGCGTCCGCGACTGCGAGCGCCGGCGCGACGTGTCCGACCGTCCCTCCGGCCGCGATCAGGAACCGCAGCTGTCGCTCGTCCGCCATCGCCACGGGCGATGTTAAGGAGGACGCCGACCCCGGCGAGCATCACCACGAGGCTCGAGCCGCCGTAGGAGACGAACGGGAGGGGGATTCCGGTCAGCGGCGCGACGCCGATCGCGGCGGCCATGTTGATCGCCGCCTGGCCGCAGACGAGCGCCGTGATCCCCGCGGCGAGCCGCTTCGCGAACGGGTCGCGGGCGGCGATGGCGAGCCGGATCCCCGCATAGCCGAAGGCGCAGAAGGCCATGATCACGAGCGTCACGCCGACCAATCCGAGCTCCTCACCCACCACGGCGAACATCATGTCGGTGTGCGCCTCGGGCAGATAGCCGGGGAGGCATTGCATGCACTGCCCGATGCCGCGCCCGAACAACCCGCCGGAGCCGAAGCTGATCAGCGCCTGGACGTTCTGGAGACCAGCGCCGGTCGGATCCTTCCATGGGTCGAGGAACGTGAGCAGGCGCGCCCTGCGGTACGGCGACGACCACGCGGCGATCGCGGCCAGCCCGAAGACGAGCCCGTAGGCGTAGGCGAGCAGGGGGAGCCGCGTCCCGGACACGAGCAGGATCGCTCCGACGACGAGCAGGAGAGTGAGGGCCGTACCGAGGTCCGGCTCGACGAGCACGAGCACCGCGAAGAGGAGGACGACGAAGCCGATCGGCCGGGCGAGCTCCTTCAGCGTGCGCGGCGGCTTGCGTCGTGAGAGGTAGGCCGCGGTCCAGACGACGACCGCCAGCTTCGCGAGCTCCGAGGGCTGGAAGACGAGCGGTCCGACCGAGATCCACCGACGCGCTCCGTTGATCCGCGCGCCGACCGCGAGCACGCCGAGACAGAGGACGAGCGCAGTCACGACGAGGGTGGGCGCGAGCGCGCGGAGCCGCTCGAGATCGAGGCGCGACACGACGACGAGCAGGACGACGCCGATGGCCGCATAGGTGACCTGCCGTTCGACGTAGCCGAGCGGGTTCGCGTTGCCGAGCGCGGCAGAGCCCGAGGTTGCGCTGTACACCATGACGAGCCCGAAGAGGACGAGGGCCGCCGTGACGAGGACGAGGACGTTCCACTCGAACTGGCGCCGCTTCCCTCTCACCTCAACTCCTCCACGAGCCGTCGAAACGTGTCGCCCCGCTCCTCGAAGTTCGCGAACTGGTCGTAGCTCGCGCAGGCCGGCGAGAGGAGGACGACGTCGCCGGGCTCCGCGTCCGAGGCCGCGCGGGAGACCGCGGTCGGGATGTCCCCCGCCCGGACGTACGTGTGCCCGGCGGCATCGAGCGCGGCGGCAAGCTCGTCGCTCGCCGCGCCGACGAGGTAGATCGAACGGACGGTGGTGGGTAGCTCGCGGGTGAAGGGGCCGAAGTCCTCGCCCTTCAGCGAGCCGCCGAGGATCAGCCGGAGCGGCGCGTCGTAGGCGGCGACGCCGCGACGCGCGGCCGCCGTGTTCGTCGCCTTCGAGTCGTTGACCCAGCGGACGCCGTGCAGCTCGCGGACGAGCTCGAGTCGGTGCGGGACGCCGGTGAATGCACGAAGCGCTTCGGCGATCGCGTCGTCCGGCACACCGGTCGCGCGGGCGGCCGCCGTGGCGGCGGCCGCGTTCTCCCGGTTGTGACGGCCGGGGATCAGCGGCTCCGCCGGCAGCGGATCGTCGGCCGAGAATTCGATCCCGTCGATCCCGAGACCACGCGGGACGACCTTCGCGCGCGACCGCTCGAAGATGCGGAGCTTCGCGGCGCGGTACGCGTCGAATGTGCCGTGGCGATCGAGGTGATCCGGCTCGAGGTTGAGCAGGACGGCGACCTCGCAGGCGAGCGTATGCACGTCCTCGAGCTGAAAGCTCGAAAGCTCGCAGACGATCCAGGACCCCTCCGCAGCGGCTTCTGCGGCGTCGGTGAGGGCGCGACCGACGTTGCCCGCCACCTCGACCGTCCGGCCGGCCGCACGCAGGATCGCGCCGAGCAGCTCGGTCGTGGTCGTCTTCCCGTTCGTGCCGGTGACGCCGATCAGCCGGGAGCCGGAAGGCAAGAGCCGGTAGCCGAGCTCGACCTCGCTCCAGACCGGAACGCCGCGCGAGCGCGCACCCGCGACGAGCGGCGACTCGGCCGGCACACCCGGGCTCTTGACGACCAGATCCACCCCTTCCAGCAACGCCTCCTCCTCCGTTCCGAGACGGAGTTCGACGCCGAGGTCGCCGAGCCTTCCGGCATCGACGCCGGCAGAACGATCGGTCGCGACGACATGGACGCCGTGCCGCGCGAGCGCCGCAGCGGCTGCGAGACCCGAGCGGCCGAGGCCGACGACGAGCGCCCGTCGCGGCAGCCATGCCGCGTCTGGAGACGGCTGGTCGAGACGCGTCCCGCTCACGGCGAACGCTCCCCCCCAATGGGGGGCGCGTGTCCCCTGGGATCAGGGTACGCCCGGGAGCGTGACGGCATCGCGTCGTCTTTCTGGAGCATGGGATACGGGTTCGCCGTTCGGCGCCCGCATCCTCAGCCGAGCCGACCGCTGACGAGGGTCTCTCCGCCCGCGCTGCCGACCGCGAGCTCCACGAACCCCGCGGGCTCGAGCGAGCGAGCGAGCTCCTCGCCGGCCTGCGTATCCGGCTCCGCGAACGAGACACGCCCGCCCGCAGCCAGCACCCGCGCGAGCTCCTCGGCCACCGCGGCGAGCGCACCGTCGTCTGTCGCGATCCGCCCGAGGGCCGCCGCAACCGCATCGTCCGGGAGCGGCAGGACAGGCGCCGCCCCCACGAGGTACGCCACCCCGCTCAGCCCGACGGCGTGCGCCTCGCCGAGCAGCTCCTCGAGCTCGTCCACCTGCGAGCGGACGACGTAGACCCAGCCGTCGCCGACGCGCTCGTGCGCTCCCAGGGCCAGCGACCCGCCGTCGAGCACCAACACGTCGTCCTCCGGCTCCAGCCGCGCAGCGTCGAGCAACGCACGCTCAACCTCGCCCGAGCTCATCTCTGCCCGAAGTAGTAGCGGTAGTAGAGCGCAAAGCCGACTGCGCACAGGAGGCCCGCGATGATCCAGAAGCGCACCGTGATCTTCGTCTCGGACCACGCCTTCATCTCGAAGTGATGGTGGATCGGCGCCATCAGGAAGACGCGTCGCCCGAAAACTTTGAACGAGAACACCTGGATCATCACCGAGAGCGCCTCGATCACGAAGATGCCGCCGATCAGGAGCAGCAGCACCTCGACCTTCATCATGATCGCGAACGCTGCGAGCGCGCCGCCGAACGCCATCGAGCCCGTATCGCCCATGATCACCTCGGCCGGGAAGGCGTTGAACCAGAGGAAGCCGACCGCCGCCCCGATGAGCGCCGCGCCGACGATCGCGAGATCGAGCTTCGTCAGGTTGCGGTGGCCGACGTGACCCGACCGGACGTACGAGACGACGTTCATCGCCATGAACGTGAAGAGAGCGATGATGCCCGTCCCGGCGAGCAGGCCGTCCACGCCGTCGGCGAGGTTCGTCCCGTTGGCCGCGCCGGCGATCACGAAGAAGAGAAACACGTACCAGCCGTACGACAGCGGCACCGTGATGTCGATCACCGGAACGTAGACGTCGGTGCTGAGGTCCAGATGGCGCGCGACGATGGCCACCACCACCGTGACGCCCGCGAGCAGCAGGAGCTTCCAGCGCCCCGACAGGCCGAGCGACCGCTTGTGGGTCAGCTTGATGAAATCGTCGAGAAAGCCGATCGCACCGCACGCGAGTGCCGTGAAGAGGACGGTCAGGGACTGGAGCCGGAAGTGGCTGACCGGCAGGAAGGCGACCGTGGCCGCGAACAGAATCAGAAGGCCGCCCATCGTCGGCGTCCCCTGCTTCGCCATGTGGTGCTGCGGCCCATCTTCGCGAATGTGCTGCCCGAACTCGTTGCGCCGGAGGAATTCGATGAATCTCGGGCCGATGGCCAGGCACACGGCGAGACCCACGGCGGCGGCGATGAGGACGCGGATCACTCGGCCGCCCCCAGCGCGTCGGCCACCACTTCGAGCCCCACCGAGCGCGACCCCTTCACGAGGACGGCGTCGCCCGGGCGGACGAGACGACGGGCGACCTCCACCGCCTGGGCCGCGTCGGACACCCACTCGTCCGGGGCGTAGTGGCGGGCCAGTTCGCCGACGCCGAGAACGACGTCGACGTCTTCCGCGTCTCGCCCGATCTCCTCATGGTACGCGGGAGCGTCGGGCCCGAGCTCGGCCATCTCGCCGAGAATCGCCACCGTCCGGCGCCCGTTTGCGCGTTCGAGCAGGTGGGCAAGCGCCGCCCGCATCGCGACCGGGTTTGCGTTCCACGCGTCGTTGATCAGGAGACCGCCGCCCGGCAGGCCGGTCTCCTGCGAGCGCCAGAGCGAAAACTCGACCTCGACCGGCTCGGACGGCGGCTCGACGCCGAGCGCCTCGGCCGCGGTCAGGGCCGCCGCGGCGTTCGTCACCTGGTGAAGCGCCGTGAAGCCGAACA
>Ga0335085_10009264_pt1 | contig 14877 bp, 15 predicted proteins | sample Lox_Sample_45_FD_206712 | JGI IMG/M metagenome (GOLD analysis project Ga0335085, IMG submission 206712) | Soil microbial communities from Loxahatchee National Wildlife Refuge, Florida, United States - Lox_Sample_4.5 | ecosystem: Environmental > Terrestrial > Soil > Wetlands | place: USA... | reverse complement strand
GAAGGAAGAGTTCGATAAGCAGCTCAACCAGTGGGGACTCCGCCTCGATGAACTGAAGGCGCGGATTCGCAAGGACGAAAGCATCAAGCTGCTGTTCAACAAAGAGATCAGTTCGAAGATCAACGTCACCGACGCCGATATTGCAGGTTTCTACAATGCCAATCGCGGCAGTTTTAATCTGCCGGAGCCGCAGGTGCATATGGCGCAGATTCTGGTGACGCCGCAACCCGATCCCAACGTTCACAACCTGAAGAACGACAAAGCGCGGAATGATGCGGAAGCGAAGAGCAAGATTCAGGCGATTGAGGCGCGGCTGAAGCAGGGCGTCGAAGACTTTGGCATGGTTGCGCAGAGTTATTCGGAAGATCCGAACACCGCGCCAAACGGGGGAGATCTGGGCTTTCTTCCGGAATCGTCATTCGACAAAACCAGCCCGGAACTGAAGAAACTGGTGCTGTCGCTGCAGCCCGGCCAGCTTTCGCCGATCATTCACGACGGCGAAGGCTATCGCATCCTGAAGATGATCTCGAAGGAACCCGCAGGCCAGCGCGATCTGACCGATCCGCGCGTACAGCAGTCCATACGCGAAACGCTGCTCGGCCGTAAAGACCAACTGCTGAAGAGCGCGTATTACGAGATGGCGCGGGACGAAGCCAGGGTCGTGAATAACATGTCGAAGACGATTTTCGCGGACTCGGCGAAGAATCCGAAATAGGGATCAGTTTCCGGTCTGCCGGTTCTCAGTTTGCTAACTGACTGCGGCCCCGGTTTTTTCCCCGGCTATCAGCTCGATGAGTATTTTGCAGAACTCCGGGATGTCATCGGGTTTGCGGCTGGTAAGCAGGCCGTTATCGACAACCGCTTCTTCGTCCACCCAGTGGCCTCCGGCGTTCCGGATATCCGTCTGAAGGGATGGCCACGAGGTCAGCGTTCGGCCGCGAACCGCACCCGCTTCCACCAGCATCCAGGGACCGTGACAAATCGCAGCTACCGGTTTCTTCATTTCGAAGAACTGCCGTACCAACTGAACCGCCGCCGGAATGGCGCGCAGATTGTCGGGATTCATAACGCCGCCGGGCAGAAGGAGCGCGTCGAAACCCGCGGCATCGGCTGTGCCAAGCGGTATGTCGACTGAAACAGATTTGCCCCAGTCTTTTTTATTCCAGCCTTTGATTTTTCCACGCTCGGGCGAGATCACCTGAGTTTTTGCACCGTGCGATTCCAGAGCTTTTCGAGGTTCGAAGAGTTCGGCCTGTTCGAAGCCGTGGGTTGCGAGAATTGCGATGCGTTTGCCCTGAAGTAGTTTTTTCATGTAGTGATTCCTGACCAATGCCTTCTTTACCTGCCGGCGCGGGAGATTCCGGCGCATTCGAACGATCGGGATTTCCCAGGCTGAAAGCCAGCAAGTTCGTGGCCGACGAATATGGGTTACAAATTTTTACAGAGCCCTTGATTTTGATCTACAAAAGGAGTAGTGTCATCCGTAAAGAAACGTAAACACGTTTCGGAGAGGCGGAGTCGGATGAAGATGGTTGGGGCGGTCCTGGTCCTTTTGGGTATTTCGACGTTTGCGGCAGCGGACACAGCTGCAGGCATTGCCGCGTTAAAGAACGGTGACTATGCGGCGGCGGTGCGCGAATTCAAAGCCGGCGTCGACCGCGGGGATGCGGATGCGGAGTTCAACCTCGGGCTGATGTATGCGCGGGGACTGGGTGTCGAAAAGGACATCGAAGAGGCGTGGAGACTGTATCAGCTTTCCGCTGCACAGGGTAATGCGCAGGCGCAGTTCCGGATCGGAATGCGATACGCGCAGGGATGGGGTGTGCAGCAGGATTTCATTGAGGCTTCGCAGTGGTATCAGCGAGCGGCCGATCAGGGCGATATGTTTGCCGAATCGAACATCGCGCAGTTGTATGAAGACGGCTTCGGAGTGCAGCAGGACTACAAGATGGCCGTCTTCTACTATCGTCAGGCGGCGGGCGGAGGTTACGCGCCGGCGCAGTTCAGTCTGGCGCAGCTGATCGAGAAGGGGAAAGGGACGAAGCGCGACGAGGCCGAGGCATTCGCTTTGTACTGGAAGGCGGCGCGCAAAGGAATGGCTCAAGCGCAGGAAAAAGTCAGCGAGATGTACGCGAAGGGAGAGGGTGTCGCGGCGGATCCTGAGCAGGCGTATTTCTGGTCGGTGCTGGCGGCGCAGCAGAATGAAAAGAACGCCGAGCGCCGTCAGGCGATGCTGGAAGCAAAGCTGAGCGCGGATGCGGTGGCGCGGGAAAAGAAGTCGGCTGCGGCCTGGAAGCCGGTGTTGGCGAGCTCGCGCTGACGCGCTCGCTCGCAGCTTTTAACTATTGGGCGTCGTATATGAACGCGGCTATTTGCCTGCCGCTTCAGGTTTTCCGGCTTTGATCAGCGCTTCATTTCGGAGTTTCGCAGCGTCGGCAGCTGAGGCGCGTTGTTTGAGGGCGACGGCGTAGGAGACTGCGGCTTCGTCGAACTTTTTGGCTCGGGTCAGCGCTAATCCATCGAGCATGGCTGCGGGATAGATTTCCGACGGCACACGCGTGAGCTGGCGCTGGCGTTCGCGGAGAGCGACGTCGAGCGATTTCGCGGCATCCGCGTTCTTTCCTGCGTAGAGAAGTCCGACGCCTTTTTCAAAAGCGTCTTCGGCGGAGGCAAGATCGGAGAAGGCTTTCGACAGGGCGTCGGCGGTGAATCCGGTTTTCCCGGCTTCGCTCGCGAGCTCTGCCACGCCAAGAACGATCGGAGTTGCGATCGCAGCCGTTGCAGCTTTGTTAGATAGCGCTCGTGGGTCGCCGCGGCGAATGACGATCACGGGGACGGGTTCGGGGCCGTCGGGCTGTTTGGCGGAGTTGTCAAAAGGCCAGATGAGCACAGCGTCGCCTTTGGCTTTGGCGATTTGCAGCGGACGCCAACCGTCTTCGTCCGGTGCCCCCGCTTCGAGCGTCACCGCGTTTGTCTCTTTTCCGCGTCCGTCCGTGACGTGGAAGTGCATGACGGGCGCGGCAAAAAAGAAAAGCAGCGCCAACGGTTTCATTCGTCCCTCAGAATTTCGAGCGGCTTCTGGCCGAGGGTGCGAAAGCTTGCCAGCCAGCCGGTGGCGATGGCCAGCATCGCGGTGCCTGCGATCGAGACCAGCATCGGCAGAGTATCGGCAGAAGTTTTCGCTTCGAGCAGGCGATTCAGAACCAGCCAGGCAAATCCGCCGGCCAGCAGTCCACCCATCAGACCCGCCACGGTTCCGATCACGAAAAATTCGATGGAAAAGATCTGCGCGATGCGGCGGCGCGTGGCGCCCAGAGTTTTCAGAATGACCACCTCGCGGATGCGGCGGAAACGCGTGCCGGCGACGCTCGACGCGAGGATGATCGCGCCCGCCAGAATCGAGAACGCCGAAATGAAGCGGACGATCATCGAAATCTGATCGACCACGGACTGGATGGTATCGAGCACATCGGCCATGTTGACGACGGTCACGGTGGGGAACCGATCGTAAAGCGCCTTCTGTATGGCGGGCACGGATGCTGCCGAAGCGCGGATGCCGCCGTAGTAGATAGCGGGCAAACCCGCGAGCACCTCCGGCGTGAGGAAAAATTCGATCCGGGCCGTGAGCCGGACCGATTCGCTCTTGTGGATGGCCGCGACGGTGGTGGTGAAATTTTTCTGCGGAGTGGTCCAGGTGATCTTCGAGCCGACGTGCAGGTTCAGAAGTTTCGCCGCGGCCTCGGCGACGGAAACGAGCGGGTCGCGCGAATGATCTTCATTGCCCCACCATTGACCGGAGATCACATCGGTAAACGGCGGCCGAGCAGCGGCGGGCGACACAGTCACTGCACGGCCGTAGCGCCGCGCCATGCCGATCTGTTTTTCGCGCTCAAAAGGCACGCCATCGATGGACTGGATGGTCGCGGTGACCGCGCCGAGCATTTCGGGCGCTCCTTCGAGTCCGGGCTGTGTCGCGACGAGCTTGTACACTGCATCGCGGTTAGCGGCGGTGACATCCAGCAGATAAACGTTGGGCATGCCTGGCGGTGCCGTGCGCACGATGTCCTGGAGCAATCCGCGCTGCACGATCCAGACGGTGACGGTGAACATCACGCCGACGCCGAGCGCCATCACCGCCGCGCCGGCGTGATTGCCCGGTCGATAAAGGTTGGCAATACCCTGCCGTACGACGGGGCCCGCGCGGCGGGGCAGATGCCGGCTGAACCAGCGCAGACCGCGCAGCAGAATCAACGCCACAAAGCCAAGTGACGTAAGTCCGGCGGCGAGCGCGATGGCGAAGTAGAGGCCGGTGCGGGGGTTGTCGCTCAGCCACGCGGCGAGGAGTCCGACAAACGCGAGGATCGCGAAGCCGGACGTCACCGATGCGGCCGCGCGCTTCCACCAGACGCGCAGGGCCGGCGCGGGCGCGGCCATTTCGCGCCGAAAAATCAGCGCCGGCCGGATGTCGCGAATTCCAAGCAGCGGCGGGACCGTGAACAGCAGAACGGTGAGTATGCCAACAGCCAGTCCCTGCCCGGCCGAGACAGCATCGAAGTGGGGCGTCGCCGGGATCTGGAAGTAATGCGAGAGCAGGACGGGGAACGCCATCTGCACGAGGCTGCCGAGCGCAATTCCCACCAGGCTGCCCGCGATGCCCAGACCGGCGGTCTGCAGCACGTAGATACGCAGCACCTGGGATGATTTCGCGCCGAGACATTTCATGACGGCGATGGAATCCATCTTCTGCTGCAGATGCGCCTGGATAGCCGTGGCGACACCGAGCGCGCCGATAACGAGCGCGATGAGACTGACCAGCGAGAGAAATGTCGTCGACTGGCGAAGGCCCTGTTCGATGAGCGGGTGCGCTTCGGAGTAGTCGGCAATCAGCGCCTCTTTGAAAACACTTTTCAAATCGTCGCGCACCTGTTTGATCTGAAAAGCGGGCGGAACCCTGAACAGGAAGCGCTCAGCGGCGCGGCTGCCGGCGATCAGCAGACCGGTGCGCGCGAGGCCGGCCCGCGAAATCATGACGCGGGGTCCCACGTTGATGCTGCCGGTCATGCGGTCGGGCTCTTTTGTGACTTCGGCGACAATGCGGAAGGGCTGACCGCCGATGCGGATCGTGTCGCCGATTTTCGCGCCCAGACGAAGCAGCACGCCATCGGAGACGACGCAGTTATCCGGCTGAAGCGCGGTCGTCATATCGAGCGGCGGATTGAACTGCACCGTGCCGTAGAACGGATAGACGGCGGGATCGACGGCCTTGACGGAAATCAGCATGGGCGCTGCGCCATTGGGAGGCGAGGCCATCGTCAGGGTTTCGGTGACCTGGGTGCGCGCAATGCCGCGCCTGGCGAGGGTATCCATTTCGCTCTGTTGCGCGGGGCTGGGGAGTTGGAACGTGCGCACCGTGAGATCGGCCGCCATGAAGCTGCGGGCATCGCGCAGCAACATGGTGTGAAAGGCGCGGGAGAAGCCGCGCACACCGGTGAGTGCGCCGACTCCGGCGGCGACGGCGAGGATCACGAAAATGAATCGTCCGGAAGAAGCACGCGTTTCGCGCCAGGCGATTTTAGCGGCGGTGCGATAGGGGTTCGGCCCTTCACGCGGCGCAGGGCGCGTTCTAAGAAAACCGGATAATCTTCGCCGTTCCATCGGAATCAGCCGGAAACGCGGCTCGTGCCGCGCGCACCGGATTCCATCGGGACCGGTTGATCGGTGACGACCAAACCATCACGCAGAGTGATTACGCGGTCGGCATGGGAAGCGAGCGCGGCGTCGTGCGTCACCATGACGAGCGTCGCGCCTTCGCGGCGATTGAGTTCGAGAAGAAGTTCGAGAACGTGCTCGCCGGTGCGTCCGTCGAGATTGCCGGTCGGCTCATCGGCGAGAAGAATCGGAGGCCGGGTGATGAAAGCGCGCGCCAGAGCGACGCGCTGCTGCTCGCCGCCGGAGAGCTGAACCGGGTAGTGATCGAGACGATCGGCCAGGCCGACGCGCGTGAGCAGTTCGCGCGCGCGTTTCGTGGCTTCCGAACCCGCGCCCGCGAGTTCGGCGGGAAGCAAAACGTTCTCTTCCGCGGTGAGCGTCGGAATCAACTGGAAGGACTGAAAGACGAAACCGATCTTGCGTCCGCGAACCTCCGCCATGCGGTCTTCGGAGAGGCCGGTAATCTCGACGCCGTCGAGCAGAATGCTGCCGCTGGTGGCGTTATCGAGACCGGCAAGCAAACCGAGCAGGGTGCTTTTGCCGCTGCCGGAAGGCCCCATGATGGCGACAAACTGGCCGCGCGGAATGGAGAGATCGATGCCGCGCAGAATTTCTACCCGATGTGTGGGCGTGGCAATCGCGCGAGTGAGGCCGATCACTTCGATGATGGCCCGCGAGTTGATGGAAGACACGTCTGTCATGATTATGGCAGTGGTATTGAGATCGACGCTTCCGATTGCCGCGGCGGTTGCGCTGGCGGCCTGCGGGAGCGGAAACCGGCAACAGACTTCACAACAAGCTCAGGTGGAAACGCGGCCCGCGCCGCCTGCACCGGAGATTCCTAAGGCAGCCGATACCCGCCCCGTGATCGCCGCGTTCGGCGACAGTCTTTCGGCGGGATTCGGTGTGGAACCCGGCCGGAGTTTTCCGGACGATATTCAGCGCATGCTCGATGCGAAAGGCTATCGCTATCACGTGATGAATCTCGGGGTGAGCGGCGACACAACCACGGACGGAGTGGAGCGCCTCGCGACCGTGTTGGCGATTCATCCGGCGATCGTGCTGCTGGAGTTCGGCGGCAACGACGGCCTTCGCGGACTGCCCGTGACATCGACGGAGAAGAATCTGGCCACCATGATCGAGGCGCTGCAGAACGCCGGCACGCAGGTGGTACTCGCCGGAATGACGCTCCCGCGCAATTATGGGCCTGAGTACATCCAATCCTTCGAGCGCGTTTATGTCGACCTCGCGAAACGGTATAGACTCGTCCGAATTCCTTTTCTGCTGGAGGGCGTGGGAGGGCATCCGGACCTGATGCAGGCCGACGGAATTCATCCGACCGAAGAAGGAGCGGAGATTGTTGCGCGCAATGTTATGAACTATTTACAGCCCTTACTTAAAGCAGAATCCAGCCGTCCTGCAGCATAGTTTCCCAGTAGTACTACGTAGTCTAAAGATATTAATCTGTTTTGATTTCAAAGCCTTTTACTTTACATTGGAAACCAAAGAATGCGTTTCCCTGTCGAGATAGCTGGGGTGGGCAGTGAGCCACCCGTTGAAATGCCCCTGAAACGGAGCCGGAAAGTAGCTCGCGTGCTGCTCGCAGATGCGGACCTGGCGTCGCGTTTGACTCTGAAGACCATCCTTTCGAAGGCCGGCTACGCCGTCAGCGGAGCCGCAACCGCGGCTGAAGCCGTAAACAAACTGGATGAAAACGAATACCAGCTTGTGCTCGCTGATTTGCGGTCGGAATCCGAAGAAGCCGGGCCTCGCCTGCTTGCTTACGCGAGACAGAAAGAGTTCCGTCCGGCGACGGCTTTGATCGCTTCAGACATGAGCGAGACGACAACCGGCCATCGCGACGGCGATTCTCTTTCGAAAGTGCACATCAGCAACGAGAACGTCTGCCAACTGCTCGATCGGGTGGCGGAACTGATCAGCCAGCGCGCAGACCGGCGAATCAGGCAGGCGTTCGCTCACGCCGGCTGAGCGTACTTCAGCCGCCGAACAGTCCTTTCACTAATCGAATCGGAGTGGCGGTAAACGCGAGGGCCACCAGGGCAACAACCCCTGCGCTTCCGACGCCGACGAAGAACATGCCCGCGCCCGCGATCAAAAGCGGATGTGCGGACGTTCGTTCACTGACTTGCGGCTTCTCCGAAAGGGGAGCCAGCGCAGGTGGCGCCGGCAATCTCTCGACGGCGGGCGCCGAAGTGATCGGGATCACCGTGGCGCCGGGTTCTTCCTTGTCGCGAAAAACCCAGCCGGCCGCTGTGCTCTGCGATTCCGTTTCGGCTGGAAGCTCGAAACTGGGTTTGGCCCTGCGGGTTTTTTTAGGCGGTGGCTGCATAGCGGCGTTCTCCCTGCGCGATGTCGATTCCTGATTTTTCGATGTAATCGATCAATGCACTGTAGTCTTCGGCCGCGCGGCTCCGGGGTGCATACTCCCAGATCGTCTGGTGACTCGCAGTGGCGTAGTTGAGATCGATGCATTGGCGGATGCCGGTTTTGAACACGCGGTCGCCGATAGCGGCATCGTGCTCAAGCGCTTCAAGCGTGGCGCGCGATGCGTGATTCCCGCTGTGGACGAACGTGGGCAGCACAGCGAGCAGATCGAGGCGGCGTTCCGGCCAGAGCTCGCGAACCTGCAGAATGCCGTTGAACGTCTGACGCGCGCCGATCACGGCCATCAGGTCCATTCCAACCGGGATCACGATTTCGTCGGCATAGAGGAGCGCGTTGTAGGTGAGAAGGTTCATTGCCGGAGATGTGTCGATGACAACCGCGTGGTATCCGGTTTCATTGCGCATGCGGCGCGAAAGGATGGTTTCGCGCTGCGTCTCACCCGCAAGACGGCGTTCAAGGGAAAAGCCGGCGGGCGTGGAGACAACCGCATCGAGACCGCTGCGGACTCCGCGAATCGCGACCGCGTCAAAGGGCGCGTCGCCCGTCATGAATTCCTCAAAAGTGTGTTGCGATCTGAGCTGCAGGGTGTGGCCGACGTTGCCCTGCGGATCGGCATCCAGCAAAAGCACCCGTTGGCCGCGCGATGCCAGCCCGGCCGCAATGTGGATGGCGGTGGTCGTTTTGCCGACGCCGCCTTTCATGTTGACCACGGCAATTTTGCGCATGGAGCACCGCCTTTACTGGGAAACACAATAACATGAAAATGATTCGGCGTAAATGCGGTTTGGCGATGTGTTCATGCAAGTGTGCGGCTTATATAATTGCTTGCGCATGATTAAATTTCTGTCGGTCGTCCTGTGCGCGGCAGCGCCGCTGTTTGCGCAGGTGCAGGGCTATGTTCCCGTCACCCAGCAGATGCTGGAAAATCCGAGCCCGAACGACTGGCTGATGTACAGCCGCACCTATGACGCGCAACGATTCAGTCCGCTGAAACAGATCACGAAGCAGAACGTCAGCCAGCTGCGCATGGTCTGGACGCGCGGTATCGGGGCGGGGCAGACCGAGACGATTCCGCTGGTGCACAACGGCGTGATGTACATGATTGCGCCGGGAGCAATCGTGGACGCTTTTGACGGCGCAACAGGCGATCTGCTTTGGGAATATAAGCGGAAAGTCGCCGGCAACGTCGCGTCGCAGGCACGCCCGAAAGCGCTGGCGATCTATCAGGATGTGATCCTGTACACCGCGCCTGATGCCGTGGTCGGGCTGGATGCGCGCACGGGCGAGCAGCGCTGGGAGGCGAAAACGGACGGGCGGGGCAACACCTCCGGCGGCATCGTTGTCGAAGGGAAGATGATCAGCGGCGGCGCCTGCGCGGGCAAGCGCGAGGGCTGCTACATCCTGGCCAACGACGCGTTAACGGGTAAAGAAGCATGGCGGTTCTATACGACTCCCGCGCCCGGCGAGCCGGGCGATGAAACCTGGGGCGGCGCCGACGTGAAGAACCGGCTCGCTTCCACATGGGGGCTTCCGGGCTCATACGATCCCACGCGCCATCTGATTTACTGGGGCATAGCCAATCCCATGCCCGACCAGCGCGCCGCGCGGCATAACGGCAATCCGAACGCCGTGCCGCTCACCGCGCCGGCCGATTTATACAGCAACTCAACGGTCGCGCTGAATGCAGACACCGGCAAGCTCGCCTGGTATTACCAGCATCTGCCTGGCGACGACTGGGATTCCGATTACACGCACGAGCGCACGCTCGTTCACACGCGCCTCACGCCCGATCCGAAATTCATTAAATGGATCAATCCGGCCATCCGGCAGGGCGAGCAGCGCGACATCGCGGTCACTGTTGGAGAAGCAGGCGGCATCTTCGTGCTCGACCGCGAAAACGGACAGTTTCTGTGGGCTAATCCCTTTCCCTACGACGATCCCAACTGGGTCATCGCCGATCTCGATCCGAAGACCGGAAAGACCACCATCAACGCGAAGAATTTTTTCGTGAACCCGGGCGATCATCATCTGGTCTGCTTTTGGAACACACGCAGCTATTGGCCGACTGCCTACTCGCCGAACACCAATTCGCTGTACGTGCCATACATCGATAACTGCCGCGATCTGACCACTCCAGGACCTGCCGGACGCGGAGGCTGGAAGGTGGTTCCGCGGCCCGGCAGCGATCCAAAGGCGATCACCGGGATCGCGAAGATCAATTTATCCACGGGCGAAATGCTGCGCTTCAACACTGGCCGCACGCCGATTAACGGCGCGATGCTCACCACCGCCGGCGGACTTGTTTTCAACGGCGATATGAATCGGCGATTCCGTGCCTTCGACGATGCCACGGGCAAGCAGCTCTGGGAAGTTCTGCTGGGCGGGAACGTTTCCGTGAGCACCATCAGTTACGAGGCGAAGGGTCACCAGTACATCGCGGTGATGGTCGGCAACAATCCCAAAGTGCCTGAACTCTCGGGCGAATTTCCGGGGGAGATAAAGATACAGGCGGATTACAACGCGATCTACGTGTTCGGGCTGCCCGAGCAGAAGTAATCCACTGGAAACAATCAACCCTTGTTTTTTCACGTGTGACGGGCGATAATCGCTTCCGCGTCTTCGACCCGAAGATAAGATCGTAAAACAAGGAGAAACTGAAATGGCCAAATCGATTTGCTGCCGTGACGTCGGCATGGATTGCGATTTCGAAGCAACTGCCGAGACCCTTGAAGCATTGTTTGAAAAATGCGCCGCGCATGCCGCGACAGACCATGGCATGACCGAGATTCCTCCTGAAGTGGCAGCGAAGCTTCAGGGCGCGATTCGCGACGTGTAGTTGCCGGGCGGAAGACAGCCAGACTGAATTCTGTGCCGCCTGACCATGTCAGGGATGGCGGCACTGGCTTCAGCGCTTTCTTCAGCCTGTGAGGTTTTCAGTCTTCGTCCTGGCGAAGCTTTGACAGCACCGTCAGGTCTTCCAGCGTTGTGACGTCGCCCCGGACTTCGCCCCCTGACGCCAGTTCGCGCAGAAGCCGGCGCATGATTTTGCCGCTGCGCGTCTTCGGGAGCAGGTCGGTGAAGCGGATGTCGTCGGGCTTAGCCAGCGATCCGATTTCTTTCGCGACCCAGTTGCGCAGCTCGGTTTTCAGTGTTTCAGCCGGTTCGTTGCCAACCTGCAGCGTCACGAAAGCAACGATGGCCGATCCTTTGATCTCGTCCGGCCGCGCGACCACGGCGGCTTCCGCGACGTGCGGATGCGCCACCAGCGCCGACTCCACTTCCATCGTGCTGAGCCGGTGGCCGGAGACATTGATGACGTCGTCGACGCGGCCCATCACCCAGATGTAGCCGTCTTCGTCCTGGCGCGCCCCGTCGCCCGTAAAATACGTGCCTGGAATCTGCGACCAGTATTGCTCTTTGTAACGCTCGGGATCGCCGTAGATCGTGCGCAGCATCGAAGGCCACGGCTTGCGGATGACGAGGTATCCGCCGGATCCCGCGGGCACGGGTTTGCCTTCGCGCGTCACGACTTCGACTTTGATGCCGGGCAGCGGCTTTGTACACGAGCCAGGTTTGGTCGGCGTCGCGCCTGGAATCGGCGTGATCATCATGGCGCCGGTTTCCGTCTGCCACCAGGTGTCGATGATGGGGCAGCGGTCGTGGCCGATGATGCTGCGATACCACATCCACGCCTCGGGGTTGATAGGTTCTCCAACGCTGCCGAGCAGGCGCAGCGTCTTCATCGTGTATCGTGCCGGCCATTGTTCGCCGAGGCGCATGAATGCGCGGATGGCGGTCGGCGCGGTGTAAAAGATCGTCACCTTATGGCGTTCGATCATCTGCCAGAAGCGGTCGGGCTGCGGATGTGTGGGGCCGCCTTCGTACATCAGGGCCGTGGCGCCGTTTTGCAGCGGTCCATAGACAACATAGCTGTGTCCCGTTACCCAGCCGATGTCGGCGGTGCACCAGAAGATGTCGTCGTCGCGCAGGTCGAAGACCCACCTGGCTGTGATGTAGGTCGCGACTGAATATCCGCCGGTCGTGTGCAGGATGCCTTTCGGCTTGCCTGTCGTGCCGGAGGTGTAGAGCAAATACAGCGGGTGCTCCGCATCGACAGGCTCGGCGCGGCATTCGTCAGACACAATCGACATGCGCTCGTGCCACCAGTGATCGCGTCCGGGCTCCATATGCTGGTGCGTGCCAGTGCGCTGAAACACCAGCACATTTTTCACCGAAGGACAACGGTGCAGCGCTTCGTCCACGGTGGGCTTCAGCTTGATCTCCACGCCTCTTCGATACGTTCCGTCCTGCGTGATGACGAAGGAGCACTCCGCGTCGTTGATGCGGTCGACCAGAGACTGGGCCGAGAATCCGCCGAAGATCACCGTGTGCGGCGCGCCGATGCGCGCGCACGCCAGCATCGCGATGGCCAGTTCCGGGCACATGCCCATGTAGATGGCGACGCGGTCCCCTTTTTTGACACCGAATGACTTCAGCACATTGGCGCAGCGCGAGACTTCGGAAAGCAACTGCAGATAGGTGAGCGTGCGGATTTCGCCCGGCTCGCCTTCCCAGATCAGCGCGGCTTTGTTCCTGCGCCATGTCGCGGCGTGCCGGTCGAGGCAGTTGTGCGAGAGGTTCAGTTGTCCGCCGACGAACCACTTCGCCCAGGGCGCCTCCCATTCGAGAACTTTCTTCCAGGGCTCGAACCACTCCAGTTCGCTCGCGATGCGCGCCCAGAACGATTCGGGGTCGCGATCGGCTTCATCGTAGAGCCGCTCGTAATCGGCCATGCTGCGGATGTAGGCTTTGGAGCTGAATTCCGGCGGCGGGTCGAATACGCGGTGTTCGTGGAGCGACGACTGGATGTCAGTTGAAGTCTGAGGCGTCATGCGGAACCATCAGCAATCATATCCGAGGGCGGGATTTTCGGAAGGCGAGGACCAGGATGCCGGCCAGCACGAGAATCGGCGGAATCAGCAGAATGACGATGCCGGAGTTAAGCACGCGCGAACGCGCAAGCTGCTGCGCCGCGGCCGTGCGATAACACATCACGCATTGCGCGGCAATGAAGCTCCAGCTCATATTTCGCCCAGCGTCAGATTACTGAAGTACACCGCGAAGAGCAAGACGATCCAGATGAGATTGAGAAAATGCGAATACATCGCGACTGCGATGACGTCGCGTTTTCTGATATCGACGGCTACATAGGTCATCCAGCAGACGCACACGCAGCAGGCGAGCCAGTGCGTGCCCATCAGCGCGAGATAAGTCCCGCCGAACGCAGTGTGCGGGCCGAGGTTGACCAGATAAATCAGCCGCACCCATTCCACGACTTCGAGGAACAGGAACGTAAGCCAGCAGGCGATTCCGACCGCGACCCAGCGCACGGCCGGTTCTTTGTCGTCGAACTTTACGGCGCGGGCCGCAACTTCGAGCGTGGCGCTTCCGGCGAGGGAGAACATGGTGAGTGCCGTCACCATAATCAGCGAAGCGAAGTGGAACGGCGACGGCCAGGCTTCGGACACCCAGCGCAGATAGAACATCACCGCAAGCAAAGCCGCGAAGAAGGCGCCGTTGGCAGCAATCACCCAGAGAGTGGAGCGGCGCGCGCGCGTTGAATAGTAGATGGTGATGTGAGTCCGGATTATGCCCAAAATACGAACAATCCCATGATGCAGAGCCAGAGCAGATCGAGGAAATGCCAGAAGATGGCGCTGACAGACACCAGTGTACGGCGGCCAGGACCAAGCTCGTAGCGCAGCGCGCGATATTCGACGTAGAGCACGGCTCCCAACGCGCCGATCACGTGCGCCGCATGAGACCACGTCAGCACATAGAAAAACGCACTGCTCGGATGACCGTTCAGATAGAACCCGCGCTGATCGAGTTCACGCCACGCGACCACCTGTCCCGCCAGAAACGCGCTGCCCAGCACAGCGCCGATCGACCAGAACCAGTTGAACAGCACGCGCTTGTTATGGCGCAGGAGGCGGCGGCCCGCGTCGATGGCAATGCTGCTGACCAGAAGCAAAGCCGTGTTCCAGTAGAGAATGTGCGGGAGACCGATGTGGCCCCAATCGTTGTTGAGACCGCGCCGGACCACCATGGCGCTGATGAGCGCGGCAAACGTCATCGAGCTGGCGCACATCAGGACGATGATGCCGGTGATCGAAGTTGCGCGCGAATTGCCGGGTATCGGCCGGCGGTCGCGGTCTTCACCGCCTCCGCCGCCGGGGGGCAGTTCGGGCCCGATGGGCGGGAGATTGCCGATATTGGCCTCTGTCAGGGTGCGGGCCATGCACCCAGTATCTCTCCGGGCTGTCGCCGACCGACATCCCGAAAAGGTCTTAGAATGCAGACTATGCTGAAGCGCACGCTGATCGCGGCCGTGGTTGCCTCTGTTCTGTACGCCGCGGGACCGGAGTTCGAAGTTGCATCGGTAAAGCCGTCATCACCGGATAGCGGCGTCATCAACAGTCAGACGCCCAGTCTGAATCTCGACCCGGGGCGCAATCTGCGGTTCACGAACATCACGCTGCGCGACATGATCATGCTGGCGTACCGCGTCGGTGCGCCGCAGATAGCGGGGCCGGAGTGGATTCGCAGCCGTTATGACGTGATTGCGAAGGTGCCGGATGACGCGAAGAGGGGAGACGTTCCGGCAATGCTGCAGGCGATGCTGGCGGACCGGTTTCAGCTGAAGTTCCATCGCGAGCAGAAGGTGATACCGATTTTCGCGCTGGAAGTTGCGAACGGCGG